>Ga0114978_10000059_pt1 | contig 83283 bp, 63 predicted proteins | sample S_140212_EF_Meta_FD_87027 | JGI IMG/M metagenome (GOLD analysis project Ga0114978, IMG submission 87027) | Freshwater microbial communities from Lake Simoncouche, Canada to study carbon cycling - S_140212_EF_MetaG | ecosystem: Environmental > Aquatic > Freshwater > Lake | place: Lake...
ACCAACGATGGCGAGGCAATGGAGCGAATCCTAGAGCACCGCCGGCAGAAAGCTGGCGAGAAAGCTGCCGAGAAGGGTGGCGAGAAGGGTGGCGAGAAGGGTGGCGAGAAGGGTGGCGAGAAGGGTGGTGAGAAGGGTGGTGAGAAGGGTGGTGAGAACGAGCCGCCGTCGGGCAGTGACACTCAGCCGGGCCAATCCAATCCAGCATCAACTCAGCCAGACAAGCCAGCAAGTTCGAATCTGCCAACTGCGTGTGCCGGAGTTGACGGCAAGCCCTGCGGTAAGGAAGGCTGTTCTAGTTGCAGTGGCGGCAGTAAACCCGGGCCAGTCAGCGGAAAAAGCGCAGAAAAAAGTGGTGGCCAAGGGGAGTCGGGTACGCAAGGCGGACAGGACGAAGGCAAGGCCGGCCAAGGTTCGAAGCCCGGCGAGGGGGCTGATGGTTTGGGTGAGCCAGCTGAAAGTGGCGGTCAGGCATCGAGCCAAAAAGGGTCCAACAAAGGGTCCGGCGAATTGGCCACTCAAAAGAACGGCTCGCAGCCAGTCGATGGCGGTGATGGCCAACAATCTGGCAGCGATAAAGAAGGCAGCGGCAAGGTTCAGGGGGCTGATACCAAGCCTGATCCGACTGGCCAACTTGCAACCCCAAGCGTTTCTAATGCGGCGGGCAGTGGCGGCTTTGCCAGTGGGGATGGTTCCTCGCCACCAGTTGGCGCACGGGCTCTAGGAGAGGCTTCCGAGAAAGAAACCGAATGGGGTGAACAAGATCTTTCCAACGCGAGAAATGCGGCGAACCTCGCTCTTGAACACCTGCGAGCAGCCGTTGACTCCGGTCGCGATGACGTGCTCGCTCAACTCGGCTGGACCCGCGAGCAGGCCCGCGCATTTCTGACGCGATGGGAATCGCTTCGGCGGATGGCCGACAGCGGTGATCCTGTGCAGCGAGGGGAGTTTGAACGGGCCATGCACAGCCTTGGTCTGCGGCCCAGCGGCGTACGGAGTTCACGAGATGTTCCCTCGGACGTGAAGGGGGGCCAGGCCGAGGGGCGCCGCAGTCGGCCACCGAGCGACTACCGCGAGCAACTCAAGGCCTACACACAAGGTACGGCCGAAGAATGAGCCGAATGTTTGAAGGGCCGAGGTACCTTACAGCGTTTGGGCCGAAGCGTGTGCCGCACTGCTTTACCGATGTGCTCATTCTGGGAGGTGGGTTGGCTGGCTTGCGGGCAGCCTTGGCGGTCGACTCGCGTTTGTCGGTGACGGTTGTAACGAAGGAAGATCTGCGCAGTTCATCCAGCCAGTGGGCGCAGGGCGGGATCGCAGGCGTTGTCGACCCAGAGGATCGCTTCGACAACCACGTTGCCGACACGCTCACTGCCGGGGGCGGGCTGTGCCACGAGGATGTGGTTGATTCTGTGGTGCGCGAGGCGCCAGGACGCATTGCCGAATTGATCGCGTGGGGCACGAAGTTCGACGAGCGAGACGGTACGCTTGAACTGGGCCGGGAAGGTGGGCACAGCCACCACCGCATCGTGCACGCATTGGGAGATGCCACTGGCCGCGAAGTCATGCGGGCTGTGATTCAGCAGACGCGCACGCTTGAGAATTTGGAAGTGTGGCCCGACACATTTACAATAGATTTGTTGACGTTCGATGGTGTGTGCCGAGGAGCCCTCGTATGGAATAAATCGCACGGCAAGACGCTGATCTGGGCCAAGCGTACGATTCTCGCCACCGGCGGTGCCGGTCAGCTCTATCGGGAGTCAACCAATCCCGAAGGGGCCAGCGGCGACGGAATGGCGTTGGCATGGCGGGCGGGCGTTGAATTGCGAGACATGGAGTTTATGCAGTTTCACCCCACAGTGCTGTACATCGCTGGTGGTGCAAGAAGCCTGATCACGGAGGCCGTGCGTGGGGCGGGTGCGTATCTCGTGGATCGCGACGGGGAACGGTTCATGCCGCAGTTTGATCCACGTGCGGAGTTGGCGCCGCGGGATATCGTGTCGCGTGCGATCACGGTTGTGATGCATAGCACGCACCACTCCAACGTCTATCTCGATCTTTCCCACTTAGATTCCGCAACGGTACGACGGCGTTTTCCTGGAATGCTACAGATCTGCGGAAAGTTTGGGCTCGACCTCACGCGAGACCGCATTCCCGTTCGGCCCGGTGCGCACTACATGATTGGTGGCGCAACAGTTGACGCAGTGGGTCGCACGAGCCTGCCAGGCCTTTTTGCTGCCGGTGAGGTCACCTCCAGCGGTCTCCACGGCGCCAACCGGCTGGCAAGCAATAGCCTGCTCGAGGGCCTTGTCTATGGCGCGAGGGCAGGACGGGTAGCCAGCGACGAGGCGTTGAGCGAACAGACAGTGGATGCGTTTGGGGTGCCGCTGCTCTCGAATGCGAAAGTAATCGAAGCGAACGGGTCTCTAGATCTGACCGACATCCGCAATTCGCTCCGCAGTTTGATGTGGCGACACGTGGGCGTGGAACGCACCGGCACATCGCTCCTAGAGGCGAGGGAGGCTGTCGAGGGTTGGTGCCGCTACGTGCTACCGCAGCAGTTTGCCGACCCCCCGGGATGGCAGCTCCAAAATATGTTGGAAGTGGCCAGGCTGATGATTCAAAGTGCCATCCATCGACGAGAAACTCGGGGCGTTCATGTGCGGAGTGATTTTCCAGAGACCACCGATGCATGGAGAGTCCACATCGCGTGGCGGCAGGGTTCTGGGCAGGGCGACAAGACCAAACCCAGCCTGGAGCCGCTCGTTCCAAGGGCATCAATCGCGGTGGGATTGCCGGAACCCATTGCCATGAGTCAGAATCAGTAGCCGTTTGCTGTCGCCATCCGTTCCCGCAAAGGGAAGCAACCCGTGAAGCACCTATGTCCGCACCCCAGAACACTCGGCCCGAAGCCATGATCGAGGCCGATGGCCTCACGAAGTATTACGGTTCATTCATCGCGATTGAGGATGTTTCGTTTCGCGTCCCACGCGGCGAGGTTGTCGCCTTCCTGGGCCCCAACGGTGCAGGCAAGAGCACGACGATGAAAATCCTTACCGGGTATCTGGCACCTTCTGCCGGAACTGCCAGGATCGGTGGGCACGACATGTCTACCGATCGACTGGCGGCTGCGGCTCGGCTCGGCTATCTGCCAGAAAATGGACCCCTCTACCCTGACATGACGCCGCGCAGTTTGTTGGAATTTTTTGCCGATGCCAGAGGCCTGCGTGGCTCCCATCGCGAGGAGCGGATAGAGGCGGTCGTGCGGCAGTGCGAGTTGGGTAGTGTGATCGGCAAGGCGATTGGGAAACTCTCCAAGGGCTACAGGCAGCGAGTGGGGATGGCGCAAGTGCTTCTCCACGAGCCGGATGTCTTGATTTTGGACGAGCCGACCAGTGGCTTGGATCCCAACCAGATTCGGGAGGTGCGGGAGACGATCCGCAGGCTGGGTGAAAAGAAAACGATTCTTCTTTCCACGCACATTTTGCAAGAGGTTGAGGCAATCGCTGACCGGGTAATCCTCATCTCGGAAGGCAGGATTAAGTTTGATGGCACGCCGGGCGAGTTGCGGCGTGACGGTCGCGGCCTCGACGAGCACTTCTACGAACTGACGAAGAGCGGTCCGGCATGAGAGAGTGCCGAAACTTATCCATGGCCGGCGGATGGCCGCTGGCCGGGCTTCTGTCGTCTGGCCTCCAATTGCAGTACCCGAATCCGAGTCGCACTCTCCAGATAGCAATATTCAAGTAGCACTATCCAGGCAGTATCATTCAGGCAGTATCGTTCAGGAGCAGAAATCATCATGAAGTGGCACGTTCTCGACGCAGTGTTTAAGCGCAATTTTGTCGCTTACTTTTCCAATCCCACAGGCTATGTGTTTATCTGCGTGTTTGTGTTGTTGGGGTCGCTGGCGGCGTTTTGGCCCCCAGAGTTTTTCAATTCCAATCTCGCCAACCTCGACCAACTCAATCGCTATCTGCCCTCGATTCTGCTTGTCTTCATTCCGGCCATCACGATGAGCGTTTGGGCCGAGGAGCGACGCCAGGGTACTGACGAGTTGCTCCTGACGCTTCCAGCAAGCGATTGGGAGGTGGTGTTTGGGAAATATCTGGCCACGGTCGGAATTTACACGGTCGCTCTGATGTTTTCCTGCATTTGTAATCTCATCATTCTATTGCGATGGGGCACGCCCGACGGCGGGCTCTTTCTCTCCAATTATCTGGGCTACTGGTTTGTGGGTCTATCGATGCTGTCGATTGGCATGGTGGCCAGTTTTCTGACGAGCAATCTGACCGTGGGGTTTATTCTGGGGCTTGCCTTCAATGCGCCGTTGGCTGTAGCCGATCAGGCCAGTGCTGTGATGGGGCCTCAGTTAGCCTCGCAGGTGCGGGGTTGGAGTTTGGCGGAGCAGTTTTCTGATTTTGGCCGTGGGGTCGTGAGCCTCTCATCGATCGCATTTTTTCTAGGCATCGTGGCTGTGTGTCTGTATATGGCGATGGTCCTTATTGGAAGGCGGCACTGGACGGGCCGTCGCGATGGCGCTCAGATGGGTCTGCATTATGTCGCGAGGTCACTGGGATTGGTGGCCGCAGCAGTGGGGGCCGTGCTGCTGTTTCGAACATTGGATGTTCGCGCTGATCTGTCCAACGAGCAGATCAGTTCGCTCTCCCCCGACACTCGGCGGCTTCTCGGTACGTTGGAGTCGGATCGGCCAATCGAGATCAAGGCGTATGTCAGCCCCACCGTGCCAGAAGACTACACCCAAACTCGACTCACACTTCTGAATATGTTACGGCAATTCCAGCGCCTTGGGCGAGGGAAGGTGAATGTGGAGGTGATTTCCACTGAACCCAAGACGGAGGCAGCGGCACTGGCCAGCCAGCAGTTTGGCATCCAGCCAGTGACGGTGCTCTCGCGGGTGCGAGGCACGTACCGGGAAGAGGAGATTTTCATGGGCTGCGCCTTTACCAGCGGCCTCGAAAAAGTAGTTGTGCCGTTCTTTGACAAAGGCACACCCGTGGAATATGAGTTGATCCGTTCTGTCTGCACGGCCGCTCAGCAAAAGCGGAAGCGGCTGGGCGTGCTCGCAACCGACGCCGATCTCTTCGGAGGCTTCGACATGATGGGCGGGCAGCAGCGGCCGCGGCAGCCCATTCTGGATGAATTGGAAAAGCAATACGATGTCGTGCAAGTCGATGCATCGGCGCCGCTTACAGAGTCCTACGACGTGCTGCTGGCCGTGCAGCCATCGTCGCTTGGTCCCGAACAGATGGCTCACTTTGTGGCAGCCGTACAGGCCGGGCAGCCAGTGGCGATTTTTGAGGATCCCTTACCGGTGCTCATGACAAGCGTGCCCGGAACCTCGCAGCCCAGGCGGAGTCCTGGAGGGCCGATGGCGATGTTTCAGCCGCAGGGAGGTCAGCCTAAGGGCGATATTGGGCCGCTCTGGCAGACGCTGGGCGTGCGACTGGCTGCTGGCTCTGGCAGGCCTGCCATGGGTCAGATGGGATCCAGTCCCTACGTGGTGTGGCAGGACTACAATCCACATCCCAAGCTGGAATTGCCCAGCGAATTTGTGTTTATCAATGCCGATCAGGGGGGTGATGCCACCCCCGCACAGGCCGGTGCAGGAGGTGCAACGGGGCCAAGCTTTAATCAGCAGCAGCCCATTACGGCCGGCCTGCAGGAAGTGCTATTTCCATTTCCAGGGGCCGTTGCAAAAGACGACGCAGCCGACGTGATTTGGACGCCACTAGCGCAAACGAGCACTCGCTCAGGCACTATTGAAGTCGAGCAAGTGATGGGCAATCGCGGAGACATGCGGCAGCTCCGCATCTTTGAAAAGCCTGGGAAGCAGGCGATGGTGGTTGCCGTATCAGTTGAGCGGAAGGCGGCGGCCCCGGAAGCCAAGCCGATTCGGGCTGTGGTCGTGGCCGATATCGATCTGCTGGATGGTCGAATCTTTGGCCTTCGGAATCGGCCAGATGAGGTCTTTGGGCTCAATTTCGACAACGTCACCTTTGCGTTGAATATCCTCGATTCGCTCTCGGGTGATACGCGGTTTCTTGACATTCGCAAACGGAAGCCAAAGCACCGCACGCTGGAGCGGATTGAAGATACTGTCGCAAGTGCTCGCGAGCAGGCCGACCAGGAACGCCAGAAATTTATTGAACAGTTTGACGCTGCTGAGAGCAGCGCGAATGCCGAAATGCAAAAAGAGGTCGGCGCATTCGAGAAGAAAATCAAGGACATGGAAAGCGCCGGCGACGCCGATCCGCAGGCGGCCATGCAGGCTGTGCAGCAACTCGCCAGCCGTCAGCGACTGGCTCAGCGGCGACTCGACACCAAGATCGAGCAACTGAAGCGCACCCGGGATTCCGATGTAGAAGCTGTGGAGCGTCAGCTTGGTGCGAAGGTGCGAAGCGAGCAAGACCGCCAAAAGTGGTTGGCTGTGCTCCTGCCGCCGATCCCGCCATTGGTCGTTGCTTTCTTTGTCTACTTTCGCCGTCGGTCCCTCGAGCGCGAGGGCGTTGCAAAATCTAGGCTCAGGTGATCCGGGCCGCACTGAAACGATTACGAGGAGTGTGCTGATGAATGGAGAGGCTTCAAGTTCTGGGCTTTCGCCCGTGATACGCAAGACCGCGATGTTTTTGCTCGGCGGAGCGGGAGTGCTGCTGCTCGGCGTGGTGGCGCAGCCACGTTTTAAGGGCAAGGCAATCGAAGCGGAAGGGCAGCGAGTGCTTTTTCCGGAACTCTCCGATGCGTCCAAGGCCGCCAGCCTTGAGATTGTGAAATACGACGAAGCGCTGGCCACGCTGCAGCCGTTCAAGGTGGTGCAGTCAGGGGGCGTGTGGGTGCTTCCGTCGCACCAGAATTATCCAGCTGACGCAAAGGATCAGCTGGCTGCTGCCGCGACAGAGCTCGTCGACATTGAGTCGCTCGACGTGGTGAGCAAGTCGCCGGCCGATCACGAAACGTATGGCGTGATCGAGCCCGATCCAGACAAGATCAAGCCGGGTATGACGGGCATCGGTGAGCTCGTAGAGATTCGGGACGCTGGTGGAACCAAGCTGGCCCGGCTCATTATTGGCAAGGAAGATAAGCGACCTGCTGGAGCGGGTGCAGCGGGTCGGGCGCTGCGATTTGTGCGGAAGGCAGGGCAAGATCCCGTCTATCGCATCGAGATCGACACGTCGAAGTTTGTGACGCAGTTCGACGACTGGATCGAAAAAGATCTCCTCAAGCTCTCGCCTTGGGATGTGCGTCGACTGACGCTCGATGATTACACGTTGGGTGCTGTTGAGTCGGAAGGGCGGATGATGGTGCAGCAAGATCGCAAAAATCTGATTGATCTAACCTACGACGATAAAGATGCGAAGTGGTCACTGACTAAGCTGGAGGCGTTCACGGCAGGCAACAAGCCAAACGATGAGAAACTCGGAGACTCCGAGGAACTTGCTTCTGGCAAGCTCAACGATTTGCGGAATGCCCTCGGTGATCTCAAGATTATTGACGTGGCGAGGAAGCCGGCTGGATTCAGTGCTGAACTGAAAGCCGAGGAAAAGTTTGCAAGCGATCCAGAAGCGGTGGCTTCGATGCAGCAGCGAGGGTTTCTGCCGCTGAAGTCGGGGGAGATTCTCTCGACCGACGGCGAAACAACCGTGGGGATGAAGGATGGCGTGGAATACGTTCTGCGGTTTGGGGCTGGCACGACTGTGGCCGGTGAGTCTGCCGCGACGGAGTCGGGCAAGCCCGGCGAAGAAGCGACTGCCGGCGAAACCGCTGGCCGGTACTTGCTTGTCATGGCGAAGTTCAACGAGGGTTTGCTTGAGAAGCCCACGTTAGATCCGTTGCCAGAGGCCGCTGGAGAGAAAGAGGCTTTGAAGGAAGTCGCAAAGGACGGGAATAAGCCAGCCGAGGGCGAGGTTGCGAAAGAAAAGCCTGCCGATGAAAAGGCGGCCGAGTCGCTCAAGCAGGCTGACGAAGCTGAGGCCAAGGCGCAGGCGGCGTTGGAGGAGCGGCGACGAGTAGAACGCGAAAATAAACGCAAGCAGGATACATACGACGAGCAAGTCAAAGTAGCCCGCAAGCGGGTGCGAGATCTCAATAATCGTTTTGCAGACTGGTATTACGTGGTTTCCAACAAAGAATACGCCAAGATTCATCTCGGCCGCGAAGGCATCTCGCAGAAGAAAACAGAAGCCGCCGAAGCCCCTAAATAAGCGCGAGCCAGAAAAGCGAACTTCGCAGTCTTCGCACAGCGTTCATGCTTGTCATGCTTGTCATGCTCGTCCTGCTCGTCCTGCGGTCGGGATCGTCGATGCTGCAATGCTTCGGTGCGTCAAGTGGTTGTTGTCGCGATTTCATCGCGTGTGTGATGATAAAATTAACCAGTTTCTGAAATGTAAAGAATCCATTTTAGAGGTTGTGTCCTTGTCCCTTGGGGACGATCAGTTCCGTGCTGCCACCGAGTTCGCGAGAACGCTTTTCGACGGTGCCATGGATTGCGATGAGCGGCGCGTTCGCTTTGGCGAGCGGGTCTAAGTGGGCCACGGGGTTGTGTGCTTTGCCAACTCATTGCGCCAGCAGCTGTAGTCGCTGCAGGCTTTCTCCAAACCTAGATAGCTCTACAGATCGCACGCGAGGTAGGTGCTCGCGATGCACACCACTTGGTCGGGGTGTTCCGCAGCCCAGTTGAAGGCCTGGGCGCAGGCAGGCAGGGACTGTAGGCCACTCAAGGAATCGTCGTGTTCGCATTCACTTTCGGCGGCATGATGATGAATGCCGTGTAGTTCGCGATCTCGAAGCGATCCATCGACTGCGTTGGGGTCTTTGCGTCGGTTGGCGACCATTCACCCGTTGCTGTGGTGATCGCAATGGCACTCACCGCAGCAAGCACCACTTGGATCGGGTATGTTGCAACGAAAATAGCGAGACTTTTCATGTTCCGGCCTCCTTGGTGGATGTTCGCTCGAGGCGTTCATTTTGGGGACGATACAGGTGTGCATTGTCGTAGGTGCATTGTTTTGTCATTGATCGGATGATCCCAGTAGAATCGCTCGCTGCGCCCGGTTGGTGCCGCAATACGGCCGCTGAGCGTGCGCCTTTGCGCCATGCATTCAGCACCGTAGACTTTGGGGCTCCCGGTTGTGCAAAGCGATTCCGTTTGGACAAAGCCTCGTCACGTTCTCTGGTCGTTCACTTCACGATGTCCGCTATTCTCACTTCGCCGCGGCCGTCACGATTTGGTCGTGGCGTCGGTTTTCGGCTGGCTGGCATTGGTAGCTACGTGCCGCCCAACGTGGTAACAAACGCCGATCTGGCCAGACTCGGCTGCGATCCGGAGTGGATCGTCGCGCGTTCGGGAATCTACGAGAGGCGGCATGCTTCCCCCGAGATGGCCACCAGCGACTTGGCTGCCGCGGCTGGCCTCGCGGCGATCGCCCATGCTGGAGTGGATCCCAGAGCCGTTGATCTGCTTGTGCTCGGCACGTTCACTCCGGATATGTGCATCCCTTCAACGGCTTGCATTGTGCAGGAAAAACTTGGGCTGGATGCACCGGCTATGGATGTCACGGCCGCCTGCGCTGGGTTTGCGTATGCGCTGGTCACTGCCTCGCAGTTCGTTGCCGCCGGCTCAAGCCGATTGGCGCTCGTGATTGGGGCCGATACGAATTCGCGAGTGGTTGATCCAAATGACATCAAAACATGGCCCCTTTTTGGTGATGGTGCCGGTGCCGTGCTGTTGGAGTCGGTGGGGCCGGCAGCCTCCGGAGACGAGCAGGGGTTGCTCTCCTACTCGTTGGGGTCCGACGGCCGCGGTGCGTCCTTGCTGTGTTGCCCCATGAGCGGTTCGCGGCAGCCCGTCACCCTCGAAGGCGCCACCCGACGCGAGCAGTTTATGCAGATGGACGGCCGCGCTGTTTTTAAGTGGGCCATCCGACTGGCCGACGAAAATATCCGTCAGGTGGTGGCGCATGCTGGGCTCACGTTGGATGCCATCGACTGCTTTGTGCTCCATCAGGCCAACGCGAGAATTATCGAAGGGGCTCGCACGGCCCTAGGCATCCCAGAGACGAAACTCGTGATCAACCTCGATCGCTACGGCAACACATCCAGCGGCTCGATTCCACTGGCGATGGATGAGGCATGGCGTGCTGGGCGAATTGGTCCAGGCAGCACGATCGTCGTGTGCGGATTTGGCGGTGGGCTGGCGTGGGGCAGCGCCGTGTGGCGGCTGTAGAAGTTCAATCAACAGATGGCTTATGACAGGAATTCTCGGTATGGAAACGGCGATTCAATCCGCAAAAATAGTTCCCCAGCGTCGGGATGTGCCGGTCGATGACACGTGGGATCTGGCCAGCCTTTTTTCCTCTGACGAGGCATGGGCTCTGGCGCTTGGCGAGTGGGAACTGCGCATCCCAGGCTTTGTCGTGTTTGCTGGCACGCTGGGGTCGAGCCCCGAGCGACTAGCCGAGTGCCTTGCGTACGACCTCGAAGTCGATCGCGCAGGAGACCGACTCGGCACGTATGCGCACCTGCGTGCCAGCGAAGATCAGGCCGCCTCGGAAGCGCAGCGAATGGTGGGCAGGTTCCAGCACATAGCAACACTCTTCGGCGAGAAGGCCAGTTTTCTTCGGCCCGAGATTATGGAAATCGTGGCAACCATGGCAACCTCGCCGCAGACACTGGCCGCGTGGCTGGGACTTCCGGTACTCGCCCCCTATCGGCTCATGCTCGAGCGACTTGTGCGCACGCGGCCGCACGTGCTTTCGCAGCCAGAGGAAAAATTATTGGCAATGCAGGCAACAAGTGCTGGCACGGCCGGAAAAGTGTTTCGCCAACTCACCGATGCCGACATGAAGTTTGGGAGTGTGACAACAGGCAAAGGCGAGACGGTGGAACTCTCAAACGCCAGCTTCGTGACGATCCTTCACGACCCATCGCCGCAGGTGCGGCAGGCTGCATTCCATCAATTTTACTCGCAGTATCAAGCCCACGCCAACACACTAGCGGCCTCGCTCTCTGGGTCGGTCGAACGGGATATCTACGTGGCAAAGGTGCGAAATTATCCCAGCGCCGTTGAGGCAGCGCTATTTGCCGACAACGTGCCGATGGCAGTCTATGATCAATTGATTGCTGCGGTGCGAGAGAATCTCCCGGTCGTCCACCGCTACTACGACCTGCGGCGGCGCATCATGGGGCTGGATGCGATCCACCATTACGACTGCTATGTGCCGCTCGTGCCCGAATTAGAGCAGAGGCACACGTGGGATGACGGAGTGAGCCTCGTGGTCGAATCGCTCGCACCGCTCGGGCCAGCGTATTGCTCCCGTTTGGAGCAGGGGCTCACGGGCCGTTGGTGCGATCGCTATCCCAACGCAGGCAAGGATTCCGGGGCGTTTAGTTCGGGCACCTACGACTCCGAGCCCTACATCCTCATGAACTTTCAAGAAGAGGCAATCGAGCACGTCTTCACGCTTGCCCACGAGGCAGGCCATTCGATGCACACGCGAATGTCTGCTGAGTCGCGATCCTATCAGGAGGCGAGCTACACGATTTTTGTGGCAGAGGTAGCCAGTACGTTCAACGAGCAACTGCTCACGCGGTTGCTCCTCAAGCGTGCCACATCGCCAAAGGAACGGGCGGCGATCCTGGTGCGTGAGATTGATTCGATTCGGTCGACGATTGTCCGACAGACAATGTTTGCGGAGTTTGAGCGAAGCACCCATGCTTCCGCTGAAGCTGGCGAGCCGCTTACTCTGGAGCGGTTGCGGGCGCTCTACCGCGAACTCCTAGACGCCTACTTTGGCCCGCAGTTTGTCATCGACAAGCAGCTCGAATTGGAATGCCTTCGTATTCCCCATTTTTACAACGCTTTTTACGTCTACAAGTATGCGACAGGTTTGTCAGCGGCGATTGTGTTGGCCAAGCAGGTGGTGGAGGGTGGGCCGCGAGAACTCGAAGCGTACAGCAGCTTTCTCAGGGGAGGCTGTTCGAAGTGGCCCCTCGATCTGCTGCGAGACGCTGGCGTTGATCTGGAGCGCCCAGAGCCTGTGGCAACGGCACTCACGCACTTTGGCCAACTTGTAGACGAGTTGGAAACGGTGCTCGGTGGCCATTCTCAAGCTCGGTAGCTAGGCCAGTTGGATCGGAGAGCAAAGCAAGGGCGTGGTACACTCTTTTGAATTGACCGATTCTCATTTTTTTAGCCTGCGGAGCCCGCCCTCGACAGATGACTGCACCGCAGCTGGAACAGATTGCTCTTGAGCGAGTAAGCCCCTCCCTTCGCGGCTTCATGGCGACCCCGGGCTGCTACGACGAGCTTGTAGGAGCCGATGGCGGTCTGCGTTCGCACTGGCGTCTCATTGCCGATCTGTATGGTCCGCAGCATGTGCTCTGCGAAGGGGTTGTGCCACCGGAACTCGTCTTTACTCATTTGGGTTTTCTCCGGTGCGGCCACGGGCTTAAGCTACCCGGCGGTCGTTGGCTGCACTTTGATGCCGCAGTGATCGCCCGCAACCAAGAGGGACGCTGGCTGGCTCTGGGCGACCGCACCAGCGTGCCGCATGGGCTGGGCTATACAATTGAAAATCGTTCGGTTGTACGAAATTGGATCTCGATCGATTCGTGGGAGATTGTTTTACGGGTTTGGTGTGATGGGTTCTCAGGAAACGCCGACCTGCTCCCCCTGCTCGACACGCTCATTGTGAATCTCTCAGCGTTTGCCGGCTTGGGTACAGAAAGCATGATGCGGAGGCCTGGTTGGCGATTTCTCGACATGGGCCGCCGCATCGAACGGGCCGACGAGCAGCGACTCGACGAGATGTTGATCGAAAGCGATGATGGTTCGATGACCCATCACAATCCCTATCTGGGCACGCCTGAGGCTGCACCGCTGATTGATTTGCGCGTGATCGACCAGACAAATCCTCGTAGCAGTGGGTTTCAGATCGCTGCCCGGGACGGTCATGCGACAGAACTCGCGCAAGACGAATCTTCTCCGGTGCTTTTGGAAGAACGGCGCGCCATCATGGCGGTGACGAATCGATTGCGGTTGGCCGATGTCGCGGCATTAGCGCACGTTGATGCCGATGGCACTCGCAGCCAACTTAGCCCACCTGCTCTCGCGGCTCGAATCGTATTTGCGAGTCTTTTCCGAGAGCATCACCCACCACTACCTTGTGCATGCCACACCCCGACACCGGTTGGGCGACATGCCGGAATCGAGCGATGGCCGTGTCTAAAAATATGAATGTCTCCACAAAAGGGCTCCCGAAAGTCATTGTACCGAAGGTTGTGATTGTCGGTCGGCCCAACGTAGGCAAGTCGACTCTCTTCAACTGGATCGTAGAAAAGCGAATCGCAATCGAAGATCCGACTGCTGGGGTGACTCGTGATAGGCTTGTGCAGCGGGTTGAGATCGAGGGTCGCGTGTTTGATCTGATCGACACTGGAGGCATGGGCTTTGACGATCCTGATGGCCTTACGGCTCAAATCGATGCGCAGATCGAATCGGGCCTAACCGAGGCGGCGCTTATTCTTTTTGTGGTCGACGTGCGCAGCGGCCTGTTGCCGGCGGACCGTGAGGTGGCACGTCGCGTGCGTCGCACGAGCACTCCAGTGCTTTTAGTCGCCAATAAGGCCGACGATCAAAAGTTCGACGTGCACGCCCACGACTTTGACGAACTCGGCATTGGCCCTCCGCTCGTTGTAAGCGTGCGTCAAAACCGCAACCGTGAAGATCTCGTGGAGTCGATCGTAGAGCATCTGCCCGAAGCGTGGCCCGATGAATTGGAGGGGGCAGGACTCCCCGAGATGAAGCTCACGATTGTGGGCCGAAGAAATGTAGGGAAGAGTACGTTTGTGAACGCCTTGGCGCACGAAGAGCGAGTGATTACAAGCCCTGTGGCTGGCACTACTCGCGACAGCGTGGATGTGCGATTTGAGGTGGACGGCCATTCCTTTCTGGCGATCGATACCCCGGGCCTTCGGCGGGCCAAAAGCCGCAAGAGTGATATTGATTTCTACTCCACCCACCGCGCGCAGCGAAGCATCCGACGAGCCGATGTCGTGCTCCTATTTTTTGATGCCTCAGAGCCGATTGGCAAGGTCGACAAGCAGCTCGCTGATGCGGTCGCCGATGGGTCAAAGCCGGTGGTGTTGGTTGTGAACAAATGGGATCTCTATGCCGGCGGTGTTAAGCAGAAAGAATGGGTGGAGTATCTACGGGAGACATTTCGGACAATGCCGTGGGCGCCCGTCGAATTCGTCACGGCCACATCCGCTCGCAACGTGAAGGCTGTCGTCGATACGGCCCAGCGGCTCTTTCGCCAAAGCCGGGCTCGAGTGCCAACGGCCAAGCTCAACACAATTCTGCGGAGCGCCATCGCAGCCAACCAACCGCCCCCAGATACCCGGGGCCGTCCGGTACGCATTTACTACGCCACTCAAGTGGAAGTCGCGCCCCCCACGATCGTGCTCTCAACGAGCGCAGCGAAGAGTGTGTCGGAGCCATACAAGCGATATCTTTTGGCGGCGTTACGCAAGCAGACGCCATTTAGGGAAGTGCCGATCAAACTGTTTGTGCGCGGTCGCACCAAAGAGGAGCCTTCCATCGGCGAGTGACTGTGTCGGTTGCCCCCGAGCATCGAGTTCGCGGGGATCTAGAAAACAAGAAGTTGCCAGATGTTTTCTAAGCGAAAAGTTTATGGATCGATTTGTCATGGAACCAACGGAATGGTTCCATGTGTGATGCTCGCGCCCGGGAATAGAGGTTTTTCGGGCCGGGTGGCGACGGCATTTTCGTTCTCTTCAGAAAGAGTATATCCTTGCTAGCTATTGCTATTGGAAGCTTTTGTTGCAGAATCTCTCCGGTCTTTTAAGGAGCCTTCTAGAATGAGCCAGATGAACACGCCTGACGCAATGAACACAATGGGCATGCATTTCGCAAAGTCCACGATTTCTCGTCGGGATGCCTTGAGGGCCGCTGGTGTTTTGGGCGGTGCGTTGGCTGCAATGCCAGCGGTGCACGGCCAAACGCCTTCGAGCGATGTGATTCGCATTGGCGTGATCGGGTGCGGTGGACGCGGCACAGGCGCTCTCCAGCAAGCGCTTTCGGTGCCCGGATCCAATGTGAAACTGACGGCCGTGGCCGACGCTTTTGGTGACCGCATCAAAGGTGCACTCAAGGCGGTTGGGTCGATGCAGGACAAAATCGACTGCCCAGAAGATCGGCAGTTTGACGGACTCGACGGCTGGCAGAAGGTGCTGGAGCACTGCGACCTTGTCATCCTGGCTACTCCGCCTGGTTTTCGCCCGTTTCATTTCGACGCGGCCGTCAAAGCCGGCAAGCACGTGTTTATGGAGAAGCCAGTGTGCGTTGATAGCTTTGGCGCGAGGCTCTGTCTTGAGGCCGCCAAGATGGCCGACGAGAAGAAACTCAAGGTCGTGGTTGGCTTGCAGAGACGCTATGATAGAAAATATCGCGAGACAGTGGCCCGCGTTCGGGAGGGGCTAGCGGGAGAAATTATCGGTGGCCAGATTTACTGGAACGGAGGAGGTATCTGGTATCGCGGCCGCCAGCCCAACACCACCGAAATGCAATTTCAGGTGCACAACTGGTATCACTTCAACTGGCTCTGCGGAGACCACATCTGCGAGCAGCACGTACACAACATTGACGTAGCGAATTGGATGCTAGACAGGCTGCCCGAGAGTGCTTACGGCACAGGCGGTCGCCAAAATCGTGTGCCCGGTCAGCCCAGCGAAATCTACGATCATCATGCCGTGAATTTTGTCTATCCTGGTGGGGTGCGAATCGCCAGCCAGTGCCGACAGCTTCCTGGGGGGGATGGCCGTGTGGACGAGGAATTTCAGGGCACAAAAGGCTTTGTAAAAATCGGTGCGATCACAGACTTATCAGGTAAGTTGCTCTGGAAATTCGAGGGCGATAGCCCCAATCCCTACCAGGTCGAGCACGACGAGTTGCACGACGCGATTCGCAATGACAAGCCGCTGAATAACGCCGTCTACGGTGCCACATCGAGCTTCTCTGCGGTGCTCGCACGCAACGCGACGTACTCCGGAAAGCAGTGGGGCTACCAGCAGTCACTCGAACTCGAGAACCGCACAATGCCGGAAGCATTGACATGGGCTTCAACGCCTCCTGTGGTGCCAGATAAAGACGGCAACTATCCTATTCCCATGCCAGCCACTTATAAAATCGCGAACGCTAAAAAAGAGTCTGCCTGATGATCGTCGGCATTCCGAAGGAAACCAAGCACGACGAGTATCGCGTTTCCATCCTGCCGGTGGGCGTTGAGGAGTTGGCTCGAACTGGCCACGGGGTGCTGGTGCAGCGAGGTGCCGGTGCTGGGTCGGGTCTCTCTGACGATGCGTATGCTTCATGCGGTGCAAGGCTCGTCGATACAGCGGCAGAAGTGTTTGGCGAGGCGGATTTGATTGTCAAGGTGAAGGAGCCGCAGCCACTAGAGTTGGCATTGCTGCGGCCCGGGCAAGTGATCTTTACGTACTTTCATCTTGCGGCCGATCGGCTCCTTACCGAGGGCTTTCTGGCTACCGCTGCGACGGCTGTGGCGTACGAAACCTTGCGAGACTCGCGTGGGCGTCTGCCACTTTTGATTCCGATGAGCGAAGTGGCTGGCCGCATGAGCATTCAGGAGGGGGCTAAGTATCTGGAAAAGCCTCAGATGGGACGCGGCATTCTGTTGGGCGGCGTGCCGGGCGTGGCGCCAGCGCATGTGACGGTGCTCGGAGCCGGCACGGTGGGCGCCAATGCTGCAAAAGTGGCAGCTGGCTTTGGCGCCAGCGTTGGCTTGCTCGACACGAATCTCGAACGTCTGCGATATCTCGACGATGTTACGCTTCCCAATGTCGACTGCCTCTATTCAGATCGCCATACGATTCGCGAACAGCTTGCTAGGGCTGATTTGGTGATCGGCAGTGTACTCATTCCTGGAGCACGTGCCCCACACTTGATCGAGCGAGAAGACCTCAAGCTCATGAAGCCTGGTGCTGTCATCATCGACGTGGCGATCGATCAAGGAGGCTGCGTGGCCACCAGTCGGCCGACAACGCACGCAACGCCCACGTTTGTGGTGGACGATGTCGTGCACTACTGCGTTACCAACATGCCAGGCGCCGTCGGACGCACGAGCACCTACGCCCTGTGCAATGCAACGCTTCCCTATGTCTTGGAACTGGCATCCTTGGGTGTGGAAGCGGCAGCACAGCAGAGCCCTGCGATCTTGTCGGCGGTGAATATCTACCGAGGGCAGTTGGTGTATCCGGCGGTTGCAGCAGCTTTTGGTATGAGATGCGAGCCCACATCGTTTGCCGCCTAAGTTTTTTCACGCCTGCTGAGTTTTTCGATGCCCCAGCCAACCTCCTCTCTTTTCGCTGGAATTCCGACACCTCTGCGTTGGGTTGGAGAGAGCAACGGCCATTTGGAACTACTCGATCAAACGCTTCTACCCACACAGTTTGTCTGGATTGCCTGCCGGGGTGTGGATGTGCTGGTGGAAGCGATTCAGAGCTTGCGTGTACGCGGGGCCCCGGCGATTGGCATTGCAGGAGCCTATGGGCTCGTAGTGGCGGCAAGGGAGGCCGTTGACGCTGGGTTCGTGCCGGAAATGGCCCGCAGCCACGTGCGGCAGCAAGCCGAGGCCTTAGCCTGCGCCCGGCCGACAGCAGTGAACTTGCGATGGGCTGTGGAACGCAGCCTAGTGGTGCTCGAGCGAGCGCCCCTAGAATCCTCGGCAGCAGCAATCCGCGAGATTCTCTTAGAGGAAGCTCTTGCAATCCACGAGGAAGATCGCCGGCTCTGTACGGCAATTGGCCGATATGGTGCCGCGATTTTGCCAGCGGGCGATCTGTTAACACACTGTAACACCGGCGCGCTTGCTACCGGAGGCGATGGCACGGCGCTGGCAGTGATCACGACAGCCTGGCAGGAAGGCCGGCGGTTTATGGTTTTTGCGGATGAAACGCGGCCGCTCTTTCAGGGATCGCGGCTCACGGCGTGGGAACTCGTCCAGCGGGGCATTCCGGTGACTGTACTTGTGGATGCCGCTGCGGGTCAGCTTTTGCGCACGGGCCGGATTGCGGCGTGCATCGTTGGGGCGGATCGGATCACAGCTGCTGGCGATGTGGCCAATAAGATCGGCACCTACTCGCTGGCCGTACTGGCCGCGGCGCATGGCGTGCCCTTTTTTGTCGCGGCACCGTCAAGCACGTTTGATCTGTTGTTGGACAGCGGCGACAGCATTCCGATCGAGCAGCGAGACGGCGATGAAGTGTTGCGGCCGCTTGGCATAGCGGCCGCCCCCGAGGGAGCTCATGCCTACAACCCAGCCTTTGATGTCACGCCCGCGCGGTTCATCCGCGCGATCATCACGGAGAGGGGTGTGATTGAACCAGTCTCTCGCAATCGCATCGCGGAGATCATCCTAGGCCAGTAGCTCCAGTGGCCCAAGCCAGCAATGCGTCCGAAGAAGTATCGTCGCGGAGGCTTTGTCCGCCCCCGTGGGCAGAAAGCTTACTCGGGAATGCGAGCCAGTTCCACCATTGCCCGTACCATCGCTCCCGTGCCGCCCCCATCGGTCCACGGCCGTGGCTTCTCAGCAAACGCAGGGCCGGCGATATCGATATGCGTCCAAGGAATCTCGCCAACAAAGCGTTCAAGAAACTTGGCCGCTGTGATCGCGCCGCCCCAGCGACCGTCACCCACGTTTTTGATGTCGGCGATATCCCCCCGGATATGCTCGTCGTAGTCGGCATACATTGGTAACTGCCAGACAGGCTCTCCGGCAGATCGTGCGGCCGCAGCTACGGCATCGCACCACGGTTGGTTGTTGGTGAAGAGCCCAGCAACATCGCAACCCAGCGCCACCATACAGGCTCCAGTGAGTGTGGCAGCATCTACGATTCGCCGCGGTTTGAGGCCACGCACAACGTCGAGTACATCGGCAAGTACAAGACGCCCTTCGGCGTCGGTATTGTGGACCTCGATTGTTGTGCCGTTACGGGCGGTGATCACATCGCCCAACTTGTAAGCAGCGGAGCCTGTCATGTTTTCAGCCAGCCCAATAGCGGCTACGATGTTGATAGGAAGCTTGAGTTTAGCGATGGTCGCCGCCGCAGCCAGCATGGCGGCCCCGCCAGCCATATCGCATTTCATCGTAATCATTGAATCCGATGGCTTGAGTGAGAGGCCTCCGGAGTCGAATGTCACGCCTTTGCCGACGAGTGCGATATCGGGGCCGCTTTCCTCGCCGCGAGGACGATTTTTAAGGCCTTGATATCTGAGGATCACGAGCCTCGGGGCACGCGCGCTGCCTCGACCTACGGCCAGTATGGCATTGCAGCGTTCGTGCAAGAGCCTTTTCTCATCCCAGATCTCGACCTCTAGGCCGGTGCGGCCAGCAACGGCGGCGGCCTCTTCAGAAAAGGTTTGTGGATAGAGGTCTTCGGGAGAGGTGTTCACAAGCCGTCGGGCCAGGTTCACTCCGTCGGCAATGATGGTGCCGCGTTCAACGGCCTCGAAAGACGCCCCGACCCAGATCGTGCTGCCAAAGCGAGTGCGTTTCTTTTCTGTACGGTAGAGATCCTGGCCGACCATTCCGACCGCCGCCCCGGCTACAGCCTGTTCGATCTGTCGTGAAGTCCACGAGCTATCGGCCACCATCACCACCCGTGTCCGCAAACGACTCGCTAGATGCCGAGAGGCTGTCGCGGCAGCGCGGAAGAGAGTGCCAGCGTCTAGGTCTTCGCGTTTGCCCAGACCAACCACCACCAACTGGCTAGCCTGCAGGCCGGGGGCCGCGAAAAGTGGCACGCATTCGTAGCGCTTGCCAGTCAGTTCACCGTCTGCCACAAGCCGCGATAACAAGCCGCCGGTGGATGTGTCCATGGTGGCAATGGCGCCGCTACCGATGCCGCCCTCGGTAAGAAATACCACGAGCGCATCGGCCCTCATCGATTCGGGCCGCGCCGACTGTTCGGCAATAATGCCATTGGTAGTTCGCAGAGCTGAAAATTCATCGGCCATGGAAATGCTCCGGGGTGTTGTATTGTTTGTCAGCGGGATGGGGATGGTGGAGGGATCCATGTTGTAGCGTGTTGGCAACGCTTTGGCAGCCCGGAGTGAGCCAGCGAGATACCAGCGTGAGGAGCACTGGCAGTACCACAAGATTGCCTAAGAGTCCTCCGGCGAGCGTCAGGCAGGAGAGCGATCCAAACGAAACGGTCGGGATAAAATCGCTCGTTGTGAGAGCTAGGAATCCGACGACGATCGCCAGCGTCGAAAAGATCATGGCTCTGCCAGCGGTTTGGTGTGCCGTTTGAATCGCAGCAGAGAAGGCGTGTCCTTCGGCACAGCGGCGGCGAAAGGCGGCAATATAGTGAATCGAGCTATCTACGGAGAGACCCATCGACACGGCTGCAATCATGGCTGTGCCCATGTTGACCCGCACACCAGCCCAGCCTAGGAGGCCCAGCACCACAAAAATCGGCAGGGCATTAGGGACAATAGCTATCGCCGCCAGCAACGGGCTTTGAAAGGCACAGGCCAGTAGGAGAAAGATTCCCGCGGCGGCAATAAAAAACGTCAGCCACTGATCGGCGATCATGCGATCGACTAACTGCGCCAATAGCACAAAGAACCCAGTGACCTCGCCAGCCTGCTGGGATCCCTCCGGAAATTCTTGGGCCACAATCCGACGCACGCTTTCGATGATCGCCCGCTTCTGTGGAGCCGACTGTCGCTCTCTGGCCCGCAGCATGATCCGCAGCCATTTCGATTCGTCCAGAGGATCGCGGCCGATGAGCGTGCTTGCTAACTGCGGCAGTTGCTCCTCTAGAAGTGTGATCGCATTAGTCAGTAGCCAGTTGCCAGCCCGCGTGCTCTCGAGCCGTTCAAGCGAAATCGGCGAGATCGCCGTTAGGACGTCGGCAACACTCATGACTTTGGTGAGCGAGGCGGTTCTGCGGCCATCGGAGCCCGTTGTGACAACTTCCTCGCGCAGCCGGTGTTCAAGCCGTGCGACTTTTGAGAGCACAGCACCGTCGATGGTGTCTGGGGCAGGCACGAGTATGTCCCACACACCGGCACCACCCAACCGGGATTCGATCATGTCATATGATTTTACAATCGGGCTTGATGTGCGGAAATTTCTGGTGAAGTCGGTTTCTACTTCGAGCCACCACATGCCGGCCACTGCGGCACCGACGAGGATGCCCGAGCAAGTGAGGGTCGCGATGGGTTGTCGCACAATCCGTGTGACAAGACCATCGAGCCCTAGCTCGAGCGAACCCTCTCCCCAAGCTCGCTTTGGATCGGCGTCGAATCGTCCGGCCAGCGCCAAAAATGGCACGACTAATGCTGTCGAAACGAGCACCATTACAGCGCCGATCGCCGTCATGATGCCGAAGTCATGCACTGGCCCCACGCGGCTGAAAGTCAGCGAGCCAAAACCGATCACATCAGTGGCGATCGCGCCGACCACAGGCCAGAACAAAACGGCAATGGTTCGCTGAAGGGCTGCCGCTGGCTCCAGAGCCAGATCTCGCTGCCGGCGGTACTCGACGATCACGTGCACGATGGTGGCGATCGCCACCACAGTCACCATAGCCGAGAGCATCGTCGACACCATCGTGAGTTTGAGTCCCGCTACCGCCAGTGCACCGCGAGTGGTCCAGAGCGCAAGAAAAACCACTGCCAGCGGCACGGTCAGCCACCGCAGGCTACGAAATGAAACCAGCAGCACACAGCCAGCCAAGAGCCCAGTGATCGTGCCGAGCAGATTGCCATCTTGCTCGAGCATCGCGAAGCCGTCGCGGAGCATCACAGGTTCGCCGGCCACGGTTCCACCAGGCAATTCTTCCATGATCGCGCGAATCTGATCGATGGCATCGGCCCGCGATACGGCTTTGGCTCTGGCAGTTGCGTTCGTCAAAGCGGGCTCTTGGAGCACGCACACAATAGCTGCAGTGCGATGATCGGGACCGAGCGTGTAGCCTTCCATGAGCTTCACGAGCTTGCGCGCAGTTGGGCTATTCTCCAGATCGATGATGCGGTTGCCAAGTGGCGTGCTGGCTAGGCTCGTGGCCGAAGCGATACCAGGGCTGGTGGCCAACTGGGCCGTCAGCGATCGTAGGAACTCGATACCACGATGAGTCAACAAGTCGGGCGAGTCATACGCGGCCAGCACGACTTCGCTGGATCCAAACGCGCGGGCTAAGCGGCGGTAGGGCACCAGCGATGGATCGGTGCGATCAAACATGGTGTCGATCGACCGTACAAATTCCAAATGCCTTGAGCGATCTACCGATACGATCGATAGTACCACCGCAACGGCCGCCATGAGGTTGCGGTGGGCAATAAGCCAACTCGCAACTCGGTCGCAGACGGGATGCATGCGTGTTCCTTCGGAAGGATGGCGGAGACAGGGTAGGTCAGGAATATTCAGCCCCAAACGGAAAGGCTGAGTGGCTACGCAGACCACATCAACCACGTAGGCAGCGTGAGCCACATCGGCATGCGAAGCCGCGCAGAACAGTCGCGGATGAGTGGCAAGCTTACCCAGAGTGATCCGAAGCTTACCGAGATTGAAAAAAACAGGCCTTGATTGGCGTGAATTGGCAGGGCCAAGGCATCCCAGAACGCCCTCCTCTGCGTTGGTCGGTAACCCCCGATGCTGTCACGACTTGCGGGCGTTTTTGACGAGCCAATGCCTTGACCCGCTCAAGCGGCCGCTCCTATAGTCGCGCACTCTGAGATACAACCCGTTTCCTCCTCCACACCGGCCCCCGCGTGCCCTATCGCAGCAGGATTCTGTCGCCTCTTTTTCGATCGGCCTTGTGCCCGTCGAAGCGGTTCTCGTTGCGCAGTCTGTGTCGCGTGAATTGGTGGAATGTGTTTGCGATGAGCGCTGTGCTGGTTGCTTTGTGCTGTCGCGAGGGATGGAGTCAGGTCCACTCGCAATCCGCAGCATCGACATCGCAGCCGCTTGTTGAAACGGCTGTCGCGGGTTCATTGGCCGCACTGCCCGCACGTGGTTTGGCAGCGGCGCTAGCGGAGGCAGGTCGCATTGAGGTGCCGTCCGTCGATCCGCGTGAGCCACTCACGATTCGCGCCGGACAGGCCGCTCGTTGGACGGAAGGTTCCTACGATGTGTGGCATCTCACCGGTGGCGTGCGGATTGCGCAGGGCACGACGGAGGCGCAAGCCCACGAGGCCGTTGTGTGGATCGAGCAGGATTCGGGGCTGCCCATCCCGATGAAAGCAGGCGACGATCCTGACAGTGCGGCGATAGGCGGCCCACAGGTGCGCAGCATCCTTGTTCGCATGGCAGGAGATGTCAATGTGCGGTCCCAGAACGGTGGAGCGGAAGTTACAGCCGGTGAAACATCGAGTGCTGCCGAATCAGTTCCAACAACGCTCCGCGGGCCTCGCTGGGCCGGACGATTCTGGACGTTACGAGATCCCACACTCGACTTCACAAGCGTGGTGCCAGCCGCAGGCACACCACCGATTTACGAGGCCACTGCCGAAGGAATTGCATCAGCGGTGGATGGTGATGTCGACGATTCACTCGCCAATCCCGAAAAGGAAAACCCAATTCAGCAAGCGCAGTTCAGCGAGTTTGGCGCTGCGGCTGCGCCGCAGGTAGTCAGAGCGGCTCCGGCGCGTCGGCTGCGTGCGTTTCCCAGATCAAGTACGCCACTTGCGGTGCGATGGTTTCCGAGTCCATCGGGAGGGGAGTGGATCGCCGTGATCACGTCGGGCGTCAACCTCGTTGTGGATGGCGTTGACCCAGCTGGCCCGCTCGATATTTCAACTGACCGGCTTGTGATCTGGACTAAAAGTGGCACACAGCCAGATCTGGATGGCAACGCCGCACAGTCGGCCGACACGCCGCTGGAACTTTACATGGAGGGAAATGTCGTTTTTCGGCAAGGGCAGCGCATCGTTGAAGCCGTGAGCATGTTCTACGACGTGCCCCGTTCGTCGGGTGTGATCACAGGCGCCACGGTGCTCACGCCAGTCGACAATTACGCGGGCGTTGTGCGGCTCCGCGCTGACGTCCTGCGGCAGGTGGACCGCAGCCGATTCGTGGCTCAGCGCACCGGGCTTACATCCAGCCGGCTCGGCGTGCCAACATGGGAATTTCGTTCGAGAGAGCTGGAGTTTACAGACGAACAGGTGCCACTGCCCGGACCCTTCGGCCAGCCCATGAATGATCCGCTCACCGGCGAGCCCGCCATCGAGCACCAACAGTTCATCAGCAGTCGTAACAACACGATCAACCTCGGCGGCGTGCCTGTGCTGTGGTGGCCAGTGCTGGCGACGAACGCCAAGAAGCCGACATTCTATATCAATAACGCACAGGTAAAAAACGATCAGGTCTTTGGCACGCAAGTGCTGACAAGTTGGGATGCATTTCAAGTGTTTGGCTGGCGTCGCCCGCCGAGTGGCGTGGACTGGGATTTCGACATCGACTACCTGAGCTTGCGAGGCTTTGGCGGCGGCACATCGCTGCTCTACAACCGCCCGTCGTTTCTCGGCATCGACACGCCCGCAAACGGAGTCGCAGATGCTTTCTTTATCGGCGATAGTGGCCTCGATAACCTCGGTTACCTGCGACGCACGTTCACCTATCCGGGCTATCCGGATACCACGTTTCGTGGCCGCTCGTTCTGGAGGCACCGTCAAGATCTAGGCGCCGGTTGGCAGGCCAGAGGCGCGGCGGGCTGGATAAGCGACATGAACTTCCTGGAAGAGTACTACGAGGGTGAGTGGGAGGAAGGCTACGAGCAGCGCACATGGCTCGATCTGCGGCGTCCTGTTGATAACCGCGAACTAAGGCTGCTCACCAGCGTGCGGGTTGATCCATTCTTCACACAGAGCGAGTGGTGGCCGAGGCTCGACCACTACTGGATGGCGCAGCCGCTGCTCCGCGATTCCTTGAGTTGGTACGAACATTCTGGTGTTTCATACGTTCGACAAAATGTCCCACAGACGCCGGCGGCTGGTCAGGGGAGTAATATCTGGACGCTCCTTCCGTATGAAAATAACGTTATTGGTCAGCGGCTTGCAACGCGGCAGGAGATCGACATGCCATTTCAGGCCGGAGCCGTAAAGATCGTGCCATATGCGCTCGGCGAACTGGCGAACTGGGGTCAGAGTCTCACGCAGGCGCCGATCAATCGGGCCTACGGCCAGGTCGGCGTTCGCTCGAGCCTGCCGCTCTGGTCGGTCGACAACACGGTGGAGAGCCAGCTCTGGAATGTACACGGACTGGCACACAAGGTGGTCTTCGAAACAGAGTTTGCATACACGAATAGTTCTCAGGACGTGTCGCAGTTTCCGCTCTACGACCAGATCGATGACGATACGATCAACCAATACCGTCGCAATATCCCCTACTGGGATTATGGCGCGGTGCCTGGCCAGTCAACGCCGTTGGGTTCGCCATTCATCTTTGGCCCCGACAACAAGTACGATCCGCGTTCGTACGCGGTTCGCCGTGGTCTTGGTGGCTGGGTCACCGGGCCCACCGAGATTGCCAACGACCTCACGGTTTTTAGGCTCGCGGCGAGGCAGCGTTGGCAGACCAAGCGAGGCCCCATGGGCAATCGGCGGATCATCGACTGGATCACGCTCGACGTTGATGGCGAGATTTTTCCAAATACAAGCCAGAACTTTGGCCAGATGTTGGGCCTTTGGCAATATGACTTCCGCTGGCATGTGGGCGACCGTACGACGGTGCTCTCGTCGGCAGACGTCGATTTTTTCACAGGAGGCCAGCAACTCTATACGGTTGGAGCGCTCCTCAATCGCACGCCGAGAGGCAGCTTTTATATCGGTTTCAATGAATACGGTGGGCCGATTCAGGCCAGCGTGCTAACGGGTTCCTACACCTACCGGATGAGTCCGAAGTGGGCCAGTACGTTTGGCACCGCGCTCGATTTGCGAGGCCGTAACATTGGCCAGAACCTACAATTAGTGAGGATTGGCGAGTCATTCCTCATGACGTTTGGCTTCAACGTCGATTACAGCCGCAACAACGTCGGCGTTACATTCAACCTCGAACCCCGATTCCTGTCTCGCACACAGTTCGCCAGCCGTACCGGTTTGGATGTTCCGATGGCCGGCACCTACGGCTTGGAGTAAACACAACTTCTCCAGAGGATTGCGGGAAGGGATCGCTGATTATGCAGTCTCCTCGCCGGAGAGGGGTTTGGCAACGGGGTTTTTGATTGCCATGGTGATTCCCAGATAGAGGCCCGCCAGCAGGGCGTACGCAGCGGCTATTTGGATGGGACCGCGACCGGCGGCTTGGGGTGGCAGCGAGCCGATGTCCCACGGCAGGAAGAGCCGGCCATCGGGAAACGGTGAGTGCATGATGCCGCACAGCGTGCATGCGGCGGCTACTAGGCACCAGCCGGCAGCCGATCTAATTTTGCGATCGATCAGTGACACAACCATGCCAGCCCATACAAGGCTCGTCACAATGAAGCCCGCAGAAAGTAGCCGCATCGAGAAGAGTTCCTGTGCGAGTCCTTGTCCTGGCACGGCCCCTGCGGCCATAAGCTTGTTGGTTTGGATCATTACCATTGCAGCCATGGCTGGCACGCAGGCAATCGCCACCGCTGGATAGTGCCGCTGCGGCGTAGCGTGAAAACTCTGGGCCGTGATCTCTAGGCCGATGAACACCAGAATCGGAAGAATTGCTGGGGCTGGAATGGCCTGATAGAGATAGGCAAACGTGCCCGTTAAGCCAGCCACGCCAATACACACCGCAGTGGCGAGCGTGTACGCGGCGCGGCCCCCCATTGCCTTGTAGGCCGGGTGGCCGATGTAGGGCGTTGTTTGGATCACGCCACCGCATGCACCGGCAACGATTGTCGCGATTGCTTCCACGCCAATGATGTGGCCCGTATGGTATTCATCGCCGGCTGCTGCGGCGCTCTCCGTGCAGTCGATGCCACCGACCACGGTGCCCAGCGCGAAAGGGATGACGATCGGCAGATACTTAACCGTGTCGCCCCACGCTTCAATCCATTCGCACTTGAGTGCAGCCAGCCACTCCGTAGGCCAGAGAGCCGCCTGGGGGTCGATTGCAGCGTGTCCTGCAGCAGCGGGAATCCATCCGATGGATGTGCCGATCGCATGAATCAATCCGCCGACGATGAGGGCCGCCAGTGCACCTGGTATGCGTAGGGGCAACGGAATGCGTGCGGTGAGGCTGGCCAGCACAATCCCCAGCGAGACGAGGCCGACCAGCGGTGAACTGAAGATTTCAAGCAGTGGTAAAAATGCGATGAGCGCCAGCGCGATCGCCGCCAAGCTTCCGAGGAGGCCAGCCCGAGGAACGATCCGACGGATTGACCCAGCCACAAACGCACAGAGGAGTTTGAAAAAACCACTGGCGACGATCGCGCACATGCCAATGTGCCACGCATGCCGAGCGGCTGCTTCGCGATCCATTCCGGCGGCGATCGCTGAGGCAAAGGCGGGCCCAAGCACGAAAAAAACCATTCCAAACGTGCTCGGTGTGTCGAGTCCTAGGGGCATGGCCGTGACGTCCGTGCGACCGGTGCGTCGGGCCAGACCAAACGCCATCCACGTGAAAAGCAGATCCCCCACGACCACGCCAGCCGCGGTGCCAGGCACCAGATGCGAGATCGCAAACTGGGCTGGAAAATCAAAGGCGGCTGCTAGTAGAGAAACGGCCAAAACGAGATCGGCCAGATTGTCGAGGGAGAGGCCGAAAAAAGCGTTGATATCGCCCAGTGCGGCCCAGCAATAGCGGGTTGGTGCTGGTTTCATGGGGTGTGAGCCTACCAAAAATGGGGCACAGCGATTTTTCGGGGCTATACTGCGAGCGTCCTAAGCGAGGCCGCTCTTTTTTGTTGACCCAGCGAACCTTTTTGCCCACGGCTGCGTATTCACAGATGGTTTCGCACGATTCCTACTCTCAGGCTCGATCCATTGACAGGTCCGAACCGGGCCGTGTGGTTTCCAGCACAGTCAATACTAGCGAGCAGGGTGGGGAGCAGGCCGACGAGGATCTGCTCCGCAGGTTTCGAGTGGCCGACGATGTACGAGCGTTTGAGACGCTCATGCATCGCTACGAACATGAATTGTTTAGCTACCTCCGTCGCTACCTTGGCAGCGCGGAGATGGCGGAAGATGTCTTTCAAGCGACTTTTTTGCAGGTGCATTTGAAGAGGGAGAATTTTGAAGACGGCCGTCGTTTTCGGCCGTGGCTTTACACGATCGCCACGAATCAGGCCATCGACGCCCAGCGTCGGAATCGTCGTCATCGCATGGTGAGCATCGATCAGCGCGCTGGCGGAGAGAACGACTTGGGGGCGCTTGTGGAGATGCTGGCGGGCCACGAACAGACAGCCGACGAGCAGATGGAAGACGAGGAGTCAAGGCAGTGGGTGCGCTCGGCCGTCGAAGAACTTCCTGAAACGCTGAAGGGCGCATTGTTGTTGGTCTATCACCAAGGAATGAAATACCGCGAGGCGGCTGAAGTGCTGGGGATTCCAGTGGGTACCGTGAAGAGTCGGCTCCACTCCGCTTTGTTGAAACTGAATGAGTCTTGGTACGCAAGCGGGAAAATTCTTTAAAAACGCGAGCACCAATTTTATGCGAGACGATCTTGTAGGGTATTTATTGAACGCGGTAGACGAGCCGGAGATGAAGCGGCTCGAAATGGCTCTGGCCGATCCCAATGAGGGGCCGGAACTGCGGCGCGACCTCGATTGCCTCCGAAGGAGCACGGCAGTTATGTCGCGAGATCGCGGCACGATCACCCCTCCACCAGGGCTGGCTGAACGCACGATGAAGTTTGTCCAATCACGGGCTGGTGAGAAGCGGCCAATGCCCCGAGCGTTTACGGCCGAGGCCGCACGAGACCACGGCGTGGCGACGAGAGCATGGTTCGATCGGATTATCATCGTGGCTACGGCGATGGCCGCATGCGTGCTCGTCGGGCCGTTGCTCCTTGACGCGATTGGGGAGTCGAGGGCTCGCCGAGTGGAGCGAAATCTGGTTAAAGTATCGGGGGCTCTTGAGGGCTATGCCCAATCGCATCGCATTTTTCCGTCACCCCCGGACTCGGGGTCGCTTTCACGGGCTGGGCTCTATGCCCCCACGCTGGTTTCGGAGGAACGCCTCGTCGCCGACGACGGCACGCTGCTCTGTCCCGACTCTGTCCTTTCTAATCGCAAGAACTTTCGCGTACCCACACTCGACGAACTCAAGGCTGCCGTGGGCACTCCCGAGTTTGAAGTGATGCTGCAATCCATGGGGGGGGACTACGGCTACACGCTTGGCCACAGGGATGTCGAGGGAAGGCTGCAGCCGATTCATCATTTGAATCGCTCGCATCATCCCATCATCGCGGATGCCCCTGACGATAATGGCGAGAAGAGCAGCAACCACCCAGGCGGACTCCATTATGTGCTCTACGAAGATGGCCATGTGGAGCGACTCTTTCTGGATGATATCAGTCACAACGATCATCTTTTCAAGAATCACGCTGGAGAAACAGCTGCGGGCATCGATCCCGACGACGCCGTCATCGGCAGTTCGCTCCGCCAGCCCTAGCGGGCATCTCGCCGAAGCGTAGCGACGGCTTGGAAGGTTGGGCTTTCGAAGGCAATGGCGGTCGGCGGAAGCTTGAGGCAGCCTTGGTCGTATCCTCGCCCCCACGACGAGACTTCTGCCGCACACATTGCCGGCTTGGGCCACAGGACACCCGCTCCAGAGAAAATCCGATGCGCTCTGGTGTGCCTAAGACAGCAGTTAGGCTAATGCGTGCTGGCTGAAGTCAGCACGCATTACTTTCTGGCGATGGACTGTTTGGCCGCTTCGGCTACAGCTTCAGCCGTGATGCCAAAATGTTTGTAGAGCGTGGCGGCGGGGGCCGATGCCCCAAAGCTTTTCATGCCCACAAACCGGCCGAGAGGGCCAATCCATTTGTCCCATCCGAAGCCACAAGCGGCCTCGCAGGCAACCCTCGCGGCCACGGCCTGCGGCAGTACGCTCTCTTGATAGGCCGCATCTTGCGATTCAAAGAGGTCCCAGCACGGCATGCTCACAACTCGAGCGTGCAGGCCACCGGCTGCCAGCAACACCGCCGCGTCGAGGCAGATCTGCACTTCGCTGCCAGTGCCGATCAGAATGCAGTCGGGCTTGCCACCGGGAGCATCCTTGAGGACATACGCGCCCTTGGCGACGCCGGCTGCCGAGCCAAACCCCGTACGGTCGAGCGTGGGGAGATTTTGCCGACTCAGTACGAGCACGGCTGGCCGATCGGCGCGACGCATCACAACTTTCCACGTTTCGGCTACCTCGTTGGCATCTCCCGGTCGAAATACGCTGAGTCCTGGGACAGCGCGGGCGCTGGCGAGTTGTTCGATTGGTTGATGCGTTGGCCCATCCTCGCCGAGCCCGATTGAGTCGTGCGTGAGAATATAAATCACGCCCAAGTTGCCGATCGCTGAAAGCCGCAGCGACGGCTTGAGGTAGTCGAAGAACACAAAGAATGTGGCGCAGTAGGGCCGGAGGCCGGAGAGCGCCATTCCATTGCAGGCCGCCGCCATGCCATGCTCACGGATACCGAAGTGAAAATTGCGGCCACCGTACGAACCCGGAGAAAAGTCATTGGCCCCGGCTACCAGAGTCATGGTCGAGGGGGCGAGATCGGCCGAACCACCAAGGAACCACGGCACCGCAGCACTCATGGCCGAAAGCACTTTGCCCGAAGAAATACGACTGCCCACACCCTTGGGGTCAGCTGGGAATGACGGGATGTGCTTCTCCCAGTCGGTGGGCATGCGTCCGTCCAGAAAATCAGTCAACTCCGCAGCCAAGAGCGTATGCGACTTGGAATAGTCGGCCAAACTTTTTTGCCAAGCCTCGTGGGCCTGCTTTCCCCGGGCTCCCATCGTTTTTGCAAAGTGCTCTGGCACTTCGCTGGGTACCAAAAAATGGGCGTCGACTGGCCAGCCATACGCCTCCTTGGCCCCCTTGATCTCGTCGGGACCCAAGGGTGCACCGTGTGCCTCGTGCGATCCTGCCTTTTTCGGCGCGCCAAAGCCGATTTGGCTTTTGACGACAATCAGCGTCGGCTTTTTTTGCTCCGCCTGAAATGCTTGCAAAGCCTTGCGCAGGGCCGCGGTGTCGTTGGCGTCGGCAACATGCTCGACGTGCCAGCCGAGCCCTTGAAACCGAGCACCCACGTCTTCGGTGAAAGCCAGTTCTGTTGTGCCCTCAATCGTGATCGAGTTGTGGTCGTAGATCCAGCAGAGATTCGAAAGCCGTAGGTGGCCGGCGATCGAAGCAGCCTCGGCGGCTACCCCCTCCATCAAATCGCCGTCACTGCACAACACATACGTGTTGTAGTCGAAGAGTTGGTGGCCCGGTTGATTGTAATGGGCTCCCAGCCAGCGGGCGGCGATGGCCATGCCGACAGAGTTGCCACAGCCTTGGCCGAGCGGGCCAGTGGTTGTTTCAATCCCGGCGGTCATGTGATGCTCTGGGTGCCCCGCACACACGCTTCCCAACTGACGGAAGTGTTTGATGTTGTCGAGTGTGACAGCCGGTTCATGCCGCGATGCATCGGCTGCCCCTCCGCGGCGAATTCCAGCTAGGTGGATGAGCGAATAGAGCAGCATCGATGCGTGTCCGCAGGAGAGTACAAATCGGTCACGATTTGGCCAGGCGGGATCGGTGGGGTCGTACCGCAAAAAATCTTTCCAGACGGTGTAGGCAACAGGGGCCAATGCCATCGGAGTGCCTGGATGGCCGCTCTTGGCGGCTTCAACCGCATCCATCGAGAGCGTGCGAATCGTGTCGATCGCCAGACGATCCAGATCAGCAACCAGAGACGATCGCGCAGGAGCGGCGACTGGGGTGGGAGCCATGAAAGCATTTCTCCGAGAAGAGCGGGCCTAAAAAAGATGCGTTATTCCTGTGGCGAGAGTGTAGGACCGGGGGCGAATCTGCGTCAACGATTGCACACCCACGCTAGACCGCCCCCTGTACGCAGGGGCGGGATCGATTACCGGGCCATGTGCCGCCGGTATTCTTCATCCAGTTCGGAAGCACTGCGTTTGCACAGCCGCCAGAGCGTTTCGGTGTCCACCGTGCCTGTGTAGATGCGAACGAGGTATTCCACAAAAGCCTCTCGGTAGCGGCCTTGCTGACCATTCATAAAAAAGTCGGCTAAGCCGGAAATCTGGCTGTAGATCTCCGGCAGGCGTGCGTCAGCTTGGAACTCGCGACGGCCCATTGCCGTGAGTTCCTCCAGCGGCACGTAGAAATTGTCTTCGAGAAGTCGCTGCCGGGCGGCCGGAACCCGGCCATTCTCAATGCCGCCGAGCGTCCAGCCAAAGTCGGTCGCTTGCAGGCTTTCCATAAAGCAGGCGGCGGCCTCGATGGCCCAGAACCCAAAGCGTTCGCCGGCCAAGGGGCTCGTCGCTCGTGTCTCAGCAAAAAGTTGATGGGTGGCTTCGTGATAAATCGTTGTTGTGTCGAGACCTGCCACAAACGCATTGTCAACGGGATCGGACTGCACTTTGGAATCAAAAAACCACGCCGTATGCGTTGGGCTCCAATAGATGCCAAGCGTGCGGGCAATCGTCGGTTCAAGTGCTTCTAGTTCGGCGACATACTCTTTTCGGTTTGCCATAAGCACCGCTGCGAATGGATCGCGTGCAGCAATGCGTCCGCGGCCCTCCAGCCTTTTTTCCAGCTCGGCCGGTGGGATGGAAAATGCACCAAATATCTGCCGCCAGATGGAGTGCGATTCTTCGAGGCACGAACCCAAAATGGCGACAGAGTCTGGGCTGGCAGTCGATGTGATCTGCCAGTGGTCGAAGTTGCATTTCCAGCCGAGGTCGAGGGTGCGGGGCTTGGCAGCATCATCCGAGGCCTTCACCCAGCGTCCCCGGACATATCGGTCCCCCGCCTGATACCTTGCCAGTCGACCCCTCGGTAGCCAGCCGTACGCAGCGGAATATTCTTCTCCTTTGTCGAGCCGCCTCGCCGCCTCGGGCCACACCCACAATCCATCCCGACGCACCCACCCGCCAGCTTCCCTTGCTTGTGCGTGCTCGGGATCATCCCGCAGCGTTCGGTAGAGCAGTCGCACCGCGGCACAGCTTTGCTGCTGAATTGCTGGTTGGATGCTGCCTGCGGCATCCTCATGGTTGACGGAGGCAGGTGGCTTCGCGTGCATCCTTGCTGCTGCCAGCGCCATGGCAAACGTGCCGGCGGCGCGTTGCCTTCGTGCGTCGCAGAAGTCGGACCAGATTGCTTGCGCATCGGCTGCATGAATCCATTCGGGCTGCTGCAGCTTTGGCGGAATGGTCACGACCAGCGTCCGGCCAGCATCGTCAGGAAGGCGCCAGTCACGAATGAGCGAAGCGAGTCGTTCATTGCCGCTGATGGTTGCACGCCGCTGGAGTTCAGCCGCAACTGCTTGCCATTCTTCGTCCAGCCCAATCGGTGTTGCGAGATGTTTCTGATCAGCAGCTTCGCACGCATACAAAGAGCAGCAGCCAACTAGGATCGCTCCGATAAACGTTGCGGGTGTTCGGCATCGCAGTTTCTGCCACAGCGATACGAGCCAGCCGATCATCGCGGCCGCCACATTGATCGTAGATAGCAACCAGTAGACGGGATCGACGAGATAATCCCACGCGTTGTCCGACTCTAGGCAGCCGATTTGCCACGCCGCACCAGCCACCAAGAGCACAGTCCCAAACGTGTTTTTTTGGAGGAGGAGCACCCCGCCACAAATCGCGGCAACCGCAGCGACTCCGGGAGATTTCCATCCCAGTTCGTACGGATCAAAAGAGCCCAGCCCCAAGCTGAGAGGATAGAGCAGGAGCCCACAGGTAAATCCAAACCAGATCGCTGTGCGTGTGGCGAGACGATTCAAAAGCGGTTGGCGAAGCAGGGGTGAGATGCCAAAGTCGAGGAGCAAGATCGCCAATGGAATGGAGAAGTTGGCACTGAAGCTATGGAGCCAGCGGGCCAGCGGCAATCCATCGATTGGTACAATTGCAAAAGTCGCAGCAGCGAGCGGCAGCCAACGCGGGCCGGCATGAGAGAGGCCAGCGGCGTTGAAACCAAACTGGATAGACCGCACCACGGCGGCGATGACAATCGCCCAGACCGCCACTGGATACCACCACTCAATCATAAAAATAGCTCATCCGTTCCAAGGCGTATCCGACTCGGGAGGACGAGTTGGGTTCGCGGTCCCCCCCACGCCTCACGTCATAGGTTTGCGAACTTGCGAGAGAATCCACGCTTCATTCATGGCAATATGCCTGATTCGTTTCATCTTCCACGAATAGACCAGATGCACGCAGCCTGCGGCATCTTGAATCATATAGGGATAGGCGAAGTTTTCATTTGTCTCGTTGTCAAGTGTTGCGACCTGCTGCCAATCGTTCGAGAAAACGGCCGAGCCATCCGGGCCTGGAGAACCCTCTGCAATTGCCACACTCAGGTTATGCCTGTCGGAACGTGAATTATTGAAGACGATCAACACATGACCGGTCGAGAGTCGGACGGCGGCAACGCTGGCATCGGGGTTGGCAAGTCCCGTTACCGTTGGCGGTGACCATGTTTTTCCTGCATCGGCGGTGCGCTGCACGAAGAGGCGTCGCGCCTTGGAATGGTTGCGAAGATACGCCACAGCGTGGTCGCCATCGAGCGGTACGACGGCTGGTTGCAGCATGGATCGCCCCCCAGCCATCCGCGACTTGGTCGCCACCAACCGCTCACCATCCCGCCGCAGCCAGAGCATTTCTGGGAATTTACCAATACATTCGTGATAGACCGGCAGCCCAATCTCGCCGGAGTCGAGCAGCACAGGCGCGGCACGCACCAGCTCGCTGATGTTGAAAAATGGGCTGAGTGTAAGCCGATGGCTCTGGCTCCACGTTCTGCCACCGTCGTACGAGCAGCAGGCATTCAGCGAGCTCCCCGACCAGCCCCCCACGGCAATCGTCACGTAGACGAGCCACAGTTGGCCGTCGGGCATTGCAAACAGCACCGAATTACCGACCTTGTCGACATACCGATCGAGATCGCGCATCGCCGTATGGCGGTCGACGATTCGTTGGGGTGCGCCCCATGCCGGATGCTCGCCGTCGCGATTGACTGAAGTGCTTTGGGCGATTGGCAGTGGTGCCAACTCGGCCAGCCAGACCGCCACATCCCGCCCACCTTCTCGCGAGCCCGCATACCAGGCGCACGCCAACCCTCCATCAGGCCGCGCACAGATGGAGGGGCAGTGCACATAAGCCAGCGCCGGATCGTGATCGATAAAGCTGCTGGCAAAAGCTGGTGCCTCGTTGGCGACAGGTGCAGCTGGCATTCGAAACAACGACCCTGCCGCCGGCAACGCACCCCGTTCAGGTCGGGGCCAGCACCACATCGCCGCCGCTGCCGACACCAGCATTGTTCGGCGAGTGAGATCCTCCATGATCACTGATCACTCCTCCTTCGATGACTGCAAGCCAACGGATCAGGCATCCTCGGCAAAGGCCGAGTCAAACTGTCGTTGGCTGGGTGAAAAATCAAGGTTTTGCACAAACTCGCAGGCCTCTGCCGCGCCGTGCTCGCGATCCATGCCGCAATCTTCCCACTCCACTGACAGAGGTCCCTCGTAGGCGATCTGGTTGAGCGCGCGGATGATCTCTTCGAAGTCGATACCACCCCGGCCCGGTGAACGGAAGTCCCAGCCTCGGCGAGGATCCCCAAAGTTGAGGTGGCTTCCCAGAATGCCGCTCCGTCCGTTGAGCGTGACAACGGCATCCTTTATATGAACATGGTAGATGCGATCGTGAAACGTCCGGATAAATTCGACCGAGTCAACGCCCTGCCAGTGGAGGTGGCTAGGGTCAAAATTGAAGCCAAATTCCTCGCGGCGGCCGAGTGCATCGAGTGCCCGTTGAGCCGTGACCGTGTCGAATGCAATTTCCGTGGGGTGCACTTCCAGCGCAAATCGCACGCCGCACTCAGCAAACACGTCGAGAATCGGATTCCAGCGATCAGCAAACTCTTGAAAGCCGGCATCAATCATGGAATTTGGAACTGGTGGAAACGAATAGAGCAGATGCCAGATGCTCGAACCCGTAAATCCATTCACGACTGACACGCCGAGTTTTTTTGCGGCCCTCGCCGTGCGTTTCATCTCTTCGGCAGCGCGACGGTTGACTCCGGCAGGATCACCGTCGCCCCAGACGTGCGGCGGCAGGATCGTTTTATGCCGCTCGTCAATCCGATCGCAAACGGCTTGTCCCACAAGATGGTTGGAGATTGCGTGAACAGAGAGATCGTGTCGTTCAAGCGCATCCCGCTTTGCCGCACAGTAGCCGCTCTCGTCGATGGCGCGAGACACATCAAAGTGGTCGCCCCAGCAGGCCAGTTCCAACCCTTGGTAGCCAAACTCGCGGGCCTTTCTCGCGAGATCTTCCAGCGGCAGATCGGCCCACTGGCCGGTGAAGAGCGTGACGGGGCGGGGCATGAAAGGCTCCTTGAGAGGCGGTGACAGGGAAAGGTGAGAATTGTGGCAGATTTATGGAGAAGAGAAAACCGCGATTGTGACATGGATGGATTTTTTGACGGAATGCTTTAGTTGCGTACAACTCGGCGCAAAAGCCAAAGGCCCCACAGCATCATGAGCACGTTTCCCATCCACACTGCCGATGGCGGCAGCGCTCCTGCCTTGACTCGCGAGATTCCCAGCATCAATACAGGATAATAGATGATCAGGATCGGCAAGAAGCAAAGAAAAAAGCTGGTGAGAAAATCGGCATTTCGCATGCGGATCGCCATCGGCGCACCCACCAACACAAAGCACAGACAACTGAACCCGTTGGCCCAGCGTCGCCACGGTTCCATGATGATTCGCTTGAGTCGCGACTTCTCTTGTTTGACTGCTTGTCGCTCAGGTTCCACAGCCGCCGGCACAGACTGATCCATTCGGCCAGAGAGAATCGCCATCGCCGTCTTGGCCGCTGACTCCTGCTCCAGTTGGCTGATTCGTGCTATCTGTTCGGCCCGCGCTTTCGGAAAATCGGCCATCGCGATTTCGGATGGGCTCGTGGATACGATGTTTTTCTGACTGACGGTATTCAGCGGCACGACTCGTTCGATGGTGTCTGGAAACACAGCTTTTAAATCTCCAACATGCAGCGTACCGTCGCGAAATGTGATCGCGAGGGTTCCTGCGGCAGCATCGGCGCGGAGTTCAGCCTCTGCCGCCGAGACAGTCACGGGCGCAGCCGAGCCCCCTGGTTGAAATGAGAGAGTTGGGCGAATCAATTTTTTGCCATCCACGCCTTTGACGTTGATCGATACCTGCGGTGTGCTGTACGAACGCTGCTGCCGCAATCGGCCATAGATGATCTCCTCCACACTGCCGACGATCACTCGCCGCACGCCGTCGCGGCCCCACGAAACGGCAACGTCGTTGAGCCATACCGACACGAAACTCACCACCACGGCCAGTGCCATTGCCGGCCAGATGGTTGCCATCGGCGTAATGCCTGCTGCTTTGAGGGCGGTGATTTCATTGCTGGCCGACATCCGGCCAAAGACGCTAGCAACTGCAAACAACATCGTGCCTGGCACTGCAAACCTCATCGCTTCAGGCAACACGTAGGGAACAAGGGCCGCAATTTGAAGAAAGCCGAGCCCTTGCTGCTGTGCTTCTTTCACGAGGCCGATGACGAGCATGAAGAGCGTGAGCGCCGTCAGCGCGACGAGAAACACCTGCAAGAGTTCGCTCAACACATAGCGAGAAATGATCTTCATGGCTGTGCAGGGCGGCTGCGGGTCGTGTCGCCTGAACGGGAGTGGTGAACTGTTTTGGTGTAGATTTTGATGGCCTCGGCGGCTGCCACCACTGCCTCGTGGAATTGGTGTTCAGCCACATGACGCCGCACGCTCAAGAGAACCCCTACCGTTTTCTCCCGATCCAGCCCCGCCAGTCCGTCGGCAGCGGATTCAATACTTGTCACGATCCCTTCCAGAAGGTTTTCCGATGGCGTGCAGTCGTAGGAGCGATAGGGGCCTTTTCCGATCTGCTTACCGGGCATGAGGACCCTGACGCTGGCTGGTGCAGCGGGCAGAAATCCTATGCACGCTATCAGGAGTGTGGTGAGAAAAACCAACACGCATCCGCCACTGGCCAACACGCTGATAGGGTGCATGAGCTTCTCGCCAATGGTTGCCGCCACCCATTCCCTGCCAGGGACATCGCTCCATGGGCTTACTAATAAGGCGATAAACAAGCTCACTGCTGCCACACCCAGCATTCGCCACGGCAAGACCGCAGCTTGCGGTTGGGCGGTTGGCTGATTGCTCATCGGCCACGGCTCATCGCCCGGCGATGTTTTAGAAATCTCCTCAACACCGGCCCGTGCAACGATCACGGTAACGTTGTCAGGTGCACCGCGAATCAACGTCAGGCCTACGAGCGCGGCAGCTGATTCTCTGGGTTCCAATTCTGCGGCAAGCAGGCCGATTTCCTCGTCGGCAACTTGGCCCGAAAGGCCATCGCTGCACAGCACAAACACATCTGCGTCCTCAACCGGAAAAGGCCCCTCAATGTCGACTTCCACTCGTGGATGTGGGCCCATCGAGCGGGTGATGATGTTTTTCGGTGCAGTCGCAGCCGCATCCTGGACGCCGGCAGATTGGAGTTCCCAGACGAGCGAGTGGTCGCGGGTGAGTTGTTCAATCATGCGGCCGCGCAAGCGATAGGCGCGGCTGTCACCGATGTGCCCCACAAGTGCGCCTCGCGGCAGCAGTGCGAGAACCGTGCATGTCGTGCCCATGCCCTTAAACTCAGGGGTGCCTTCTCCCTTGGCGTTGATCTCGCCGTTGACCTGTTCGATGCTGTGCCGCAGTGCCAGCGGTGGTGATCGCTGCGCCGTTTTCTCGTAAACAAGAGGTACTCGATCGGCGGCGATCGCGCTGGCCATCTCACCGGCCGCATGCGCCCCCATGCCGTCGGCCACAAGAAAAAGCCAGCCTCTCGTTCGGTATTGCTGCGCGTTGGATGGCGGCAGCACCGCCTTCGAATCTTGGTTGTTCGAGCGGCGGCGACCGATATCGGTGTGGTCGCAATAGACTAGGCTCGTGCCTTTTCCCACGCGTGTACTGCCTCAGAAGGTTTTTCCGTGATCCGTTGAGCCTCGGACGCAACGTTTGCGATGGGCTTTCTGGTGAACCGTCTTTTAGTGTGTGAGCCGGTTGTGTGAAAGAAGAGTCTAGCGGGGGCAGGCAGCCCCGGCGAGACACATTCGCCATGGCAATGTGCGAGCTTGGGGCTGATCTGGCGGCCCGACGGGCCAAATCGTACCTTCCCGCACATGTGGCTCCCTTTTTCGTATCGTTGTGCATCAAGGCTCCGGTGTAGATGTCGGCACTGGCTGCCGATGCTCGCCTGTGCGTGCGTGAGTCTGTTGTGTGCCAGCACGGGGTGCGTGCAGCGACGCATGACGATCCGCAGCAACCCCCCAGGGGCGCTTGTCTATGTTGACGACTATCAGATTGGTGCCACGCCTGTATCCACAGACTTTATTTACTACGGCACGCGAAAAGTGCGGCTTGTGAAGGACGGCTACGAAACCCTCACCGTGCGTCAACCGTTTCCCGTGCCCTGGTACGAAATCTTTCCACTCGATTTTGTGACGGAGAATATCTGGCCTTGGGAGATCCGCGACGAGCGAGTTGTGGACCTTGCGATGATGCCCTCCACATCAACTCCCCCAGAACTTGTAGTGGCTCGCGCGGAGCAGGCGAGGTTAGCGGCGGGCAGTCTCCCTGCCGCGTCGCCACAGATCGTTGCGCCGCAGGCAGTTGCCCCACAGCCGATTCCGGCAGCGCCACCGCCGCCCATGCAGTTGCCGCCGCCCAGTCCCTCGCCGCAGTTTCTGCCAACCCCGCAGCAGCCATTGCCGCAATTTCCAGTTCCTAATCTGCAGGCACCGCAACAAAACGCTCCCTCTCAGGGTATTCCGAGCCTAGGCGTGCCATAATGGGCCAATGCCCACACATGCTGCACCATTGGTTCCGCTATCTCGCATCGACCTGGATAGACTCAAGCTCCAGCGGATGCGTTCGCTGCTCGCGGCAATTCTGCCAGCCAATACATTCTATGCCGCGAAACTCGCCCGAGTGTCGCACGATCGTGTGGCCGCAGGGACTGGCCCGATCGAAGCCCTCAGCAGTCTGAAGGAAATCGCCGACTGGCCTTTCACCTACAAGGACGAACTCGTTGAAGCTGCGTCGACGACTGGTCGCCCCGCGAATCTCACATGGGCACTAGATCGCTACGTGCGATTCCATCAGACAAGCGGCACCCACGGCCGTCCGTTGGCTGTGTTCGACACGGCGGATGATTGGGCATGGTGGATGGAGTGTTGGCAGTCGATCTTCAATCGTGGTGGCGTGACGGCAGGCGATCGCGTGCTCGTGGCATCGTCATTCGGTCCGTATCTGGGTTTTTGGAGCGCGTTCGAAGGAGCCATTGCGGCAGGTGCAATGGCGATCCCCACCGGTGGCATGTCGAGCGTAGCTCGTTTGGAACTCGCCCGAAGTGTGGGTGCTACCGTGCTCGTTGCCACGCCCAGCTACTGCTTGCATCTAGCCGAGGTGGCACAGGAACATAAAATCGATATTGCCAGCCTGCCTGTGCGGCTTGTGATTGTTGCCGGAGAGCCGGGTGGTTCGATCCCGTCGGTGCGTGCCCGCATTGGCGTTGCGTGGGCTGCCGCAGTGCTCGATCACGCTGGTGCAAGCGAAGTGGGACCATGGGGTATTGGCGATGTGTCGGGCTGCGGCGTCGATGTCATTGAGCCATGGTTCCACCCCGAGTTTCTTTCTGTTGAAACCGGGCAGGCTGCCACAGTTGGTGAGCTGTCCGAGCTTGTGCTGACAACGCTCGGACGGTGCGGTGCGCCTGTGATCCGTTACCGCACCGGCGATCTGGTCCGGCCACGATGGCCGACAGACGATGCGATCGCGGCAGGATCCAGTCCATGGGTGCACTTGGTGGGGGGCATTTTGGGGCGAAACGACGAAATGCTCATCGTGCGTGGCGTGAATATTTTCCCCGGTGCAATCGACGATATTATGCGCAGCTTTCCAGAAGTGGTTGAATACAGGCTCACGGTCTCGTCCTGCGAAAGCCTCGATACCATTTCACTCGAAATTGAAGACCACTTGGCCGCTCCAGATCGCGTCGCCGGCGAGTTGCAGGTGCGCTTGGGGCTGCGAGTTGCCGTGGTAAGCGTGCCGATCGGCACGTTGCCTCGCTTCGAAGGAAAAGGAAAACGCATTCAGGATCGACGGATCTGCACGCTGCCTCGCCGATCGCCTCCAGCAACTCCAACAACCACAACCGAACTATGATCCAACCCGTTCCCCAATCAATTCAGCGACTGCCCATGCAATCCAGCAAGGGCGTTACGATCCCTGCCGCGATTGAAATTGTTTGGTCAGACGCCGTTCGCCGGGTCTATACGCCGCGTCTGCTTCGCGATGCCTGCCCGTGTGCGAACTGCCGTGAGCAGCACGCCCCGCCGCAGCAACCCCGAGCACTACTGACGGTGCTGACAGCCGAGGAGGTGGTGCCGTTGGCAATCACGGCGATGAAGCCAGTGGGTCAATACGCCTACTCAATCGAGTTTTCTGACGGTCACTCCACTGGGATCTACACGCTCGACTTGCTTTTTGCACTGGGAGAGTGAGTCGCTGGACATCGCATCGACACTGATCTACCCTTCATTAACAACCATTTCCTTTGGAGGACTCAACGTGCAAAATAATGATATTACAGACGCGGTCAATCTGACGGGTAAGTTCGCGGTGGTCGCAGTGGACTTTCACAACGCGAGAATTTATGCGATCGATGCGGCAACGCATTCTGCCCCGGAACGCATCGCGGCGGCGGATCCGCGGCACATGAACCACAACGTCTTTCACCGTCACGGCAACCCCAGCGGTGCTTTTGACGTCGACCGTGGCGAGGCCAGCGACTATTTAAAAAAGCTTGCTCACGCCCTGGCGCCTGCCGAAAAAATCTTGCTGCTCGGTCACGGCAAAGGCAAGGCCAACGCCAGCCACCTGCTTGAGTCATACCTTGAAAAGCACCATCGCAACGTGGCGGCGAAGATCGTTGCAAACGTACGTGTGGACATCGATGACATCACCAACAATCAACTACTGCGGTTCGGCGAAATGTATTTTGGAATGGATGAGCCTGTTCGTCGTCCGAACGAACACTCAACGAACACTTAGGAGTCGTAGTCTGAAAACGGAACCCCGGTGGAGGCCTTCAGCCCGCTAGGCCGCAGGCAGTCGCAGAAATGACAGCCGCGATGCGGATCGCGTCGTGGCAGGCATCTTCGCTCGTGCCCATTTGAACGAGGCTGGCTTCGTGATTTTGAATACAGGCTTCGCATCCGGCCAACGCCGCGCAGCCGAGGCTCATCAGTTCGAAGTCGGCCCTGTCCGTTGTCGGCTGGGCCATTCGGCTCATCCGCAATCGGGCAGGACGGGTCGCGTAACTTTCCTTGCCGATCATGTGGCGAAACCGGTAGTAGACGGTGTTCATTGCCATCAGCCCCGCCGATGCCACTGCGTCGGAGATGATGGCCGTGGCTCGATCGGCCAATCCAGCCAGAATATCGGATTCGATCGCCCGCGACAGCCGTTGGGATTTCAGGAAGTGGGCCGCCGACAAGGCGATACCCAAGGCTTGTTCGGACTGCAGGTTTTCGCCGCCCAGCACGCTTGAGAGGTTGAGGCGAATGTCTTTCAGTTCGTCGGGCAGCGCATGGCTTAAAAGATCGAGGGCCGGCGTGGCAATGGGCATCAGGATTGCTCCGTTGGCGGGGAGTGAGGCTTGTGAACTACGAAGATTATAGCGGTGCGTTGAAGCGACGGCGGTTGGGATGGTAATGTGCAGCAGTTTGCCCGCAACCTGGAAATTCTCATGCCCCGCCGCGACGACCTTCATACGATTTTGCTGATAGGCTCCGGCCCTATCGTCATTGGTCAGGCTTGTGAGTTCGACTATTCGGGGACCCAGGCCTGCAAGGCACTCAGGGAGGATGGCTATCGCGTTGTGCTGGTGAACTCCAATCCAGCCACGATTATGACCGACCCGAGCACGGCCGATCGGACATACATCGAGCCGCTCACGTGGCAAATGCTGGAGAAGGTGATTGAGGTGGAGCGGCCCGATGCGGTGCTTCCCACACTGGGCGGCCAAACGGCGCTCAATCTCGCCATGGAACTCGAGCAGCACGGCGTGCTGGCGAAGTACGGCGTGGAGATGATTGGTGCCAAAGCCGATGCGATCCGTCGCGGCGAAGATCGTGCGTCTTTTAAACAGACAATGCACAAGATCAATCTGGAAACCTGCAGAGGAAGTGTTGTGAAGTCGCTGCTGGAGGCTCGCGAGGTGCTCGCTGAAATAGGCTTGCCTGCTGTGATTCGTCCTAGCTTCACGCTTGGTGGTTCTGGTTCGGGTGTTGCTTACAACCGCGAAGAGTTCGATCAGAAAGTTCAGCGTGGCCTCGATCTTTCGCCAGTTGGCGAGGTACTCGTTGAGGAATCGATCCACGGCTGGAAAGAATATGAGATGGAGGTGATGCGGGATGTCGATGACAACGCCGTCGTCATCTGCTCGATCGAGAATTTCGACCCCTGCGGCGTGCATACAGGCGATTCGATCACGGTGGCCCCAGCGATGACGCTCACCGACAAGCAATATCAGCGGATGCGAGATGCCAGTTTTGCAGTGATCCGTGCGATTGGAGTGGAAACGGGCGGATCTAACATACAGTTTGCGATGGAGCCCAAAACTGGCCGGATGATCGTCATTGAAATGAATCCGCGAGTCAGTCGATCGTCGGCCTTAGCGAGCAAGGCCACAGGGTTTCCTATCGCCAAAATCGCAGCCAAACTCGCTGTCGGTTGGCGGTTGCACGAACTTGCAAACGACATCACTCAAAAAACAACAGCCTGCTTTGAGCCGTCGATCGACTATGTTGTTGTGAAGATCCCTCGATTTGCCTTTGAAAAATTTCCCGAGGCTGATAGTCGGCTCACCACGCAGATGAAGAGCGTGGGCGAGACAATGGCCATCGGTCGGACGTTTAAAGAGGCCTTTCAAAAGGCCTTGCGAGGGTTGGAGGTGGGCAGCTTTGGATTAGGCTGCGACGGCAAGGATCTATGGGGCACGGCGGCCGAACCCTCGCTTGACGAGATTCGAGCGAGGGTGTCTACGCCCGATCCCGATCGAGTGTGGTATTTGCGATACGCCCTGAAGGCAGGGATGTCTATCGACGAACTCTTCGAACTAACGGCGATCGACCGATGGTTTCTTGACCAAATCCTGCAGATCGTTGAGTTGGAAAGTCTCGTGCGCACCGTGGGTTCGCTGGCATCTATGGATACGGCTCTGTTGCGTGACGCCAAGCAAGCGGGTTTTGCCGATCGGCAGTTGGCGGTGATGTTGGGTTCGTCTGAGATGGAGGTGCGAGAGGAGCGAAAGCGGCGAGGAATCGTGGCTACGTTTAAGGCGGTCGACACATGTGCTGCCGAGTTTGAAGCGTCCACTCCCTACTATTATTCAACCTGGGAGGACGAGGACGAGACTCGCCCCAAGGAGCCTGGCGTCAAGCGGGTGATGATCTTGGGCGGCGGTCCCAACCGCATTGGTCAAGGCATCGAGTTTGACTACTGCTGCTGCCACGCTAGCTATGCTCTGCGCGAGATGGGGATCCAGAGCGTGATGGTCAATTCCAATCCAGAAACGGTCAGCACTGACTACGACACCAGCGACATGCTTTTTTTTGAGCCACTCACGTGTGAGGACGTGCTCAATATTGCGGAACGGATTCAGCCAGATGGCGTGATTGTGCAACTCGGTGGGCAAACGCCACTCAATCTTGCAAGGGCGTTGGCCGCCGCGGGGCTGCCGATCATTGGCACGAGCGTCGACACCATTGAGCAGGCAGAGGATCGAGAGAAATTTCGCGATCTGCTCGACCGCCTCGGGCTGAAGCAACCGGCCAGCGGCATCGCTCGCACGCTGGAGCAGGCGCGGCGGGAAGTGGCACGGATTGGTTATCCGTCCCTAGTTCGCCCCAGCTTTGTGCTCGGTGGCCGCGCCATGGAAATCTGTTACGACAACTCGCAGTTTGAACGTTACGTGGCCGAGGCGTTTGCTGTCGCACAGGGGCAGCCGGTGCTGATCGATCGGTTTCTTGAGGACGCCATCGAGGTTGATGTCGATTGCATCTGCGACGGACGGGATGTGATCATCGCTGGCGTGATGGAGCATATCGAGGAGGCCGGCGTGCATTCAGGCGACTCGGCTTGTGCCATTCCACCGCACAGCTTGCCACTGGATGTCGTGGCCGAGATCAAGGCGGCAGCAGAAAGTCTGGCTCGAAGCCTCGGCGTTATTGGTTTGATGAACGTGCAATTTGCCGTGAAGCGAGAAGAAGGCAAGCAAATGCTCTACGTCATCGAGGTCAATCCTCGGGCCAGCCGAACGGTGCCCTTTGTTGCGAAAGCCACAGGGCTGCCGGTCGCAAAAGTGGCAGTCAAGGTGATGGCTGGCATGAGCCTAGCGGAGCAGGGAATCGATTCGGATCCGGTACCGTCGCACGTCAGTGTGAAGGAGAGTGTGTTTCCTTTTGTGAAGTTTGCCGGTGTTGATATTGTGCTTGGCCCCGAGATGCGATCGACGGGCGAGGTGATGGGTGTCAGCGACCGCTTCAGCATCGCATTTGCAAAAAGTCAGATTGCTGCAGGCATTTTACTGCCGGAGCAAGGCCGGATTTTCCTGAGCTTTGCCACCAAGCAAGCCAAGGAAGCGATGGTGTCGGTCGCTCGGCGGCTGCTTGCTTTAGGCTTTGAGTTGATTGCCACGTCGGGCACGGCCCGAGCGCTGGCCGACGTAGGCATTCCCGTCGAGATTGTGAGAAAATTACAAGAGGGGCATCCGAATCTGATTGATCACCTCATTGACGGCCGCGTGCAATTGATCTTCAACACTCCACGGGGCAAGGGCGCGCGGACCGACGAAGGACGCATCCGCGCGGCGAGCGTACTCTACGGTGTGCCGTGCATTACGACGTTGCCTGCCGCCGAAGCATGCGTGCGGGCAATGGAGGCATTGAGGACTGAATCGCTCACCGTGCAAGCCATCCAAGACCGTTTTCCTCTCGCGTCTACCGCCGCGAAGTAGTCTTTCGGTGGTTGGCGTGCAGCAACGGCAAGCCAGCATCGCCGATGGCAGTTCCGATGGCTGTGTATGCTAGCGGGTGAATCGCACGAGCGCCTCCTTTCTGTATGTCCATCCAGCACGACAAGCATGACTCATAGCCCCAGAATGTTCCCCGATGTTCCCCCGGTGCCAAGGCCGCTGGCCGCACCCAAGGCCGATGAGCCAGCCAGGATGACGGCTCGCACGCTCGAAGGCTTGGAATGGGTGCTTGCCCGTGAGTTGGAGCAGGTGGGGGCCACAGATTTGCGCGTTGGTCGGCGCACGATCGAGTTTTCGGGGGCTTCTTCGGCGTGTGATCCGGAAACGCTCTACCGGGCTGTGCTCGAGAGCCGTACGGCCATTCGCGTGCTTGAGCCACTGGGACGATTTTCCGTTGATTCTCCAGAGTCTCTTTACCGAGCCATGCAGGGGATCGACTGGACGGAGCAACTCAGAACGTCCGATACGCTGCGAGTCGATGCCGTGATTCACGATACATTCCTCACGCATTCGCTCTATGCCGCGCAGGTTGTGAAGGACGCAATTGTCGATCAGTTGCGCACCCCGAGCGGGAAGCGGCCGAGCGTGCAGTTGCGGGGGGCGACGTTGCGGTTGGCGTTGCACCTAGTGGGCAACACGGCAACGATCTTCCGGGATGCTGCGGGCCGGTCGCTCCATCAGCGCGGATGGCGGATGGGCGAGGTTCTCGCACCGCTTTCGGAGACGCTTGCGGCAGGAATTCTGGCGACTGCCGGCTGGACGCCCGGGGAGGCCTTGATGGATCCAATGTGCGGTTCGGGCACGCTTGTGATTGAGGCAGCCACGATGGCGGCTAAGATTGCGCCGGGACTCTATCGTGCGCGTCGCAAGGGCCACGGATTTTTTAAGTTCCGCAACCGCGATCAGTCGCTTATCGAACGGCTCGTGGCGGAGTTGGAGGCGCGCGTGTGCCATCCAGCGGGGAGTTTCGCGATGAGCGATCTGGATCCGAGAGCGGTGGAGGCGGCGAGAGCCTGCGCCGAGGCAGCGGGAGTCGCGGAATCGATCGCGATCGAAGAAAAACATTTTGAGCAGGTGCGACCAACTGCTGCCACTGGGTTGGTGGTCACAAACCCGCCGTATGGTGAACGGTTGCCCCTGCCTCGCGCGGCCGCTTTGTTTCGCCGAATCGGCGACTGGCTCGTGGCAAATTGCGGTGGCTGGCGGGCGGCCATTCTGGCGGCCGATCCACTCGCCGCAGGTCAACTCGGCTTGCGGCCGGCCCATCGCATCGTGCTCATGAACGGACCTATTGAGTGCCGTTTGCTCGAACTCAAAATAAACGGTGACTGCCAACAAAACTCGGTAAGCATCGCAGTTCAGGAAGAGTGCGCATTTCCAGCGTTACCCAATCAGCCCAAATTTGGTGGCAGCCACCGTTTAGTGGAGGATCAGATTGGCGATTTTCGCCGGCGATTAGCGAAGCGGTTCAAGCATCTTGGGAAATGGGCGAGGCGGCAGGGGATTCAGGCATTTCGTATGTACGATCGGGATATCCCAGAGATTCCGCTGGTGATCGACTGCTATGCCGACTGGCTCCATATTGCTGAGTATGAGCGACCGCATGAGCGGACCGAGATCGAGCACGATGTTTGGCTGGACAAAATGGTCGAGGCGGCGGCCATGGAACTCGGCGTGCCAATTTCGCAGACGTTTCTGAAGATGCGGAAGCGTCAGCGAGCTGGCGGACAGTACGAAAAAGTTGATCACCGACATGCGGTTGTGTCCGTGCAGGAGGCTGGCCTAGCGTTCGAGGTGAATCTTTCCGATTACCTCGACACAGGGCTCTTTCTCGACCACCGCCAGACTCGCGGGATGGTCCGGGCCGAGTCGCAGGGAAAGCGGATGCTCAACTTGTTTGCGTACACGGGAAGTTTTTCAGTCTATGCTGCAGCCGGGGGTGCGGCCGAGACAGTGAGCGTCGACCTCTCCAACACGTATCTTGAATGGACTCGCACAAACCTCTCAAAAAACAACTTTAAAGACTCTGGGCGTCACCGCATTGTGCGGGATGAGGCACGCGCGTTTTTAGAACATCGCGAAAAGCGAGGCGAGCCGCCGTTCGATCTCGTTGTGGTCGATGCGCCGACATTTTCACGGTCCGCCAAAAGTGAAACCCCGTGGGATATCCAGCGAGACCATGCCGCCTTGCTGGAACTTGTCTCGCGGCAGTTGTCGCCCGGAGGCGTTGTCTACTTTGCGACCAACTTCCGTCGGTTTCACCTCGCCGAAGAGCAGCTCTCTTCGCTCTACACGCTTCGCGAGATCACGCATCGAACGCTCCCAGAGGATTTTCGCAACGAGCGCATCCATCGTGTCTGGCGCATGGTCTTGAAGGAATCGCCGTATGAAGGAGGTCCGCAGGCCACTCTTCCGACCCACTTTCAGAGATGAGGCAAACCCCCTACAGTGTATCGATATGAACGGATTTTTCTCCATGTACGTGGCTCGCTGGCCGTTTCAACTCCTAGCAGTGGCGCTGTTTTCGGTGCTGCTTCTTTCAGCCTGCCGCCCAGCAGATCCGTCGCTGGTAAAAATTATTTCCAGCCTGCCTCGCACGGGCAGTGCAAAGCAGCAGTCCGACACGCTTGTGCGAGGCATCCGCATGGCGCTCGAAGAGGCCGACGGAAAAGCAGGGCCGTTTCGTGTCGAATATCTCGATCTCGATGATTCGACGGCTGCAGCCGGCCAGTGGACCAGCGAGGCAGAGGCAGCCAACGCCCGCCGAGCACTGCAAGACCCAGACGTCTGCGTCTATATAGGCACCTTCAATTCGGGTGCAGCCAAAGTGTCGATGCCGATATTGAACCTTGGCGATCTTCTCATGGTGTCGCCGGCCAATACTGCTGTGGGGCTTACGAAGCCGGGCTTAGGTGAACCGGGGGAGCCGCAGGTCTACAGGCCCACCGGCAGGATCAACTACACGCGTGTCGTGCCGGCTGACGATTTACAGGGGCCGCTTTCGGCCGACTGGGCAAAAAAAAGGGGCGTGAAGAGCGTTTATATTTTAGATGACAATGAGGTTTATGGGAAAGGGCTTGCCGACCTCGTTGACGAACGCTGCCACGAGATCGGTATCGAGGTGCTCGGGCACGATTCGATCGACTCCAAGGCGCAGGAATTTAAATCGCTGATGGCTACCGTCAAGGCCGCCAAGCCCGACCTTGTTTATTTTGGTGGGACAACGCAGAGCAAGGGCGGCCAACTGGCCAAAGATATGACCAACGCCGGGGTTGATGCACTCTTGATGGTGCCTGATGGATGCCGCGAGCAGGTGTTTATTGATTCTGCTGGCGCCGCGAATCTGGAGGGGCGTTGCTTCGTAACGTTTGGAGGACTGCCGCCAGAAAAGCTAACCGGCAAGGGAGGCGAGTTTGTAGAGCGGTATCGCCAGAAATTTGGGGAGAATCCCGAGGCGTATGCCGTGTACGGCTATGAGGCGGCCTGCGTGGCACTGCGTGCAATCAGCGATGCAGGCACAAAGGATCGGCGACAGATCACCGATGCGGCACTGCAGATTCGAGATTTTGACGGCGCCCTCGGCCATTGGAGCTTCGACGCAAATGGCGACACAACCATGCGTACGCTTACGGTCAGTATTGTAAAGAACGGCAAATTCGAGTTCGAAGAGGTGCTTGAAGCCCCTGCCGTGGGCGATGACGCCGCGAACCGTTAAGACTGCAACTGGCAGCACGCGTGCTGCGGTCGGTCGCCCCATTCCCCATTCCCCATTCCCCACAAGAGTCAGTCGGTGTCTGTTCAGTTTTTCTTTCAACAGTGCCTGATCGGACTGACCAATGGGGCACTCATTGCGCTGGTCGCGCTTGGCTACACGATGGTGTACGGGGTGATTGGGCTCATTAACTTTGCACATGGTGACCTGATCATGCTGGGCGCATGCTTGGCCCTGTCGTTGGTGGCCGCGCTCGGCCTCTCCATGGCAGGGCCAGCGGCAACGTGGATGGGAATCGCCTTGCTCGTTCTTCTCTGCGGCCTTTTTTGTGGCACGCTCAATGTCGCGGTCGATCGGTTGGTCTACAAGCCGTTGCGAACGGCGCCGAAACTCGCGCCGCTGGTGTCTGCCATTGGCGTATCATTTATTTTTATGAACATCGGGCTCTTTTGGATCGGTTCGGCCGACCGCTCGTTTCCGGAACTTCTTCCATCGGCAAACCTCCTGCCGAGTGACTCGCTGCAGTTCACCTGGAAAGACCTGCTGGTCGTGATTGTGGTGGTGCCGCTGATGCTAGGCCTCTCGTTTTTGGTGCGAGCCACTCGGCTCGGCAAGGCAATGCGTGCAGTGTCGCAGGATCAGACTGCCGCTGCACTTGTGGGAATCGACGTGGATCGAGTCATTGCAGCGACATTTTTCATAGGCGGATTTCTGGGTGGGGCGGCCAGCGTGATTTATGGCCTCTATATTAACACGATTGGCTTCCAGATGGGTTTTCAAAACGGGCTCTACGCATTTACAGCGGCGGTTCTCGGTGGCATCGGGAGCATTCCCGGCGCCGTACTCGGTGGCATTGTGATTGGATTAGTGCGGGCGCTCTCCAGTGCGTATGCCGGCGAGCGTTGGACCGGTGCCATCGTATTCGCGATTCTGATTGTGATTCTGGTTTTTCGACCGGAAGGTTTGCTCGGCAGACGCACTCGGGAGAAGGTCTAGGAATCAGTTGGACGGTCGCAGTGAACGATCGTCGGCCAATCAGCCGGAACCCATCCATGAAAAACAAAGACTACCAGCATTCAACGGATTTCTTTTCACTGCGCGACCGGGCTTGCGAATTTCTGCGCGAGCGTTGGGACATAATGGCGCTCGTGGTGCTTGCCGTCGCACCGTTGTGTGTGCCGGCCTTGGGTGGAGCGCTTGGCGGACAGGTGACAACGCTCTTCATCTATTGCATCTTGGCGCTTGGGCTCAATGTCGTAGTGGGCTACACGGGGCTTGTGCATCTGGGGATTGCGGCATTCTTCGGGATCGGGGCGTATATTATGGCCATCCTGACGGTGCCGATGTACCCATTTCAAATCGGATTTCTCGCGGCGGCAATCGCGAGCGTATTGATCACGGCTGGTGTGGGGTTGGCTCTGGGGGCGCCAACGCTGCGGCTTCGTGGGGATTATTTGGCAATCGTCACGCTTGGATTTGGCGAGGTAGTGAAGGTTACGCTTCGAAATCTGGAGCAGATCACCGGCGGCATGAAGGGGCTCAATCCAGTGCCGCCGCCCGGCGCGGGCGTGAAGGTGGCGGGCATTGATCTGGGGTTGGCGTTTGCGATCGACCCGCGATGGTTTTACTATCTCGCCCTTTTGTCGCTGGCTGGAGTTGTTTTGGCGATGCGGCGATTGGAAGATTCAAGGCTCGGCCGCGCATGGGTCGCCGTGCGAGAAGACGAACTCGCCGCTTCTGCGATGGGCATCTCGGCCACACGAGTCAAGCTGTCTGCCTTTGCAATGTCATCCGCCGTGGCTGGCCTCGCGGGCTGCCTCTATGCCGCCAGCCTTTCCACCACGGCCGATCCCAATGCCTACGATTTTAACCGTTCGATCATGGTGCTCTGTGCCGTGATTCTCGGAGGGCTCGGTAGCATTCCAGGCACGCTGCTGGGCGTGACGATTCTGGTAGGCTTCGACACGGTGCTCGCACCGTGGGCCGACTCGTTGATTCAGCAGATGAATATTAATCCATCTGGTTTGATTCTCTTGAGTTTCAGTGGATGGAGGCTGGCAATCTTTGGCTTGGCGTTGGTGCTGGTGATGCGGTTTCGCCCAGAAGGGCTCGTGCCATCCCGTCGTTTGGCCGCAGAGTTGCACGAGGCACATCCATGAAGCCCGCGCCCCTAGGCCGATCGAATAGTTCGCCTTTGCGAGACGTTACTGGCTCGCCTTTGCTCGATGTCAATCGGCTAACGGTGCGTTTTGGCGGTCTCGTGGCGGTATCGGAAATGGATCTGGATGTGATCGAAGGGAGTATCACTTCGATTATTGGTCCCAACGGGGCCGGCAAGACAACGGCTTTTAACTGTATTAGTGGTATCTATTCGCCGTCGGCAGGATCGGTTCGTTTTGAAGGGCACCGGCTCGAGCGGCCATTGACGGCGGGCACATTCTGGAGGGCGATTGGAGTCGGTCTTCTCACAGGGCTGTTGTGTGCGGCGGCCGCCGTCGATGTGGATCGACTGTGGCTGGCTGTGGTGAAGCGGGGTATGGTCACAGGCCCCCCTTTTACGCTCGTCGATGCAACCGCTCGGCTTCGAGGCTATTTTCGCGCCGAATTGGCGATTGATCAGATGGCTGGAAAGTGGCGAGTGGTGAGCGCTGACGGTGCCGATGTGCTGGCCATCACTCGCGAACTGAGCGAAGCGAAGGCTCTCCGCAACGCCTTGCAGGCAGCCGTGACGGCGCGCCGCGTTGGCCCAGGCACAGTTCCCGATACAAGCGACTTAGCTGACGTGGTGGAGGCCGTTCCAGGGGCAAGACAGTTGCCAAAGGTAAAGGAGCATGTGCTCGACCGATTGGCAGGGGCAAAAAAAAGAATTCGCCGGCGCGGATGGACGGGCCTCTTTGCGGGATGGATTCTGGGCACTGCCGGGGCGTTGGCCGTTTGGCAGCGAGGCAGACGCTCCCCGCATATCGTTGCGCAGGCAGGTATTTCCAGAACATTCCAGAATATCCGCCTCTTTTCCAATATGACCGTGCTGGAAAACGTGCTGGTAGGCCTCGACCGCAGAATCCCTGGCGGTGTGCTGGGGATGCTTTTTCGCACGCCCGCCAACCGCCGCAGTGAGGAAACGGCTCGCAGCGCAGCCAGAGACGAACTCGCCTTTGTGGGGCTTGCTGACGATGTCAACCGGATCGCGGGCCAACTTTCCTATGGTGATCAGCGACGACTGGAAATTGCCAGGGCGCTGGCCACCGGTGCACGATTGATTCTTCTCGATGAACCAGCTGCCGGCATGAACCCGACTGAGGCAACGCATCTCGCGAGCCTCGTCGAACTGATTCGCACCCGAGGCGTAACGGTGTTGCTCATTGAGCACCATATGAACGTTGTTATGCGAGTGAGCGACCGTGTGGCCGTGCTCGATCACGGCGTCAAAATTGCGGAGGGCACCCCCGCTGAGGTGAAGCGTGACGAACGGGTGATCGAAGCGTACTTGGGCGGGGCGTGAGGAGTACACGATGCCGATACTGGAAGTTCACGAACTGGAAGCAGGATATGGCCCCATCCGGGCGCTGGATCGTGTTTCGCTGGAGGTGCAGGAAGGTGAACTGGTTGCCATCATCGGTGCCAACGGGGCTGGCAAGACGACGCTTCTCATGGCGATTTCTGGAATCGTGCCGGTGCGCAGCGGTGAGGTGCGATTTCGGGGGGGCGCGATCAATGGGCTTCAGCCACACCAGATCGTGCGGTTGGGCATCGGCCACTCGCCGGAAGGCCGCAGGATCTTCCCGCGACTCACTGTTCGCGAAAACCTCGAACTTGGTGGCTTCACGCAGCCCAACTCGTCGCAACTCAAGCGAGACATCGACGAGGCTTGCGGACTCTTTCCCGTGTTGGGCGAACGCATGGGTCAGTTGGGCGGCACGCTCTCCGGGGGCGAGCAGCAGATGCTTGCTCTGGGCAGAGCCCTTGTCGGACGGCCAAAGCTGCTCATGCTCGACGAGCCATCGCTGGGGTTGGCCCCCTTGATCGTGACAAAGATTTTTGAAGTGATCGCGGGCCTCTCCTCTCGCGGCATTGCCGTCGTGCTCGTCGAGCAAAATGCGTATGCCGCCTTGAAACTGGCGACGCGGGGCTACGTTCTCGAAACAGGCCGCATCACGCTGACTGGCAGCGGGAAAGATCTGGCCGCCGACCGCCGCGTGCAAGACGCGTACCTGGGGGAGTAGGCACGCCAGACGCTTAGGAGTGAGTAAGCGTGCCAGACGCTTAGGGGCATCGAATTTTCGCTGGAGTGGGTGTCTGGTGGCACAAGCTGGCGATGGATGCTGCAGAAGTCTTGTCGCGTGGGCGAGTGCGCATGCCAGTCGCTGCGGGCACCGCGAGGCTCACGTCCAGAAGCCCAGAATCATAAGGACCTCGATGGTCAGAATGATTCCCACGCCCACCAGTGATTCGCCAGCAATAAGGCCGCTGGAGATCGGAACGATAGAGGCTTCCGCGACTTTCGGCGAGGCTCGTGCGACCAACCATGCAACAAAGGCCCCGACAAACATCGCGATCGAGTTGAATGCCGGAATCACTCCGGCGATCCCGAGGCCCGTTGTAGATGGAATCCACATGCGCAACTTGGGTGGCGCACGCTCCTCCAACAGCGTGAGCACGATTCCGAGCAACGCGCCGATTACGATTGCCTCCTTGGCCCCTGGTGGCAGAGCGTCGATGCCCTTGGCGAGCAGTTCCGCGACGCCAGCCCAGACCTTTGCGGCCGGTGCGGGAAGTGACTCAGAACCAAGCTTCCCAGGATCTCGCTGCACAACAAAAAGATAGGCCGGCACCGAGACAAGCGTTCCGGCAATCACGCCAAAGAATTGTGAGATTGTCTGCTTGCGTGGATTGCCACCTAGTAAATAGCCACTTTTTAAGTCGGTTAGCAAATCGGCTGCGTGAGAGGCGGCGCCCGATGTGATGGACGCCGTCATTAAGTTTGTTGTGATATTGGTGGGGGAGAGCACGCCGTACACGAGCTGTGTGATTTTCCCCATTGCCCCAATCGGTGTGATGTCAGTTTCGCCCGTTGCCCTCGCGGCCACGATCGAAAGCAAAAATGTCAGAAGCACGGCGATCAGCCCCATCCACCAACTGATGCCGAAAATCATGTTGCCAAGCACAATGCAGGCGAGTCCAGACACCCCTGTGCCAATGAGAAACCACGAGGCAGGCACCTCCACGGCCGCCAGCGGATCATCGCTACCGATGGCCCCGACAACCGATCCTCGCACAAGCCTAGAGAGCCCACCAAACGCGCGGAACACCGTGCGCCACTTGAGGGCAAACGACAAGAGCCCCGAGGCTACCATCATTGCCGTGGAGGGCCACAGCACCCACGAGACGATTCCTCGGTAGCCCGGCGCGGTGATTTCTTGTTCCACGAGGATTGGTCCGATGATGCCAAAGCAGATCAGCGATCCGAGAAGCATTGAAATGGCCACACGCATTCCCATGATCGCTCCAGCCGCCACCATAATCAGCGAACCCTCGATGCCGATCGTGTACTTGGCGAGCAGATCTCGGCCAAACGTCGATGGCCAAAATGGCAACTCAGTTGGAAAGGCAAATGCTGCGAGCGATTGAATTTTTGGTAAAAGATCCCGCCAGAGAGCCACGGTCGCACCAACAATCGCGGCTGCAAAAAGCGATCGTGCCTTCACGACCGCCTCGCCCCCTTCACTGTGCATGCTTCGGAGCGTCTCGGCTGTGGCAATGCCCGAAGGAAAGGGGAGTTGATCGATGTTGATGAGTTGTCGTTTGAGAGGGATCGCCATGAACACTCCCAGCATCGAAATGGCGCCCAGCCAGAGCATGATCTCCCACCATTGCATGAGCCTGCCGGTCGTGAGATAGAGCGCTGGCAGCGCTGACACGAGTCCTGCGCTCGACATGTAGCCAGCGGCGCTCGCAGCACTACTCATCGTGTAGTTTTCGAGGATCGTGAAAGGGCGGCCGCGATACGCTGGCACGATTGCCTCGAGAAACTTGAAGACGGCAAACGCCAAAATGCAGGAGGTGATGGTGACGCCGAGGCCCCAGCCTGTTTTAAGGCCCACGTAGAGGTTCGAAATGGACATCACGCCGCCGATCACCATGCCGGTCAGCACGGCACGCGGCGTGAGTTGAACGGCATCGTCTCCTTGGTAGACGTTGTCCAGCCACAGTCGAGCAGCCTCGCGATCATTTTCAGATGGCGGCTGGGGCGGGGCGGGATTCATGCTGGCTATGATGCTGGTGGCAGAATGGTGTGCGAGCCCTCGGCGAAAGGGCAACGCATCTTACGTTCATCTGGCAGCATCATAGCAACTGAGGCAAGAGGGCTTTGATGCCAGACGTAGCCGCCTTAAAAGACGTCGAGGTTGAAGTGATGGCCTTGATGCCAGACGTAGCCGCCTTAAAAGACGTCGAGGTTGAAGTGATGGCCTTGATGGTAGAGCCGTCGCTTCGGGTACTCGTTGTGCCAACCGCGATTGTAGACAGGCACCCGCATTTCCTGCGGATAGCGGTGGTAGAGATCGTTGGCACTTTGCATATAGCCATCGGCATAGTAATTTTGCGGATAGAAGATATAGGGGTAGTGGTAGAATCGATTCCAGTCGGGCGTGGCAGCCGATTGGCCCCACTGTCTGCCATAGGCCTGCTGGCCGGCGACTGGCTGGGCTTCTACGGAAGCCGTGGTCAAGAAGAAAGTCACTGCGACCACAATGGCCGCAGCAGCATATGCATACCGTTTCATCAGATGGTCCCCCCGGAGCAGTGAGCGTCTGGGAAACTATCGTCTGGCCGGACAACCGTTCTTGACGGAAAAATCATTCAAAGCAGAACAGACTGCCTCGCTGCGAGCTAGGCAGTCTGGGCAGTCGCCGCGGGCTGACCGTTCGGAAAACGGCCCTCGGCCAGTTCGCGGTCCCACTCTGCGGTAAGCGGCCAATCGGGGGCACAGGTGCCGAAGTCTGCCAGCTTGAGATAGCCTTCAAGTCGGCTGATCGTCTTGGCCAGCAGGCGGTTGTCTTTCCGAAAGATTGGGCCATGGCTCGGCAGGAGCCATTCCACATCACTGGCTGCAATTCGATTGAGAGACTGAATAAACGACGGAATATCGCTGCCGTGATGTGCGTCGATGGCGCCCACAGAACCATCCCGATAGATGTTATCGCCAGACAGAAGCAGGTTACCCATGCGAAAGGCGAGTTGGCTATCGGTGTGGCCAGGCGTGTGCCAGACCTCGAGCCGCTGTCCTCCGATTTCGATCGTGTCGCCATCCACAACAGTCTTATCGATCTTCACAATGGGCATGTCGAGATGGACATTTTGTGCCGCAATCTCAGCGAATGTCTTGATTCGATCGCCGGTTTCGAGTGATTCAACGGCCAAGGGATGCGCGATCACAGGTGCCTTAAGAATGCTCTTCGCTTTGGCAAGGCCTTGGATATGGTCTACGTCAGCATGAGTGGCAACCAGCGCCCGGCACTGCAAGAGCGGAAAATCCAACTGACGGATCATCTCGATGATTTCGTCCACGCTTTCGGTGTAGCCTATATCGATCAGCCCCCAATCTCGATCGTCGTGCACAAGGTAGACATTGCAGCCGATCCGCCACCCGGCCTGGTAGTTCATCTCAATCACACCGGGAAATATTGGGCGGCGTTGAAGCATAGATATTTTTAGACGTTTCAAAGGCGAATAGTAGGTGGATTTGCGGACCCAATCGCCAGAAGACACACTTGTCTCTCTGTCGAGCAGCCAAGCCGCAGACTGCGTGTGAGTGTAGCGCGTCGATCGCCCGCAGGCAACGATCCCCGCTCCAAAGGCGAAGGCTGGAGGCAAAATGATGTTTTGTCGGCTTGAAAAGAGGAAGTGAGTTCCGCATTGCGATCCGATGTTTCCGATCCCATGAGCCAGCAGCCTTTGGAGACGACAGCAGCCGCAGCTGAGTTGACTGCATTTGCGGCGTGGGCCAGGAGCGTTGAACAACTGTGCGACTTGATCGATGCCCTGCGTCCGCTGGCATCTTCGCTGGGCTTGCCGGATCCAAGTGCCACAGCTTGGCACGGCCAGTTGTTCGGTAAGCTGCGGCCGCAGGCCGCGCGAGAGCCGGTGCTCGTAGCGGCGGTGTGCGGCGGCACCAATACAGGCAAGAGCCTCATTGCCAATGCATTGGCTGGCTCGGTGATCAGTCGCTCGATCGCCGAGGCTGCTCGTACTCGGTATCCGGTAGCCAGCCTGCCGCAGGGCTTGGCGTCTCGCATCGATCTGGCGGCGCTTTTTCCAGGGTTTACCCTTCGGCCTTGGTCGAGCGCAGACGATGCGATTGGTTCCGAAGCGGATGGCAGCGAAAATGTGTTGGTGTGGCGCGAGGATAGAACCGGCAAGCAATCAGCTAGGCTCGTACTCCTCGACACGCCCGACATCGACGGTCCGCTGCGCACCAACTGGCAGCGAGCCGAATGTGTTCGCAATGCGTGCGATGTACTTGTGGCAGTGCTCACGCAGCAGAAATACAACGATGCTGCTGTGCGAGAATTCTTTGCCGCCGCTGGCGCCGCGAGCAAGACGGTGATTGTGATTTTTAACATGGTCGAATGGCCCCAGCAGCGACAGAAGATCGGCGGTTGGCTGGCCACGTTTCTGGCCGAAACGGGGATCCAACCGGCGGCTGTCTATGCAGCCCCGCACCATTCTGGTCACGCGCAGGCAGGGCGGATCGACTTCTTTGCGATGAGCGAATGTGCCATGCCCGAAGCGGTGTCTTTGTGCCACCACATCGTCGATCATCCCCGCGAGCGAGCCGACGGCAGCACGGATGTGGGGGCGAGTCTCAGTGATTTCGATTTCGATCGTATCAAGGTGCGGGCCATGAAGGGCGCTTTTCGCGTTGTACTCGATTCAGGTACAGGAGTTGGGGCATGGTTGGACGAGATCCAGAACCATGCTCGCGACTGGCAGCAAGCGCAGCAACTTCTGGCCAACGAGGCGAGGGTACAGATGGAGTTGCCGACGGCTCCTGGCAAAATCGTCTGGAACGAAATTTGGCGGTGGCTCGAGCCTCGCCGCTCGACGTTGGATCTTACGGTGAGCGGACTGTACCGGCGTTGTGGCAGCGGCGTGCTGTGGCTGGCAAGACGAACAGGGCTCGCGAAAAGTGAGGCGGAGCAACGCGAGGATTTTTCCGTCAATGAATTGAAAGCGCTCAAGCAGGCACTTGCCGATTTCGTCCAACGGTTGGAAGATGCCTGCCAGCACAACAGTCGTCTGGCCGAGATGCTGGGGGGAGTGCTCGTGGATCCAGATCGCACGGCGTGGTATGCCGATCTGGAACGCCGACACAACAGCCTGCCGATAGTCTCGGATGATTATCGGGCATTTGTCCGAGGTGAACTCGATCGCTTCTCCCGTGAAAATCCCGACACGGTGGGATGGATTCTGGCTGGACTGAACGTCGGCGCCGTGGCTCGGCCAGCCATCACGCTGGGGCTCGGACTGGCCGGTGCCGCCGTGGTGCCGGCTGCTGCCGTGACGGCTGGAGGGCTTTCCGCGCTTGTGCACCACGTGGGTGACATCGTTGTCGGCACGGCGGCGACCTTAGTCGGCGAGGGAGCGTTGGGTCTGACGGTCGTCGGGCTCAAGCCGCTTTTAGAAACGCTCTTCGCGAACTGGTCTGCCGAACGCAGTCGCGTGCTGGCTGAAACCTTGCATGGCGTTGTGCTCGGCGGCCGTCTGGAGGAGATCAATCGTCTGGCCGCCGCGGCGGCCCGTCCGGAGGTGGCTCAGGCTAGGCGTCTCTTGTTCGAGTGCCGCCAGGAATTTGTCTAGCTCTTTTGTGATTAAAATACATGCACCCACAATACGTCCCCAATTCCCCGACGCCTCCTGCGGTCGATTTTTCGGCATTCGATGAACTCATCGCCGCGATGGGCAGCTGGAGCAATGCCTTGGACGGATGGGCTCCTGCCGCACATGTGCGACGCGAGTGGCAACAGATCGAACCGCGTCTGGATTCCGCGAGGCGGGAATTATCGCGAGTGTTGGTTGTTGGTGTGATTGGCGGCACCGGCACCGGCAAGAGTACGCTCGTCAATGCATTGGCTGGTGGAGATGTCAGCCCGGCTGGAGATGTTGCAAGGCCGACGACGATCAATCCAGTGGTCATCATCGCAAGAGATATTGATAGCTCATGGCTCCCGCTGGATGCGATGGCGGCGAGAGTTGTACGGAGCAGTGCCCCTGCCGTCGCCAATATTGTGCTGGTGGATTGCCCCGACCCAGATACGCAGTCTGCCTCGGTGGCCGACCAGCGTGGGCAGACCACATCGGCCGACCCTCGCCCCAGCGACACCAACCGCAACCGTGATCGACTAGAAGCCGTGCTGCCAGCGTGCGATGTGCTCTTGCTCGTGGCCACGGCACAGAAATACCGATCGTGGATCGTGGCCCGCGAAGTGGCGGCGTTTGCCCCTGGTCGGCCGCTGCTTTTTGTGCAAACGCACGCCTCCCGTGATCCGGATATTCGCGATGATTGGCGTCGCGAACTGGAATCGCAGGGCTTTGTGGTGCCACGTATCTTTCGTCTGGATGCGCTTGAAGCTGCCCGCCGCGCGGCTGACGGTTTGGAGCCGGAGAGTGGGTTTGCGGAGTTGGTGCAGGCCATCGACGCGGAACTTGTTGGCAGGGCGGCTCGACGCGTACGCCGTACAGGGGCCCTCGAACTTGCCGAGTGGTTTGTGCGTCAGTCCCGGCAGCATCTGGAGTCGATGCGTGGGCCGGTCTCGCAATTGGCTGCGGGCGTCTGTGCCCAGCGTGTACGGTTAGAGGGACTGCTAGCCACGGCGGTCGAAGCCAAGCTCCGCGCCAGCCGTTCGGCTTGGCAGAGAATGATTACCGAAGAATTGATCGACCACTGGCATGGCGGGCCATTTGCGATGTTTCTTCACTCGGTTGCAGCGATCGGTTCTTTCTGGCCGCGCTTTCGATCCGTTAGTGGCGGCTTGATCGCACGGCTTTTGGCGGGGCAGGCCGCCGTGCCCGCTGCCAGTGGCCACGGCGCATGGCAGGCGATTGAGGAACTGGGGATCGGTGAGGCCGATGTGGAACAGTCGCGGAGCATTCTGGCAGGGCTTGCGGCACGGGCTAGGGTGACCGAGCCAATGGTGGGCCGCGCACGATTGAACGAGGCTGGTGTGCAGGACACCGCGAACGCACTCTTGGAACGCACCGGCGCGTGGCTGGCAGCAGGGATTGAGCGGCTTGTAGCCGAACGCCGCGGCCGGATCGAAAATCCACTTTTACGTTTGGTGTGCGAGGTACTTTTCACATCGCTGGTCGTGGCGGTGCTCGCTCGCGCGGGTTGGAATTTTTTTTATGGGCACCTCTGGGCTGGCCGCCCTGTCGAGGGAATTGGATTTTTGCAGGAAGCAATGATCTGGGTCATTCTGTGGGGATTTTTTCTGCGTTGGATTGTCTTTGCCCGACTACGCATGGGGCTTACGGGAGACATCGCAGCCTTGTTGGCACGATTGCCAAATGCGAGGCTGGCGGATCCGCTCCTCAGCGATTTTGCTTTGGCCGCTGGGCAGGCTGGTGGGTTTATCGAGCAGGGCGATCGGCTGGGCAGCCAGTGCGTTGAATTAGCCTCACAACTGGCCGAGCCAAGCAGTGGGTTAGGAAGCCTCCGTCGGGAGCCCGCATGATCCGATCGCTTCTGCCAACGAGGCTTGCGCGGATGGCAGCGGTATGGCTGTGCGGCTTTGCGTCAGTGGTGCCCGCGGCTGAACTGGCAGAGGTTCTGGCGCGCAGGGAATTAGTATGGGCCGCCGATCAAGAAGGGGGTGGGCCGCACGTATTTCCCGACCCAAAGAATCCGGAGCAGTTGATGGGATTCGAGGTTGATCTCGCGGCCATGCTGGCCCTTGAAATTGGCAGGGCATCGGGGGATCAGAGCGTGCATTCCAGATTTCAACAAGGACAGTGGGATCGCCTCCCGCTCTTGGTGGGCCGGGTAGCCGACTGCGTGCTCAACGGCATTGAACTGACTCCCGAACGCCAGCGAGACTACCACTGCTCGCGGCCTTACTTTGCCTATGGGTTGCAACTGCTCACGCGGCGAGACGGGCCGCTAGAATCGCTCGAGAGACTAGCCTCGCCAGGCCCTACTGGCCGGTGGAAGGTGGGCGTGCTGACGGGTTCGGCCGCAGAGAGCGTCATGCAGGCCCGCACCGATTTTCAGATTGACGTCATTGGTTACGACGGCACGATCGACTGCATGGAGCAGGTGACCAGCGGCGTGCTGGATGCGACGGTGTTGGACGACTGCATCGCGAGTTTTTATGCCGATCGCTTCGTGCACCTTCGAGCTGTGGGTCGGCCGTTTGCCAGTGGCTTTTACACGATTCTGACGGCTCGTGATACGCCCCACCTATCGGCAGCAATCGATGGGGCTCTTGGCCGCATGATCGCCGACGGCGGGCTGGAGGAGTTGTACGATCGCTGGGATTTAGCTGGCCGCCAGCAGATACTGCTGCTTCGCGACGCCACTGAAATCCCACCATCAAAGCAGCGCAGCCTGCTGGAGTTGGCCCGCGATAGTTTGCCGCTACTGATGGCATCGGCCGGAATGACAGTGCTGCTTTCCTGCGCCGCGATGCCGCTGGCAATCGCGATCGGACTCAGCTTGGCAATCGGGCGGCTGTACGGGCCGCTGGCACTGCGGCCATTCATGGCTGGCTACGTCGAATTGCTTCGAGGCACGCCCCTCATGCTTCAGCTTTACGCCATCTTCTTTCTGCTTCCAAAAATCGGGCTGGCCTTGCCGGCGCTCGTGGCCGCCATCGCAGGACTTGCCCTCAACTATTCGGCCTACGAGTCGGAGATCTACCGAGCGGGACTCAAAGCTGTGCCAGGCGGGCAATTTGAGGCGGCGCTTTCGCTGGGAATGACGAAGTGGCAGGCTCTTCGGCATGTGATTGTCCCTCAGGCGGTGCGGATCGTGATGCCGCCCGTGACCAACGACTTTATCGCCCTCTTCAAGGATACCAGTGTGTGCTCTGTCATTACGGTCATCGAACTCACTAAGCGATACAGCGTGTTGGCACTCTCGACCGGCAGGATCATGGAGTTGGCCATCGTCACGGCACTGTTGTACTTGGCCATGAGTTGGCCGCTCTCGCTGCTCTCTCACTGGTTTGAGCATCGGCTTACACAGCGGGGATCACCGTTCGGAAAAGCATAGAAGTGAGGCAAAGCGTGATTGCGATCAGGAGTCTTTCAAAAGCCAGATCCGGAGTGCCCGTGCTCTCGGACGTTAGCCTGACGGTGGCCGAAGGGGGTGTAACGGCGTTGGTGGGGCCTTCCGGCGGAGGCAAAAGCACGCTGCTGCGATGCTTGAACGGACTCGATGGTTTTGAGTCAGGGGAAGTAACGATCGCTGGGCATCGCCTTCTGGCCGGGTCGCACTCGCCGGATGTCTTGGAAGCGTTGCGGCAGGATGTTGGGATGGTATTTCAGCAGTTCAATCTCTTTCCTCATATGACCGCCGTTGAAAATGTGTCACTATCGCCACGAGTAGTCAAGCGGCTTCCGGCAAGGGAGGCGAGATCGCAGGCGATGCGATTGCTCGAGCGGGTGGGGCTCGGATCGTTTGCAGAGGCTAGTCCAGCCACGCTTTCCGGCGGGCAGCAGCAGCGGGTGGCCATTGCTCGAGCCTTGGCCATGCAGCCTCGCGTGATGCTTTTCGATGAACCGACCAGTGCACTTGATCCGGCAATGGCCGCTGAGGTTTTGGATGTGATCCTCGACTTGGCGAGGGCCGGACAGACAATGATGATCGTCACACACGACCATCTATTTGCGCGTCGGGCAGCTGCGAATGTGGTCGAGTTGGTGGGCGGTCGCGTCACTGCGGTTTCAAAAAAAACTCCGCCCGGGACAGGTGTCCCGGGCGGAGCTCACTGACTGAAGTCGGGCAACGGAAAGACCGTTTTGACCAACTGATTTCAAACTGATTACTTCGCGGAGACCGTCCGGCTCACCGCAATGACGCGGCTAGGAGCCTTCTTCGATGCCGAAGCATCGGGTGTCGGGGCAGCAGGAGCCTCGACAGGAGCCTCTGCACCGCAAGCCGGTTCGCAGCAGCCGTTGCCGGCACCGCAATCTGGCTCGCCAGCGTCGCAGCAGCTTGAGCAGCAGCTACGTTGACGATGGCAATGTTTCTTCTTCGCTTCGTGGCAAGCGCGGAGAAGACCCATGATGCAATGCTTCTTGCAACGCTTCTTGCAGCAACCAGTATCAGCACCGCAGCTTGGCTCGCAGCAACCGTTACCGGCATCGCAAGCTGGCTCGCAGCAACCGTTACCGGCATCGCAAGCTGGCTCGCAGCAACCGTTACCGGCACCACAATCAGGCTCGTCGCCACAGCAGCTGGTGCAGCCGTGGTGTTTCCGCTTGCACTTTTCAAACAGGCCCTTGCAGTGGCCGAAAAGGTCATGCTTCTTGCAACGCTTCTTGCAGCAACCAGTATCAGCACCGCAGCTTGGCTCGCAGCAACCGTTTCCGGCGTCGCAAGCAGGCTCGGCACAACCATTTCCGGCACCACAAGCCGGTTCCGCACAACCATTGCCGGCACCGCAAGCCGGCTCACAGGCGTCCGAGCAGCCGCCGTTGCCGGCTCCGCAGTCGGGCTCACAGCACGAGGTGCAGCTCTTATGGCCGCCGAGCATCCGATCGAGAATCTCGAAACCGAAGGACTGACTACAAACGGTAACGCCAAGAACCAGCGCTCCGAGGAACAACATACGCTTCATCGAGCCACATCTCCTTTGCTTGTAGATCCAGCACAGACTCTTTGTCTGTTTCGCGAGGCTAGTCACCTCGAGTGCGTGATCCACTTACTTTTTCCGCGACAGGCCTGTCGAGCCATTCCGTGACTCGAGTTATTTTCAGGTTGCTGCCGCCCCCTGGTTGCCCGACGGGCACAGTGATGCCCCGGGGGACAAAGAGGGCTATCGGCCGATGGATCAAAGGAGCTTGAGCGAGCTCTAAGTATTTTTTGAGACACGACTTACGGTGCGCATTAGGTAAGAAATTCCGTACGTTTTGTATGCGTAATTTGTACGGTGTGGCGTTCTCTAACCGGTACAGATTCACGCGGATTGTTGGCGCGATCGTTGCAGCTTTACGCGCAGCCGATCAGGCGGCGAGAGTTTGCCGATTGCACGGGCTATAACACGAACGATTGACAGGCAGTCAGCGGCCCGTATGCTCGCCCAAGGAATCTGGTGGCCTGTCGATTGCATCTGCTTTTGACTGGCAAACAGGGAACACCGGTGTGATTCCGGGACGGCCCCGCCGCTGTATCCAAGCGACTCCTTGAAAGGGGAAAAGGCCGGCTGATATCGAGCCATTGCGAATGAGGCAGCATGTGCGGCCAGTGTTCGCGAGAAGGTAGGCAGCCGGTTGAGCTTGGGAGTCAGAAGACCTACCAGCTTTCGTGAGCATGCCAATCTGCGAGGGCAGGGTGGTAGGCACGGGCGAAAAGCGGTTCAATGCCGTCTCGTCCGGTTTGTCGAGCCAAACCGAAACGATTCTCTCAGTAAAGCACTCGATTCACTTCGGTTGCAGCCCTGCCTAGGCAGATGCAACCACCGTGTGGAGGGATTGTGCGCACTGGCGGAAACGAACTCTGCGGGTTGCATGAATCAGAACCTTTTACACGACGGGTTTTCGTCGGTGCCGACAGAGACTCGCCTCAATCGATCACGCTATGGATCGCATTGGGCCCCAGCGGGAATGACGCTCGTGGAACTGCTCGTTGTGGTCGCGATCGTGTCATGGCTTGTCGCGCTCTTATTGCCGGCGGTGCAAGCCGCTCGGGAGTCGGCTAGGCGAACGACATGCACCAATAACCTCCGACAGATTGGATGCGCCCTGCACGGCCACCTTTTGGCCAAGCGCACGTTTCCGATGGGCTGCCTTGAATGGAAGGCCGGCACCGGAGGAACGAATCGCTGTTTGGCATGGAGCGCGTTCATTCTGCCTTGGTTGGAGGAGCAGACAACAGCGGATCGAGTGAATTACCAGAAACCGTTCGATGACCCTGCCAATGCGGCAGTTGCGGCGACGGCGATGCAAACCTATCTCTGTCCGTCGGCCAGTCGTACGAGCCCACTCGTGGGCGGTTTGGGAGCCAGCGACTACGGGGGCGTTGTGGGGGAAAGGATCACATCGTCCAACAGTCCCGAAAAGGGCGTGCTTGTTACGGGCAAATCGTACGCGCCTCGAGAGATCACAGACGGCCTCTCCAAGACCATTCTCGTTGCAGAATGCGCTGCCGAGGCGTGGGCAGACGGGCAGTGGATCAATGGCAGAAACCTGTTCGATCAGGCCTATCCGATCAACGCCAAGATGTCGTTTTGGGAGGACGAAATGCGCAGCCGTCATCCCAATGCGGCGCAGTGCCTCGCCGGCGATGGCTCGGTGCACCTGCTTTCTGAGGCAGTCGACAAGATCGTTCTAGCAGCCGCGTTCACTCGCAGTCGCGGCGAATCGCCAGCTGCGGCATGGGTCGCGCCATAACACACACCATGACACATCAATCGCAGCCAGCCACAAACGTCAGGCAGTAGCATGCAATTCAAAACATCCTGGGCTCTTGTCGCCTCGATCGTTTGGATTGCGTTGGGTAGTACACCCCATGCCCAAGCCGTCACGGTCGATTTTGAAGATCTCTCACTGATACCCGGCAGCTTTTATAACGGTGGCCCAACCACCAATAGCAACGGCTGGGCAAGCGGGGGCGCGGCATTTCAAAATGACTACAGTGTCGATTGGGGCGGCTACTGGTCGGGCTGGAGTTATTCAAAAGTCAATGCCCCCACCACTCCCGGCTACCAAAATCAATACGCATCGAGTGCGGGCTTGGGGCTGGGCCCCAATGGCATCTATGCGATGGCCTCGGGCGACGGTGGTTGTATCAATCTGCCAGCCAACTCCACGCCGCAATCCGTCTTCCTCACCAATGCCGCGTATGCGGCCCAGATCATCCAGCACGGCGACGAGAACAACTTCGCCAGAAGTTTTAGCCAAGGAGATTTTTTCAGCGTCCAATTGACAGGCTGGAGCGGCTTGGGAGCCACGGGCACTATCACCGGGAGCCAGACGTTTTACTTGGCAGATTATCGATCGAGCGATCCATTGGAGTGGTATGTGGTGCAAGCATGGACCTCAGTCGATCTGACAGGGCTGGGCAATGCGAAGTCGTTAGATTTGGTCTTTGACTCAACAGACAAAGGGGAATACGGCATGAATACCCCGAAGTATGTGGCGTTGGATAGTCTCACCGTCGCGGTTCCCGAGCCGGGCACCGCGACGCTATTTGTGTGTGGTGCGTTGGCGATGGCGTGGAGTCTTGCCAGAAGGCGTGTGGCCGCACGAGGAATGCACTCGGCATGACGAGTCAACTCCATGGATCGCGTGCTGCTGTGCTCCAGCACAATGCCCGCGCATGGGATCGGCTGGCTGCGGGACAGGCGTTGCTTGCTCGCCCCGCGGTCGATGAGGCCTTTGGTGATCCGCGGAACTGGCTCGGCAACGGCGGTTCGGCGACGCGTCGCTGGTTGCCAGAGCGATTCGATGGGTTGGAGGTACTCTGTCTTGCCGCCGGTGGCGGGAAGCACGGCCCGCTCTATGCGGCGGCCGGGGCGAGGGTGACAGTGCTCGACATTTCACCAGCGATGCTGGAACTGGATCACCAGGTGGCCCGGGAACGCAAGATCGACATGCAGATCCTGCAAGGATCGATGGACGATCTGAGCATGCTTCAGCCCGGCCGTTTTGATGTGGTGATTCATCCGGTGAGCACCTGCTACGTGCCTGACGTGGGGAAGGTCTTTCGCGAAGTGGCGAGGGTTACCAAGGGAAATGGGTTCTACGTGAGCCAGCACAAATCGCCGGTCAGCCTGCAAGCAACCGTTGAGCCAGGGGCCTCTGGCCACTACGAAATTCGGTTTCCTCAAACGCTAGGGCATCCGCTGCCGCCAGAACCGCCGTCGCGGCTTCGGGAAACGGGCACACATGAATTTATTCACCCACTCTTGGCTCTCCTCGGCGGGCTCTGCCAAGCGGGCTTTGGGATTCAAGATATCTGTGAGCCCGATCATGCGCAGCGAGGGGCTCAGCCCGGCTCATTTGCCCACCGTGCGGCCTTCCTGCCGCCCTACATTCGCGTTCTAGCCCGCAAAATTTGCAGCAGTGACGCCATTGAATCCAAGCGGTTGGTACAGTAGACGCAACGACAACGCTCGCCGTCTTCCGTTCGCGAAAAGCTCTCTGGATTGAAAGTCTGACTATGCTTTGCCTGACTGTGCTTCTGCTTGCCAAGGATCCGGCTCACATCAAGGAGATTCGCGAGCACCTCTCGCAGGCTATGCGGAAAAGCCGTGCCGAACCGGGGTGTGTGCGTTTTGAAGTGTATCACTCCCAGACCGAACCCCGTCGATTCGTGCTCGTAGAACACTGGGCCTCGCAGGAGGCGCTCGATCAGCATCGCCTTGCCGAGGCGTACAACACAATCTACAAGCCGATGGTGATGCCACTGGTCGAGCGTGAGGGGCATCCGGCAACGCTGCTGGAGTAGGAACAGGGAGTCCGGCCACAGCACATGATCCTCTTCATCGACAACTACGATTCATTCACTTGGAACATCGTCCAGCGGTTCGGTGAGATTGCGCCCCAGATGCCCGTCGAGGTGCATCGCAACGACCACATCTCCTGCGACGCGATTGCCGCCAAGGCACCCAGCCATCTGGTGATCTCGCCTGGGCCTTGCACGCCCAATGAAGCTGGGGTTTCCTGCGATGCGGTGCGGCGATTCGCTGGGCGGATGCCAATCTTGGGCATCTGCCTTGGGCACCAAGCGATTGGGCAGGTGTATGGTGGCACGATTGTCCGAGCGAAGCGATTAATGCACGGCAAGGTCGACACAATCGAGCACAGCAGCAAGGGGCTCTTCGCAGGCCTTGCGAGTCCGATTGAGGCCACGCGATACCACAGCCTCGTTATCGATCCCCCTACACTGCCTCACGATCTGGATGTGGATGCGTGGTCCATTGCGCCCGATGGCAGTCGTGAAATTATGGCAATCCGACATCGCACGTTGCCAGTGTTTGGCGTGCAATTTCACCCGGAGAGTTTTCTGTCGCCCGCTGGCTATGACATCTTGCGGGCATTTTTGCAGACGGGTGCGGTTGTCGCATGATCGAACTCCCGGCGGCTATTTCCATGATCGAGCAGGCCACGGCTCCGCTGCCACCGCGACGCATGCGGTTGTGCGATGCCTGCGGGCGTGTGCTCGCTGTTGGCGTTGTGAGTGATGTTGATTCGCCACCGTGGGATCGTGTAATGATGGACGGCTTCGCTGTACGGAGCGAGGATTTTCAAGCAGCGACTGCGGGCGAAACCGTCGAGCTATGCGTGGTGGTGGATGTTGCAGCCGGCGATGTGACGTCGCTTACCATCGCATCCGGCACCTGCGCCCGAATCATGACAGGCGCACCGATTCCGCAGGGAGCCGACGCCATTGTGCCGATCGAATGTGCCGTGGACGAGACGCAAAATCGCCATGCCGGCACGGCGGTGCGTTTGCGCGATACACACTTTCGGAACGGGCAACACATTGCTCGGCAGGGGGCCGCATTTCACCGCGGCCAAGAAGTGGTTGCCCCGGGGACGCGGCTCTGGAGCGCTGCAATCGGAGTGGCAGCCGAAGCGGGAGCGACGCACGTCTTCGCGTCGCCGTGCGTGCGGGTGGCGATTCTTTCAACCGGCAGCGAACTGGTTGCCCCGGGCGATCTGCCAGCCTTCGGCCAGACTCGTAATTCCAATGGGCCGATGATTGCTGCTGCGGTTTCGCTGCTCGGTGCCGAGCCGATTTCCCTAGGCATTGCTCCCGACCGGCCGGAAGCGATCCGTTCGCTTGTTGCACAGGGGCTTGCGGCTGATGTGCTGGTGCTCTCGGGCGGCGTCTCGGCAGGGGATCTGGATCTCGTACCGGACATTTTCACGCAGTGTGGCGTGAAAAAAATATTTCATAAGGTGCGGCTGAAGCCCGGCAAGCCCGTCTGGTTTGGCATGCTTGTCCGAGAACATGCCCCACCCACTCTGGTGTTCGGCCTCCCTGGCAATCCAGCCAGCAGCCTGGTGTGCTTCGAACTCTTTGTGCGGCCAGCGATCAAGATTCTGGCAGGCCATCCCCGAGGCCACTGGCATCTTCCTGGCGATCGCGCGCGGCTGACTGCCCCCGCGCAGGCCGCAATGGATAGGCCGGTCTTTCTGCCGTGCGGTCTGGCACGAGACCGTGGCGTGCTTTGGGCCTCGCCGCTTCCGTGGACAGGATCGTCGGATCTGCTAGGACTCGCCGCAGCGAATGGGTTTCTCGCCCTTCCCGCCGGCGGGAACCGGTATGCAGCGGGGGAAGACGTGAATGTTGTACTGCGAGACGGCAGCGATGGCTTGAACGCCTAGCACATGCGCCCCATTCCGATTGTCAACACAAAACAGTTTTGCTACGTGGGCACACTGCGGTGGAAGTGGATGTTTTGCCAGCGGCCGTCGTGCTTGTGCCAGAGACGGGTTTCCTCGCAGCTTCGCGTGACCGGTCGACCAGCGTCATCGAGCGTTTGCGTGAGACGTACATAGGCAACGAGTCCGACTGTCTCGGAGAGCATGCGCACAACAGGCGAGACAAGCGTTGTGGTCACGGGTTTCTTGGGCTGATCGAGACCGGAAAGTGGCACGACGGGCAAATTAAAATAAAACTCATGAAATGCGAGCCCCTCAACAAGTTGCCCACGTGCTTCGGGTTCGAAACACGTGATGTCTACGGCCACCAGTTCGCAGTATGCCTTCCAGTTGCCGGCTACCACGGCGTCGAGGAGGCGATCTGTGAGCGAGAGCAACTCAGAGACGGCCGGATTCGAGGCGACTCCTGTGGCATTCGTTTTCATGATTTCCAGGCATCCATCTCAGGGTTGTGAGCGCGACGGGTGTATTGTACTCGTGTGAACGGGATCAGATGAGGGTGCGCCTGGTACGTCTGGCAGGCCAGCCTCGACCAGCCCCAAAGCAATGAGTTTCTGGAGGCATTCGTCGCGTTCGCGGGAACGTTCCAAACTGGCCCACGACGGGTGTTGGGCTGCGAGGAAGGCTTCGTGCGAAGCCGGCAGCCCCCTTTTGCCAGACTGAGCAACAAGTCGCTGGATCACTTCCCGGTCCAGTTTTGTCAGCCGCATTGCATCCACGCGATAGTCTAGAAACGCTTCCCACACAAGCGGAAAGAGCGGCTGCACGATCTGTTGCCCGATCGTTTCGGCGTAGCGGCGAATCTCCAGTTGGGCATGGGGATCCATCCGCAAGGCGAGGAAATGCAGCAGATTGTGGAGGTCGATTTTCCAGTAGGCCTCGGTGTAGGTGGCCAGCGGCAGATCCTTCCTGGCTTGCTCTCTGGCGATGCCGGCTTCCAGTCGTTCCTCGTACACCCGTCGTGCAAAGCTTTGCAGTTCCATCTCCAACTGCGTGTGCCTGTGGCCAATCGACTTTGGCAAGAGCTCACCGGATCCTTGGCGGTTCGTGGCTGCTTGGCTGCGCCACTCGCCATCGTGCGTGCCTTGCATCGAATCGATAGCAAGAGAATAACGCGTGGAGTATTCGTTGATGCTTGCAGTGCGATGGCGAATCCACTGCCTCCAGCAGTCCATTGGCACACGCACCACAAACTTGAGTTCCGCCATCTCAAAGGGCGTGGTGTGGGCGTGTCGCAGAAGATAGCGGATGAGCTGCCGGTCGTCGCTCACTTTTCGCGTGCCCTCGCCGTAGCTGACGCGAGCTGCCTGCACCACAGACCCGTCGTCGCCCATGCAATCTACTAAGGCCACAAAGCCGTCGTCGAGCACGGGAAACTTCTTCCATCGCAGGGCTTCAAGCAGTATGGCACGCTCGGCAGGTGTGGTTGGCATTGTCATGTGGCAGAGAGTCTCACTCGGGAAAGCAGGCACGAAGCCACACAGAATGGGGTACGGGGCCGCGAGATACAAGAGACCGTCTGTTGCAGCCTTTTGTTGCGGCCTTGAGGACGAAGATACTGCGAGCACAACGCGATGAAAACACGCCCCCCGCCAGAGGTTCGCCTCGGTCCGGATTGTCTGCCGATTTACACGTCCTTGGCCAGCAGTTCTTGGAGCAGCGTGGCCAACTGGCGGGCATCGTCTGATGCGGTGATTCTAGCAACACGCGAGGCCGACACGCCGAGTTTCGTGAGTGATGCGGCAATGCTTACCCAGAGTTTTTCGCGTTTTTTGCCTTCAGCAAGATAGAGGTCGGTGACCTGCTCTCCCAGTCGCTGCAGGAGCGCTGTGTCGAGGTTGGCATAATAGTTTTTTACGATCGACCGCTGGTGTTTGCTGAGTTCTGCCATAGTCGGGATTCCTGGCGAGTGGTGCTGGAAGGACTTCACGAAGCCGGTTACAGTATCGGACGCTCACCTATTTGTCGTCTTTGTCGTCGAGAGAATTTATCAGCCGCGAGAATCCTATGCCTACCATCACGTTTGCGAGCGAAAAAAAGGAAATTCAGGTGCCCGAAGGGGCCAATCTGCGGAAAGAGGCTCTGCGAGCCGGCGTCGCCCTCTATCCTAGTATCAACAAAATCGTGAACTGCCACGGTTTTGGCATGTGCGGAAGTTGCCGCGTGCTCATCACCCAAGGCATGGAAAATGCTAGCCCCAAGGGAATCCTTGAGTCGGCTCGACTTGCGGTATCGCTGGCAGCGATCGGCAATGAAGCCACGATGCGTCTGGCGTGTCAAACCAGAGTCAATGGCGACATGACGGTCACCACCTGCCCGTCGATGAATCTCTACGGCGATAATTTCTTCAGTTGATTCGACAAGCTTTCCTCGCGGCAGTGCCTTGCCTAGAGGCCCGACGCCTTTCGGAGAACAGGCCAGTGGCCTGAGAGGGATGAAAGAAATCATCGCCATCGTAAAACCGTTCCTAGCAGAGCGAGTTCTGGAGGCGATCAAGCTCGCACCTCTGGAGGCCTGCTCGGTGCGCGAGGTGAAGGGATACGGCCGACAGAAGAGCTATCTGGGCCAGTACGGCGACAGCGAATATGCCCTCGCCTTCCTGCCGAAGGTAGAGATCCAACTCTGGGTAGACGATGCCCGCGTCGATGAGGTTGTGGAACGGATTATGGAGGTCGCTCGCACCGGTCGCATTGGCGACGGCAAGATTTTTATCCTGCCGGCCACTGAATACCCCACCGAATACCTTGTGCCGTGAGTGGTGCGATCACGTGCCGCCGGCCACGAGGTCTAGGATGGCGGCGCCAAAGTCGGCGAGGCGTTTGTCACCGATTCCCTTCACTCGCAATAGAGCAGCCGGCGAGGTTGGTTTGTCTCGGGCGATGGCCCGCAGTGACTTGTCGTCGAAGATTGTCCAAGCGGGCTTTCCCCGCGACTCGGCCACGCGCCTTCGCCATGTGCGGAGTTTCTCGAACAGATCGCGGTCAACGCCCTTCCAGTCGTCTGTGTCGGCTTTGGCGGTGCGCGTTTTTCCAACGCGAGGCTCTAGGAGCACGACCGGCCGTGTACTGCGCAAAACCTCCCACGAACGGTCATTGAGCATGACAACGGGTCGGTCGCCCACGCTGCGAGTCAGGAGTCCTTGGTCGAGCAACTGATGGACAAGATTCTCAGCCGCTCGCTGATCGATCGAAGGCAGAAGGCCAAATGTGGAGAGCTGATCGTGGCCGTGCCGAGTGATCCCATCTGTTTTCGCACCCCGTAGCACTTCGCACACATGCCGCACCCCAAACCGTTCTTCCACGCGGGCCACGCAGGAGATGATTTTCTGTGCGATGACAGTTGAGTCGGGTAGGCTCTCTGTTTCGCCGAGGCAAACATCGCACTCCCCGCACGAATCGGCTGGGTAGTCCTGTCCAAAATATTCGGAGAGGGCGGCATGGCGGCAGCGGGCGGCCTGAGCGTAGCGGCGCATCGCGTGGAGGTGCTCTGTTTGGCCGGCGATGAGCCGCTCGGCCTCTGCGTCTTCGAGGTCAGATTCCTCGGCGCTCTTTCGCACCAGCGACTCCCAGCTAAAAACATCGGCCGACGAATAGAGCAGCACGCATTCTGCGGCCAAGCCGTCGCGGCCCGCGCGGCCTGTCTCCTGCTGGTAGGCCTCAAGGCTCTTGGGGAGCGATGTGTGGAGCACCAGTCGCACGTTGGAGCGATCGATTCCCATGCCAAAGGCAACCGTTGCCACCACGACATCGATTGTTTCTCGGGCAAAGGCTTCCTGCGTTTTTCGTCGCTCCATGGGGGCCAGTCCCGCGTGGTAGGGGCGGGCCAGAATTCCCTCAGCGGCAAGTCTGGCCGCGAGTTGTTCGGTTTCGCGGCGAGAGATGCAATAAACGATCGAAGCCTCGCCGGCGTGTCGCCCGAGGATCTGAAGCGATTGTCCGATGCGGTCGGTGCGAGGCACGACACGGTAGCAGAGGTTGGGTCGATCGAACGTGCCCAGCAACACCTCGGGATCGCGCAGGTGGAGTTGCGCCACGATGTCATCTCGCACTCGCGGTGTGGCGGTGGCGGTAAAGGCGTGGAGGCTCGCGGCAGGAAATCGCGTGCGGAGCATCGATAACTGCCGATATTCTGGTCGGAAGTCGTGCCCCCAGTGGCTAATGCAATGCGCCTCATCAACGGCAAATCGTTTCACGCCCACTTGCGCCAAGATATCGAGTAAGCCACCGTTAACCAGTCGCTCGGGCGCAGCAAAGAGCAGTCGCAGTTCACCGGCCAGCAATCGTTCGCGAGTCTGCGTGCGCTCCTCCGGCGAGAGTCCGGAGTGGATGGCGGCGGCGGGATAGCCAATCGCCTCCAGCGCGTCGACTTGATCTTTCATCAGCGCGACCAGCGGAGAGATGACAACATCGGTCGAATCACTCATCAAGGGAGGCAGTTGGTAGCAGAGACTTTTTCCGCCTCCTGTCGGCATGACGACAAGAGAATCGCGACCGTTCAGGGCCGCGTGAATCGCTTCAGACTGCAGCGGCCGCAACCGATCGAAGCCCCACCAGCGGGTAAGCATGTCGGTGATGCGATGGCCTTCAAAAGGGCCGCCCGAAAAAGGTGGCGCGTCTGGCCTTGATTCGGGGAAAGACGCTGCCGGCCCTGACACGGATGCACCTGCGGTGTGAAAAGAAACCAGTTTCAAGATACCAGACCATTGCCCCAAGCGGGGTGCGTTTTTTTGCGTGCCAAGGCAAAAACGATCGCCCGGTCTTGTCGTGGCCACAAGACGCTAGAATGTCGGCATGTTTTGGATCGCTTGGAAAATGCTCATCGGCAACCGCGTGAAGTATCTCGGCATTGTGTTCGGGGTGTTGTTTGCGGCGCTTCTGATCGCGCAGCAGTCGTCCATTTTTTGTGGGCTGATGTTTCTCACTGTCAGCCAGATTCGCGATGTTGAAGGGCCCGGCATTTGGGTGATGGACCGCAACGTGAAGTTCATTGACGACATCAAGCCGATGCCCGACACCGATCTGTTTCGTGTGAAGGGGGTGGCGGGCGTGGAGTGGGCAGTGCGATTTTATAAGGGTCTGGCCCGCGCCAGAATGGAGCAGGGCGACTATCACCAGATGATTCTGCTGGGCGTTGACGATGCCACGCTCGTGGGCGCTCCCGAGGGGCTCTTTATGGGGAATCTGGCCGACTTGCGCAAGCCGCATGCAGTGATGATGGACGATGCGGGCTACAAGCAAATTTGGCCAGGCGAACCCTACATCTTGGACCGCGTGTTTGAGATGAATGACCGCCGCGCGGTGCTGGTGGGCATTACGAAGGCCAGTCGCACATTCCAGACGTTTCCGATCGTCTACACGCTCTACAGTCGTGCGGTGCTCTTTGCGCCGCCGGAACGCAAAGTACTCTCCTTCGTGCTGGCCCAACCGAGGCCCGGCCTTTTGGCGACAGCGGTCTGCCGAGAGATCACAGAGCAGACAGGACTGCAGGCACTCACCCGCGAAGAGTTTATGGAGAAGACCATTCGGCACTTCCTCGCCAAGACTGGCATTCCTGTGAACTTTGGGATTACTGTTTGTCTCGGATTCATCGTCGGCACGGCAATTGCAGGTCAAACCTTCTATCTTTTCACGGTAGAAAACATCAAGCAATTTGGCGCGCTCAAGGCAATGGGCACGAGTAACTGGACGATTCTCTTCATGGTGCTCTCGCAGGCAATGCAGGTGGGTGCCGTCGGCTACGGACTGGGGGTCGGACTGGCAGCACTCTTTGGATGGGGGAGTCGCGGCTTCACAAAACTGGCATTCTTCATGCCGTGGCAGGTGCTGGCGATCACTGGCGGCGCTGTGTTTGTGATCGTGCTTTTGGCGAGCCTGCTCTCGATCCGCCGCGTGCTCATCGTTGATCCGGCAATTGTATTTCGTGGCTAAGTCTTTCGTGTACGAGTGACGCCCCTATGTCCATTGTTCACGCCCAATCCGATCGCTCTGATACAGATGTGGCTGTGCGCGTGCGGGGCGTGACGAAGGCTTTTGGCTCGGGCGATTCGCTGACCAAGGCACTGCGCGGAGTCGACCTGGATGTGCCCTACGGCGAGATGTTGATTTTGGCCGGCCCCAGCGGTTGCGGAAAAACAACGCTCGTTTCAATTGTGGCTGGCACGCTGGAGCCCTCTGCTGGCGATGTCGTTGTGCTGGGGCAGGATCTGGTCGCAATGAGCCATGGGCGTAAGGTGCGTTTTCGTCGTGACAACGTCGGCTTCGTCTTTCAAGCCTATAACCTTCTGCCTGCGCTTACGGCCGCCGAGAATGCTGCCGTGCCGCTGTTGATCGCCGGTTGGCGACGCTCGCAAGCGGTGGAAGCCGCCAGCGAGGTGCTGGATCGACTCGGTCTTGGCGACCGTCTGACAAATCTACCGACCGAGTTGTCCGGAGGTCAGCAGCAGCGAGTAGCCATTGCCCGGGCAATCGTTCATCAGCCGCGTCTGCTGGTCTGCGACGAGCCGACGAGCGCATTGGATGCCGAGAATGGCAGGATCACGATGGAATTGATTTCGCGGATTGCAGTGCAACCGGACCGGGCGGTGATTGTTGTGACGCACGACTCTCGCGTCTATTCTTTTGCCGATCGAATAGCCTCGATGGAGGATGGCCGTGTCGAATCGGTCGAGGCTGGGCCGCGTCGCAGTGGTTTGGCAGAGGAGTGGCAAACGGAGGAATTGCGAGCACATACTGTTCCTCCCAAAGGCCGTGTAGACTCGTAAGCATGTCCATTGCACATTCAACATTGAAGACCTCGCCCGAGGTGTCTGTCGCTGCCCAATCGCATGCGGACGTGACAGACGACACACTTGTCAGTGATGCGCCAGTGAAGCGGCGCACGCAGCGGCGGCGGAGCTTTGCTGATTTTCTCACGCAGGTTGTTCTGCCTATTGCGGCGATCGTTCTCATGGGCTTTGCGGTTTGGTATGTGTTGGAAACAAAACCTTTTGCACGCACTCCGCTGCCCCCAATCGAGCCCGCTCGGAGCCCGTATGCCGCCACGCTTGCCGCCTCGGGGTTGGTCGAGGCGCAGACGGAGAATATTTCAGTTGGTTCTGCAACGCCGGGCGTTGTTGTGCAGGTGCACGTGAAGGTGGGTGACGAGGTGCAGTCTGGCACGCCGCTCTTTCGACTCGATGAACGACAGTTGCAAGGGGAGTTGGCAATCAAACGCGCGGCTGTTTCGCAGGCGACCAGTGAGTTGGTGCGACTAGAGGCCGAACCGCGGAAAGAAAAGATCCCTGTGCTTGTGGCACAGGTCAATGAGGCCCGGGCTGCGGTTATCCGAGAAGCCGATGCGCTGCGACGAACGGAGGATATGGTTGCCAGAAAAGTGGTCACCGAGCAAGAGTTGGTAGTGAGGCGAGAGGCAATGGCCGCGGCGCAGTCGATCTTCGATATGGCTCAGGCCAATCTGGATTTACTGAAGGCCGGCTCGTGGGAATACGACCGAGATGTGTGTCGTGCCGGGGTGACGCGGGCTGAGGCCGACGTCGCCAAGATTGAAATCGAACTCGACAGGCTCACCGTGCGTTCGCTCGTGGCTGGCCGTGTGTTGCAGTTGAATGTGCGGCCGGGAGAATTTGTAGGCACGCCGCCAGGGCAGCCGCTGGTGATTTTAGGCAACATTGAAATGCTGCATGTGCGAGTGGATATCGACGAGTTTGATATCGCTCGATTGAGCAGCACAGCTCCGGCATCGGCTGTGCCACGAGGCAACCTCCAGGTAAAGTATCCGCTGACATTCCTGCGGGTGGAGCCATTTGTTGTGCCAAAAAAATCACTCACGGGCAACAACACCGAGCGAGTTGATACGCGAGTGTTGCAGGTGATCTATCAGTGTGACTCCACCGGTCTGCCACGGCTTTTTGTTGGCCAGCAGGTGGAAGTCTTTATTGAGGCGGCGGTGCCCGAGCCAACTGCGCTGTAGAGCATCGCCGTCCTTTTCGCTATTTTCTCGGGCGAAAAGTAGCATTGCCCCGCAGGCGTGCGGTTGGGACGATTCCCGCCACACCATGCCACCGAACCCCCACGCACTTCCCGACGCGGTGAAGAGTCGCTCCAGCCTGCGCGACGGCGAGGCTGCGCGCCTGCAGCGAGTACGCCGATTCGCTCAGGGAGTAATCCTTGTGGTTGGGCTGTTCTGGCAGGATGAGGCCAAGGCCATCGAACCCATTCCACTGCCGGCCATTGGCGAGCCTAAAACAGTCGGGGCGGCGAGGGGCGAGGCTGAAGCAACCGGGGTAGAGCAGCGTTCGGTTTTTGAAAATGGTAGCACGCTCTTCGGTGAGTCGTCCATTGCATTGCGATCGTCTGCACCGATTGTGCCGAAGGACACCGGCGGCATGTTTCTCCCGAGCGACAACGGGCGTCTGCTCTGGAAACAGACACTCGCCACAGTGTCGGCCGACTGGCCTGTGGTGCGCACGATTGAACCCAACTTCAATTCGACGCCGCCGCGCGAGGGGCTCATCGAATCGGCGTGGATCGAACCGCCTGGCCAGCCGATCGTCCCCGGCGGTCTGCCTACACGTGCTCAGGTGTGGCCGCCGCGGCGGCAGCGAGTGGTGGTGCGAGTGGTACCCGCAATCAACGGAGCGTGGGTCGATGCGATCGTAGAAACGCAGTCGATTGCCGAGTCGTACGCACCCGCTGGCCCAGGCCGCATTGAACTGGCAGGGGGCTGGGAAACCGACGCAGACGGAAGTGATCGTAAAAACATCACCACCACGCTAGCTGCGAGGATGGCGCCTTCCGTCGACCCGATTTATTCTTTGCCGCCACTTGAAAGCGAGGGCATGCTTCGCCGAGAAGACAACGAGCCGCCATGGGCGCACAGCCAACACCCACGGCTGTCTCGTGCGGGCTATAAGGTGCTCGAAGACTATCGCAACTTTTATTCGTGCGAGAGCCTTGTCTGTTTGACGGCGGCCTTTGGGGCCGGAGCTGTCATGGCTAATACGGGGTTTGACACAACGATGCAAAACGCGTGGCAACAACGCGTAGCGCCCACGAGCGTCGGCACGTTTTTTGCCGACTGTAAGCCGATCGGCGAGGGGAAGTATGCCCTCTCTGTCTTTGGGGCGGCGGCTATTACAGGTTTAATCTTGGAGGGGCGGCCCTCGGGCGACATCATTGGCGAGTGGGGGTCGCGTTCGCTGCGGATATTTACTGTTGGCGCGCCGCCAGTGTACGTCTTGCAGTTGGCTACTGGCGCGTCGCGTCCCAGCGAGAACAGTTCGGCTGGGAGTAACTGGCATTTTTTCAACGACGACAACGGAGTGAGTGGGCATGCGTTTGTTGGGGCGATCCCGTTTCTAGCGGCAGCTGAGATGGTGGAAAACCCGTGGGCTAAAGGGGGGCTTTACGTCTGTTCGACATTTGTCGGCTTTTCTCGAATGACCACCGACTCCCACTATCCTTCGCAGGTGTTTCTGGGCTGGTATTTGGCATGGGCCAGTTCAATGGCCGTGAACCGCACGGAGATCCGCTTCAGCGGCATGGAAGTGAGCGTTGTGCCGCTCCCTACGGCCGACATGGGGGGCCTCGCCGTCGAAGCCCGCTGGTAAAATGGTGGCAGCCACTCAATACAGGCTACTTAGGAAGCATAGGCCGTTCTAAAATGAACCAAACGCCCTAGGTCTCCCAAGTTTGGTGACCGCCACCGTTTTGAGGAGGGCGGCGATGGCGAGCATGAGCCATGTGGAAGGTTCCGGAACGATGACCGTCCAGGCTAGACCGTAGGAAGTGTTGGTTGGCGTGGCAGCGAGGTTGTAGTTTTGGTTGAGGCCCACGACGCGGAGCATATAAGAGCCGGTTTGGGGCACCGAAAGCCTCAGGAACTCTACGGTACTCACCGAAGCGATTGACTGGGCAATCAAGGATGGGGTACCCGCCAGATCAGTTCGCAGGAGTTCAAGCGAAAGGTTGCTAAGGGAAATATCGCTCGCGCTTGCAAGCGTTGAGCCCAGCGTGCGATCGGCAAACCACGTGAGGGCAGCAGTCAGCGTGCTGCCGGCCAGGAGCGACTGACCAAATGTGTAGGAGTTCGTGCTGCCTACAGCACCCGTGTCGCTTGCAACGCTGCCCAGATCCCAGCCCCGCAGTTCGAGGCCCGTCCCGCCGCCGTTGCCCGCGATACCGAGCGATGTGTTCTGGCCGGCAACGACATAATTGATGCCGACGCTCTGGATGCTGGAAGGATCGCCCACATAGATTTTGTAGGCAGCGTCGAGGTTAATCATGCCAGCGCCGACTGAGTTATCGAGCGCCTGGGTCGTGGTGATAACGCCCCCGGAGCTGATTTGGCCGTTATTCCAGCCGTTGGTGGCCGATGCACCAGCCATCATCGTGGCCTTGATCACGCGGGCATCCAGCATGTCGCTGGATGCAGCACTCGAATCTACAAATAACTTTCCAGCATCGACCATCAGGGCAGCAGCACCCGCCACGATGGGCGCCGCGAAACTCGTGCCAGCCATGTCCGGAATATAGTACTGGGCTTGATAGGCCCCGCCCGAACCAGCCGTTGGATCGGTGCCCGAAACGTGGCCCCCGGTTACGCCGCCGTAAAACGCGAGCGTGAGATTGTCTCCAGGGGCGGCGATATCAACGGTTGGCCGTACGGCGGTGGTCGTCACCTGCGTGGCGGGATTATAAAAATCGCCGAGGCCTCGGCTGGAGAAACTGGCCACTTGCGAAAACGGTGGCGAAAGAGTGTCGCCCGTCATCGCGGCCACAGCGATCCCATTGTAGCCAGAGGCTGGGCCACCCACCGTGTTGACATTCGGGCCTTCGTTGCCGGCGGCAAATACACCAACGACGTTGTTTTCCTTGAGCAGTGCATCGATGGCGATCGTTTCAGCGACCGTGCCGGAAGAGTCGTGATAGCCCCAACTGCTGTTGATGATATTGGCTCGAGCCGTCGTACCATTGGTGGTGATCCCGGCACGCATCGCAGTGGTGTAGGCATACAGAAAGCTGGCGTCGGTGGTGTTGAACGATCCGGAATAGACTTCGCCCGGCAAGGCATTCCAATTCGTGGCAATCGAGGCCGACCAGAGTTGCGCCACAGGAGCAATGCCATCCTGATAGGTATACGCGCCGTTTCCTGCGATGGCTTGGCCCACCATCGTGGCGTGCCAATCGTATTGGCCGAGCTGTGTGCCGGCTGTCGTTGGCCCGGCGATGTACTGCGACACTCGTCCCCCGAGGCTCTCTTGACCGTTCCAGATCGCACCGGCTTCAACGTTGGCAACAATTGCACGACTGCCGCCAAAGCCCATGGAATAAAACGTGCTTGCGCCGATCAGATCGTTGACGTAGACGCCATTGAAGATGTTCGTGCCGGAATCGCTCCCAACGACAGCCCAAGCGGGCAAGGCGGGCAGCGTTGCGGCAAAGAGCAGGGTGAACGTCAGCGGACACGCCAGACGGCACCGGCGGCAACACTTCAGAAGATCGGCGCATGCTGGCCTTACGAAGCGGCGGCGGCATAAGGGCATGATCCGAATCACGAGCGTTTTTCCCGAGAAGTCTCTACCTCTTTGCCCCGCGGCGTATTCTATACGTGGGTGGGGCAAAAAGGCATTTTCTGCCAGAGTTCCTGCAAAGACCAGCGATGTGGCTCACCAAGAGTATGGCATGCGATTGCATCCACATCCAGCAAATGGAAGCGATGGATCAGGCAAAGAAGGGCGAAAACTGCGACAGTGTCGCGGTTATCGCTGGGGTTGTCTGAGTCGCAGACGCAGGCGACTGATCCGAGAACGCATGGGCTCTGACCGCGGCTTGGAATTGAGAGTTGAATTTGGAGTTGGCGAGATCTCACTGCGATACCGCCGATCGGCTGCGGTCGCATGATTTTTTTCAATCTCTAGAATGCCGAAATACGGATCGGGATATTGCCAATCGTTTTGAGCCCAGAGGTTTGCGTCTTCAAAAGCCAATGCCCAATAGACCGAGAGCACACATGCCAGAATCGACTTGCGAACCATCAACTCCTCGCCTCACCTCAGTTGTTCAGTGCAGCGAGGCAAACGATGGCCTTTCGCTGAGTTGTCATCAGGCTCGTTGCTCATCCCAGCGAAAGCATCACGACCGCTACCACAGCCGCGCCCACGCTGATGGGCAGCGTCACAAACATTCGCTGGGTTAAGGAGCCAGCCAGAATCGCCTCGCGTTGGCTCGTTGGCATGCCGAGCAAGCCTTCGAGATCGCGAAATGTAATCGGCTTTACGATTGTCGAGCCATCCCGGTATTCAAGCGACTCGCGAAGCGATGCAGTTTGTTCGCGATTTTTCTCCGTGGATTCCACCACCATGGCGACCGAGGGACTGGCTAGATTGGATTTGTGGGAGCCAGAGGATTCGCCGGAGCGGTTGATCGTAGCTTGGAGCAGTTCGACGAAGTCGTCGCCAGACATGTCGTCCAGTTGGCTCGCCACCAGCCACACATCCACACGTTGATGCTTCAGGTGCTTGAAGGCGGCGGCACCTGACGCGCGGAAATGCAGGTTTATTCTGCCCAGCCGAGCACTTGCAGCCAGTGACTTGTAGCT
>Ga0114978_10000063_pt1 | contig 82479 bp, 71 predicted proteins | sample S_140212_EF_Meta_FD_87027 | JGI IMG/M metagenome (GOLD analysis project Ga0114978, IMG submission 87027) | Freshwater microbial communities from Lake Simoncouche, Canada to study carbon cycling - S_140212_EF_MetaG | ecosystem: Environmental > Aquatic > Freshwater > Lake | place: Lake...
ATAATTTAAATAACTTAATTTTTATAACAAAAAGCACCTGCAGCCAAACACTTACAACAACACTTTAAACACTTAATAAATCCACCACAACAATTTGCAGGATCTCTACAAAATCTATCTCTTACTTGCGTACATTTTGCATGGCCTAAATTTATCTGATCTTTAGTTTTTGTTTTATTTTTCTTTTTTTATTTTTCTCATGATCATTTACTTTTCTTTTTTTATTAATGAATTTTTTCACCCAACCTAATTGATGAGCAATCACAGGTTTAACCAATTAACTTTGGCTGAATGGCCATTACCTACATGACTTATTGGAAAGCCCCAATTAATAAGTTCCACAAAATCAAAAAAATTAACAACTAATTGAAAATTAAACTGAAAATTTAATTGACTAACAATTTTTCACGAATAACCGATGGTGATAAAACTTTTAACGGCTCAGGACCTCCTCCAGGTATTCCAACTTGAGTGGCATTCAACAACATCGACACCATTACATAAGTGCCCGACAAAACAGTCAAGTCCACTACAGCTTTCTCGCCCATCGCATTAATCGCTTTTTTCCATAAGTCATCGGACACCCGGTGATTGAGTGAAATCTGAACGCAATAGTCATACACCAATTTCTCATCATCCAACATATTCGTTGGTCGCTGACATTCACGCAATTGCGTCATGACTTCATCACGCAAACCAGCTTTTCGTGCAATTGTTTCATGCGCCCACCATTCATACTGAGCATTCGATATGCGCGCCTGAATCAAAATTGCAAACTCATTCAATCGCTTGGGTACTGTCGTTTTAAAGCGCAAATAATCGAGCAAAGAAAAACAACGATCTGCCATTTGTGGACTGCGCAGTAATGCGTTGTAAGGTCCTCCCAAGCCAGCGCTTGATATTTTTAAAATTTCATCAGCCAATGTTTTTGTTTCAGGGGCGAGTGATTCATAAGAAATTTGTGCAAAACGTTCATTCATGATGTGATTCCATTCAATTTACAATGCGGACTTGTTATTTTTCAAGGGCTTTCAACATTTCACCATGTTTTAAGGGCCAAGCAAGACACATCAACGACACTAAAGGAATTCATCATGCAAACCCTGCCCTCTGGCCTTCAATACATCGATACCATCGTCGGCGACGGTGAAACCGCAACTGTGGGTCAAGAAGTGAGCGTGCATTACACAGGCTGGCTGTTTGCCGATGACCAGCGCGGCGGAAAATTCGATTCCAGCTTAGACCGCAACTCCCCTTTTGAGTTTTCATTGGGTGCGGGGATGGTTATTCGCGGTTGGGACGAGGGTGTTCAAGGAATGAAAGTGGGCGGTACGCGTACCCTACGCATCCCCCCCGACATGGGCTATGGCGCTCGGGGCGCTGGCGGCGTCATCCCGCCCAACGCTACCCTGGAATTCGAAGTCCAATTACTGGCCGTCGAATAAATATTTCTTAAATATTGACTTGAAAATGGGGCTCAACTCCCCAGTTATGGATTAATTCACCCTTTTTAAACAGCGCATGACTGATTCACTCAACCCCAATCCACCTTCGCCCAACTTCAATCCTTATGAGCCAGCTCCCAAGCGCGCGAAGGATCAACCAATCCAAGCGCCAGAGGCCTCTCCATTGGGTTTTGCTAGTGAAACAACCGAATCTTTTACCGAATCTCTGGCTCAATTGGCTGAACTACAAGCCAAAAACGCCGATTTGGCCGATCAGTTTTTACGCGCCAAAGCCGATGTAGAAAACGCCCGACGTCGCGCGGACGAAGAGGTCAGCAAAGCGCGCAAGTTTGCAATCGAATCTTTTGCCGAAAGTCTTTTGCCAGTGGCCGATAGTCTCGAAGCAGGCTTGGCCATTGCTCAAGCGACCCCCGAACAACTGCGCGAAGGCTCAGAAGCCACGTTAAGACAACTCAAATCTGCACTCGAACGCAATAAAGTTATCGAAATTAACCCCGTTACGGGCACCAAATTTGACGCACACAGTCACCAAGCCATTTCGGTCGTACCTGCAGAACAAGACCCCAGCACTGTCGTCACTGTTTTGCAAAAAGGTTATTCCATTGCGGATCGTGTATTGCGCCCCGCATTGGTCACAGTGACAGCGCCCAAATAAACAGGGCTTGAAAAAACACAATCAATCCACAAATTCTAAGTTGCTTCATTCACATTAACAGCGTTTCAAGAAACAGGTCCTCAGGAGAAAAAAATGGGAAAAATTATCGGTATTGACCTCGGCACCACCAATTCATGCGTGGCCATTATGGAAGGCAACACCACCAAGGTCATCGAAAACGCAGAAGGTGCGCGTACCACACCGTCCATCATCGCCTATCAAGAAGACGGCGAAATTTTGGTGGGTGCATCGGCCAAGCGTCAAGCGGTGACTAATCCACGCAATACCTTGTACGCGGTCAAACGACTCATCGGTCGCAAGTTTGAAGAAAAAGAAGTTCAAAAAGATATTGACTTGATGCCCTACACCATTGCAAAAGCCGACAACGGCGACGCATGGGTTGAAGTGCGTGGTAGCAAATTAGCACCACCACAAATCAGCGCCGAAATTCTGCGCAAGATGAAAAAAACAGCTGAAGATTATTTGGGCGAAGAAGTAACAGAAGCCGTCATCACCGTTCCTGCTTACTTTAATGATGCACAACGCCAAGCCACCAAAGATGCAGGGCGCATTGCAGGATTGGATGTCAAACGCATCATTAACGAACCCACTGCAGCTGCATTGGCCTTCGGTTTAGACAAAACCGAAAAAGGCGATCGCAAAATTGCTGTGTACGACTTGGGTGGCGGAACATTTGACGTATCCATCATCGAAATTGCCGACGTTGATGGCGAAAAACAATTTGAAGTGTTGTCCACCAATGGCGATACGTTTTTAGGTGGTGAAGATTTCGATCAACGGATCATTGACTTCATCATTACAGAATTCAAAAAGGAATCTGGCGTTGATTTATCCAAAGATGTTTTGGCTTTGCAACGCCTCAAAGAATCAGCAGAAAAAGCAAAGATCGAACTCTCTTCTTCCACGGGAACAGACATCAACTTGCCCTACATCACTGCAGATGCCAGCGGCCCCAAACATCTCAACATCAAACTCAATCGCGCCAAGTTAGAAAGTTTGGTTGACGAATTAATTGAACGCACCATTGCACCTTGCAGAATCGCCATCAAAGATGCTGGCGTTAATGTGAGTGACATTGATGACGTTATTTTGGTGGGCGGTATGACCCGAATGCCCAAGGTTCAAGACAAAGTCAAAGAATTTTTTGGTAAAGAACCCCGTCGTGACGTCAACCCTGACGAAGCCGTTGCAGTGGGAGCTGCCATTCAAGGTCAAGTATTGTCTGGCGATCGCACCGACGTGTTATTGCTTGACGTCACACCTCTGTCATTGGGCATCGAAACTCTTGGTGGCGTGATGACTAAGATGATAACCAAAAACACAACAATCCCAACCAAATTTGCACAAACTTTTTCAACGGCTGACGACAATCAACCCGCGGTCACCATCAAGGTTTACCAAGGTGAACGCGATATGGCCAGCGGCAACAAAATGCTGGGTGAATTTAATTTAGAAGGCATTCCCCCTGCATCGCGCGGAACGCCACAAATTGAAGTCAGTTTTGATATTGACGCCAACGGTATTTTGCATGTGGGTGCCAAAGACAAAGCCACTGGCAAAGAAAACAAAATCACCATCAAGGCCAACTCAGGTTTGTCTGAAGATGAGATTCAACAAATGGTCAAGGACGCAGAACTCAATGCGGACGAAGACAAAAAGAAACTCGAAATCATTCAATCCCGCAATCAAGGCGATGCAGCTGTCCATTCCGTCAAAAAGAGTCTCACCGAACATGGCGACAAAATAGACGCTTCAGAAAAAGAAAAAATTGAAGCTGCCATCAAAACTTTGGAAGAAGTACTCAAAGGTGAAGACAAAGTTGCCATTGAGTCTGCAACAGAAACTTTAATGACCGCCTCACAAAAATTAGGCGAAAAAGTTTACGCTGATATGCAAGCACAACAAGCCGCAGCTGCTGGAGCAGCAGGCGCGGCGGGTGCATCACCGGATCAGCCCCATGCAAAACCCGCAGATGACAATGTGGTCGATGCAGAAGTCAAGGAAGTTAAAAAAGGCTAACACCCTTACACCCAGCCCATCACACCCAAAGCACCATTTTTGTGCTTTGGGTGTTTTGTCTATCTGAACAACACATTTCAACCACTTTTAACAACCCATCATCATGGCAACCAAACGCGATTACTACCAAGTCTTGGGCGTCTCCAAAACTGCTACAGACGAAGAAATTAAAAAGTCTTATCGCAAGATGGCGATGAAATTTCACCCCGATCGCAATCAAGGTGAAGAAACTAAAGAAGCAGAAGTTAAATTCAAAGAGGCCAAAGAAGCCTACGAAATGTTGTCAGATCCCGAAAAACGCGCGGCCTACGATCAATATGGTCACGCGGGTGTCGACCCCAACATGCGCGGCGGTACACAAGGCTCTGGTGGTGCTGGTTTTGCAGATGCGTTTGGAGATATCTTTGGTGATATTTTTGGTCAAGCAAGGCGTCAAGGCGGTGGTGGACGGCAAGTCTATCGTGGCAATGATTTGAGTTATGCAATGGAAATCACGCTCGAAGAAGCCGCACACGGCAAAGACTCACAAATTCGAATTCCCAGTTGGGATTCATGTGGTACCTGCAGTGGATCAGGGGCCAAGCCTGGTACATCCGCAAAAGCTTGTGGCACATGTCAAGGCTCGGGGCAAGTGCAAATGCGTCAAGGTTTTTTCAGCGTGCAACAAACCTGTCCGCATTGCAGAGGAGCCGGCAAAGTTATTCCTGATCCATGCGGCACCTGTCATGGTCAAGGAAAAATCAAACAACAAAAAACTCTCGAAATCAAAATACCTTCTGGCATTGACGACGGTATGCGCATTCGAAGCAGTGGCAATGGAGAGCCAGGTACCAATGGTGGTCCTCCAGGCGATTTGTACATTGAAATACGTCTAAAAAAACACGACATCTTCGAGCGCGATGGCGACGACTTGCATTGCGCCATGCCGATTGGCTTTACCACGGCCGCATTGGGTGGAGAAATCAACGTGCCCACATTACAGGGCGAAGCAGCTATTGATATTCCAGAAGGCACACAAACAGGCAAGCAATTTCGATTGCGCGGCAAAGGCATCAAAGGTGTTCGCTCCAGTTTTCCAGGCGATTTATATTGCCACATCACCATTGAAACACCCGTAAAAATCACCGAGTATCAACGCAAATTACTCAAAGATCTCGATGAGTCGCTCAAAAAAGGCGGTGATAAGCACTCACCCAATGAGCAGGGCTGGGCAGATAAATTAAAAAGTTTCTTCAATTAAGGCTTTTCATTTGTTAAAAATGCCAAATGTTGATAGACAATATTGGCATGCGATTTAAAGCTCGTTCACCCGTTGCCGTAGTTATTGTGTCAAGCCTATGGCTTGCCACGGTTTGCAATTTACCTTGGTGGCAGGCCCTCTTCAAACTACCGCAACTTGAAGGATGGCACGGAGTGTGGAGCTCAATCCTCATCGCCATTATGATCGCAGGTGCGATCACATCGCTACTGGGTATTTGGGTATGGCGATGGACACTCAAACCCATTATCAGCGTATTGATCGTTGTCGCCAGTCTTAGCACCTACTACATGTTGCAATACGGCATCTATATCGACACTCACATGATTGTTAATGTGATGCAAACTGACGCCAAAGAAATGAGCGATCAAATCAATTGGCGAATGGCGCTAAGTGTTACCGTTTTATGTGGCCCAATTTTATTTTGGATGTGGTCAACACCTGTTCTTTATCCGCGCGCCAAACGCGCCGTAATACAAAACGGATTGCTCTTGGTTTTAGGGATTGCGGTTGCAATGGGTTCTGTTTTAGTCAATTCACAAGAATTTATTTCTTTGATGCGCAATCAAACCAAGTTGCGATTTCTCATTAATCCACTCAATACCATTTATGGATTAACCAACGCCTACACGCAACCACTTAAACGCGATGAAACCGTACAAGCTTTAGGACTCGACGCCGTCATCGACGCGTCCCCTGAGCACGCACCACCGCTTTTTATTTTGGTGTTGGGCGAAACGGCTCGAAGCCCAAATTTTTCTATTAATAGCTACAACAAAAACACCAATCCCATACTTTCTCAAGAAAGCATCGTTAGTTTTACCCAAGCACGTTCATGCGGTACCAGCACCGCCAGCTCTGTGCCTTGTATGTTTTCCAATTGGGGACGTGCGCATTTTGAAAAACGTCGCTACGACACTGAAAATTTTTTGGATGTGTTGCAACGTGCGGGCTACGCAGTTTTATGGATCGACAATCAATCGGGTTGCAAAGGTCAATGCGGCAACATCCATCAATTTGAAACATCGAATTTAAAAGATCCGACACTGTGCAAAGACGACGAATGCTTCGATGAAATCATGATCAAGCAATTGCCCGACCAAATCAAAAAACTCCCCTCAGAGCGCGTGCAAAAAGGCGTCGTTGTGGTGATGCATCAAATGGGAAGTCATGGCCCCGCCTATTACAAACGTTCGCCCAAAGCATTCAAAAAATTCTTGCCTGAATGCAGCACAGAAATTCTCTCCAGATGTTCGCAAGCAGAAATCGTCAATGCCTACGACAACACATTGGTCTACACGGATTATTTTTTGTCGCAAGTGATTTCATATCTTAAAAAAAAATCGGCAGTTCAACCCACCGTCATGTTGTATGTCTCCGACCATGGTGAATCTTTAGGAGAAAACAAACTTTATTTACACGGACTACCCTACGCCATTGCGCCTGATGTACAAATTCACGTGCCATGGATTACTTGGCTATCACCATCGTTTGAAAATCAACGAGGCCTCACTCGCGAATGCCTCAACGCCGACAAAGATCAAAAAATAACGCATGACCATTTGTTTCACTCGGTATTGGGTTTAATGCAAGTCAAAACCCAGGTGTATCGCGCCGATTTAGACGTCTACAAAAATTGCGCTAGTGCGCGTTAATTGTTTATAAAAATCGATCGAGTAGTTTGCGACTGTGTCTGTCCATCGAGGGTAACTCACGAATTAAAAACTGAACGCCATGCGCATCGACCACAATCAAAGTTTGACTACTGAGCCTGCGAATATCTTCCTCGCCCTTTAATAAAAACTCAGCCTCACCCCGATTGGTTTTAACAAACCAAGTGCAAGGCGCAACAAAACTACTCACTGCGTTGAGTTTTTCAATCTCAGGCATAAACTCGCGTTGTGTCACTGCTTGCAAAACTGAATCTTTTTGTTCTTGCGACAGCGTTGCTAAATCATCGAGCCACAACAACTCTCGCCCTTCCGAATTAAGAATCGAAATGCATTGATGCGGAGCGCCAATAGGAAACGCACGCACAACTACCACGCGATCGTGCAAATCACCCGATGAATCACGAAAATGCCACACACCCCAAGCGTCGATGTTTAATGAAAAATTCACAGCTCTGCCTCCCGATGAACCTTCACTTGCATCGCTTGTTGATCTTCTTGTGCTTGACGCGCTTGCGCTTCGTACAAACGAAAATATGCGCCCTGCTTTTGCATCAGCGAATCGTGCGTACCCTCTTCCACCATTTCACCTTGCTCCATCACCACCAAGCGATCGGCGCGTTGCAATGTCGAGAGTCGATGCGCAATCGCAATCGTAGTTCTGCCTTTGACCAAATTATCTAAGGCTCGTTGAATTTCTTGTTCGGTTTCAGAATCCACAGAAGACGTGGCTTCATCCATGATCAAAATACGTGGGTCAATTAATAAAGCACGTGCAATCGAAATGCGTTGCCTCTCACCACCCGACAAACCTTGACCCCGCTCACCCACCAATGAGTCGTAGCCTTGCGGCAAGCGTAAAATAAATTCGTGAGCATGGGCTGCCCTGGCAGCAGCAACGACTTCTTCACGCGTCGCCTGCGGTTTGCCGTAAGCAATATTGTCTGCAATCGTTCCAAAAAATAAAAATGGCTCTTGCAATACCAAACCAATGTGACCTCGGAAATCTGTGAGCGCCAAATCTCGAATATCCAAACCGTCTAACAAAATAGAGCCTTCAGATAGATCGTAAAAGCGGCAAATTAAATTGACTAATGTACTTTTGCCAGAACCGCTCTGCCCCACCAAGCCAATCATCTCCCCAGGCGCAATATTGAGATTGAGTCCACGAATCACCGTGCGGTTACCGTATCGAAAACCAGCGTCCTTGATTTGAATACGCCCTTGAACGTGTTTTAAAGCGATCGGACGAACGGGTTCTGGAACGCTACTCACATGATCCAAAATTTCAAAAATTCGTTTTGCACCCGCCGCCGCTTTTTGTGTAAATGACACAATGCGACTCATGGAATCGAGGCGCGTATAAAACCGTCCGATATAAGCCAAAAATGCGGTGAGCACGCCCACTGTGATTTGGTGATTAGCAACTTGCCAAATACCAAACGCCCAAACCACCAACAACCCAACTTCAGTGAGCAGTGTTACCGTGGGAGAAAACAAAGACCATAAAAAATTAATGCGATCGTTAACGGCTAAGTTGTGTTGATTGGCTTCACGAAAACGCGCGGCTTCTCTTTTTTCTTGCGCAAATGCTTTGACGACGCGAATACCAGGAATCGTGTCGGACAACACATTGGTGATTTCAGACCATGTTCGATCAATTTTTTCAAAACCCGTGCGCAATCGATCGCGCACCACATGAATCAACCAACCAATAAAAGGCAATGGCAACAAAGTGGTGGTTGCCAACCAAGGATCGATAGAAAATAAAATGGCTGCCGTCATGACAATCATCAACACATCGGTTGCAAACTCTAGCAAGTGCAAGGATAAAAACAAACACAAGCGATCGGTTTCAGATCCAATTCGATTGAGTAAATCACCTGTGCGTCGTCCACCAAAATATTCGAGCGACAAAAACATCAAATGCTCATACGCGGTGGTGCGCAAATCGGCACCAATTCGCTCAGACACCAAGGCCAATATATAGGTGCGAATCCAACCCAAGCCCCACGCAACCAAAGCAGAGGCAAACAATGCCACCAAATACCAAGTCACCACCATGATGTCGATGTGCTGACCGTTTTGAAACGGAATCAATACGTCATCCATGAGCGGCATGGTGAGATAAGGCGGCACCAAGGTTGCGGCGGTGGACGCCAGCGTTAATAAAAATCCCCAGATCAATTGCGATTGATAGGGTTTTGCAAATCGCCACAAACGAAACAATACCCAAGTCGACACGGACTCAGACAATTCTTGCTGACAGGTTTTGCATTCATCGCCCGCACGCTCCAAAAGTGCTTTGCATTGCGGACAACGTAAATTTTCTGGGCGCGATTTTTTTTCAAGACCCGAATGCTGAGCGAGTTGTTGAACAAATATTTCTTGAAATTGAATTGCGCGTAAATTGCGCCCCAATGTAAATCGCCAACTGGCCAGTCGTTGATCTGCATTAAAAAGTGCCAATGTGCCAACGCCCGCGTAGTCGCTCAAATCCAAGCGCATATCGGGTGTGATTGGCCAATGCGACCAGGCCGATTGGGGGTCTTGCCCCGCCTCGCAGGACCACACGCCCGAAGATGTCAAAATCAGAATGCCTTTGTTGAAATGCAGTTGCGCATCAAGGTCAACCTCTAACCACGCCAAAGCGTTAAGGTTGGACGGGTCTTGAGATGCAAAACCTCTGCGCCACATAAAGGGCAAAGACGCATGGGCGTAATCGGTTTCGTAATTCAAATTGATTCTTTTTAACGGGTTCACCTAATAAAAAGGCAACAGCCTCACATGAGACAGACTGAAACACCTTCATCGATGAACAGCCAAAACGCAATTGTAGTCCCCACTGAGAAGCCCTCTAACCCTTTTCACCATTTTTATTAACTCCATGGCATTTCAAGACATTCAAATTCTACGCATGTGCTACCTGCGTGGCCCCAACATCTGGACCTACCGTCCTGTGGTTGAAGCTTGGGTTGATATTGGCGAACTTGAAAACCATCCATCCAACACCATCGCAGGTTTTTATGATCGACTCCATACCTTGCTACCAGGCTTGGTCGAACACCGATGCGGCATTGGCGAGCGCGGCGGATTTTTAAAACGATTACAAGAAGGTACATGGCCTGGTCATATCATGGAACATGTGGCCATCGAATTACAAAACTTAGCAGGCATGCAAGTTGGTTTTGGAAAAGCACGCGAAACATCCGGGCGCGGTGTTTACAAAGTTGTGATTCGCACGCGTCAAAAAGAAATTGGCATTGCGGCTTTGCAAAAAGCGCGCGCTATCGTCATGGCCACCATCAACAACACAGCTTACGATTTAGCTTCTACAGTTGCGCAATTTAAAGCTATGGTCGACCGCATGTGTTTGGGCCCGAGCACCGCGTGCATTGTGGACGCCGCCACCGACAGAGGCATTCCATTTATCAGACTCACCGAAGGCAACTTGGTGCAACTCGGATACGGCGCCAAACAACGACGCATATGGACAGCAGAAACCGATCGCACCAGCGCCATTTCAGAAACTATTTCTAGCGACAAAGACCTCACCAAACAATTACTCAGTCAATGTGGTGTTCCTATTCCGCAAGGTAAAATCGTTCATAGCGCAAACGATGCATGGCAAGCCGCTCAAGACATTGGTCTGCCCGTTGTCGTCAAACCCATCGATGGCAATCACGGACGTGGAGTTGCACTCGATCTCAACTCACAAACCGATATTGAAGCGGCCTATCACGTAGCAATCAACGAAGGCTCAGAAGTCATGGTTGAACGATACATTCGTGGCGACGAACATCGTTTGTTGGTAGTGGGCAATCGTGTGGTCGCAGCTGCCAAAGGCGAAACAGCAACTATTACGGGCGATGGTGTCTCTACAGTTGAGCAACTCATCGAAACACAAATCAACTCCGACCCTCGTCGTGGCGAAGAAGAAGATTTTCCACTCGACACCATTCGCTTAAGCGAACATCAACACGCTGTGCTCGAATTACAAAGACAAGGTTTGCAAGCTCATTGCATTCCAGAAAAAGACAGAGTCGTTATTGTTCAACGCAATGGCAACATGAGTCACGACGTCACCGATCAAGTGCATCCTGAAGTTGCACACGTCGTTGCATTAGCAGCTCGAATCATCGGTTTAGATATCGCAGGCATCGATTTGGTTGCACAAGATATTTCAAAGCCCTTGCAAGAACAGGGCGGCGCCATCGTCGAAGTCAATGCAGGTCCTGGTTTACTCATGCACCTCAAGCCCGCCAGTGGCAACGTGCGCCCTGTGGGCAAAGCCATCGCCGATCATTTGTTTGACCCCAAACAAAACGGACGCATACCTGTGATTGGCGTCATTGGCACACAACAGAGCAGTTTGTTGTGTCATCTCATTGCATGGTTGATGCATCTCAACGGTCATCGCACAGGCTTGGCCTGTCAAGATGGTTTGTATATGAATCAACGACAAACTAGCACACAAGACGCCCGACGTTTTGATATTGCAGAGCGACTGCTCATCAATCGCGCAATTGATGCTGCTGTTTTTGAAACCAGCGCTTTGGATATATTAGATGATGGCCTACCTTACGATCGATGCCACATCGGCGTTGTTACTGATATGCCAACCCCACAAGGATTAGATATTCACGACGTGCACACGCCTGAAGGAGTTCGCAACGTGGTGCGCAGTCAAGTTGATTTGGTATTGCCACAAGGCGCGGCCATTTTGCATGCACAAGACCTGCAAGTGGTTGAGTTGGCCGATTTGTGCGATGGCGAAGTTATTTTTTATTCGGTCGATGCCAACCATCCTGTTCTCAAAAAACATCAACTCAGCGGTAAGCGCACAGTTTATTTCAGAGACAATCACGTCACCTTGGCGCGTGGCGATCAAGAAACACTTTTGTTTCATCTCAACATGGAACCGATTGCACAATTGCTCCAAAAAGAAAACATTCAGCTGCCCACACTACTCGCTGCTGTTGCAAGCGCGTGGGCACTTGACATCGCACCGCTACTCATACGCGCAGGTCTCAAAAATTTTGGCAAAACACCCGATGATGTTGCCCAACAAGTTGCAAGGATGAATGCTTAATGGAAGTCACACGCATCAGAGCCCTCAGAGGTCCTAATCTTTGGACACGACACACCGCCTTCGAAGCCATGGTGCGTTGTCAAACACCCGAACAATTAAAACTCACCTCTGCGTTCGAATCTCGTTTGCGCCACCTCTTTCCAGGTGTAGGCCCTATGCGCACGGGTGACGGCAAAAGCCACACCACCATGGCGCACGCCATCGAATCATCCACCTTGCATTTGCAAATTGAAGCAGGATGCACGGTCACATTCAGTCGCACCACCGCCACACAAGAACAAGGTTTGTTTCAAGTGGTCGTTGAATACAGCGTAGAACAGGTTGGCAAACTCGCCATGCAATTGGCCATTCAATTGTGCGAAGCCGCAGCCAACTCAGGCCACTTTGACATTGACTCTGCATTACAAAACCTGCGTCAACTTGACGAAGAAATTCGCCTCGGTCCCTCCACTGCATCAATAGTTGATGCAGCGATCAACAGAGGCATTCCATTTCGAAGATTAACCGAAGGCAGTATGGTGCAATTTGGATGGGGTCGCAAACAACGACGCATTCAAGCCGCAGAAATTGATTCAAGCAGTGCGATTGCAGAATCCATCGCGCAAGACAAAGAACTCACCAAAAAATTACTCAATGCCGCAGGCGTACCCGTGCCCATGGGAAGACCCGTCGAAGACGCAGAAGACGCATGGCGTGCCGCACAAGACATCGGTTTGCCTGTTGTTGTCAAACCACGCGATGGCAATCAAGGTAAAGGCGTTGCCGTCAATCTCAAAACCAAAGAAGACGTCATCGGAGCATTCAACAATGCATTGCAATTTCGTAACGACATCATGGTCGAGCGTTACCTCCCAGGAAGCGACTACCGATTGTTAGTAGTAGGCGACAAATTAGTAGCGGCATCACGTCGCGAACCTCCACTTGTTGTTGGCGACGGCAAACTGACCATTAGACAACTCGTTGACAAAGTCAACGCAGATCCAAGGCGTGGTGATGGTCACGCCACATCGCTCACCAAAATTCGTTTTGATGAAGTCGCCATCAATCGACTCAAGGAACAAGGCTACACAGCAGAGAGCGTTGCTGCCAAAGGTACGCGCGTGATTTTGCGCAACAACGCCAATCTCTCTACAGGCGGTACAGCCACCGACGTCACCGACGACGTGCATCCCGATGTAGCTGCCAACGCCATCATGGCAGCACAAATGGTGGGCTTGGATATTTGTGGCGTTGATGTGGTGTGCGAAAGTATTTTGCGGCCACTCGAAGAGCAATCGGGCGGCATTGTTGAAGTCAACGCAGCTCCTGGTCTTCGCATGCATCTCAGCCCCTCTTTTGGCAAAGGACGCAATGTCGGTGAAGCCGTCATACAAGCCATGTTTCCCGATGGGGACGATGCACGCGTTCCAGTGATTGCAGTTACAGGAACCAACGGAAAAACAACCACAGTGCGTTTAACCGCGCATTTGTTGCGTACCAGTGGTATGCGCGTGGGCATGACCAACACCGACGGTGTGTATATTCAAGAAAGACAAATCGATAGCGGTGACTGCAGCGGACCACTCAGTGCGCGCAGTGTATTGATGCATCCCGACGTTGACGCCGCCGTATTAGAAACCGCACGAGGCGGCATGTTGCGCGAAGGACTTGCATTTGATCGATGCTCTGTGGCTGTCGTTACCAACATTGGCAAAGGCGATCACTTAGGGCTCAACTATATTTCTACGGTTGAAGATTTAGCCGTCCTCAAACGCGTCATTGTTCAAAACGTTTCCAAAAACGGCATGGGTGTTCTTAATGCAGCCGACCCGATTGTGGTTGCAATGGCCGCGCACTGCCCTGGTCAAGTGACATTTTTTGCATTGGACTCGCATCACCCCGTGATTGCAACGCACCGCGCACAAGGCAAACGCGTGGTGTTTGTCGAAGAAGATCAAGTGGTGGCGATGCAAGGAAAAATGCAAGTGCGCATTCCACTGTCAGCGATACCCGTTACCTTGGGTGGCGCGATTGGATTTCAAATAGAAAACGCAATGGCCGCGATTGCCGCCGCATGGGCTGTTGGTATTTCATGGGACTCGATTTGCGCAGGACTCGCCACATTTATCAGCGACGCGCAAGCCGTACCAGGGCGCTTTAATGTTTTTGAATACAAAGGCGCCACCGTGATTGCCGACTACGGACACAACCCCGACGCCATCAAAGCATTGGTACAAGCCGTTGAAAACATGCCTGCACAACGACGCAGTGTTGTTATCAGTGGTGCGGGCGATCGACGCGATGAAGACATCAGAGAACAGTCACGCATCATCGGCGAAGCGTTCGATGACGTGGTTCTGTATCAAGACGATTGCCAACGCGGCAGAGAAGACGGAGAAGTATTGGCGTTACTCAGAGATGGATTAAAAGGCGCAAAACGCACCAAAAAAATAGAAGAAATCAGAGGTGAATTTTCAGCGATTGATATGGCGTTAAGCAAATTAGGAAAAGGCGACTTATGCTTGATCTTGATCGATCAAGTAGAACAAGCCTTGGGACATATCAATAAACGGGTATCAAATCCTGGGGAGGAGTTGGTGGTTTAGATTAATTATTACTTTTAGATGATATCTGAGGAGTAATAAAAGTTCCGTTTGGATGTTTATTTTTAAGATAAGGTACAAAAATATCTTGAGTTTTAACTACATGTGGGTTTTTAAGCCATTCATTGATTAATTCAACCCATGTAGATGTAACCTGTGGCTCAGCCACATTAAATTGACTAGAAAATAACGACCCAAAAGCTTGAAGCGTAGTGTTTGCAACTGCTTTTTTGTAACGACTTTAGTATTTATCATCTTACGGGATTCATTAATTTTTTCTTGATTATTTTCTTCAAATTCAAAGCCAAAAATTTTAGTAACTAATTTCAATTTATCAAAGTCAGTTATACCTAATTCTGTAAACATTGCCTCAAAATTATTTGAATTTTTGTATTGTTACCATTATTTGCATTATCTACAAGATTAGAGCAGGAGATAGATTGAGTAGAAGTAGTCACCCACGCGAATAGTTTACGATTGATATCAACTGATTAATATCAAGGGTGGAATTTCAATCGATTGCGCATCATCAATACGCCACGTTTTTCTACTTGAAATATAAATCGCACGCCGTTTTCATTTTTTTCGGTATGTATGTCACCATACCTTGCACCATTACATCAACGCATTCGATAGTCGGTTCAAGTGCCGTTTTTAAATAAAAATATGAGCATAAATTAATTAGCGCAATCGAAATTAACATCATGGTGATACAGGTAAGTATGGTTTTCAATATATTTTTAAAAAATCGCAATGAAAAAATAAAAACTATACTTGCGACACCAAAAAACAACCAGTCAATCTCTAATGCCCACAAACTCGATTGCTGAAGTTGCAATGCCGCGCCTAACACCCAAGACACACACAGTGGCGTTATCCAAATTGAATTAACCAATAAAAACCCCCTGCTGAATGACGCTCATGAATCGATGAGCGAATCGAACGGGGAAATTTAGATGCAGAAGTGCTTAACCAGTGCTATCGCAAATTTGTTTTTTTAGTGCCGCAATATACGTACCGGGTCGAATTGCAAAGTCACGAATTCGAACATGGATATCCATTTCATCGAAGACGACCGTTTCTTTGCCTTTGCCGAGAGGTTTTTCAAACAAACTCTCGGCCACTTTTGAAAATGTATCGAGCTTGCAATGCACCCGAAATCTAGACATCGCGGATTGGTAGTTGTCGCCAAATGGGCTTTTGGCCGCTTTGGGTAAATCGATCAAGGTCCAAGCAAAACGTGTAACGTGCACGGCTTTGATCGCCTCTTTGTCATAAAAATAGGTCGCTTCTTCCTCCTTGAGAAGTTCACTCCATTCCGCACATGCAGGCGTCGCACCATAAAAAGTACAAGCTAAGAGTGCATAGATCACGAGTTTGATAGACATGGCACGAGTGTATACAAGTAAAGACCCTTTCTAATCGGCACTGGAGGCGATAACTTGAGTTGATTTGGGATATTTGTTGAGCTAAAAGCCGGTTTGGGTATGGACTTAGAATTACAATTTTTGTGAGTCTTACTATGTCCATCCAAAGCAAACTTCAAGCACTGCAAATTACCTTGCCCCCTTTGGCTATTCCTGCCGCCGCTTACGTGCCATTTGTCCAAACAGGTAATTTAATTTTTGTAAGTGGTCACATCGCCAAAAAAGATGGCAAACCCTGGGTTGGACAACTTGGCACCAACATGAACACGGCAGAGGGACAACTCGCAGCTCGCGCCATCGCCATTGATTTGATGGGCACATTGCAAGCCGCAACACTTGACTTAGCGCGAATTAAAAGAATTGTGAAAGTGATGAGCTTGGTGAATTCAAGCCCCACTTTTACTGAACACCATTTAGTCACCAATGGTTGTTCTAAATTATTGAGTGATATATTTGGCGACGCAGGCAAACACGCACGCAGTGCGTTTGGCGTGGTTCAACTTCCATTTGGCTCTTGTGTAGAAATTGAATTGATTGCTGAGTTAAATTAACTGCGATTTGTATTTATTCAAGACCCACGACATCGGTGGGCTTGAAACCCAAATCTGCGACTTTGCCTTTTTTGGCTCTTGAAGATTTGATGTTGTTGAGGCTTCTGATTTCTAGCGTTTCATCGCGTTCTTTGCCACCTCTGCCCACACCCAAAATTTTAATTCTTCGCGTGTAAGCCGCAGCACCCGCCAATGAATCTTTGGAATCGATATCAATCAACATCAAACCACGACCACCTTTTCCCATGGCCTTGAGTTCTGTAATATCAAAACTTAAAATTCTGCCTTGCGTTGACGTACAAGCAACATGGGTTGACGTGGGTTTGGGCATTGAACCGTTTCCACCGCTGACCATAGAAGGTCTGCATACGGTTTCATCGGCCGAAATAGTCATGAATGATTTGCCCGCCTTGTTTCGTGACACCATGTTGTCTGTGGTGGCAATAAAACCATATCCACCTGTATTGGATAGCAACCAAGATGCAGACGATGGACCAGCCAAAAAATGCATGACCTGTGTGTTGACTTCTAAATCAATGAGCGTGGTGATGGGTTGACCGTCACCTCTGGCACCGGGCAAACTCGCAATAGGCACCGAGTAAACACGACCATTGCTACCCATCACAATGAGCGTATCAACCGTTCGACATTCGAAAGTGTCGTACAAACCATCGCCTGCTTTGAATGCAAATGACGTGGCGTCATGACCATGCGCGCTTCTGGCACGCACCCAACCTTTTTGTGAAATAACAACTGTGACGGGTTCGTCCAACACTTTGATTTCTGCCACTGCTTTTTTTTCTGCTTGAATCAATGTACGGCGAGGATCTGCAAATTGTTTGGCGTCGGCTTCAATTTCTTTGATCATCAGTCGACGTAAAACTGCAGGGCTGGCCAAAATTTCTTCTAGATTTTTTTGGTCAATGCGCAACTCTTTAAGCTCTTGCTCAATTTTGATGGCTTCAAGTCGTGCGAGTTGACGCAATCGAATTTCGAGAATGTCTTCGGCTTGACGTTCGCTGAGTTTGAATCGCGTCATCAACGCTGATTTGGGCTCATCACTATTGCGAATAATTTTAATGACCTCATCAATATTGAGCAATACCAGTTGTCGGCCTTCTAAGATATGAATGCGATCGAGTACTTTTTCGAGGCGATTTTGAGAGCGGCGTTGAATAGTGGTTTGACGAAATGAAACCCACTCTTCTAAGATAAGACGAAGATTTTTTTGAACGGGCCTGCCATCCAAACCCACGGCCGTGAGGTTGATAGACGATGAAGACTCCAGACTGGTATGCGCCAGCAAACTGGTGATTAATTCTTGCTGTTCGATGGTTCGGGTTTTGGGTTCAAACACCAAACGAACAGGTGCGTCTTTGGAAGACTCGTCGCGCACAACATCTAACACAGCCAACATGGTGGCTTTAAGTTGTGATTGTTCTTGTGAAATTGTTTTTTTGCCAGCCTTGACTTTGGGGTTAGTGATTTCTTCTATTTCTTCTAAAACTTTTTGTGTGGAAACACCAGGTGGCAATTCATTGACGACCAATTGCCACTGACCTCTGGCTAAATCTTCGATAACCCAAAGCGCACGACATTTGATTGAACCGCGCCCTGATCCATAGGCGTCTGCAATTTCGGTATCGGTGCTGATGATTTGACTGCCACCAGGAAAATCAGGGCCTGGTATGAGTTGTGAAAGTTCTTGTTGCGTGAGTTTTGGATTTTTGATTAGCGCAATACAAGCGTCTGCTACTTCACGTAAATTGTGACTGGGCATTTCTGTAGCCATACCCACTGCAATACCACTAGCGCCATTTAGCAATACAAATGGAAGACGCGCGGGAAGTTGACGCGGTTCTTGTGTTGAACCATCATAATTGGGTTGAAAGTCAACGGTTCCTTCGTCAATTTCATCTAATAACAATGTGGTGATTTTGGACAAGCGCGCTTCGGTGTAACGCATAGCGGCCGCACCATCACCATCCCGACTACCAAAATTTCCTTGCCCATCGATAAGCGGATAACGCTGAGAAAAACCTTGTGCCATACGCACCAATGCGTCGTAAGCGGCTTGATCGCTGTGCGGATGAAAACGTCCCAATACATCGCCGACTACGCGCGCACTTTTGACTGGCTTGGCACCTGTATTGCCCGAAAAACCCAAACCCATGCGCGACATAGCATACAAAATTCTGCGTTGAACAGGTTTTTGTCCATCGCAAATGTCGGGTAATGCGCGACCTTTTACAACACTTAATGCGTATTCGAGATAAGCACGTTGCGCGTAATGCCCCAAAGCGATGCCATCATCAGATTCGGATGCGTTGAAATTGAGAGTGAGATTGTCAGACATGATTTTTAAATATCAATTTCTATGCTGTCACCGTGTAACTCCATGAGTTCACGACGCGCGGCCGCTTCACCCTTGCCCATGAGCTGAGTGATGCGAGCTTCGGTTTGTTGAAAATCGAGAACGCCCAATTGCACAGGAAGCAATCGACGCGTATCGGGATTGAGTGTAGTTTCCCATAATTGCTCGGCGTTCATTTCGCCCAAGCCCTTGAATCGACTGATGCTCCACGCGTTTTCGCGCACACCATCTTTTCTGAGTTTGTCGAGAATGGCGGTGAGTTCTCCGTCATCGAGTGCGTACATTTTGGTGGCTGGTTTTTTGCCACGCGCAGGCGCGTCCACTCTGAATAAAGGTGGACGTGCAACAAACACATGTCCTGTTTCGATGAGTTTGGGAAAGTGTTTGAAAAACAAGGTGAGCAACAACACTTGAATGTGTGAGCCATCAACATCAGCATCACTCAAAATACATACCTTGCCATAGCGCAATCCACTGAGGTCGGGTTCTTCGCTTGGGCCGTGTGGATCAACACCAATGGCCACCGCAATATCATGCACTTCGTTGTTGGCAAACAAACGATCGCGTTCAACCTCCCATGTGTTGAGAACTTTTCCGCGCAAGGGTAATATGGCTTGGCTTTCTTTATTGCGCCCCATCTTGGCACTGCCGCCTGCACTGTCGCCCTCGACCAAAAAGATTTCGTTATTGGCTAAATCTTTACTTTCACAATCGGTGAGTTTGCCAGGCAGCACGGCAACACCCGAACCTTTTCTTTTTTCAACTTTTTGACCTGCTTTTTGACGCGCTTGTGCGGCACGAATCACCAACTCTGCAAGTTTTTTGCCATCAGCAACATGTTGATTGAGCCATAAATCTAACGAAGGCCTAACAAAACTAGACACCAAACGAACAGCGTCTCTGGAATTGAGACGTTCTTTGATTTGCCCTTGAAACTGTGGATCTAAAACTTTTGTGCTTAGAACAAAACTTGACCGTGCAAAAACATCCTCGGGTAATAACTTAACGCCTTTGGGTAGCAATGAATGAAGATCAATAAAAGTTTTGACTGCATTGAATAAACCATCGCGCAAACCGCTTTCGTGTGTACCACCTGCACTGGTAGGAATGAGATTGACAAAACTTTCGCGAACAGGTTGTCCCTCTTCGGTGAATGCCAAACACCACTGCGCACCCTCACCCTCTGCAAAACTTTCATGAGTACTGTCTGCGTAACCTTCACCTTCAAACAATGGAATGTATGGGTCGGCGGGCAATGTCTGCATTAAGTAATCGCGCAAACCACCTTTGTATAACCAGGATTGCGTGTCTTTTGTTTTATCAATGATGAGCGAGACGCTCACACCAGGCATTAAAACCGCTTTGCTACGCAAAAGATGGGTGAGTTCTGCGATAGGGAGATTGGATGTTTCGAAGTATTTGCCATCGGGCCAGGCGCGAACGACTGTGCCTTGCTTGCGCTCGCCACTGGCGATAGAACGTATTTTGAGTTTTTGAACAACATCACCACCTTCAAAAACCAAATACGCCGCTTGCCCATCGCGAAACGAGGTGACTTCCATTCGTTTGGATAAAGCATTGGTAACGCTCACACCCACACCGTGCAATCCACCCGAAAAACTATATGCGCCACCACTGCCTTTGTCGAATTTGCCACCTGCATGAAGACGCGTAAACACCAATTCGATGACGGGCGCTTTTTCCTCGGGGTGCATACCAAATGGAATGCCTCGACCATCGTCTTCAATGGTGACAGAACCATCGGTGTGTAATTGAACAGCAATTTTTTTGCCATATCCCGCCAATGATTCGTCAGCGGCGTTGTCGATCACCTCTTGAATAATATGCAAGGGGTTGTCGGTACGGGTGTACATGCCCGGACGTTGTTTGACAGGCTCGAGACCTTTGAGGACGCGAATGGAGCTTTCTGAATATTTGGGTTGTTGTGTGGCCATGGGGCAAGATTGTAGTCAAAACTCAATAACTATACTGTATAAAAACACAGTCTTTTGGTGATTTATTACCCAAGCCTGCTCTAAAACTCTATAAACCCTTACATTTATGGTTATGACACAAGTAAATCCCCCCCAATCAAGCCCCAACTTGCCCATGTGGCAAATCCTCATATGCGGCGCACTCATTCTCACTCTGTCCATGGGTGTTCGTCATGGTTTTGGCCTTTGGTTATTGCCAATGACGCAGGCGCAAAGCTGGGGCCGCGAAGACTTTGCATTTGCCATGGCCATTCAAAATATCGCATGGGGCGTTGGTGGCATTTTTTCGGGCATGTTGTCCGATCGATTCGGTGCTTTTCGCGTCATTTTGTTTTGCGCTCTCTTATATATATTAGGCCTTTTTGGAATGGCCTATTCATCTTCTCCCGAACAACTCACTGCTAGCGCAGGCCTCATCATCGGTTTGGCGCAAGCAGGCACCACTTATGCGGTCATCTATGGCCTTATCGGACGTAATATTTCTCCAGACAATCGTTCATGGGCCATGGGCTTTGCGGCCGCTGCAGGTTCATTCGGTCAATTTTTAATGGTTCCCGTAGAAGGCTGGCTCATCAATCACTTCGGATGGCAACAAGCTTTGGTAACTCTGGCATGCCTTGCAACACTAGTTATTCCACTTGCATTTGGTTTGCGTGAAAAACAATTTGAAAACGGTACACCCCTGCGTCGACAACAAAGTATTTTGCAAGCGCTTCACGAAGCGTTTTCCTATCGCAGTTTTCAGTTACTCACATTGGGTTATTTTGTTTGTGGTTTTCAAGTGGTATTTATTGGCGTGCATATGCCGAGTTACCTCAAAGACCAAGGCTTAGAACCTCATGTGGCCAGCACTTCATTGGCTTTGATTGGTCTATTTAACATTTTTGGAACCTATTGTTCTGGCTTGCTTGGTCAAACAATACCTAAAAATAAAATTCTCTCGTTCATTTATTTTTCACGTGCGATTGTTATTTTTTGGTTTATTTCAGTACCTTTAAGTCCTCTCACGGTTTATATTTTTTCTGCGTTTATGGGAGTTTTATGGCTCTCAACTGTTCCACCCACCAATGCAGTGGTCGCTTCAATTTTTGGCATCTCACATATGGCAATGCTTTCAGGTTTCGTTTTTCTCAGCCATCAATTAGGCAGTTTTTCGGGTGTGTGGCTTGGAGGATATTTATTTGATCTGACAGAAAGTTATACCATCGTGTGGCAAATTTGTATTGCATTGGGTATTTTTTCTGGACTCGTCAATTTGCCAGTAAAAGAGTCCCCCATTCAACGTCTTGCAACGGCCTAATTCATGTTTCGATCAAAACTTCAAACACTCACTCATACCCTCATTTTGATGGGTGCATTGTTGTGTGTTTTTAGTTTGTATCTTCAACCTGAATTCATCGTTCATCTCACCAATCAACTATGGGTTTGTTTTTAAAATGACCACCATTGTTATCACTGGCGCCTCCGATGGAATCGGTGCAGAAATAGCTCGTCAAATGGCAGACCGTTATGGTGTCAAAGCCGTTTTGGTATTGGCCGCGCGCGATGTTGCCAAGTTACAAACAGTTGCATCCCAATGCGCTGCCGTTGGTGCTCGCACTTTAATATTGCCTGTTGATGTATCTGAACAATCTCAATGCATTCAATTAATAGAAACCACGGTCAAAAATTTTGGTGGCATTGATATTCTCATCAATAATGCTGGAATTTCGGCGCAGGCATTCTTGCAAGAAGTTGAATCGCAAAAACTCAATTTATACGATTACATCATGCGCGTTAATCATTGGGGGAGCGTGTGGTGCACACACGCCGCACTCCCTCACCTCTTAGCCAGTCAAGGTCGTATCGTTGCCGTTGCTTCATTGGCTGGGTTGGTTGGACTACCAGGACTTACCGCCTATTGCAGTAGTAAATTTGCCATGACTGGTTTTTTTGAATCGTTACGCACTGAACTCATTGACAGTGGTGTGTGTGTCACCATTGCTTACCCTGGTTTTGTCGATACCCAAATGCGAGTTCATCGTCTCAATGCACAAGGCGAAGTCGACTCGTCAAACAGGCATATATCCAAAAATGCCATGCCCGTTGAAGAATGCGCGCGACTCATTGTGCAAGCCACCATGCGAAGAAAACGCCAAGTTGTCATGACAACCAAAGGCAAATTGGGTCAATGGATCAAACTCATTGCGCCCAGTTGGATCGATCGAATGGCGATTGCCTCCATCAAACACAAACCTTGACATGTTGCAGCATTCGATTCAACATGGGCAAGAAGCGCCTTCGCTTTGGGTTCAGCAATATGCGCATTTAATTCCACCCGGCAGTGATGTTTTAGATTTGGCCTGCGGTTATGGCAGGCACACAAAATGGTTGTCATCTCAGGGCTTTAAGCTAACAGCTGTTGATAAAGACGCTAACGCTTTAAAAGAATTAACAACTTACTGTCAAACCCTGTGTCATGATTTAGAAAACAATGTTTGGCCATTTTCAAACCAAAGTTTTGACGCCATAGTGGTCACTCATTATTTATGGCGACCCTTATGGCCGCATATTTTGTCAAGCCTCAAAATGGGCAGCGTTTTAATCTACGAAACTTTTTCAGCAGGAAATGAAACATTTGGCAAACCATCTCGACCTGATTTTTTACTCCAAGACGGTGAATTACTTAGTGTCTGCAAGGATTTACACGTGGTTGCATACCAAAATGGATTTCTTGACCATCCCAAACGCATGATTCAAAGAATTGTGGCAATTACCCCCACCCCTCATCAGACCATCCAATCATTCAGTCTGAGCCGTTAGAATACGTTACCCTTGTAGGAATAAGCAGATGACACAACTGACCGGCAGTATCGTGGCCTTGGCCACTCCTCTTCTTCCAGACACCAGCGTTGACTATTCAACGCTCAGAAAACTCATCGACTGGCATATTGCAAAAGGGACGGATTGCATTTGCGTGGTTGGCACCACAGGCGAGTCGCCCACAGTCAGTGTTCAAGAGCATTGTGAAATTATTCGCGTTGCCGTTGAGCAGTCTGCCAAACGTGTTCCCATCATGGCTGGATGTGGCGCCAATTCAACTGCAGAGGCCATTGAGTTGGCGCAGTTTGCAAAAAAAGTAGGCGCAGACTATCAACTACAAGTGGCTCCCTATTACAACAAACCCACTCAAGAAGGTTTATTTCAACATTTTTCTGCCATTGCAAAAGCCGTTGATTTCCCCATGATTTTGTACAACGTACCAGGGCGCACGGTTGCCGATCTCCAGCACGACACGGTTTTGCGTTTGACACAAGTCAAAGGTATTGTGGGCATCAAGGAAGCCACTGGCAATATTGAGCGCGCACAATGGTTGATTCGAGATGTGCCTTCGCATTTTGCTGTTTACTCGGGTGACGATCCAACCGCAGTTGCTCTCATGCTTTGCGGTGGCAAAGGCAATGTCAGTGTTACTGCCAACATTGCACCCCAACAAATGCAAGAACTTTGCAAGGCCGCTATCCAAGGCGATATTCAAACAGCAATGCGCATTCAATTTAAACTCATGCCCGTGCACAAAAATTTATTCGTTGAAGCCAACCCAATTCCACTCAAATGGGCCATGGCACACATGGGTTTGTGTGGTTCCACGCTAAGACTTCCTCTCACGCCCATGTCTTCGAGTTACGAGCCTATTTTGGAACAAGCGCTCAAAACTTCTGGACTTATTTAATTCATCAAGGAAAACAATTGTTCGCACTTCATCGTTCTTTATTTATAGTATTCATCCTTGTATTTATTTCGGGATGCTCAAGCATTAGTGGCGACCGCAAACCCAATTATCAAACGCAAGGCGATGTCAAAAAAACTCCATTAGATGTTCCACCCGATTTAAGTAAATTAGCACCCAGTGCTCGCTATGTCATACCAAATGCAGCCAATGCAAACAATCCAAACCAAACACCGCAAAACACTATTGCACCCCATACAGTCGGTGACATCAAACTTGAACGACTAGGAACTTCACGCTGGCTCACCATCGAGCGATCACCCGAAAAAGTGTGGCCGCTTCTCAAACCCTTTTGGGAAGAAAATGGTTTTGTTGTCATCGTTGACAACCAATCTATGGGAACATTAGAAACCGAGTGGGCCGAAAACCGCGCCAAACTCCCCCAAGATCTTATTAGAAGAACGCTTGGCAAAGTACTCGATTCTTTGTATTCAACAGGTGAGCGAGATAAATTTAGAACGCGTGTTGAAACAACGGGCACCAACACAATTGAAGTTTCTATCACCCATCGCGGTATGGCTGAGGTGTACAAAGATAATAACAAAACCAGCACCATTTGGCAACCACGGCCTAGCGATCCGTCATTAGAAGATGAATTTTTAAAACGATTAATGGTCAAGCTCGGTACTACGCAGCAGCAAGCTGAAGTAGCACTTGCACCTACCACCATTACACTATTGGCCAGTTTGAGTAACAGCACCACTCAAACCACGATTGAATACAAGCAAGGCTTTGATGTGGCATGGCGCAGACTGGGTGTCACGCTCGATCGTTCTGGCTTTACTGTAGAAGATCGCGATCGTAAACAAGGTTTGTTTTTTGTGCGTTACGTTGAAGCAGTCGATCCCAATTCAGAACCTGGCTTTTTTAAGAAACTGTTTACTCGATCCAAGGCACCCACTGGTCCTATTCAATACCGTCTCAAGATTGAAAGCGAAGGCTCAGTCAGCAAAATTCAAATTCTCAATGCATCAGGTCAACCCGACGTATCAACGGCCACCAAAAAAATCGCACAACTCATTGTTGATGATTTGAAATAAAACGTGCTGAGATTTAAAAATTTGGGAAGTGGTAGCGCTGGAAATGCCACTTTGATTGAAGCCTCATCGGGCTTGCAAAAAACTTATGTATTGATTGATTGCGGCATTCGCCCCAGAGATCTGGATCAGCGATTAGCCCTTGCGGGTTTAGAAGCCACTCAAATACAAGCCATTTTTATCACCCACGAGCACAGCGATCACATAGGCCATGCCAAGTCTTTAGCAAAAAAAACAAACGCCGCAGTTTGGATGAGTCATGGCACTTGGATGGCGAGTTCTGCATTGCAATGGGGCCTGCCCCCCGAACAATGCAACATGGCTCGCGATCATGAAACCATTGCTATAGGTGATTTATGTATCACACCATTTACGGTACCGCACGATGCTCGAGAACCACTTCAACTGACTTGCACCGATGGAGATGCACGATTAGGCATACTTACCGACTTGGGCCACGCCAGTTCACACGTGATTGAATCACTAAAAAATTGCAACGCTCTTTTGCTAGAAGCCAATCACGACGAAGAGATGCTCAGTCAATCGCAATATCCCTATTTTTTAAAACAACGAATCGCTGGCCCATTGGGACATTTGTCCAACACCGCATCCGCACAACTCTTAGCAAAACTCGATCATGAAAAACTAAATTTGGTGGTTGCCGCACATTTGAGCGAAAAAAATAACTCCAAGGATAAAGCCTTGGAGTCTTGGTCGCAACATATTTCACTTGATACTAAATTAGTTGGAGTTGCCGATGCTTTAAAAGGTTGCGAGTGGTATTGTGTCGTTTTATAAACAATAGCGCTCGACCACTTCGTTATTGTTGCGCTCCGCTGCGATTGTAAATTATATAAGATCGCTCTTAGTTAACGGAAGTTGATTGCCTTAACCCGCATCTGCATTCGTGTTAGTTACAAAAAGATCTTTAATACGCTGTTTCAGCTTTGATAAATTTTCATTTTCAAAATAATGCAGATTATTTTCTTGAAGATCGGAAACGATTAATGTGGCTTCAGCAATACGCTTTTTTATTTCATCAAGACTTCCAGAGTTTTTGAAATTTTTAGTCAACATATGTTTTAAACTTGGGAAACCTTTTTCATTATATGGTTCAGTTTTCTTTTTTGACGTATTAATTTTTTTAGCATCGTCGTAAGTCCAGCAATTAGAAAATAGCAAAAACTGTGATGCTTTTTGTAATAACGAATCATCGTCGTTAGCTTCTCCAGCAAGAATCAAGGTTTGGTAAATGAAATAATTAACTAAAGGAACAAGAAGAAAAGAAAGAAGATTCTTAACCTAGTCCTGACTATTATATTTTGCACTAGACTCAAAAATAGCACCTTACACCATACCAAGATCCGCCATTAAAATTAAGCATGACACACCCTTTCCGAATACTCGAGCAATGCTATTTTTATCTCCAAATTTGAAATTATTTTTACCCAACCTGTTTTCACACCTGATCGCATTTTTATAAATAGGAACCAGCACTCAATTTTCATTCGTTAACGCGTTAACGGCACGCTATATTTAAAGCTGGAATCGTAAAAAATCAAATGAGGGCTTTTTCCCAGCGCATCGATGAACGTCAATTCAATATAAATAGTTCCGAGATTTTTTTATTTCAGACTTTCCAAAAATTTTAATATTTTCCTCTTCATTTGTATAACAACAAATAATTTATAGATCGTTATTTATCACCTCTGCCATCACAAGCGTTCCCATCATTTATTTATTTTTAAAATAACTTAACACCAAAGACAAAGCCCAAATTCTCATAAATATTTCAATATAAAATCCTAATTTTTTAGAAAGTTATTATCAATCACCTTATTTAACGCATCGACTGAAGGATTTAGTATGAAAATTTCTACTACAGTCACAATAGTAGACTGAATAAAATACTCAATAGGATCAAATGCACAAGCCGCAATATCATTGATTATTGAAGTATTACATGCTCCATTCTCACTATTCTTTGATGAGATGAATTTATCGCTATTTTTTTCAACGCTGGATCGTCTAATTTGAGTTTGTAGCACTTCATGCGTAATGAATTGAGTTGATCTTAATGGTGAAGCGGCTAGATTAATTGAGTAAATCAATAAACTAGGTAAATTTTTATCAAGTAAGCATATCAACATCATCTGAGGGGCCACTTGGTAAACAATTTTTAATATATACCCAATAATCACGCTTTCGCAACCAGTCCTCTTAACCTTTTTATCAAAGTTCTCGCTAAATATTTTTTCTATAAAAAGTTTAACGCTGTTAGCGTTATTTTTTTAATGGATATTTGAACTTCGCTTATTTCGATCGGTTCTTTCGTCTACTTGTTGATGAATTGAATTATTCGAAATCGTATGGAGTCGATTAATATTACTTGATTCCATTTAATTTGTACCCAAAGGTTAATTTGCATTAAATACAAACCCTTAGTGAGAAATACTGATTACACAGTTCAGTTTATTAAAAAATAACAATACAACTTATCAAATCATTTTTTTGCTAATTCTCTAATTGCGCTCAATGTTCCGCGTGTCGTAATCACTTCTGGATTTAACATCACTTCAATTAAAGTACCTTCACTTCGCTTTAATGCTTCTTTAAAAACATTTTCAAACTCTCGCGTTTTTGTGATACGAGTACCTGCATAGCCATACGCTTTTGCTAGGGCAACAAAATCAGGATTTTTTAAATCTGAACCGCTTACATGCTCAGGATAATATTTTTCTTGATGCATGCGAATAGTGCCATACATCCCGTTATTCAACAAAACAATAATGGTTTTTGCGCCAAATTGAACAGCTGTAGCCAACTCTTGGCCATTCATCAAAAAATCGCCGTCACCTGCAATCGTAAAAACAGTTCGACCCGTTAATATATTTGCAGCGATACCTGCTGGAACACCATAGCCCATGGAGCCGACTGTCGGCGCGAGTTGAGTTTTAAATCCCTTAGCAAGTCCATGGTGCTGATGGAACCGATGGACCCAACTGGCAAAATTTCCTGCGCCGTTGGTCAGCACCGCATCATCGGGCAACAATCGATTAATGGTTTTAATAATGGCCGCCATGTCTATTTCACCTGGCAACTGTTGTGGCACTTGATTACCCAAATAATCTGTATGCGCTTGCGAGCTCCATGATTCCCACACAACCGAAACAGGTGCGCTCAAAACTTCGAGTGATCTCGCCGCGGCATTCATGGTGCTTAAGATAGCCAAATCTGCTTGAAAAACACGATTGAGCTCTTCTGCACTCGAATGAATGTGAATGAGTTTTTGTTGACTGCGAGGGGCCTCCATCAATGTGTAGCCGCCTGTTGTCATCTCGCCTAATCGCGGACCAATAGCAATAATCAAATCACTTTCTTTGATGCGTTGCGCAAGTTTTGGATTGAGCCCGATACCCACATCTCCGGCATACAAGGGGTGGTGGTTGTCAAACGTGTCTTGAAAACGAAATGCATTGCCCACAGGCAATTTCCAATTTTCTGCAAATCGTTGAAGGGCCTGCGCACTTTGAGGCGTCCAACCGCCGCCACCTGCAATCACAAAAGGTTTTTGAGCTTGCATCAACATTTCACGCATTTGACGCAAGGCACCAGGATCGCTCCAAGCTTGAACAGGCTCTACTCGTGTTGTGGGTCTGGCAGAAACCATCTCAGTCAGCATATCTTCTGGCAAGACCAACACGACGGGCCCAGGGCGGCCATTCATCGCTGTTGCAAATGCACGCGCCATGTATTCAGGAATGCGTTCGGGATCATCAATGCGTTCCACACGTTTGGCCATTCCTTTAGTATTGGGTCCAAAAAAGGTGTTGTAGTCCATTTCTTGAAAGGCTTCGCGATCGCGAAAATCACTACCGACATCGCCCACAAATAAAATCATCGGCGTGCTGTCTTGAAACGCAGCATGCACACCAATTGAAGCGTTGGTCGCACCAGGACCGCGCGTCACAAAACAAATACCGGGTCTACCCGTTAATTTTCCTGCGGCCTCGGCCATGAAAGCTGCACCGCCCTCTTGTCTTGTGATGATGAATTGAATCTTGTCTCGGTATGCATAAAAACCATCGAGCACACCCAAGTAGCTTTCACCTGGCACACCAAAAGCATGGGTAACGCCTTGCTCAACCAAGCATTCAACCAATAAATGACCTGCGGCTTGTTTACTCATCACAACTCTTTCAACAATTAAAAATTAAACGCGATCCGATTCGATTTGAGTGCCCACTTTGAGCGCCATCAATACGCCAACGCCCAATGCCATGGCCGCACCCACCAAGGGTGCATAAAACATTCCTTTGTCCATGAACATGCCAAAGATCACGGGCGACACGGCAAAGCCTACATCAAGGCCTGAGTAAACCATACCATAAACACGTCCTGTTGCACCTTGGGGCGTTGCTTTTTTAATCAGCATATCGCGCGACGGCCCGCCAATTCCTAAAGCAAGTCCCGTTGATGCCAACACAATCATGGTGCCAATACCCCCAAGCCATCCCGTTGCGCACAACAACAACATCAATGCGCCAACACTCATGCAAATCGCAACTACTTTTTCGCTGTATTGATTAAATTTTGCCGAAACAAATCCACCTAAAAACATACCTGCAGCGGCGCAAACCAAATAAGCGGTGAGCGTGAAATTAGCGGATTCAAAACTCACCAAATGAACGGCTTGCAAAATAGAAACAGAAAAATTTTGCACCACTGCAAGAGTGATGGTGGAGAACATAAAAAATCCAAAGCACCACCACACCACAGGAAACCGTAAAAAATCAAATCCCACGCCTTGTAATGCGGTGCGTGGTGTTTTGTGCGCATCGGTGTAAAGTAAATCGCGATACACAACAACCATACACAAGGTGAGCAAATACAAAACACCAGCACCAGCGTATGCAACGTGCCAACCAAATGCGCTCGTCATCGCCACCATAAATAAGGATGCGACCGTCCAACCCAAATAACCCGTTAGTCCATGCGCACTGAAGGCATAACCTAAACGCTTGTTGGATATTCGGTGATTCAAAATGGTGAAATCAACGGGATGAAAAGAGCTATTACCCAATCCCAACAGTGCGGCGACGCCAACCAAGTCTGTATAACTATTTGCAATCGAGGCCCAAAAACATCCCAACATCATGATCGCAACACTGGCGATCATCACAGGTAAAGGGCCTAATTTATCAACAATAAAACCCGACGATGTTTGACCGATACCAGAGACCACAAAAAACACGGTCATTAAAAAACCAAGTTGTGCGTAATTAAATCCGAATACTTTGATAAAGAGAGGAAACATCAACGGCAGGAGCAATTGTGCAAAATGAGAGGTGGCATGCGCCAAGCAAACCACGCTGATGGTTTGCACATCTTTGCGCAAATCCATTTTTTCGTTGAAAACAGTTGTGTTCATTCATGGAATTATCCATCTTTTAGTGCAAACATGAATTCTCCAGGCGCACGAATTGGATCAACCGAGACAGCAATGGTGTCTTTGGGACCAAATTTGCCTTCTAAGAGTAATTTAGACAGCGGATTTTCGATTCGTTGCTGAATGGCTCGCTTCAGAGGTCTGGCACCAAAAATAGGATCAAAGCCTACCTTGGCCAATTCGGCCAAAGCAGCTTTTGAAACTTCCATGGATAAATCCATGTGCGCCAAACGCTCAATCAAAATACCCAATTGAATGTCTGCAATGCTCTCAATATGTTGCGCATCCAATGCATGAAATACAACCGTTTCATCGATTCGATTTAAAAATTCGGGTCTGAAATGTGTTTTGAGTTCATCCCATACTGCATCTTTGATTTCGCTGGTGTCTCGCCCAAGCATACCTTGAATAATTGGTGAGCCCACATTGGAAGTCATCACAATCACCGTATTTTTAAAATCAACCGTTCGACCTTGACCATCGGTGAGTCGTCCATCATCCAACACTTGTAACAAAATGTTAAACACATCGGGATGTGCTTTTTCAATTTCATCGAGCAAGATCACGCTATAAGGTTTGCGACGCACTGCTTCAGTTAGATAACCACCTTCGTCATAACCGACATATCCAGGAGGCGCGCCAATCATTTTGCTCACCGAATGTTTTTCCATGAATTCACTCATGTCGATTCGGATCATGTGCTCTTCGGTGTCAAATAAAAATGCCGCCAATGCTTTGCACAATTCTGTTTTGCCAACGCCTGTGGGGCCTAAAAATAAAAATGAGCCTGTGGGGCGATTGGGATCGCTCAAGCCCGCACGCGAGCGACGAATGGCGTTTGCAACCGCAGTAATCGCTTCGTCTTGACCGACGACGCGCTGATGCAATTTATCTTCCATTTGCAATAATTTTTCGCGCTCACCTTGTAACAATTTAGACAACGGGATGCCCGTGGCACGTGACACCACTTCTGCAATTTCTTCTGCGCCCACTTGAGTTCGCAACAACCGCGGTTGGTGGTTGGCGTGCTCACCCAATTCTTTGGCATTGGCTTCTTTGAGTTTTTTTTCTAACTCAGGAATGCGTCCGTACTGCAACTCTGCCACTCGGTTGAAATCACCTTTGCGCTTGAGCTCTTCCATTTGAAAACGCAAACGATCAATTTCTTCTTTAATTTGCGCGCCGCCTTGAGCAGAGGCTTTTTCTGATTTCCAAATATCTTCAAGATCTGAATATTCTTTGGTGAGTTTGACTATTTCTTCTTCAATCAAAGCCATGCGTTTTTGAGAAGACTCGTCTTTTTCTTTACGTACCGCTTCGCGCTCGATTTTGAGTTGAATAATACGGCGATCCAATTTATCCATCACTTCAGGCTTTGAATCGATTTCAATTTTAATTTTGGCTGCAGCCTCGTCGATCAAATCAATTGCCTTATCGGGCAAAAAACGATCGGTGATATAGCGGTGCGATAACTCAGCAGCTGCCACAATGGCAGGATCGGTAATCTCTACACCATGGTGCACTTCGTATTTTTCTTGCAAGCCACGCAAAATAGCGATGGTGGCTTCAACCGATGGTTCGCCCACAATGATTTTTTGAAAACGACGCTCGAGTGCAGCGTCTTTTTCAATGTACTTGCGGTATTCATCAAGAGTGGTTGCACCAACACAATGCAATTCACCGCGCGCCAATGCAGGTTTGAGCATATTGCCCGCATCCATCGCACCTTCTGCTTTGCCAGCACCCACCATGGTATGTAATTCATCGATAAAGACAATGGTTTGGCCTTCATCTTTAGCCAATTCACTCAGAACGGTTTTGAGTCGCTCTTCAAATTCACCTCTGAATTTTGCACCAGCTAGTAATGCCGCCATGTCGAGCGACAAGACACGTTTTCCTTTGAGCGACTCGGGCACTTCGCCCGACACAATACGTTGCGCCAAACCTTCAACAATTGCTGTCTTGCCAACACCAGGTTCACCAATGAGTACAGGATTGTTTTTTGTGCGTCTTTGCAAGACTTGAATCGCACGACGAATTTCATCATCGCGTCCAATCACAGGATCGAGTTTGCCCATGCGTGCGCGCTCGGTTAAATCAACGCAATACTTTTTAAGCGATTCCCGTTGACCTTCACTTTCGGCAGAATTCATTTTTTGTCCGCCACGAATAGCAGTGATTGCAGCTTCTAATGATTTGCGATTAAGTCCGTGGTCACGTACCAATTTGCCGGCATCGGATTTGTTATCGCACATCGCAAGCAATATCAATTCACTGGCAACAAATTGATCGCCGCGTTTGAGCGCTTCTTTTTCTGCGCCTTGCATCAAACCCACCAAATCACGCCCTACTTGCACTTGTTCTTGACTTTGCACTTTTGGGAATTTAGCGATTGCAGCTTCGCCCGTCATAAGCATGCCCTGCACATTGGCACCTGCACGCTCTAATAGCGATTTGGGACCATCTTCTTGCCTGAGCATCGCAACCAACAAATGTGCGGGCTCGATATACGCATGATCAGCCCCCAGCGCCAACGTTTGGGCGTCCGATAGCGCTTCTTGAAATTTGGTTGTGAGTTTGTCGAGCCGCATGAAATGCCTCTTCGAAATATAGTTGTACTTAACCTGAGGACGAATTAAGCTATTTCAAGATACCCAGCACAGTTTGACCGCTTGATCCAAGTCAAGGCAGATGGTATTTACGCGGTCAATTAGCTGTTTTGACTGACGATACCCCATCTTTCCAAGGCCTGATCATCACTCACCCGTGCGTCAACCCAACGCGCGCCCGAGGGGGCTATTTCTTTTTTCCAAAAGGGCGCTTGAGTTTTGAGGTAATCCATTAAATACTCGCAAGCTTGAAAGCTTTGACCCCGATGGGCAGAGGTCACCAATACCAAAACAATTTGATCAAGTGGTTGAAGTAATCCCACGCGATGAATCACGCGTGCGCCCAAGATATCGAATCGCTTGAATGCAGATTCAATCATGGCTTCGATGGATTTTTCTGTCATACCCGGATAGTGCTCAAGTTCCATGCTTGATACTTGCGCGCCTTCATTGCGATCACGAACAGTTCCTACAAAAGAACAAATCGCACCTACACCGCAATCTAGCGCGCGCAGTAAAGCCATCTCTTGGCTGACGTCAAAATCTTTTTCTTGAATGACAACCGAATAACACATCGTCAACCGCCTGTGACAGGCGGAAAAAATGCCACCTCGCTCGCTGGTTCAATGGGATGATCCATATTCACCAGGTTTTGATTAACTGCAACGCGAATCACACGATCGATGGCCAATGCTTGAGCATGCAAGGGTGAGCGCAACATCAACTGCTCGCGCAACTCAGAAACGTTAGTTGCATCGGTCTCAATAACTTCGCTACCGAAATCCAAGGCTTCACGAATCGATGCAAAATAACGAACGGTGATTTTCATAGGTGCCAATGCGCAAATGAAATAAAAGAAACGCTATCGCCTTTGTGAATCGCATGCCCTGCAGGCACATCGATCACACCATCGGCCCAACTCACCGACGTTAAAACGCCAGAGCTTTGATTCTCAAACAAATCCAAACCTCTCGCTGCATTGATTTTGACTCGCAAAAATTCTCTTCGTCGATCGGGACGTAACCAATCAAAATCTGCACGCAATGGAAGCGACAGTGGCAATACATAGCTCGCCCCTTGTAACTTGAGCAAAAAGGGCCTAACTAACAATAAAAAAGTGATGAAGCTAGAAACAGGATTGCCTGGTAACCCCATGAAATGCGCTTGTGTGGATTCATTATTGATATGACCCATCGCAAATGGCTTACCAGGCTTGATTGCCAATGACCACAAATGCAACTCACCCAATGCGGTGACTGCAGGCTTGATGTGATCCTCTTCACCAACAGACACACCACCACTGGTCAAAATCAAATCATGATTGCGCGACGCCTCAAGCAAATTCTTTTTTGTTGCTTCGAGTTGATCAGGAACAATGCCTAAATCGGTGACGACACAACCAGTTTTTTCTAATAATATTTTTAAAAAAAATCGATTTGAATTGTAAATAGCTCCAGGCAGCATTTGATCGGGCGCAATATCACCGGGCGTCACCAATTCATTGCCCGTTGAAAGCAAAGCAACGCGAACAGGCTTGGCAACTTGCAATTGAGCCAAGCCCAAACTCGCGGCCAGTCCCAAATCAGCAGGTGTTAAACGCCTTCCTTTTTTTAAAACAAGCGCGTCATGCTGTATGTCTTCACCACTTTTTCGAATCAATTGATTTTTTTGTGGAACGATATTGATGGCAACTTGGCCATCACCAAAATCTTTGACATCTTCTTGCATCACCACCGCGTCTGCACCTGAGGGAATCGGGGCACCCGTAAAAATTCGCGCAGCTTGACCTTCATGCAATGGAGTTCCTTGCGAGCCCGCTGGAATGCGTTGTGTCACTTGAAGAACCGCACCCGCTTGTTTCACATCGGCGCATCGAACGGCGTAACCGTCCATCGACGAGCTATCCAAAGGCGGGACTTGTAATTGCGAAATAAGATCTTGCGCCAGCACCCTTGCATGAGCATCAAATGTTGAAAGGGATTCAATCGCATGCAAAGGCAAAGCGCGCTCCAACAACAAAGGCAAAGCCTCATCCAAACTGAGTAATGGAGGACGCGTACTCAAAAGGGCTCTCTGTAGTGAAATCGATCTTCGTTGTCCATCAACCATTGTGCGATGGATTCCACATCGGTCATATCAAAAACTGGCCTGAGTGTTTCATGCGGCAATTGGGATTCATCCTTGGCAATTGCCACAATGAAATCATCTTCCATATAGCGAGGCTCGCGTTGCGTGGCTTGGCGCCACACTTCAATTTTGAGTAAATCGCTTTCCTTGAATCCTTCAACCAACACCCAATCAACGCCGTTATACATATCAGCCAATGCGTGATGCACAGTGAGTTGTGCTTGTTGCTCAAATTCGCGTTGCAATACCATTCGTTGGCTTGAGACAAGCAACACTTCAAAAGCACCTGCCTCTCGGTGCCTCCAACTGTCTTTACCCTCATGATCAATATCAAAACCTTGATGCGCATGTTTAATCACTGATACGCGTTGCCCACGTAACTTGATCGCAGGAATCAAGCTTTCAATCAAAGTTGTTTTGCCCGAATTGGAGTAGCCAGAAAAACCGACCACCTTCATTTTTGAGTCTGCAGTCATTGTTTTTCCAATTGGGTTTGACACGTGGTTTTAATAAAGTCTTTAACAAGTTGAGCATTCGCAGGCATAACTTTGACTTTTTTAGGCAACGCTTCAATGCCCTCAAATTGAGACGGACGATCGGGTTGGAAGCTCAAAGCTTCTTCAATAGTGCTTGCAAATTTAATCGGCAACGCGGTTTCCAAAACTATCATTGGAATACTGGTTTGTAGTTGCTCTCGAGCCACCTTGAATCCGTCGGCCGTGTGCGGATCGATGATCTGATTGAACCGTTGGTAGGTATCGCGTATGGTCTCAATGCGATTTGCATGAGTGCTATTGCCGCTTACAAATCCATAGCGAGTGATGCAGTGTGAAAAGCGCGAATCGGCATGAAGGCTGAATTGACCTTGGGTATTGAGATCTTCCGTAAAAAACTTTTTGGTTTGTTGTGAGTCTCGACCCAATAAATCAAAAATGAAACGTTCAAAATTACTTGCTTTTGAAATATCCATTGAAGGACTCGATGTTTCAATCGTATCTTTTGAAGTTCTCACGCGATAAATACCAGTTTTAAAGAATTCATCGAGTACATCGTTTTCGTTGGTTGCAATCACCAATCTAACAATAGGCAAACCCATCATGCGCGCCACGTGACCCGCGCACACATTGCCAAAATTGCCACTGGGCACAGTAAAACTCACCTTTTGCACATTACTGGTTGTGGCTTGAAAATAACCCGCAAAGTAATACACCACCTGCGCCAATAAACGAGCCCAGTTAATAGAGTTAATCGTTCCAATTTTGAATTCACGTTTGAAATTCAAATCATTGGAGACTGCTTTAACAATGTCTTGACAGTCATCAAAGACACCTTCGATGGCGATGTTAAAAATATTGTCGTCTTGCAAGCTAAACATTTGCGCTTGCTGAAAAGCACTCATGCGCCCATGTGGGCTCGTCATAAAAACCCGCACGCCTTTTTTGCCACGCATGGCGTATTCAGCAGCACTCCCCGTGTCTCCCGACGTTGCGCCCAAAATATTTAATTCTTCTTGACGCCGATCCAACTCGTATTCGAACAAGTTACCAAGCAATTGCATCGCCATGTCTTTGAAAGCCAATGTGGGGCCGTTGGACAAAGCCTGCAAATATAAATTATTTTCTAATGGACGCAATGGCACGATTCGGTCATCGCCAAACACTTTTGAGGTGTATGTTTTTTGACAGATCACCATTAAATCTTCTGGCGGTATATCGTCGATGTACAAAGACAAAATCGTAAAAGCCAAAGCAGCATAGCCTTTTGATTGGTAAAGATGGCGTAAATTTTGCAAAGCGCCTGTATCCATCTGAGGATAAGAATCGGGCATATACAAACCACCATCGGGTGCCAAGCCCTCTAACAATATTTCACAAAAATGACGGCGATCGGGATGCCCGCGAGTTGACAAGTAAAACATCAGTTGAGCTCTTCTTTTCGAATGCGAATAATGGGTGCCAAGACTGTTGTTAATAACTGCATTTGTGCAATAGCCGTGTTCATCGCTGACTCCACACAAGCGTGCGTCAAAATAATGAGATCGGTTTGATTTTGTATTTCGCCAGCTGGCCTTTGCAACACGGCATCGATACTAATATTGGATGTAGCCAAAATTCCGGTGAGTTTGGCAAGCACTCCAGCTTGATCGGCTACGCGCAATCGCAAGTAATAACTGGTGACCACCTTATCCATTGGCAGTATAGGTACATCGCTCATGGCATCGGGCTGAAACGCCAAATGCGGCACACGATGCAAGGGGTCCGCCGTATGCAAACGCGTGATATCAACCAAGTCTGCAATGACAGCACTTGCAGTAGGTTCACTACCCGCCCCTTTTCCATAATATAAAGTGGTGCCAACCGCATCGGCTTGCACCATCACCGCATTCATCGCTCCTTCTACATTTGCGATTAATCGTTTTTCTGGAACCAAACAGGGATGGACTCGCAACTCAACACCCGTTGCTACACGCTTGGCAATACCCAAAAGTTTGATGCGATAGCCCATTTGCTCTGCGTAGCGAATATCTTGTGACTCAAGCCGCGTGATGCCTTCGACATAGGCTTTGTCAAACTGAACTTTGATACCAAACGCAATTGCCGACATGATGGTGGCTTTGTGCGCCGCATCAACACCTTCAATATCAAAAGTAGGATCGGCTTCTGCATAACCCAAAGCTTGCGCTTGTTTGAGTACATCATCAAACGCCAAGCCTTTGTCGCGCATCTCTGACAAAATAAAATTGGTCGTGCCATTGATGATGCCAGCGATCCATTGAATTCGATTAGCAGTTAATCCTTCACGCAAAGATTTGATGATAGGAATGCCACCAGCAACTGCCGCTTCAAACGCAACAATCACGCCTTTGCGATGCGCGGCTTCAAAAATTTCGGTGCCATGCACAGCAATCAATGCCTTGTTAGCGGTGACAACATGCTTACCGGCCTCAATAGCAGCAATCACCAATTGACGCGCAATGCCATATCCACCAATTAGTTCAATCACGATATCGATATCAGGGTTTGCAATCACGAGTTTCGCGTCGTTCACCACCTTCACGCCAGCGCCCACAATGGCTTGCGCGCGTGCCGTATCTAAATCGGCCACCATGGTGATTTCAATTCCTCGACCAGCGCGTCCTTTAATTTCTTCTTGATTGCGCTTGAGCACTTCAAACGTGCCGCTACCAACCGTTCCTATGCCTAGTAAACCAACGTGTATGGGTTTCATGTGTTGTGTAGTTTTCTATAAGTTTCTAAAAATTTTGCAATGCGCCCAACAGCAATGCGCAAATCATCTTCATGGGGTAAAAACACAATTCGGAAATGATCGGGTGCGTGCCAATTGAATCCCGTTCCTTGAACCAACAATACTTTGGTTTCTTGCAACATTTCGTAGATGAATTCTTGATCGTCTTTAATGGGATAAATTTTTGGATCTAAGCGTGGAAACATGTATAAAGCGGCTTGTGGCTTGACACATGTGACACCTGGTATTTGAATAATCAATTCATAAGCCAGATCGCGCTGTCTGCAAAGCCTGCCACCAGGTTTGACCAAATCATCAATACTTTGATAGCCGCCCAATGCGGTTTGAATCGCGCTTTGACCTGGCACATTGGCACACAAACGCATGGACGACAACATGTTGAGACCGACGATGTAATCTTTGGCAGGTTTTTTATCGCCTGAAACAATGAGCCATCCCGATCGATAGCCACACGACCTGTAACTCTTGGACAAAGAGTTGAATGTGAGCGTTAAAACATCGCTAGACAAACTACCAATGGCCGTGTGTTTAACACCGTCATACAAAACTTTATCGTAAACCTCGTCTGCAAACACCACCAAACCATGCTCACGCGCAATAGCCAAAATACCTAACAACAATTCATTTGAATACAAAGCACCCGTTGGATTGTTCGGATTGATCACCACAATGCCTTTGGTTTTGCTGGTGACTTTTTTTCGAATATCGTCTAGATTGGGCATCCATCCGTTGGACTCGTCGCACATGTAATGCACAGGATGCCCGCCCGATAAACTAACAGCCGCTGTCCACAATGGGTAATCAGGCGCAGGGATTAACATTTCATCGCCATCGTTGAGTAAGGCATTGGTGGCCATCACAATGAGCTCGCTTGCTCCATTGCCCAAATAAATATCTTCTAAGCCCACACCCGCAATGCCTTGCTGTTGTGTGTAATGCATCACCGCTTTGCGCGCCGCAAAAATACCTTTGCTATCGGAGTAACCTGCCGCGTTGGGCAGATTACGAATCATGTCTTGTTGAATTTCTTCAGGTGCGTCAAAGCCAAACACAGCCAAATTGCCGATGTTGAGCTTGATGATTTTATGCCCCTCCTCTTCCATTTGATGGGCGCGCTCAAGAACAGGTCCTCGTATGTCATAACAGACGTTATCAAGTTTGGTAGATTTGTGGATTGTTTTCAAAGTCCCTCCCTAGGACTTCGCTAAGGGCGAAGAACTATAATTTGACCATAATTATTCATCTTTTTCCGATTCAGGCGGGCTCAATTCTCTATGAAACTACAACCCGATCAATTTGAATCAACTTCCATCACCGGATATGGCCCAGACTGGGTTGCTGTCAATGGAGAAAAGCTATTTCACAGTTTGATTTTGACCTCTCAAGGTCAGCGCATCGACTGGAAATGCGGTAGTTTTACTCAGCTCAACGAGTTTCACTTCAAACAATTGGCTGATCTTGAGGTGGAATTGATCATCTTTGGCAGCGGCCGACAACTCCGTTTTGTCCAAGGCTCATGGTTAATGCCCTTGATGCAGCAAAAAATAGGGCTAGAAACCATGGACACGCAGGCGGCATGCCGCACCTACAACATTTTGGCTGGTGAGGGAAGAAACGTGGCCGCAGCCCTGTTAATTGAATTGACCTCAACCCATCCAATGGATTGAAGTTACACCAAAGGTTTAATTACAGATTCGTTCATCCCCATCAAATTTCACATGAAAACAAGATAAAATAGTGAATTGTGTTGCCTCATTCGCAGGTTGCACTGTCACTTCTGGATATATAGAACATGGCTATCGTTGTAAACAAACCCCTCCCAGAGTTCGAAGCAAATGCCACCAATGGCGTCAAAGTTTCCAATCATTCGCACTCCGGTCAACCAGTGGTTTTGTACTTTTACCCCAAAGACAACACGCCTGGATGCACCACTGAAGCCATGCAGTTCAGAGATAAATTCAAAGATTTCACCAAAGCAGGGGCAGTTATTTTTGGCGTATCCCGCGACAACATGAAGTCCCACGATCTTTTCAAAGAAAAATTAGAGTTACCCTTTGAACTCATCGCGGATACAGAAGAAAAAATGTGTCACATGTTTGGCGTTGTCAAAAACAAGATCATGTATGGCAAAAAAGTAAAAGGCATCGAAAGAAGCACTTTTTTAGTTGGTGCAGATGGCTTACTCAAACAAGAATGGCGTGGCCTCAAAGTCCCAGGGCATGTAGACGAAGTGCTCAAAGCGGTAAAGGCCATCAAAAAAGCGGCTGTTACAACAGTTTGACGCTTCGGTTTTGCAGTCCCTCCTCTTCAAACATTTTCTTATCCATGAGATAGGGTAGCGTTTTACATTTCAATCCAACATGCCTCTGCCACCCGCCCCGACCCATCGTGCAATGCTGTTAAACAAAGAGTCAATTAGCTTAACAGTCTCTCAAAAATCCCCCCGTAAATCTGAAATCCGTCATGCGGACATAGAAAAATCGACGCCTGCTTCTCTCGAGCTATTCGAACCCCAAACGGGGGCTGGTGCAAAAGTTGAGGTTTTAGAGCAATCACCCCGCGAACCGATTGCTACACATAAAACAAACGCAGCATCAATCAAAAAAATTAAATTCAAAAACAAAGGTCCTGCTAAATTATTTGTACTCGATACCAATGTATTGATGCACGACCCCATGTGTTTATTTCGCTTCGAAGAGCACGACGTTTTTTTGCCGATGATTGTTCTTGAAGAGCTCGACAACAACAAAAAGGGAATGACAGAAGTTGCACGCAATGCGCGGCAAACCAGTCGAACTCTCGACGCATTGGCTGGCATCGCCAATGCCGATATGACCCAAGGTTTAAAGCTTGATAGCACAGGACACATTGAAGTTTCTGGCAAACTTTTTTTTCAAACTCAAGCTTTGCACTTTGACTTACCCAGCAGTCTTCCACAAGGCAAAGCAGATAATCAAATTTTAGGTGTCGTTGAAGCGCTGCGAGCGCAACACTCACCGCGCGAAGTCGTATTGGTTTCGAAGGACATCAACATACGCGTCAAAGCACGCGCACTTGGACTTGCTGCCGAAGACTACCAAAACGACAAAACGCTTGAAGACGGCGACTTGTTGTATTCAGGATGGTTAGCACTACCTTCCAATTTTTGGTCCAAGAATGGAAAAGCTGTTGAAAGTTGGCAATCAGGTAGCAATACTTTTTATCGCATCAACGGCCCCATCGTTCCAGAATTGCTCATCAACCAATTTGTTTATTTTGAAGCGCCAGGTGAGCCCTCTCTTTATGCAAGAGTCACAGAAATTCGCGGAAAAACTGCAACGCTCAAAACACTCAAAGATTACACCCACATCAAAAATGCGGTGTGGGGTGTCACTGCGCGCAATCGCGAACAAAATTTTGCACTCAATTTATTGATGGACCCAGACATTGACTTTGTCACACTCGCAGGCACAGCAGGCTCAGGCAAAACACTCATGGCGTTGGCGTCGGGCCTCACCCAAGTGCTCGATGATCGTCGCTACACAGAAATCATCATGACACGCGCCACTGTGAGTGTAGGCGAAGACATTGGTTTTTTACCTGGCACCGAAGAAGAAAAAATGGGCCCATGGATGGGCGCTCTTGACGACAACCTCGAAGCGCTCGCCAAAACCGATACGAACGCTGGTGAATGGGGCCGCGCTGCAACCAATGAATTAATTCGCAGTCGCATCAAAGTCAAGAGCATGAACTTTATGCGTGGCAGAACATTCATGAACAAATACGTCATCATCGATGAAGCTCAAAATTTAACGCCTAAGCAAATGAAAACGCTCATCACACGCGCAGGTCCTGGAACCAAAATTGTTTGTATGGGTAACTTAGCTCAAATCGATACGCCCTATCTCACCGAGGGCTCATCGGGGCTCACCTTTGCAGTGGATAAATTTAAAGGTTGGCCTCACGGTGGACATATCACCTTGGCCAGAGGTGAGCGTTCGCGCTTAGCCGATTTTGCAAGCGACGCGCTTTAATTAATAATCGCTGTGGCTTGAAGCCATCGATTCAAATTTGGTAATGGGCTTAAGGAATGTGAGCTTGACGGTGCCCGTGGGTCCATTTCTTTGCTTACCAATAATCACTTCAGCAACGCCTGGCTCTTTGCTGTCTTTGTTGTAATAGTCATCGCGGTAAATAAACATAATCACATCGGCATCTTGCTCAATCGCGCCCGATTCACGCAAGTCACTCATCATTGGTCGTTTATCAGTACGTTGTTCAACACCTCGATTGAGCTGTGACAATGCAATCACAGGACACTGCAATTCTTTAGCTAGCATTTTTAAACCGCGAGAGATTTCTCCCAATTCGGTAGCGCGATTTTCACCATCGCTTCCACTGCTACCCGTCATCAATTGCAAGTAATCAACCACAATCAAACCCAGCTTACCGCATCGACGCGATAGGCGTCTTGCATTGGCACGTAACTCAGACGTTGTTAAACCCGCCGTCTCATCAATAAATAAAGAAACCGATCTCAGCTTTTCGATGGCTTCAGACAAGCGAGGCCATTCATCTTCATTTAATTTTCCTGTTCGCAATCGACTTTGATCAATGCGCCCAATTGATCCGACCATACGAATTGCCAATTGAGACGCACCCATCTCCATTGAAAACACAGCAACGGGCAAACCTTCTTGTAATGCGACATGCTCTGCGATATTAATCGCTAATGCAGTTTTACCCATCGATGGACGCGCGGCTAAAACAATTAAATCACCGGGTTGCAAACCCGAAGTCATGCGATCGAAATCATAAAAACCAGTGGGTACGCCAGTTATGTCGTTTGGATTTTTTGCCATCTCCTCCACACGGTCGAGCAACTCAACGACCAAGTCTTCCATGGAATGAAAGCCTTGACGCATGCGCGAGCCTTCTTCTCCAATGCTGAAGATTTTTTGTTCGGCATCATCCAAAATTTGAGAGACTTGTCGGCCTTGTGTATTAAAGGCTTGTGTCGCGATATCGTCGCTGACGGAAACCAATTTTCTGAGAATTGCGCGCTCACGAACAATTTCTCCATAGCGACGAATATTGCTGGCACTGGGCACATACTGAGCCAATGAGTTGAGATAGGCCAGACCACCCACCTCATCGGTCTTACCTTGACTTTGTAAATGTTCATAAACCGTAATCACGTCTGCGGGACGCGAAGTGCTCACCAATGCATAAATGGCTGCATAAACTTGGCGATGTTCGTAACGGTAAAAATCATTTTCATTGAGTAAATCACCCACACGATCCCAAGCTGTGTTGTCGAGTAACAAACCGCCGAGCACACTGGCCTCCGCCTCTAATGAATGAGGAGGAATACGCAAATTGGCAACTTGCGGATCAAAAATATGCTGTGAATCTGAATCGGATAAAACTGCTGACATGAACTTCCTTAGATATCAACTATGCTATCGGTTAAATGGCTCTCTGTCATCTCATGTCTGTGGATGATGCTGTGTATAAGTCTTGTATTGCTTGGGGAAATGCGGTCTTTTTTATTCTTTGCCGAAAAAAAGCCGCTCCAAAGAGCGGCCATCGCAAAACGCACACTATTTATGCTGTTTCGCCATACACGGAAACCGTGACTTCGATAATCATATCGGTATGTAACACCACATGAATTTTTGCATCGCCCACTGTTTTGATGAGACCAGAAGTAAGGCGGACATTTGCTTTTGCAACTTCAAAGCCCATTTTACCTAATTCTTCAGCAATATCAAACGTCGTGACCGAACCAAACAAGCGACCATCCACCCCGCTTTTTGAGTGATTTTGACAATCGTGCCTTTTAGTTTTTCGCCTTGCGCGGTTGCAACAGCTAATTTTTCGGCTGCCATTTTTTCGAGTTCGGTGCGTTTGGCTTCAAACTCTTTAATCGCAGTTTCTGTGGCACGACGTGCACGTCCAGCAGGAATGAGATAATTACGAGCGTATCCGTCTTTAACACGAACGATATCACCTAAATTACCAAGGTTCACAACCTTATCGAGCAGAATAATTTGCATGGTGTGACTCCTTAAATTTTGTGCTGGTCGCTGTAAGGCAACATAGCCAAAAAGCGCGCACGCTTGATAGCGGTATTGAGTTGGCGCTGATAAATAGCACGAGTGCCAGTTAAGCGAGCAGGAATAATCTTGCCATTTTCTGCAATGAAATCACGCAAAGTGTCCACGTCTTTGTAGTCGATTTCTTCGACACCAGTGACTGTGAAGCGACAAAAGCGCTTGCGTTTGAAAAGCAATGATTGCGTGTTGCGCTTGGGGCGCTTATCTTTGTTAAATTTTTTGAACGTGGCCATGAGGGCCTCCTATGAATCGGGTTAAAACTGAGTTGATGAATACCTTAAGCGGCACTCAAAATTAGGCTTGGAATTCGGCTTGTTGAGCCTTGCGAGCTTCCTCGCGCTCCACAGTTTTCATCATGGAAGAAGGACCTGTATCGGCCTTTTTCTTTGACACGGTGAGGTGACGCAATACAGCGTCATTGAACTTGAACGCATGTTCGAGTTCAGCCATCACAGCCTGATTGGCTTCGATGTTGACGCACAAGTAATGGGCCTTGGCTAGTTTGTTGATCATGTAAGCGAGTTGACGGCGACCCCAGTCTTCGACACGGTGCACTGCACCGCCGCCGGCAACAATCATGCTCTTGTAGCGCTCGAGCATTGCGGGAACCTGTTCGCTTTGATCAGGATGGATCATCAGGATGATTTCGTAGTGACGCATGGACTCTCCTTGAGGATTAAAGCCACCCGCAGCGTCGTGTTGCAGTGTGGCAAGGGAAAACCAAACATTATAACTGGTTTAAAACCTTTTTAGCTCGAGTCAGCAGACTCACAACAACGCCCAGAACAATCCCCGATGGAACGCCCCAAATGCCAGCGCATATAGGCTCCAATCCCCACCAAAGGGTTTGATCTGAACTTAAACCCAACTTGGTTTGAACCCAAGGTTGATTAACAAAAATGTAATATAAAGTAATACCCAGTCCGCCAAGCATCGCAGCAATCGCCCCAGAACGCGTAACACCCGTCCAATGAAAGCCTAACAACATCACCGGAAAAAACGTGGCGGCTGCCAAAGAAAAAGCGCAAGCGACCCAAAATAAAATATCAACAGGTTGGTTGGTAGCGACCCAAGCTGCAACCAGAGCAACGACCATCAACAATATTTTGCTCAGCATGACACGTCGAAGTGGGGTCACACTAGCGCTAAAAGTTTCAAAATACAAATCATGCGCCAATGCATTAGAGATAGTGAGTAACAAACCATCGGCTGTCGACAGAGCGGCAGCGAGTGCGCCAGCGGCGATCAAACCTGTGAAGACTGGCGATACATGAAGAATCTCAGGCGCCGCCAACACCAAATAATCACTACCAAAGCGGATATCACCGCTTTGAACAATGCCATCCAAATTCCAATCAGTGATGGACAACAACGCTAGTTTTTTCATCTTGAGTTGATCCGCCCACTCGGGCAACTGCAACATGGATGATCCAATTAATTCAAACAACACCGCATTTTTGAGCATGACGGCCAATGCACTGGCCGATAAATAAACAATCACCACAAACATCAAAGCCCAAACAATCGATCGTTTGGCCTGCGTGGGAGAAACGGCTGTGAACGAGCGAATTAATAAATGCGGCAATGCAGCCGTGCCTGTCATCAAACAAAACACCAAGGCCAGTGTGTTCATCAAACCTTTGCCAGAAGTTTCCGCTTCAAAAAAAGCTTGAAACCCAACGGGTCTTGATAAATTATTCAAAATTTCTGCGCGCTCTTTTTTCCATGACTCCACTAGGCGCTCACTCGTTGAGTCTCGCCAAGCAATGCTCATTTCAAATCGATGCAAATCACGCAGAGGGCCGTTCTCTGCTTTTAATTTTTCAATTTTTTGACCAATTTCTTGTTTCTCTAATTGATGCGCCGCATCGGGTGATTGTATTTTTTGATCCAAAACGGCGATTCGATTTTTAATTGCAAGTTGAGTTGTCACTTCGCCCAAGTTGGTCTTTAAATAGTCGACTCGTTCATTAATTTCTTGCATCGCTTGATCAGCTGCCAAGGGTACAAAAGGATGACCTTGGGAGCGCCAAGAGACAGCCACTGCAATACTCAACATTGCAAACACAATAACCACGCATTGAACCACTTGCGTCCAAGTAACGGCGCGCATACCGCCCAAAAAAGAGCATAACAAAACACCACCTAGCGCAAGAAAAACACCCAACTCAAAAGTAAGGCCCGATAACAAGGATGCAACCAAACCAATACCGTAAATTTGCGCCACCAAATAAACGCTAGAACACAAAATTGCACCCCATGCGGCAATCCATCGAACAATAGCACTGTCAAAACGAACACCCAGCATTTCAGGTATGGTGATCGACTGCGTTTGATTGAGCTTTGCAGCGAACAACAAACCCAACAAACAAAAACCACCCGTCCAACCTAAAACATAGGCCAGTCCACCTGGTTTTTGTCCGTCGCCCACATAACCGTCGGCAAGAAGCAAACCTGTGAGGCCAATAAAGGAAGCAGCAGACATCCAATCTGCTGCAGTAGCCATGCCGTTGTAATGCGCAGTGACTTCTCGTGCAGCCACGTAATATTGATCCGCTTGCGATGTTCGACAAACCATTCCAACAACCGCATAACCAATCAATGAAATGATCAAGAAAAAACTATTGATTAAACTTTTTGAAACACCCCATTGATCAGCGGTCACCATTGCGATCGTTAAAAGAACGACCGAAATCACACCCACCAGCACCCATCGACCATTCCAAACATTGCTATTCATCATGATGAGACTGCAATGGCTTCGCCCCCCAATAAATAATAACGAGATAAATCAAAGGAATAATTTGACTTAACCAAAAATGTTCACGCGTTGAAGTTGGATAAAGCCAAACCCAATAAAGGGCAACCGTTGTGATGATGAGCAATACAAGCAAACACAACACCATTCGTATCGAAAGAGATGAAGTGTTTACAAGATGTTGCATTTATTAAACCATGGACTTAGCCAACGATTGCCAAGTCGAAACTACGCTATCGGGGTTGAGTGAGATCGACGCAATGCCGTTTTGTGTTAACCAAATGGCAAAGTCAGGATGGTCGCTCGGGCCCTGTCCACAAATACCCACATATTTGCCAGCAGATATGCATGCATCAATAGCTCGGATGAGCATGGCTTTGACAGCGGGGTCGCGCTCATCAAAATCGGCCGCAAGCAAATCAAGGCCCGAGTCACGATCCAATCCCAAGGTGAGTTGCGTTAAATCGTTAGAGCCAATTGAAAAACCATCAAAATATTTTAAGAAGTCTTCAGCCAAAATTGCGTTGCTAGGCACTTCACACATCATGATGACTTTCAGTTGATTTTCACCACGCACGTGTCCATGTTGCGCCAACAATTGAATCACGCGATCGGCTTGCGATAACGTTCTGACAAACGGCACCATGATTTGAACATTGGTTAAACCCATGTCTTTTCTCACGCGCGTGAGTGCTTCGCACTCCATGGCAAAAGCTTCGCCGAAGTCTTTGCTGAGATAACGCGCCACGCCCCTAAAACCCAACATTGGATTTTCTTCTTCGGGCTCGTAACGACTTCCACCTATTAATTTTCGATACTCATTCGATTTGAAATCAGACAATCGAACAATCACCGTTTTGGGCCAAAATGCTGCTGCAATCGTGGCGATACCTTCTGTGACCTTGTCCACATAAAAAGCGCGTGGCGATGAATGCCCACGAGCCACTGACTCAACAGCCTTTTTGAGATCCGCATCCACATGTGGGTATTCCAAAATTGCTTTTGGATGAACACCGATGTTGTTGTTGATGATGAATTCCAATCGCGCCAAGCCCACACCTTCATTGGGCAATTGCGCAAAGTCAAATGCCAATTGTGGGTTACCAATATTCATCATTATTTTTGTTTTGATGCTGGGCATCTCACCGCGCTGAACTTCAGTCACTTCGACTTCTAATAAACCATCGTAAATAAATCCTGTATCGCCTTGCGCACAACTGACCGTAACCAAAGTTCCAGTTGTTAATTTTCCGGTAGCATCACCACAACCTACAACGGCAGGTATTCCCAGTTCACGGGCAATAATGGCCGCATGACAGGTTCGTCCTCCGCGATTGGTGACGATGGCACTTGCACGTTTCATCACAGGTTCCCAATTGGGATCGGTCATGTCAGTGACCAACACGTCGCCCGCTTGCACTTGATCCATCTCACTGATGCTGTGCACCAATCGAACAGGACCCGTTCCGATTTTTTGACCAATGGCTCTACCCTCTGCTAACACAGCGCTTGAAGACTTGAGTTTGTAGCGCAATTCGGCTTTTCCCTTTTGCTGACTTTTGACGGTCTCGGGTCTGGCTTGCAAAATATAAATTTGTCCGTCAATGCCGTCTTTGCCCCACTCAATATCCATGGGACGACCATAATGTTTTTCAATCACCAATGCGTAAGTGGCCAATTGCTCAACCTCTTGATCGGTTAATGAATATCGATTGCGCATTTCAACGGGCACACCTTCAGTCTTGACCAATTTGCCCGATGATTTTTTTTCATCAGGACTTGCAAACGTCATTTGAATTAATTTTGATCCGAGGTTGCGTCTGATTACCGATCGATTCCCTGCGCGAAGCATGGGTTTGTGCACATAAAACTCATCAGGATTGACAGCGCCTTGTACTACCGTTTCACCCAAACCATAACTGGAAGTAATAAACACAACATCTTCAAAGCCAGACTCGGTATCGATGGTGAACATCACACCCGCACAGCCCAAATCAGATCGGACCATTCGCTGAACACCCGCAGAAAGAGCAACGCCATCGTGCGCAAAGCCTTTGTGAACACGATAACTGATGGCGCGATCGTTGTAGAGCGAAGCAAATACTTCACGCATTTTGTGCAACACATCCTCGATGCCCGTGACATTTAAAAATGTCTCTTGCTGACCTGCAAATGATGCGTCTGGCAAATCTTCTGCGGTGGCAGAAGATCTCACTGCAAATGATGCGTCGGCGCGTCCTTCGCTCAATGTTTCAAAAGAAGCACGAATCGCTTTTTCAAGATCAATGGGGAAAGCTTGATTCATCACCCACTGGCGAATTTCAGCGCCTACTTTTACCAAGTCATGCAGATTATCGGTGTCGAGTGCAGCGAGTTTTTTTTGAATACGATCGCTTAAATGATCGTGTTTTAAAAACTCACGAAACGCATGGGCTGTTGTTGCAAAACCTGTCGGGACACGCACACCTTGCGGTAATTGTGAAATCATCTCGCCAAGGCTTGCGTTTTTACCGCCCACAGCCTCGACATCGGTCATTCTCAGGTTTTCAAACGGAACGACCAAGGCGGTCGAGCCAAATAGTGCAGACATAGGGATGCTCCAGAGTTTAAAAACGTCACAACTTCATCCCGTATTGTTAGGGAGGAAGCGAGCATGCCTAAAACACGTCCCGACGGGTGTTTTTGTTGCTTTATAAGGAAATGAGTTAAAGGCATACAGAAATTTGGATAATGGTTGATATTGTAGTTTGCTTCAACCCGTCTTAGCCTAGGATAGTCATGGCCAATCGCACTGTTTTTTTTGTATCGGATGGAACCGGTATCACAGCCGAAACATTTGGCAACGCCATCTTGGCACAATTTGAAATACAACCGCGTCACGTTCGCTTGCCATTTATTGACACTGTCAACAAGGCCCAGCAGGTGGTGCGGCAAATCAACCACACGGCAGAGTCTGAAGGCAAAAGGCCTATTGTTTTTACTACTTTAGCAAACGCTGAAGTCTTTCAGGTCATTGAAAGTAATACGCAATGCATGCTGATGGACATGTTTGGGACTTTTGTGAACCCCCTCGAAAAAGAACTTGGAATTACATCGAATCACCGCATTGGACGATTTTCAGATGTGAGTAAAAGTCAGGCCTATCACGATCGCATCGAGGCCATCAATTACAGTTTGGCTCACGACGACGGCCAACTGAATGTAGATCTCAACCTGGCTGACGTTATTTTGGTGGGGGTGAGTCGCAGTGGAAAAACCCCAACCAGCCTTTATTTGGCGCTTCAGCACGGTCTCAAAGCAGCCAATTACCCACTCATTCCTGAAGATTTTGAAAGACAACAACTTCCACAATCCTTGCAACCGCATATCAAACGAATTTTTGGCCTCACTATTCAACCCGAACGTTTGAGCGAAATTAGAAACGAGCGCCGGCCCAACTCACGCTATGCGAGTTTGCAAAACTGTCGCATGGAAGTACGTGAAGCTGAAGCCATGATGCGCAGGTCGGGCATTCGATGGCTATCAACCACCACCAAAAGTATCGAAGAAATCGCAACGACAATTCTTCAAGAAATCAGACCCGAACGATTGATTTATTGATTAACCCAACGCGGCAATACCTGCTTTGGCAATTTGTGCATCCTCTATTGATTTCACACCACTCACGCCAACCGCTCCAAGCAATTGACCATCTTTCAAAATAGGTACGCCGCCTTCAAGTAAGCCCTCAATAAAAGGCACGCTTAAAAATGAATAACGTCCTGCGTTAATCATGTCTTCATAAATTTTGCTTTCTCGTTTGCCCAAGGCTGCAGTTTTAGCCTTGGCAGGCGCCATGTGAGAAGACATGGGTGCTGCGCCATCGAGTCTTTGTAGCCACAACAAATGACCGCCATCATCAACAATGGCAATGCATACGGCCCAATTGTTTTTCAAGGCTTCTGCTTCTGCGGCCTGAGCAATCTTTTTGACGTCGGACAATTCTAAAAATGATTTCGTTTTCATGAAAAAAGTCTCTGTGATGATTAAAAAACCTGAGAATAACCGCAATTAGCCCCTTTAACCCTTCCGAATGACCCCTCAATTTGTTTGCTTATTGACTTTGTGAAGCTTTAAGGTTCTAAAATGGTGACATCTGCATGTGCAGGTTTATTGGAGACTGACATGAACGATCAAGTTCAAAATTTTGACTATTCCTACGCACCCCTTGATGCCGTACAACGCAATCGCGTTCTCAGAAATACCTACTGGCTACTCGCATTGAGCATGTTGCCCACCGTTTTGGGTGCTTGGCTCGGCGTATCCACAGGACTCAGCCACGCGATGTCGGGCGGCATGGGCTTGGTGATCTTTTTGGTTGGAACATTTGGCTTCATCTTCGCCATCGAAAAAACCAAAAACTCTGGCGCGGGTGTACCCGTCCTACTTGGCTTCACCTTTTTTATGGGCATCATGCTGTCCAGAATGATTGCGATGGTGCTGGGTTTCAAAAATGGCACCGAGTTAGTCATGACCGCATTTGGCGGCACTGCAGGTGTGTTTTTCTTAATGGCCAGTTTGTCAACCGTGATCAAGCGTGACTTGTCTGGCATGGGCAAATGGCTCTTTGTTGGTGTCATCGTATTGATGGTGGGTAGCATCATCAATATTTTTGTAGGCTCAACCATTGGAATGATGGTCATCTCCATGATGGGTATTGCCATTTTCAGCGCCTATATGTTGTATGACATCCGTCAAATCATAGACGGCGGTGAAACCAATTACATCAGCGCAACGCTCACGCTTTACATGGACATCGTTAATGTCTTCCAAAGCCTGTTGGTTTTGCTTGGCATCATGGGCGGCGAAAAAGACTAATCTCCTTTTTCAAATACGGCAATGCTCTCAACGTGGGCGGTGTGAGGAAACATATTCACAATACCCGCTTGAGAGCATACATAGCCCCCTTGATTTACCAATAGCTCTGCGTCCCTGGCCAAAGTTGCAGGATTGCAACTGACATACACCATACGCGACGGTGGCTTCCAGTCACTACTTAAATCATTATTTTGTATCAACTCAACCAAGGCTTTGATTAATTCAAAAGCACCTTCCCTGGGTGGGTCAATGAGCCATTTATGGGCAAAGCCCAATTCTTGCAGTTCACTTGAATTGATTTCAAATAAATTTTTGCTTTTAAATTGCACGTCACACAAAGCGTTCGATCCAAGTGTTTGTCGTTTGGTTTGATTAAAGATAAAATTTTCTTTCGATCGCTGAATCAACTGAGCGCTTCCCTCCACACCAACAACCGATTTTGCTTGCGTTGCCAGTGGTAATGTGAAGTTACCCAATCCACAAAACCAGTCAATCACTCTGTCTTGCTTTTGAACCGCTAAAAGTTGTAAGGCCTGCGCAACCAACACCCGATTAATCCAAGGATTGACTTGCGTAAAGTCAGTTGGCATGAACGGCATTTGGATATCAAATTCGGGTAATGAATATGAAAGTGAAAGCGATTGAGAAGAATCCATCAGATGAATCGAATCAAGACCGCCGGGTTGCAACCACCACTGAACAGGGTATTGATGGGCAAATTCTTGTAATGTGTTTTGATCGCGCTCAGTTAGGGGTTCGAGATTACGCAAAACCAAGGCCGTTACATCGTCTCCACACGCCAATTCAATTTGAGGGCAAGCATCTCGCGTATCGAGCTTGCCAATCATTTCACGCAAAGGTATCAACATGGCGCTCACATGTCCGGGCAACACAGCGCAAGATTCCATGTCTGCTACATAACCGCTTTTTCTTTCATGAAAACCCACCAACACTTTTTGTTTTTTAATGACAAAACGAACAGATAGACGTGCCCTGTATCGATATCCCCAGCTGGGGCCATGAATAGGTCGCAAAATAAGATCAGGTTTGATTTTTCCTAGGTGCCATAAATTATCTTCTAGGACGCGTTGCTTGACCGCAATTTGCGAGGGGCTGTTGAGATGCTGCATTTTGCAACCACCGCATGCACCTGCGTGATAGCCCGCGTGCTTGCATTTTGGAGTTACCCGCTGAGAAGAGGCTAAATGAATTTGAGTGAGTGAACCTTTTTCCCAATTATTTTTTTTGCGATTGATATTGACGCTGACTCTTTCAAAGGGCAGCGCACCATCCACAAAAACAACCTTGCCATCTTCGCGATGCGCAATCCCTTGCGCGTCTAAATCGAGAGATTCAATCAGCAATGATTGTTCTGGCCAAACTTTATTTTTTTCCTGCATGTTGAACAATCAATACGAGGTCAACGCGCAGCTAAGAATTTGAGTGGATCGACGGGCTTGCCCGTGCGTCTGATTTCAAAATGGAGTTTGACTTGATCAGCATCGCTATTGCCCATCTCAGCAATTTTTTGTCCGCGTTTAACACTTTGATCTTCGCGCACTAAAATTGTTTGATTATGTGCGTATGCAGTTAAAAAAGTATTGTTATGTTTAAGAATAATCAGATTGCCGTATCCCCTCAGACCCGAGCCTGCATACACCACGCGACCATCGGCAGACGCCAACACGGGGTCACCTGCTTTTCCTGAAATATCAATGCCTTTATTTTTGGCCTCATCAAAACCAGTGAGGACACCGCCTTGTGCAGGCCAAACAAAAGTAATCGCGTCTTCTGTGGGTTCGGTAGGCGGTTGTGGGGCAACTGCGTTAGCAGGCTTTTGTGGTTCTGTTGCCGCAAGAGGTTGATTGGACGTTGTTGTTGTGGGTGATGTGACTGGGCGAACAACCACACCTTCGGGGTTCACCGTTGTGCCTGGTGGCACAACTCGCAAGACTTGACCGACTTCTAAATTATTTGGGTTGTCAATATTGTTCCATCGCACGATGTCACGCCAGTTTTGTCCTTGATCCAAGCCAATGCGAATCAAAGTGTCGTTGGGCTTGACAGTATAAAAACCTGGTTTGGCTGCATTTTCAGATATAACAGGCGCAACAGCAGCTTTGGTCGTTGAAGCGGACTGCGCACGAGGTTTACTAATGGTTCGATCTTCAACAGGTGCAGGCACACCATGACTGGCAACAACGCAGCCAACTAAAGCAATGCTTGCAAAAATGGTGATTAAAAAAACCGACATCAGTCGTTGCATTGATATTTTCCTAATGATTACTCAAGCCCTGATTTTAAAGGCACAAAATGAACAGGCTCTAGTTGTTGCTGTTCAATCCCATGGGGTGTTTTATCGATGACCAACAAATACTGACTACCATTGGAATTGACCATTGGCGCCACAATTCGACCACCCACCGCTAGTTGATCAATCCAAGCCTGAGGTAAGGACTCACCACCTGCGGCTGAGATGATGCCTGAGTAGGGCCCGCAATCACTGTAACCTAACATGCCATCACCCAAAATCAATTGCAAATTGGCGATTCGCATTGGCCTTAAATTTTCACGCGCCTTTTCGTGAAGACCTTTGAGTCGCTCAATGCTGTGAACCTCTTTTGCAACACAGCTGAGCAATGCCGCTTGATAACCGCAACCCGTTCCTATTTCTAATATACGACCTAATTTTCCGGTGATCATTAAATTGCGACCTTGACGTAATAATGAAATCATTCGGGCAACCACATTGGGCTTAGAAATTGTTTGTCCTAAACCGATCGGCAAACTGGTATCTTCATACGCTTGATTAACCAACGCACTATCAACAAAACGATGTCGTTCGATTTTTCCCATGGCATCTAAAACCATCGCATCATCGATACCTTGAGCCTCTAACTTAGCAACCATTCGAGCGCGCACGGCCGATGAGTCCAATCCAATGCCCGTAGGACTCTCCATGGGTGCCGACGGTTTAGCGATTAAGTCTTTGGGTAATTGTCGGTAGGGGTCAGGATGCGTTTTTACAGGCTTAGGAGGCGCAAACTGCTCCAATTTGAGAGGGAAGCCTGGACGTTTTTTCATTTGGCTTTTTGCCACTCAGAAATACTTTGATTCCAACTTTGCAGTTGTGAATGCTCTGTTAAATCAACCTGCAGAGGTGTCACAGAAATATGACCCTGCGCCGTTGCAAAAAAATCGGTGTCATGCGCGTCGTCTTTGGCAGGGCCTGCGCCACCAATCCAATACATGGTTTCTCCGCGTGGACTTTGTTGTGTCACGACTTTTTCTGCGGCGTGTCTTCTGCCCAATCGACAAATTTTGATCTCACCCATTTGATGAGTGGCCACGTTGGGCATATTGACATTGAGCAACCAAGGCTTGGGGTCTTTTGCAACACGCTTGAGTAACTCAGACACCATCTGTTGAGCTTTCAGCACTGCAGCGTCTAAATGTTTCCAACCTTTTTCGACTTGCGAAAAAGCAATCGCAGGCACGCCAAATAAATACCCCTCCATGGCGGCGCCGACTGTTCCTGAATAGATCGTGTCGTCACCCATATTGGCCCCATTGTTGAAACCAGAAACGACCATATCGGGCCGATAACCCAACAAACCCGTGAGCGCTATGTGAACACAATCGGCGGGCGTGCCATTGACATAGCGAAAACCATTGGACGCGCGATAAACATAAAGCGGCGAGTACAACGATAGCGAGTTGGATTTGGCACTGTTGTTTTGTTCTGGAGCAACCACTTCTACCTCAGCCATGCCTTTGAGTGCGTCGTACAACTGAACAATGCCAGAGGCTTGATAACCGTCGTCATTAGAGAGAAGAATTTTCATGTGTGTTGCCATAATGCCGATTGTAGGGGCCACATCGCGTTCATTTCTATACTTTATGATGTCTTAATTCAAAAAAGGAGACTGTTGTGCACGCTTGGCTATGCGAAGACCCCGTTGGCATCGATGCCGTGACATGGAAAGAACTCCCGACACCTCAACCCGCAAATGGCCAAGTCTTGGTCCAAATTGAAGCGGCCAGTCTCAATTTTCCTGATCTATTGATCGTTCAAAACAAATACCAGTTCAAACCCGAACGCCCCTTTGTACCAGGCTCCGAATACGCAGGCAAGATTGTTTCTGTTGGGCCCGATGTCACGCATTTCAAGGCAGGACAAAGAGTAGCCTGCCTCAATGGCACGGGCGGTTTTGGCACTCACACACTGGCACCTGCCAAATCATGTATTGCATTGCCCGAAGACTTTCCCGCCGTTGACGCGGCGGCATTCATCATGATTTACGCCACTTCTTATCACGCACTCGTCGATCGTGGCCAACTCCAAAAAGGCGAAACCGTATTGATATTAGGTGCGGCAGGTGGTGTGGGTTCCTCGGCCATTCAAATCGCAAAAAACATGGGCGCCAAAGTCATTGCGGCTAGTTCCTCGGATGAAAAATGCCGATTGTGCAAACAATTGGGCGCTGACGAGACCATGAATTACACAAAAGAAAATTTACGTGAACGATTGAAAGAAATCACCAACGGCAAAGGACCTGACGTGATTTATGACCCTGTTGGCGGTGATCTGGCAGAACCCGCGTTTCGCTCGATTGCGTGGCGCGGTCGCTATTTGATCGTTGGATTTGCAGGCGGCACGATTCCTTCATTGCCACTCAATTTAGCATTACTCAAAGGCGCATCGATGGTTGGCGTTTTTTGGGGTGATTTTTCGAGGCGTGAAGCCGATGCCAATGCGGCCATGATGGAAAAATTAGTGGGTTGGTATAAAAATGGAAAGATCAAACCATCAATTGACTGCACCATGCCCATGTCGGAATTGAAACAAGCCTATGCCCGTATGGGGTCACGACAAGTCATGGGCAAATTGGTGATGGTGAATTAAAAATTTGGGGTGGCTGATGGGGCTCGAACCCACGACAACAGGAATCACAATCCTGGACTCTACCAACTGAGCTACAGCCACCGTAGAAATACAATTATAACGACTTGCGCAAAGACCTCGTTTTTTGTTCAAGAGGCCTTGGTTGGACTCAAAGGGCTGGGCACACGAATCTGCACCTTGAATTTTTCTTTGAGGAAGTTGTAGTAACTCAAACTCTCGGCTGCAGAAATTAACTGCTGCAATCTTTCATGCATTGCCTTTTTGTCGGTTTTTTCGGTAGCTGCACTCACCTGATTAATACGAGCGATGGCATAACCTTGCGCACCCAAATCAGCACCGACCCACGCAGGAAGTGTTTCCGCTGGCGCTCTATAAACAGCATCCAAGAGTTGTGGAGGTAAGTTGGAGGGTTTGTTGCGAGACAAGTTAACAGCCGCACTCAATTTTTGAGCGGGCTCGCCTTTTTTCCATGAATCTAATTTTTGAACGCCTTCTTTTTTGGCCAACTCGGCAGATTGATCTTTGACCAAGGTTTCTGTGACAAGTGGCTTGACCTCATCTAAGGCCAAAGTTTTAGCAGGGTAATATTGCGTGACACGCGCGGACACCAATTGATTGGGTGCGGTTTCAACGGCTTCGGTGTTTCGTTTTTTGACTAAGCTATCAGCAGAAAAAATTGCATTCAATAATTTAGAGTTAGACAAAATATTTTTGAGCGATGTATCTGCAATTCGCGTGAGACCAGATGATTTTTGAATTTGTAACTTGAGTTTTTCAACCAAGGGCTGCAAACTGTCTGATTGCTCATAAACAGTATTGGTAAATTGCTCAGCCACTTCAGCAAATTTACGCTGAGCCTGTTGCTTGCGAACCTCGGCTTCAATTTTGGGGCGCATTTCTTCAAAACTAGGCAGCTTAGGTGATTTAATGTCAGTAAGTTTGATGATGTGATATCCAAAATCGGACTCTACTACATCGCTAACGTCCCCTTTTGCCAGTGCAAATGCGGCCTCGTCAAAGGGTTTGACCATGGCGCCCCGCGCAAAAAAATCAAGATCTCCACCTTTAGGTGCAGAGCCTGGGTCTTGTGAATGTTTTTTGGCCACTTCAGCAAAATTTTGCGGTGCTTTGCGTACTTCTTGAAGCAATTGATCGGCCAATGATTTGGCTTTTTGTCGATCAGCCTGCGAAGCAGACTGAAGTGCGTTTATCAAAATATGACTTGCACGTCTTTCTTCTTTGGCAGAGAGTCTTTCTTGATTTTGTTGATAGTAAGTTTTTAAATCGGCTTCGTTGAGTGTGATGGTTTTTTCAACTTGTGCCAAATCCAATACAACGTATTCGATGTCGGCTTTTTCGGTGGATTGAAAACGTTGGTTATTTTTGTCGTAAAACGCTTGAATTTGTTCCGTGGTGGGTTTGATTTGCATACGGTAATCGGATGCTAAAAATTGCACAACTTGAACTTCGCGTTGTTGCAACCAAGTATCTATAGCTATATTGGCCCATACTGGCTTGGCAAATGCAGAAGCAGAAACACCCACCATGACTTGACGCACCGACAAATCACTTCGAATCGATGCCTCGAACATTTCGGGTGACATGCTTTGAGCCGCCAACAATTGCTTGTAACGCTCGACGTCTAATGAGCCATCAGTTTTGCGCAAAGCTGCAATAGTTGGGTTTTGTTGAAGCTCTTGGGCAAGTTTGGAATCACTGGCGGTGAGTTTGGCATTTTCTACAGCGGCTTGCAAAATTCGATCACGAACCATGCGGTCCAAAACGCTGTATTTAAAAGCGTCCGAGTCCAACATTTTTAAATCGATGTTGGGCATAGAGTTGCGAGTTCGATCGGCTTCGCTTCGATGCGCAGCGTCCCACTGTGATTGAGTGATTTCAACGCCATCGATAACAGCGACAGCGGCTCCAGTATCACGAAAACGGTTATATCCATCAATTCCAAATAAAACAAATGATGGAAAGATGAGCAAGACCAGCAGAAACTGCATGATCTTTTTATGCTGACGAACAAAATCAAACATGCTTGAGAACTCGGTTGGGGTCAAGAAAAAAGAAAAGGCGAACCCTGTTCGCCTTTGAATCTTTGGTGGGTGCTGACGGTCTCGAACCGCCGACCTACGCCTTGTAAGGGCGCCGCTCTACCAACTGAGCTAAGCACCCCACCGATTCAATATGTTAGTTTAGAGCATCTTTGAGTGCTTTACCTGGACGGAACTTAGGAACTTTCGCTGGCTTTATTTTAATAGGTTCTCCAGTGCGTGGGTTTCTGCCTGTGCGGCCCGCACGTTTGGTGACCGCAAAAGTACCAAAACCGACCAAAGAGACCGTTCCGCCCTTTTTAAGTGTTGTTTTAACAGCACCAATCGTCGCTTCAAGTGCACGCGTTGCAGCAGCTTTAGAAATATCCGCATACTTGGCAATATGTTCAATCAATTCATTTTTATTCACAAAAAAATCCCCTAACAAACTGGTATCAAAATCACATTAATTTTCAAAGAAGTCGAATTCTATTCTTTTTTAATTCGCAGACAGGTAAAAAATATTTTTTTACCCTAATGTGCTGACTATGGCTTTCCCTAGGTCAGAAGTACTTGACTTACCCCCTAAATCGGGTGTGCGCGGTGCCCCACTTTTGGGATCAAGGGTTTTTTCTATTGCAGACAATATGGCATCGTGAGCATCTTTATAGCCCAAAAATTCCAACATCATGGCACCGCACCAAATTTGACCAATTGGATTTGCAATACCTTTGCCTGCAATATCAGGCGCTGAGCCATGCACAGGTTCAAACAAAGAAGGCATTTCACGCGATGGATTAAGGTTGGCACTGGGTGCAATACCAATCGTGCCTGTGCAGGCAGGGCCAAGATCACTCAATATGTCACCAAATAAATTGCTCGCCACGACCACATCAAAAAAATCAGGGCGCTGAACAAAGTGCGCAGTCAAAATGTCGATATGAAATTTATCGAGTTTGACTTGCGGATATTGTTTACCCATGAGCGCAACTCGCTCATCCCAATAAGGCATGGTGATTGCAATACCGTTGGATTTAGTGGCACTGGTGAGATGCTTTTTGGGTCTTGACTGCGCCAAATCAAATGCAAACTTGAGCACACGATCAACACCAATTCGTGTCATGACACTTTCTTGCATCACGATTTCACGTGACGTTCCTTCAAACATGCGGCCACCGATACTGGAGTATTCGCCTTCGGTGTTTTCACGCAAAATATACATATCGATTTCGCCAGGTTGTCGCGCAGAGCCATCTCTGCGAACCACGGGTGCAATGATGCCAGGCATCAAACGGGCGGGCCGCAAATTAATGTATTGATCAAACTCACGGCGAAATAAAAGTAAAGAACCCCATAACGAGATGTGATCTGGAATTTTATCGGGCCAACCCACAGCACCAAAATAAATAGCATCATGCCCACCGATTTGCTCTTTCCAGTTATCGGGCATCATCTTTCCGTGTTTTTCAAAATAGTCCCAGCATGAAAAATCAAAATGATTGAATGTGAGTGGGATATTCATTTTTCGCGCGACGGCATCCAATACCCTCAAACCTTCGGGCATAACCTCTTTGCCAATCCCGTCTCCTGCGATCACAGCAATTTTTTTGTTCGACATAATTACCTCTTTAGAATTTTTCAATGATAAATCATTGCTCGTTATTTGTCTGACTGTGTGCTGACTGGACGCACGACCAAGCTGACTCCCACCGCCGTTAGGGCAATTCCGATTAATGTAAGTGCCGTAATCACCTCGTCAAACAAAATCCAAGCCAACAAAGCTGTTGTGGGCGGCACCAAATACATTAAACTAGTGACGGAGGCTGCCGCACCGCGTTGAATCAACATGTATAACAAAGAACTGCCGCCTAGGGTGAGACCCAAAACTGACCAAGCCATCGATCCCCACAGCTGAAGATTCCATTGCATGTTGCCTGCTTCTAGAAATGCCAGTGGCGCTGTTAATAAAAGCGCAGAAATTAATTGAACAGTATTAGCGCTTCTGACATCGCAGGGTTGAACAAACTTTTTTTGGTAGAGCGTGCCAATGGTGATCGATGCGAGAGCAGTTAAAATACAAAGTAAACTCCAAGGGGTGACTTCTAATGAAGATTCAATTTTTTTGGACACCACCAACATCAAACCCAAAAAACCGAGAATCAATCCCAACCATTGACGTTTTGTGACTTTCCCTCCTGTTGAGGAAAGCCATATGCCAGTTAACACAGGCTGAAATCCAACGATCAGAGATGTCAGGCCCGCGCCCATTCCGAGTTTGACCGCTGACCACACGCCCCCTAAATATCCAGCATGCATCAATGCGCCAGTTACCGCCAAATGAAACCATTGCCCGGAGTGATTGGGCCATGCAACTTTTGCAAAATAAACCCAAAATAAAAAGCAAGTAATCGAAAAAAGATAACGCCAAGCCAAAAAATGAAAAGGCGGAGCATAGGGCATTCCATATCGAGCGACAATAAAACCCGTGCTCCAGATCAGAACAAAAACGATAGGCATGCTATTGATGCCTAGCAAGGATTTAAATTTAAACATTATTTAACGCTGGAGCGAATAAATGGCAAGGCTTTTTGCAAATAAAAAATCATCGACCACACAGTAAGAATGGCTGCGATCCAAATTAAAAATAATCCCCAAATATGAGTATCCATCCAACCGAACAAAACGCCATCAAACAACAAAAATGGAATAGCGATCATTTGCACGGTGGTCTTTATTTTTCCAAGCATATGAACCGCCACGCTTTTGGTGGCTCCCATTTGTGCCATCCATTCACGCAAAGCAGAAATGGCGATTTCGCGACCAATAATAATGAGCGACACAAAAACATCGGCGCGACCCAAATGAACAAGAATTAAGAGGCTTGCGCAAACCAAAAATTTATCAGCAACCGGATCTAAAAAAGCACCGAACGCAGAGGTTTGATTGAGTTTGCGAGCCAAGTATCCATCCAACCAATCGGTGAGTGCAAAAATAACAAACATCACAGTGGCTACTAAATTGTGCGTTTGAACATCCAAGGGTAAATAAAAAACGGCAACCATTAAGGGAATCGCAATAATGCGCGTCCAAGTAAACAAAGTGGGAATATTAAAGAACATTAGGTTTCAATCATAAATAATTTGGGCTTGACCTTGATGTGCCTGTGAAGTCCATGCGGCCAAAGCTGCATCCGTAGGGAAAAATTTGGCCGCCTCGCCCAAATCAATTTGCGCCTGCGCGCCATCACGAATCAACTGAAACCTTACTGACAAGCCACGAATTAAATTGCCATTTTCTGTGGACTCCACGCGTGCAGGATGATCTTTGAGGATTCGATCCAAATCAGGTAGTTTGCCGTTGACGTTGATTTGCATGTATTTTCCAAACCGACAACGCGCGCCCGCCAAATCCCACGCTTGTTGAACTTGAATACGCAAACCACCCGAGAAACGATCGGGCTGAGCTTTAACCATCAGTATGACCAATTGATCGTCCTTTATTAAATGTTTGTTCGCATTGAAGACCGCCTCATCCACTGTGACATCGATAGAGGTTGATTTGTCATCGAGTTTAAAAAATGTGAGCTTGCCTCTTTGTATATTGATTTGACGCAAGTCACTAACGATACCTGCGACAACCACTGGCTCGCTCAATTCAATCAAATCTTTCAATCGCAATTTGGCAAATTGCCTCACCTCACTATCGACCTCATCAAATAAATGACCAGACAAATAAAAACCAACGGCTGTTTTTTCTTGCGTTAATCTTTCTTTGACGTGCCAAGGAACCACTTGGATCAAGTCGGGCTCTTGGGTACTCGATCCGTGCGTATCTGCGCTGTCAAATAAACCACTTTGCAAGGCATTGACCTGCTGTGATTGAGAAAAATCAAATGCACGATCAACCGAAGCAAGTAACGACGCACGATTGAGATTGATGGTGTCAAATGCACCCGCTTTGATCAATGACTCGACGGTGCGTTTATTAAATTTTGAGCGATCGACACGAACTGCAAAATCAAACAGGCTGGTGAATGCACCCCCTGCTTGTCGGGCTTTGACAACAGCCTCAATCGCTTGCTGCCCCGAACCTTTGATGGCGCCCAAACCATATCGAATCACACGATTAGAGACGGGCTCGAATCGATAATTTCCACGATTGATATCGGGCGCTTCAAAACTCAAACCCAATTTGACTGCGTCCTCGTGCAAGACTTTGAGTTTGTCCGTGTCGTCCATCTCAACAGTCATGTTGGCGCAGAAAAATTCTGCGGTGTAATGAACCTTAAGCCAGCCCGTGTGATAGGCCAACAGTGAATACGCAGCGGCGTGTGATTTGTTAAAGCCGTAACCCGCAAATTTTTCCATCAAGTCAAAAATTTCATCTGCTTTGTTCGGACTGATGTTTTGTTTGGCCGCACCTTCTCTAAAAATATTACGGTGCTCGGCCATCTCTTCTGGTTTTTTCTTACCCATTGCACGACGCAATAAATCTGCACCGCCCAATGTGTAACCACCCAATATTTGTGCGGTTTGCATCACCTGCTCTTGATACACCATGATTCCGTAGGTTTCAGACAACACCGACTCAACCAAGGGATGCGCATATTCCACTTTTTCACGGCCATTTTTGCGCGCCACAAAACTGGGGATTAAATCCATGGGACCCGGGCGATACAAGGCGTTGAGCGCAATTAAATCTTCCAGGCGTGAAGGCTTTGCATCGCGCAACATGCCTTGCATACCGCGACTTTCAAATTGAAAAACAGCTTCTGTTTTGCCTTTTGCAAACAGTTGATAAGTTGCGGCATCTTTGAGCGGAATATTTTCATATGAAAAATTTTCTTGTCCTTGATGGCGACTGACGATTAAATCTTTAGCAATTTCCAGGATAGTGAGCGTTGCCAATCCCAAAAAGTCAAATTTGACCAAGCCAACGGCTTCCACATCGTCTTTGTCAAACTGACTGATCGCCGCATCACTTCCAGGTTGTTGATACAGTGGACAAAAATCGGTGAGCTTGCCTGGAGCAATCAATACACCTCCAGCATGCATGCCCACATTGCGAGCAATGCCTTCCAATTTTTGAGCCAAGTGCAACAAAGCCTTCACATCTTCTTCTTTGTCGAGTCGTTGCGCCAGCACAGGTTCAATTTCAATAGCCTTAGCAATCGTCATGTGCTGTCCGGGCTTATTGGGAATGAGCTTTGCGATGCCATCGCAAAAGTTGTAACTTAAATCAAGCACGCGCCCGACATCGCGGATTGCAGCTCGTGCGGCCATGGTTCCAAATGTGGCGATTTGACTGACCGCATCACGACCGTACTTTTGTTTGACATACTCAATCACACGGTCGCGATTGGTTTGGCAAAAATCAATATCGAAGTCAGGCATCGATACACGCTCAGGATTGAGAAACCGCTCAAACAGCAAGTTGTATTGCAAGGGATCTAAATCAGTGATGTTGAGGGCATATGCAACCAAGGAACCCGCGCCTGATCCTCTGCCAGGTCCAACAGGGCAGCCATTTTTTTTTGCCCAATTGATAAAGTCACTAACGATCAGAAAGTAACCAGGAAATCCCATCTTGATAATGGTCTTGATTTCAAAATCCAAACGGTCTTTGTAATGCTGTTGATTTTTTTCAAGTTCTATTTGATCGGGATAGAGATGCAGCAACCTTTGTTGCAATCCTTGATGCGAAGACTCATGAAAAAAAGTTTCAATCGGCAGCGGTTTTCCATCGACGATAGGTGTTGGGAAATCGGGTAACTGGGCCTTTCCTAAATCCAACGTGAGATGACAACGTTTGGCAATTTCGAGTGTGTTTTGAATCGCTGAAGGCAAGTCTTTGAATAATTCCAACATCTGATCGGTTGATTTAAAAAACTGATCGTGCGTGAATTTTCGAACGCGTCTAGTGTTGCCTAATATTTCGCCATCGGAGATACAAACTCGCGCTTCGTGCGATTCGTAATCATCGGGGTTTGTAAATTGAACAGGATGCGTAGCAACCAATGGAAGTTTCAATCGAGAGGCCAATTGCGCGGTGGCACTCACATGCAATTCATCATCGATTCGCCCCGCTCTTTGAATTTCCAAATAAAAGCGATGCGGAAATATACGCGCCAATTGAAGTGCAAATTCGGAAGCAAGTTGTTGTTTGCCTTGTATCAAGGCTTTGCCCACAACGCCGTCTTGGGCGCCAGATAAAACAATCAAGCCTTCGGATAATTTTTCTAACTGAGTTAATTGAACAACCCCTTGCGCATGCGCGCCCATCTGCGACCATGCACGCGTGAGCAGTTCACATAAGTTGAGATAGCCTTGGTGATTTTGTGCAATCAACAACAATCGACTGATCTCGCTTTGCTGAGATGTGTCGTCTTTTAAATAAATATCAGCGCCAATAATGGGTTGAATGCCATTAGAAAAAGCAGCTTTATAAAATTTGATTGCGCCAAATAAATTACCCAAATCAGTAATGGCCAAGGCCGGTTGACCGTGTTGTGTTGCCATTTGTAATGCATCATCAATACGGGTAGTTCCGTCTTGTATCGAAAATTCGGTGTGCAGGCGTAGGTGAACAAACATGCAACTATTGTAGGTTCTTAGATACCCTAGGGGGAATCAAAAAAGATGTTAAATATCCTCTGCTGAGTCAAAGCCACACCTTTCTGTCACAATGGGGGTATCCATCAAAATTAAGATTCATTTCACAAGGATTCAGCATGGCCAGCGAGTTAATTAAACATGTTTCCGACGCTAGTTTTGACGCCGATGTCATTCAATCGGCGCAACCCGTATTGGTCGATTTTTGGGCAGAGTGGTGCGGTCCCTGCAAGTCCATCGCTCCCATTCTTGACGAAATGGCTGGCACCTATGCGGGTAAGTTGCAAATAGCCAAGGTCAATGTAGATGAAAATCGCGACATACCCAGCAAGCTTGGTATTCGTGGAATCCCCACCCTGATGCTTTTCAAAGGCGGTCACTTGGCAGCAACCAAGGTTGGCGCTCTCAGCAAAGCCCAACTGACTGAGTTTTTAAATCAGGAACTCGCCTAAATATTCCCCCAAGATCGCAACCATCCAACTGCGGTCTTTTTTCCTGTCATAATCTCTTCACTATCCCGCCCACCCTTTTTGGCGATCGGGTCAAGAACCGGTCTTGAAGCACTCCTCGCTTCTTTATTGACCTCCCCCTTGTTTTTTTCGAACTCCCAATTGGAGTGATCATATGCATCTGAACGAACTCAAGGCACTTCACGTGTCTGAAGTATTGAAACAAGCTGACGAGCTTGAAATTGAAAACACGGGCCGTATGCGCAAGCAAGAGCTCATGTTTGCCATCATTAAAAAACGTGCACGCGCTGGCGAACAAGTATTTGCTGACGGTGTATTAGAAATTTTGCCCGATGGGTTTGGTTTTTTGCGCAGCCCCGATACGAGCTATACCGCAAGCACAGACGATATTTACATCAGTCCAAGTCAAGTGCGTCGATTCAATCTTCACACAGGCGACATGATCGAAGGCGAAGTACGTATCCCAAAAGAAGGCGAACGCTACTTTGCTCTCACCAAACTTGACAAGGTTAATGGTGACTTGCCAGAGAATAACAAACACAAAATCATGTTTGAAAACTTAACGCCCTTGTTCCCCAAAGAACACATGCGTTTGGAACGTGATATCAAAGGTGAAGAAAACATCACAGGTCGCATCATTGACATCATTGCACCGATTGGTAAAGGTCAACGAGCATTATTAGTTGCGCCACCCAAAAGTGGAAAAACCGTGATGATGCAGCATATTGCTCACGCCATTACAGCCAATTACCCCGACAGTCACATGATGGTTTTGCTCGTTGATGAGCGCCCTGAAGAGGTGACCGAGATGCAACGCAGTGTCAAAGGAGAAGTGATTGCATCCACATTTGATGAGCCCGCTGCTCGTCATGTGCACGTTGCAGAAATGGTGATTGAACGAGCCAAGCGCTTGGTCGAACTCAAAAAAGATGTCGTGATTTTGCTCGACTCGATTACACGATTAGCCCGTGCCTACAACAATGTGGTGCCTAGTTCTGGCAAGGTTTTATCGGGTGGTGTGGACTCCAACGCCTTACAAAGACCCAAGCGTTTTTTTGGCGCGGCTCGCAAAATTGAAGAGGGTGGCTCGCTCACCATCATCGGAACCGCTTTGGTCGATACGGGTAGCCGTATGGATGAGGTGATTTTTGAAGAATTCAAAGGAACAGGTAATTGTGAAATTCACCTCGATCGCCGTTTGTACGAAAAAAGAGTTTTCCCAGCTATTCAACTCAACCGCAGTGGTACGCGCCGCGAAGAATTGCTTTTGGCCCCAGAAATTCTCCAAAAAACCCGAATTTTGCGTCAATTCATCTACAACATGGATGAAATTGAGTCGATGGAACTCATGCTCAAGAACATGAAAGCAACAAAATCCAATGTTGACTTCTTCGATTTGATGCGTCGAGGCGGTTAAACAGCCCAAAATGGCTACAAAAGTGGCATAATAATAGGCTTTGCGGAAAGTGAGATGGAATAGGCCATCGAGGCTGCTGCGTCTATCAAGGAAATATCATGAAAGAAGGCATTCATCCCAAGTACCAAGACATTTGCTTTGTCGATTTGTCCAATGGGTTTAAGTTTGTTACACGATCTTGCGCCAATACCAAAGAAACCATCAAAATGGACGATGGTCGCGAATTACCCCTTTACAAGCTTGATACTTCAAGCGAGTCACACCCCTTCTACACAGGCACACAAAAATCTGTGGATACCATGGGTGGACGCGTTGAACGCTTTCGCAATCGCTTTGGTAAAACAGCAGCAAACTAATTTCATTTCATTCATCAAGGCAGCCCGGCTTGGTCGAGCTGCCTTTTTTTATGTCTAAAAAATTCATTAATTCCATTTGACACCGTGAATCAAACCAATCCAGCAATCGTGTCGCAACAAGCTGTACAGCAACTTCCCCGTTGGCTGCTGTTCATCTTGTGTGGCATTTATATTTTGTCGGGATTCATTGGAAGAGAACCATGGAAAGCGGTCGACATGAACGCGTTTGGATTCATGTTGAACTTGGCAACGGGTCAAACCGATTGGTTACGCCCCGAGATCTTGGGACAAGCTCCCGAAGTGGATGGATTGATTCCCTATAACGCAGGCGCATTGTTTATTTATTTATTCGGTCAGTGGCTCACACCCGCATTAGCATCACGCTTACCATTTATGTTGATGATGACACTTGCATTCACATGCACTTGGTATGCGGTGTATTACCTTGCACGCAGCCCACAGGCGCAACCGATTGCATTTGCGTTTGGCGGTGAAGCCAAGCCCAAAGACTACGCAAGAGCATTGGCCGATGCCAGTGTGCTGGCGTTTGTCTCTTGTTTAGGGCTTGCACAACCTTCGCATGAAATCACGCCCATGGTTTTCCAGTTGGGCTTTTTTGCAATGGCATTTTCAGGTGCCTGCATGATGCCATTTAGACCGATTCGAAGCTTTGCTGCATCTTCCATCGCAATCATTGGCTTGTCGTTAAGTGGCGCGCCCACGATTGCCTGTGTGATTGGATTGTGGACCTGGGTCACCACCCGATTGGATCGCGAGGTCAGAAGTAAAACTACCTCTACATGGTTTTTAATTGTTCTTGCTTTTACAGTGGCTTGTATTTTTAGTTTAGATTTATTTCGATGGCGCATTGCAACTCCAGATAACCTGATCAGTCTGCGCAATTGGTTTCGATTATTGATTTGGTTCACATGGCCCGTTTGGCCACTTTGCGTATTGGCATTGTGGCGATGGCGCTCGGCTTGGAATCTCAAACAAGTGGTACGTCACTTACAGGTTCCATTGATGTTTTCGCTGATTGGCATTGGTAGCGCTTGGCTGACCTGGTCAACCGATAGAACGCTCATATTAGCCTTACCCTGCATGTCTGCATTGGCTGTTTTTGCTTTACCTACTTTGAACAGAAGTGTTTTGGCATTAATTGACTGGTTCACACTTTTATTTTTTAGCTCGTGTGCATTTGTTATTTGGGTGGTATGGCTTGCCGCCGTAACAGATTGGCCTGCACAACCAGCGGCCAACGTGGCTCGATTGCTACCTGGTTTTCAAACTCAATTTGATGGGATTACTTTTTTAATTGCGCTTATGTGGACCATTTGTTGGATCGGATTGGTTCATTGGCGCGTTGGACGTCATCGCTATGCAATTTGGAAAAGCCTTGCATTACCTGCCGGCGGTGCGGCCTTGTGTTGGGTCTTGCTCACCACACTTTGGTTGCCGCTGTTAGATTTTGCGCGCAGTTACAAACCCCTCATTTCAAACGTCAGTCGCGTCGTACCCAACGACGCGTGTGTCTATGTTTATGGGCTCTCTAGCGGACAACTTGCAGGATTCCAATACCACGGCGCCTATCAATTATTGGTATTGAATCCGAAAGAAAAACAAACCTCTTGCGATTGGTTGATTGTTGATGCGGATGCACTTTCGCAAGCCGCTCTCAGAAATCAAATGGATGATTGGTCGATGCCACAAAAGTTTCGTCGACCATCGGATGACAACGAAGACGTTATTGTCTTTCAGCGGAAAATATATAAGTCCGAATGAGTGAGCGACAAACCATTGCAAGACATGCAGGAACTGTTTTAATTGGCCAGTTGGCGGTAATGGCATTTGGCATCACGGATGCGATTGTGGCAGGGCGCTACGATACCAAGGCACTTGCAGCGCTCTCAGTAGGTTCTTCGATTTTTATCACAGTCTTTGTTGCACTGATGGGTATTTTGCAAGCCCTGCTTCCTATGCTTTCAGAGCATCGCGGAGCCAATCGATTGCCGCATGTTGGAAAAAGTTTTAGGCAATCGTTGTATCTCTGCATTTTTGGAAGTGCTATCGGCTCTATCGTTCTACTTTCTCCTGAATTTTTTTTCAACGCCACAGAAATTCCTACTGAACTGAGAATCGAGGTCAGTCATTACTTGGCCATACTCACTTTTGCATTGCCGACCGCACTTTTTTTTCGGATGTTCGGTACATTGAATCAAAGTTTGGGACATCCAAAAAATGTTACCTTGATTCAAATCGCAGGATTTATTATCAAAGTTCCTTTATCCATCATATTGACTTTTGGTATGTGGGGCATTCCTGAGCAAGGTTTGATTGGATGCGCCTATGCCACTTTGATTGTCAATCTAACCATGGCCTTAACAGCTGTGGCGATGTTGAAGATCAATGCTCTCTACCATCCATATGAAATATGGAAAAAGTTGGAAGCGCCCGATTGGGTAGAAATTAAAAAACTATTAAAGATTGGCGTGCCCAACGGATTGAGCATCACCGTCGAGGTGACTTCTTTTACGTTGATGGCTTTGTTTATTGCGCGCATGGGCACGCATGCATCGGCGAGCCATCAGGTGGTCGCAAGTATGGCGGCGCTCACCTATATGATTCCTCTATCGCTTTCAATTGCTACGAGCGCTCGCGTGAGTTATTGGATCGGTGCAGAAAATCAACATCAAATGAAGCAAGCCATTCGTTCGGGTTTTGAAATCACTATTTTGTGCGCACTTGTTAACGCATCCTTACTGGCTTTGTTGCGTTATCCGATTGCCAGCTTATATGCCAAAGACCCTCAAGTAGTTGAAATGGCGGCTTTGCTTTTGGGATGGTTGTCTCTCTATCATCTGGCCGATTCGATGCAAGTGATGTGTTTTTTCTTGCTGCGATGTTTTCGAATCACTCTATCGCCATTACTCATTTATAGTACCTTGCTTTGGGGCGTTGGATTGATGGGCGGCTATTTTTGGGCATACGGAAGGACGATTTTTCAACCTGCGGTTGCTACACCCGAAGTATTTTGGATCAGCAGTTCATTCGCCTTATGCTTCACATCCACTTTATTAATTTGGATTTTGAATAAAAGACTATCCATTTATTAAGAAAAATAAGTTAAATCTCTGATTCGACTTCAAGCTTGATGCGCTCTTGCGGCAGTGTGAAAGAAAAGCGCGAACCGACACCCAATTGACTTTGAATTTTTAATTCGCCGCCCAATCGCTGTGCGACGTGCTTCACAATCGCCAAACCCAAACCTGTCCCCCCTGTTTCGCGTGAGCGACTTCGATCGACTCTGTAAAAACGCTCTGTGAGTCGAGGTAAATGCTCGTCGGCAATTCCAGGTCCAGAGTCTTGGAAAATAAATTCCATGCGTCCTTCAATTGCCACACATCCAAAATGTATCGATCCACCTGGCGGTGTATAACGAACGGCATTGCTGGCCAAATTATCAAATGCGCTGATCAACTCTTGGCTAGAACCCGCAAAAGATAAATCTTGTAAAAACGTTGCGGTGTCTGCATCGATGATTTGTTTTTGTTCTGGATACAAAGTATTGGAGAGTGAAATGGCGTTATGTATACAGTTTTCCCAAATGCTTTGAAGCGGCGAAAGTTCTTGCATACCTGGCAATGGACTTCCCTCTAGTTTGGATAAAGTGAGCAAATCTTCGACCAAGGTTTGCATACGTTTGGCTTGCTGGGCCATCAATGCCAAAAATTCGTCTTGACTCGCCTGATCAAGTTTGAGGTTTTGCAAGGTTTCGACAAAACCTGCCAGCACGGTGAGTGGTGTTCGAATTTCATGCGAGACATTGGCCACAAAATCACGTCGCATGGCTTCTGCTTGCTCAATTTGCGTGACATCGCGCGATAACAGTAGACGTCGCCCCTCACCATAAGGAAAAATTTGAAAAGATATACGCTGAGTGAAATCAACACGCGTTTGACGTGAATCAATCACAAGTTCATGACTTTCTAATTCGTCATTTAAAAACAAATGAAACGTGGGGTCGCGCACCAAATGCGCAATATGCTGCATATGATCTCGTGTTACATCAATGCCTAACTGTTGTGCGGCCATTAAATTACACCATTCGATGCGACTTTCCAAATCCAACAAGATCACGCCATTGGGTGAAGCTTGAATCGCTGATAAAAATTGTTGCAAGCGAAGATTGCTTTGAATCAATTGCTGCCGAAATGTACGACGCTCTTTAGAAAATTTTTCTAGCCATTCATTCCAAATACCTGCCCAAGAAATGGACTGGGGTAACTTCTCATTCAAAAGTTGTCGCCATACGCGCGAAATTTGAATGTGATCCCAAATCATCCATACAAGCGCTCCCAAACTCGCGCCCAAGGCTTGATTGAATGAGGAGAAAAGTATAGGTAAAAAAGCATGGCCGAACCATGCACCCGATGCTATGCAAATGAGCAGGCCAAAGGCTCTAGCAATCATTTTTGAATTCCAGACTATTATTTTTGCTGTAAGGTGGTGATTCTATAACCTGCACCCCGCACGGTCTCGACCATATCGCCAGCAAGACCGAGCACCTCTCGCAAACGCTTGATATGCACATCGACGGTACGCTCTTCGATAAAAACATGATCGCCCCAAACCTTATCCAACAAGGAGGCTCTGCTGTGTACGCGCTCTGGATGATGCATTAAAAAATTCAACAACTTAAATTCTGTAGGCCCCATTTTAATGGGCTGACCCGCATGAGATACACGATGCGAGGCGCCATCTAAGGTGAGTTCGCCCAAAGTGACATTGTCGCTAGCCTGCTCTGGCGTTCTTCTTCGCAAAACCGCACGAATACGCGCCAACAACTCTTGCGTCGAAAAAGGCTTGGTGATGTAGTCATCGGCGCCTGCATCTAAGCCACTGACTTTATCGCCCTCTTCGCTTTTTGCGGTGAGCATAATAATCGGCACACCCTTGGTGCGACTATCCAAACGCCATTTGCGAGCCAATGTAAGCCCGCTTTGCCCAGGCAACATCCAATCGAGCAAAATCACATCAGGCAACACAGCATCAACTTCAATTTGTGCACGTTCGGCGTTTTCGGCCCATATAGGCGTTAAACCGTTGTGTCGTAAATTAACTGCGATGAGCTCTGCAATCGCCGACTCATCTTCAACAATCAAAACACGGGGCAAGTTTCGCATGATGTTTTAACTATTGAGCGATGACTCGATGTCAGCAATCGGTGTATGACGCACATCATTACCATTCACCACATAAATAATAAACTCAGCTATATTTTTGGAATGGTCACCGATACGCTCAATGGCTTTGGCCACAAACAACAAATCAAGGCCCTGTCCAATGGTTCGCGGATCTTCCATCATGTAAGTAATGAGTTTTCTAACAAAACCGTCAAACTCGGTGTCAATCAAATCATCTTCTTTGAGAATCGTCACCGCAGATTTCACATCTAATCTAGCAAATGCATCCAAGGCTTTGCGCAACAAACCAGAAGCCAAATCGGATGCAATGCGCAATTCAGATGCAGGTAAATTGCGATACGTGCCGTTACTCACAATGTGCTTGACCATACGCGCAATTTTTTCAGCCTCATCGCCCGCACGCTCCAAATTAGTCGTGATTTTTGAAATAGCCATCAACAAACGCAAGTCACGCGCAGTTGGTTGTCGTCTCGCAATAATGGTGGACAAGTCTTTGTCAATTTCCACCTCTAAGGAATTGATATTTTTTTCTTCTGCAATTACATGATCCGCCTCATCGACATTGAATTGCGATAAAGAAAGCATGGCGTGTCTGATTTGAACCTCGACCATGCCACCCATTTGTAAAACACGCGACGAAACGCTGGTCAATTCTGAATCAAATTGTGTTGATATATGTTTATCCATTGCAATATTCCTTGTAATTAACCAAATCGGCCAGTGATGTAATCTTCTGTTTCTTGACGCGCGGGTTTCATAAAAATTTGCTCGGTTTGACCAAATTCCACCATCTCGCCCAAGTACATGTAAGCGGTGTAATCGGATACACGCGCGGCTTGTTGCATATTGTGTGTGACGATAGCAACGGTGTATTCACTTTTTAGTTCATTAATCAACTCTTCGACTTTAGCCGTAGAGATGGGATCAAGTGCTGAAGTGGGTTCGTCCAGCAAAATCACCGATGGTTTGACCGCAACCGTTCGTGCAATGCACAAACGCTGTTGTTGACCACCAGACAATGACAAACCACTTTGGCCTAATTTGTCTTTGACTTCATTCCAAATAGCCGCTTTACTCAAAGCCCATTCGACGCGATCGTCCATGTCGGAGCGTGACAGGTTTTCGTATAAACGAATACCAAAGGCGATGTTTCCATAGATCGACATTGGAAAAGGCGTCGGCTTTTGAAACACCATGCCGACTCGCGCTCTTAATAAATTCAAATCTTGGTCGGCGTCTAAAATATTTTTTCCATAAAAACTAATTTCACCTTCTGCACGTTGCCCTGGATACAAACTGTACATGCGATTGAGTGTGCGAAGCAATGTGGATTTACCACAACCCGACGGTCCAATGAAGGCCGTGACTTGATGCTCTGCAATATTGAGGTCAATATTTTTAAGGCCTTTGAATGTGCCGTAAAAAAAATTGAGATTGCGAATTTCAATCGCATATTTGGGTGGAATGAGTGTAGTATTTGGCATATGGTTAAGAATTGAATCAGCCTTGTACTTTTTCTCTGAAAAAGACACGAGCCATGATGTTAAGAATCAGAACGGTGAGCGTGATGAGCAATGCCCCGCCCCAGGCCAATCGAATCCAGTTGTCGTAGGGGCTCATCGCAAACTGAAAAATCACCACTGGCAAATTAGCCATCGGTGCATTCATATTCCATGAGAAAAATTGGTTATTAAGTGCAGTAAACAACAGTGGAGCTGTTTCGCCACTGATACGCGCTAAGGCCAACAGCAATCCAGTAATTACACCCGATTTAGCAGCTCGCAATGTAACCATGGTGGCCACTTTCCAGCGCGGTGCGCCTAATGCAAATGCGGCTTCACGCAAACTACCGGGCACCAAGCGCAACATGTTTTCGGTGGTTCTCACAATCACAGGAATCGCAATTAAACCTAATGCCAATGAACCTGCCCAGCCTGAAAAGTGTTTGACTTGCGCGACCAAAATCGCGTAAACAAATAATCCCAAAACAATGGAAGGTGCAGACAACATGATATCGGTTACAAATCGTGTGAGCTCTGCTGTATAGCTTTCGTCCCCGTATTCTGCCAAATAAACGCCCGCCAAAATACCAATCGGTGTTCCAATAACGGTGGTGACCAAGACCATCATTAAACTGCCGACGATGGCGTTGGCCAATCCACCGCCTTCTGAACCGGGTGCTGGTGTGGAATGTGTGAACATGGCCCAATCGAGCGATTGAATTCCATTTTTGAAGAGAACAAACAAAATCCAAACCAAAACAAATAAGCCTAAACACATGGCAAACATTGAGAGCGTGAGGCCAACTTGGTTAACCATTTTTCTGCGTTGATAAATTTGAAGGTCCATAATATAGCTTTTAAGTTTTGCTGCCTTTGGATTTTTCTGTGCGTCTGATCATAATTTTGGCTGCAGCTAAGACAACCAATGTGATGACAAACAACAAAAAACCCAAGGCGAATAAAGTAGATAAATGAAAGTCGTCTGCTTCGCCAAATTCATTGGCTAAGGTAGACGCAATGGATGTACCAGGAGAAAATAAAGATGCACTCAATCGTTGCGAATTACCAATAACAAATGTGACCGCCATGGTTTCTCCTAAAGCGCGTCCCATACCCAGCATGATTCCGCCAATCACACCTTTTTGTGTGTATGGCAACACGATGTGGCGCACAACCTCCCATGTGGTGCAACCCAATCCATACGCAGATTCGCGCAACACAGGGGGTACAATTTCAAACACATCGCGCATCACCGCCGCAATAAAAGGCAAAATCATGAAGGCCAACACAATGCCTGCAGCCAAAATACCAATTCCGTTCATGGCACCACCAAATAAGCTGCCAATGATGGGCATTTTTCCAAGCACGCTTTGTAGCGCAGGCTGACCATAATCTGCAAACAAGGGCGCAAACACAAACAAACCAAACATGCCATAAATAATAGAAGGCACAGCGGCCAATAATTCGATGGCCGTACCCAAAGGTCTACGTAAATAAGTGGGACATGTTTCAGTTAAGAAAAGTGCAATGCCAAAAGAAAGCGGCACCGCAATAATCAAAGCAATAACGGCACTCATGACCGTGCCAAAAATAGCGATCGCAGCACCAAACTCTTGATTAACGATATCCCATTCAACACGCCAAATAAATGACAAACCGAATTTTAAAAAGGCTGGCCATGCGTTGATGATGAGAGAAACAATAATGCCCATTAAGGCAAATAAAACCAACAACGAAAAAGTTAAAGTGATTTTATGAAAAAAAAAGTCTTGCAGACGCTGTTTTTTGACAACAGCGAGCATGCCTTGTGTGGGCATATTATTAACGGCAACTGATGCGTCCATGATGAGCCCTTGTGACATGAGTCAATCACTCAATGATAAGGAATAAGTCATACCATGACCTATAGGGTGATGGCATGACATATCCACACTTAATTTTTAATCTGTGACCACACACGCTGGCGAATTTGATTGGTTAGCGCATCGGGAAGCGCCACATAATCTAGCTCTTCAGCCATCTTCTTGCCATTCTTAAAAGCCCAGTCAAAAAACTTGATGACTTCTTTGGAAGCAGTCTTGTCTGAAGGATCTTTGTACATCAAAATAAAAGAGGCTGTACTGATCGGCCAAGCTGTTGCACCTTTTTGATTGACGATGGATAACGCCATACCTGGAACGCTGAACCAATCAGCGCCAGCGGCAGCGGCCGCAAAAGTCAAATCATCGGGCTCTACATATTTACCATCTTTATTTTGTAAGGCCAAATGAGGAATATTGTTTTTCTTTGCGTAGGCATACTCCACATAACCCAAAGATCCTTTGATGCGAGAAACGTTGGCAGCAACGCCCTCATTACCTTTACCACCCACTGAAGAGTTGGCAGGCCATTTAACTGCTGCGCCCTTGCCTACTTTTTCGGCCCAAGGCTTACTCACTTCATTCAAATAATCGGTGAAATTAAAAGTAGTACCAGAACCATCTGCGCGATGCACAACTGTGATGGCTTGATCGGGTAGTTTTTTGCCAGGATTGAGTGCGGCAATTTTGGCGTCATTCCAATTACTGATTGTTCCCATGAACATATCAGCCAAAACAGCACCTGTAACGCGCAATTCACCGGGCTTGAAGCCTTCTAAATTAATAACAGGTACAGTGCCTCCAATAATGGCAGGAAACTGAACCAATCCGTCTTTGTCCAACTCTTCACCGCTCAAAGGTGCATCACTGGCACCAAATGTAACGGTCTTGGCTTTGATTTGACGGATACCACCAGACGATCCAATGGATTGGTAATTAAGACCCACATCGCTGGCTTTTTTGTAGGCTTCAGCCCACTTGGCATACATGGGGTAAGGAAAGGTGGCACCTGCACCTGTGATATCAGCCGCCCAAGCAGTGGCAGTGAGTGCTGTAATTCCAAGCGCGACTAGCATTGATTTCATTTTTAACATGTCAACTCCAAAGTAAAGGACTACGGTGTCTTGTCAACAATCTTGATCAAGAGCAGACTTGAAGATAACCTTCAAATATGACAAAACCGTGTCAAAATAATTTAGACGGGTCTATTATTAACTAATTAGTATTTATTTTTGAGATAAATTGATCGATTGAGCGATCATTTGCGCACAACTTTGTGACAACTGAGCATCTTGGGCCTCCACCATCACTCGTAGCAGTGGCTCGGTGCCGCTGGGTCGTATCAAAATTCTGCCCGTATCACCGAGTTGTTTGAGCGCTTTTTCTTGGGCTTGAACGAGAGCATCTGACGACTTCCAATCTTGCCCCGCTTGCAAACGAACATTGATGAGTGTTTGCGGATACAAAGAAATGCCTTGCAACAATTGACTCGGCGTTTGTTTGGCACGCACACAGGCCTCTAAAACCAACAATGAACTCACCAAGCCGTCACCGGTTGAATGCTTATCCAAAGCTAGCAAATGTCCTGAGCCTTCACCGCCCAAAATCCATTTGTTTTTTTCTAGTTCTTCCAATACATAACGGTCGCCTACTTTAGCTCTGACAAAATCAACGCCTAAAGCATGTATGGCTTTTTCGATCGCCAAATTGGTCATCAAAGTGCCCACCACACCTTTGATTGTTTCACCACGCTTGATGCGATCTTGCAACATCAAATAAAGCAACTCGTCGCCATTGAACAATCGACCATTGGCATCAACCAACTGCAAACGATCGGCATCGCCATCGAGTGCAATACCCCAATCTGCTTTGTGCTCTTGCACCGCTGAAAGCAACGCTTGTGGATGCGTTGCTCCCACATGGTCATTGATATTCAAACCATTGGGCGCACATCCGATTGAAAAAACCTGCGCGCCCAATTCATGAAAAACTTTGGGTGCAATTTGGTAAGCGGCGCCGTGAGCAGCGTCGACCACAATTTTGAGTCCATCTAAATTCAAATCTCTTGCAAATGCATTTTTACAAAACTCAATATAGCGGCCAGCTGCATCATCGAGTCGTTTGGTTTTTCCTAAATCGGCCGATTGTGCCCAGCGAGACTCTAATTGCAATTGTTGTTCGACTTCAATTTCCCACGCGTCGTCCAACTTGCTGCCTTGCGCATTAAAAAATTTAATGCCGTTGTCTTGAAAAGCATTGTGACTGGCGCTGATGACCACACCCAAGGACGCGCGTTGTGCGCGGGTGAGATAAGCAACGGCTGGTGTAGGAATAGGGCCGAGTAGCAAAACATCCACGCCCGCAGAATTGAATCCCGCTTCTAAGGCCGATTCCAACATGTAGCCCGATATGCGTGTATCTTTTCCAATCAATACCGTTGGGCGTTTGTGGTGACGTTTGAGCACTTGACCGACCGCATGTGCCAAGCGCAACATGAAGTCAGGCGTTATGGGCGGATACCCTACTATGCCACGAATGCCGTCTGTTCCAAAGTATTGTCGGGTCATGAAATGATTTATATTTAAAAGTTGTATTGTCTCAAATTTGCAAGGCTGCTGCGCGCACTTGCAAGGCTTGAACCGTAGCGGCCACATCATGCACCCTAACCACATGGGCACCGCGCTCAACGGCTAATAACATAGCAGCCACACTGGGCACAAGCCTTTGACCGACCGATGTCTGCGTCACCACACCTAATGATGATTTGCGTGACCATCCCGCCAAGAGTGGATAACCCAACTGAAGCAATTGGTCTTGGTGGTGTAATAATGAAAAATTTTGCGCCACTGATTTTCCAAATCCAATGCCAGGATCGATCAATATGCGATGCGGATCAATGCCATGCGACAAAGCGGTTTGTATTTGTTCATTTAAAAAATGCCTGACCGTATGCACCGCATCGGCTTGTAATGGATTGCGTTGCATGTTTTGTGGATTCCCGTGCATGTGCATGATGCACATACCGCAGTTCGGATGATGGGCCACCACTTCGATAGCCCCTGGTTGCCTAAAGCCCCAAATGTCATTGATGATATCCACACCGATATCGAGTGCACGTTGCATATTCATAGCGTGATAGGTATCTACTGAAATAGGATGCTGAATAGCTATGAGTTGTTTGAGCACAGGCTCTATGCGAGACCATTCTTCATCGGCATGCAATGCGGGTGCGCCCGGTCTTGAAGACTCGCCTCCAATATCTAATAAATCGGCACCCTCATCAATTAATTGATGTGCATGTTGGAGTACGGCATCGACATGATGAAAATGTCCGCCATCAGAAAAAGAATCTGGCGTGACATTCACAATGCCCATTACCAAGGGAAGCTTGAGCGAGAGTTGAAAGCGAGAGGTTTGCCAAAAAGGCAAATGGGGCCGAAGCCCCATGTTCATCTGATCGTGGCTGACAGGCATCAGGCCACGTTAGGAGATGGCTGAGCGGGTACAGCTGTATTACCACCACCATCACCGGAAGAGGGTGTGCGAGGTGTCCAATCTTTAGGAGGACGCGGCGGTCTACCTGCCATGATGTCATCGAGCTGATCAGCATCAATGGTTTCCCACTCCAAAAGTGCATTAGCCATGGCGTGCATCTTGTCAGAATTTTCTTCAATCAGTTTGCGTGCCAAGTCGTATTGGCGATCAATGATTTGACGAACTTCGTTATCCACTTTTTGCATGGTGGACTCACTCATGTGCGTTGTTTTGGTAACGGATCGTCCTAAAAACACTTCGCCTTCGTTTTCAGAATAAACCATCGGGCCTAAAGCCTGAGTCATCCCATAGCGCATCACCATGTCGCGCGCAATTTGTGTTGCTCGCTCGAAGTCATTGGATGCACCAGTGGTCATTTGCTTCATGAAAACTTCTTCAGCAATACGACCACCAAACAACATGCTGATTTGATTGAGCATGTATTCGCTATCGTAACTGTAGCGATCTTTTTCGGGCAAACTCATGGTGACGCCCAAAGCGCGACCACGCGGAATGATGGTAACTTTGTGAACAGGATCGCATTTAGGCAAGAGTTTGCCAATGAGCGCATGACCCGATTCGTGATAAGCAGTGTTGCGCTTTTCTTCTTCGGGCATGACCATACTTTTACGCTCGGGGCCCATCAAAATTTTGTCTTTTGCTTTTTCAAAGTCTTGCATCTCAACCACTCGTGCATTGCGTCGAGCGGCCATCAATGCGGCCTCGTTGGTGAGATTGGCTAAATCAGCGCCACTCATGCCTGGTGTCCCGCGTGCAATCACAGCAGGCGCCACATCTTGTCCCACAGGAATTTTTCGCATGTGTACATTAAGAATTTGTTCACGGCCACGAATATCAGGCAATGTGACATAGACCTGTCTATCAAAGCGTCCAGGTCTGAGCAAAGCCGAATCCAAAATATCGGGACGGTTGGTTGCTGCGACAACTATCACACCGAGATTGGTTTCAAACCCATCCATCTCAACCAACATTTGATTGAGTGTTTGTTCACGCTCATCGTTACCACCACCGAGGCCAGCGCCACGTTGACGACCCACGGCATCGATCTCATCGATAAAGATAATGCAAGGTGCGTTTTTTTTTGCGTTTTCAAACATGTCACGCACACGTGCAGCACCCACACCCACAAACATTTCAACAAAGTCAGAACCAGAAATACTGAAGAAAGGTACCTTGGCTTCACCAGCAATTCCTTTGGCTATCAATGTTTTGCCCGTTCCTGGAGGACCAACCAATAACAAGCCACGTGGAATACGTCCGCCGAGCTTTTGAAATTTTTGTGGGTCTTTGAGAAAGTCAACCACTTCTTTGACTTCTTCTTTGGCTTCGTCGCAACCCGCAACGTCTGCAAATGTGACTTGATTGCTACTTTCATCGAGCATGCGCGCTTTGCTTTTGCCAAAACTGAATGCGCCACCTTTGCCACCGCCTTGCATTTGTCGCATGAAATAAATCCACACGCCAATTAGCAACAACATGG
>Ga0114978_10000064_pt1 | contig 82382 bp, 78 predicted proteins | sample S_140212_EF_Meta_FD_87027 | JGI IMG/M metagenome (GOLD analysis project Ga0114978, IMG submission 87027) | Freshwater microbial communities from Lake Simoncouche, Canada to study carbon cycling - S_140212_EF_MetaG | ecosystem: Environmental > Aquatic > Freshwater > Lake | place: Lake...
GCTCCTCGGGCAAAAAACCCGAGTTCTTGCGGTTGCCGCGCCAGTTCTTGAGATCGATTTCCTTGTGTGCGATGTTCCAGTCGCCGCACAGGATGATTTCACGCCCTTCCTTCATGAGACGCGTTATATGCGGATAAAACTCCGCCATGAAGCGGAACTTCGACTGCTGGCGGTGCTCGCCGGCCGAACCCGACGGCAGATAAAGAGAAATTACCGAGAGCTTGCCGAAATCGGCGCGCACGTAGCGGCCTTCCGCGTCGAACTCGCGCACGCCCATGCCCTCGCTCACGCGGTCGGGTTTCACTTTCGAATAAAGACCGACGCCGCTATAGCCTTTTTTCTCGGCGTAGTGGAAATGGCCGTGAAAGCCGTGCGGAGCGAGCATTTCCGCCGTCATGTCCGCAGCCTGTGCTTTCAGCTCCTGCACGCAGACGATGTCAGCCTTCTGGCGCGCGAGCCAGCGCAAGAAACCTTTGGAAGTCGCCGAGCGGATACCGTTGAGATTCGCAGTGATTACGCGTAACATAATGTTTATGAAACGTTAATGTAGGGTGCTCGCAGGATTTTTCATGCCGGACAATTTCAGACAAGACTTCATCCGGTTCGTGGTGGGGCAAAAGGTGCTTTATTTTGGTGAATTCAAAACCAAGGCGGGCCGCTTGTCGCCTTACTTTTTCAATGCCGGATTGTTTTACGATGGCCAGTCGCTGAAACAGCTCGCGCAATTTTACGCGAAAGCCATACTCGCTGCCGGCGTCGAATTCGACATGCTGTTCGGCCCTGCCTACAAGGGCATTCCGCTGGTAGCGGCAGTGGCCATGGCGCTGGCCGACACGGGACGCAACGTGCGCTACAGTTTTAACCGCAAGGAAGAAAAAGACCACGGCGAAGGCGGCATGGTGGTCGGCGCGCCGCTGGCGGGCCGCGTGCTGATCATAGACGACGTGATTTCCGCCGGCACCTCGGTGCGCCAGTCGGTCGAAATCATCAAGGCGGCGCAGGCCGTGCCGTGCGGGGTCGCCATCGCGCTCGACCGCATGGAACGCGGCTCCGGCGAGCTGTCAGCCGCGCAGGAAGTCGAGCGTTTATATGGAATGCCGGTGATCAGCATCGCCCGGCTGGACGACCTGGTGGCTTATTTGCAGACGGACAGCGGGATGTCCGCCAACCTTACCGCGGTAAACAAATACCGCGCACAATACGGAGTAACGGCACATGCATAATTTACCAGCGGTTTCCCTGGTTGCCCTGTTGCTCGCAGTCGGCACTGCGCAGGCTGCCGATGCGCCCAGCGGAAAAATCGTGTGCTGGAAAGACAAAGCCGGCAAGACCGTCGGCTGCGGCGACAAAGTCCCGCCCGAGTACCAGGACGGCGCTTCCAAGGAACTCAACAAGCGCGGCGTGACCGTCAAACAGTCCGATCCGCCGTTGACGCCGGCCCAGCAAAAAGAGCTGGCGGCGGAGGCGGAACGCAAAACGGCGGCCAATCAGATTGCGGCCGAACAGAAGCGCAAGGACAAAGCGCTGCTCGACACGTTTACCACAGTCAAGGAAATCGATCTCAAGCGCAATCGCGATATCCAGCTGATCGCGTCGAATATCGAGGCTCAGCAGACGAACCTGAAAAACGCGAACGACCGCCAGGCGGATTCACGCGGCCGCATCGAGCAACTCAAGAAGGAAAACAAACCGGTGCCGGCGGCGATCCAGGAAGAATACGACCGCGCCGAAGCGGGCAAAACAAAGATCCAGGCGCAAATCGCGCAGAAGCGCAAGGAAATCGCGGACCTGAATCAACAATATGACGACATGAAAAAACGGTTTATGGAATTAACCGGTACCACCGATGCAGCCCCTGCGGCTGCAGCGGCGCCGGGCACTCCGGCGACTGCCACGAAACCCGCGCCGGCCCCTGCGCCCAGCACGGCAGCTGCCAGGAAGTAAGTCTGGCCCGGCTAGTTTCCGCCGAGCTTTTGCTTCAGCAGCGCATTGACCTGCGCCGGATTGGCCTTGCCTTTTGACGCCTTCATGACCTGGCCCACCAGCGAATTGAAGGCTTTTTCCTTGCCGCTTTTGTAATCCGCGACCTGCTGCGCGTTGGCGGCGAGGACCTCGTCGATGATTTTTTCGATCGCGCCCGAATCGGAAATTTGCTTCAGGCCGCGCTTTTCGATGATCGCGTCGGCCGCGTTATCCCCCGCCGCTTCACCTTTCCACATCGCATCGAATACGTCCTTGGCGATCTTGCCGGAAATCGTGCCGTCGGCAATACGCTCGACGAGCCCGCGCAATTGTTGCGAAGTGATCCGGCTTTGGGCGATGGCTATACCATCGTGATTCAGGCTCGCATTCAACGCGCCGGCAATCCAGTTGGCGCTCTGTCTGATAACCTCTGCACCTGCGCCTTTTGCCGTGGCTTCGAAAAACTGCGCCATATCGATGCTGCCGGTAATCACCGCCGCGGTCGCCGGCGCGAGACCGAATTCGGCCGTGAGCTTGCGGTACTTTGCGGCCGGCAATTCAGGCATCGATTGCGCAACCTCGTCCATCCAATTCTGTCCGACTTCGAGCGGGAGAAGATCGGGGTCGGGAAAATAGCGATAGTCCATCGCGTCTTCCTTCGAGCGCATCGTGCGCGTCTCGTCGCGGTCCGGATCGTAAAGCCGGGTTTCCTGCCGGATGATGCCGCCATCTTCGATGATTTCGATCTGGCGGCGCACCTCGAATTTGATCGCCTGCTCCATGAAGCGGAAGGAATTCAGGTTCTTGATTTCGCAGCGTGTGCCGAGCTTGTCCGAACCTGCCGGCCGCACTGATACGTTGGCGTCGCAGCGGAACGAGCCTTCCTGCATATTGCCGTCGCAGATGCCGATCCAGCGCACCAGCGTGTGCAGCGTTTTGGCGTAAGCGACCGCTTCCTCTGCGCTGCGCATATCGGGCTCAGTCACGATTTCGAGCAGCGGTGTACCGGCGCGGTTCAAATCGATACCGCTCTTGCCCTGGAAATCTTCGTGCAATGATTTGCCCGCGTCCTCTTCGAGATGCGCGCGCGTGAGCCGCACCGTCTTCGGCTGCTCGCCCACCACGATATCGAGCGTGCCGCCTTCGACTATGGGCAATTCGTACTGGCTGATCTGGTAGCCCTTGGGCAAGTCGGGATAAAAATAATTCTTGCGGGCGAATACCGAGCGACGGTTTATCTTGCCGTTCACGGCCAGCCCGAAACGGATCGCGCGCTCAACCGCGCCCTTGTTCAATACTGGCAACACGCCGGGCAGCGCGATATCGACCGCGCTCGCCTGCGAATTCGGACTCGCGCCGAATGCCGTGGAACTGCCCGAAAATATCTTGGAGCGCGTCGACAGCTGCGCGTGCGTTTCAAGCCCAATGACTATTTCCCACTTCATGGCCTCAACCTTATTTCTTCACCGCTAAGGACGCAAAGGACGCGAAGGACGCGAAGGACGCAAAGGAAAGGCAGAAAAGCGGAAGGCGAAAATAAAGCTAGGCTTTCGCTTGCCGTATCGTGTGTCCTTTGATTTTCCTTTGCGTCCTTGGCGGTTCAAGATTTTGCCTCAATTCCCGGCGGCATGCGCATATGCCAGTCGGTTGCCTGCTGGTACTGGTGCGCGGCGTTGAGCATTTTCGCTTCGCCGAAATAATTGCCGATGATCTGTAAGCCAACCGGCAGATTTTTGTCACCGAAGCCCGCGGGAATCGACATGCCGGGCAAACCCGCGAGATTGACCGCGATGGTGTAAATGTCCGACAGATACATCTGCACCGGGTCGCCGGCTTTTTCGCCGAGCTTGAACGCGGTCGTCGGCGCAGTTGGGCCCATGATGACGTCGCATTTTTTGAAAGCTTCGACGAAATCCTGCGCGATCAGGCGGCGCAGTTTCTGCGCCTTGATGTAGTACGCATCGTAGTAGCCGTGCGACAGCACATAGGTGCCGATCAGGATGCGGCGCTTTACTTCGGCGCCGAAACCCTGCGCGCGCGTCTTGCCGTACATGTCCGCCAGATCGGTGTACTCCGGCGCGCGATAACCGTAACGCACGCCGTCGAACCGCGACAGGTTGGACGATGCTTCCGCCGGCGCCAGCACGTAGTACACGGGCACCGAGAGTTTCATGTTGGGCAATGACACTTCGACCGTTTCGCAACCGAGCTTTTTGAACTCCGCAATTGCCTGCTCGACTGCGCGGGCGACGTCCGGCGCCATGCCGGCGGCGAAGAACTCCGCCGGCAGGCCAATGCGCATGCCGCGCACCGGCTTGGCGAGGTCGCGCGTGTAATCCTCTTGCTCGCGCTGCAGGCTCGTCGAGTCGCGTGCGTCGTAACCCGCCATCACGTTCATCATCAACGCGAGGTCTTCGGCGGTTTTCGCGAGCGGCCCGGCCTGATCGAGGCTGGACGCGAACGCGATCATGCCGTAGCGCGATACCACGCCGTAGGTGGGTTTGAGGCCGCAGACTCCGGACAGCGCCGCCGGCTGGCGGATTGAACCGCCGGTGTCGGTTCCCGTTGCCGCCGGCACCAGGCGCGCGGCGACCGCTGCCGCCGAACCGCCCGAACTGCCGCCGGGCACAGCGGCCGCGTTCCACGGATTCCTGACTGGCCCGTAGTACGAAGTCTCGTTCGACGAGCCCATCGCAAACTCGTCCATATTGGTCTTGCCGGCGATTACCGCGCCCGCGCGATTGAACAGTTCGATGGCGTGCGCATCGTAGGGGGCGACGAAGTTGGACAGCATTTTCGAGCCGCAGGTGGTGAGCCAGCCCTTGGTGCAGAAGATGTCCTTGTGGGCGAACGGAATGCCGGTCAGAGGTTGCGCTTTGCCTTGTGCAATCAACCCGTCAGCCGCCCGCGCAGCAGCCAGGCTGCGCCCTTCGTCGAGGCTGATGAACGCGTTGACCGCCTTCCCCAGACCATTGATTCGCTTGAGAAAAAACTCTGTTACCTCGACGCTGGACACGCGCTTGGCGGCAAGCTCGGCGGCGAGTTGTTTGAGCGTGAGGTTTAGCATGGAAATGTGAGTGGGAAGGGGGGAGGAGGGAGGTGGAAGTGTCGCGGGCGCGGCAGCGCCCTCCCCTGACTCCTCACCCCTCCCGCCTCACTCAATGACCTTGGGAACCAGGTAGAGGCCCGCCTCGACTTGCGGCGCGATCGATTGAAACAACGCGTGCTGGTCGGCCTCGGTCACGGCATCTTCGCGCAGGCGCAGCATGAGGTCCTGCGCGTGCGACATCGGTTCGACGCCTTCCGTATCGACCGCCTGCATCTCTTCGATCAACCCGAAAATACCGGTCATGCGGTTCAGGAGCTCGCCCGCCTCGTCGGCAGCGATGTCGATGCGGGCGAGTTGCGCGATGCGTTTTACATCGTCCAGCGTGAGGGCCATGGTCCGCGCGTTTTTTCACTTAAAGAATTATTTGTAATAAGGTATTATACAACGCTAATTTAGAGCGTTTTTTTCCTTTCTTCGGAACCAGTTATGTTCGGTTTTTTAAGCGGCTACTTCAACAACGACCTCGCCATCGACCTCGGCACGGCCAACACCCTGATCTACGTGCGCGGCAAGGGCATCGTGCTCGACGAGCCGTCGGTGGTGGCGATCCGCCAGGAAGGCGGCCCCAACGGCAAGAAAGTCATCCAGGAAGTCGGCCTCGCGGCGAAACAAATGCTGGGCAGAACACCCGGCAACATCACGGCGATACGCCCGATGAAAGACGGCGTCATCGCCGACTTCACGGTGACCGAGCAGATGCTGAAGCACTTCATCAAAAAAGTGCACGACTCGCGCCTGTTCTCGCCAAGCCCGCGCATCATCATTTGCGTGCCGTGCGGCTCGACGCAGGTCGAAAAACGCGCGATACGCGAATCCGCGATCGGCGCCGGCGCTTCGCGCGTGTATCTGATCGAAGAACCGATGGCCGCGGCGATTGGCGCCGGCCTGCCGGTTAGCGAAGCCACCGGCTCGATGGTCGTCGACGTCGGTGGCGGCACCACGGAAGTCGGCGTGATTTCGCTGGGCGGTCTCGTGTACAAAGGCTCGGTGCGCGTCGGCGGCGACAAGTTCGACGAAGCCATCATCAATTACATCCGCCGCAATTACGGCATGCTGATCGGCGAAACGACCGCGGAGCAGATCAAGAAAGAAATCGGCTCGGCCTTCCCCGGCTCCGAGGTGCGCGAAAAAGAAGTCAAAGGCCGCAACCTCGCCGAAGGCATCCCGCGCAGTTTCACCATTTCCTCCAATGAAATTCTCGAAGCCCTGACCGAACCGTTGAACAACATCGTCAGCGCGGTCAAATCAGCGCTCGAACAAACGCCGCCCGAACTCGCGGCGGACATCGCGGATAAAGGCATTGTGCTGACCGGCGGCGGCGCGCTGTTGCGCGATATCGACCGTCTGCTGATGGAAGAAACCGGCCTGCCGGTGATCGTCGCCGAAGACCCGCTGACCTGCGTCGTGCGCGGCTCCGGCATGGCGCTCGAGAAAATGGAAAAACTCGGCAGCATCTTCACTGATGACTGAGCGGAGTGAGGGGTGAGGCGTAAGGCGAAAATCCGCCGCCTTGAACCGCTTCTCCCCTATCACCTCTCGCTTCACGGCTGATGGAACATTCTCCGCCGCCGTTTTTCAAGCGCGGCCCCACCCCCTTCGTCCGCTTGCTGTTGTGTTCCCTGCTGTCGATCGCGCTGTTGATTTCGGATGCGCGCTACGGCTACCTCGAAGGCATCCGCAAGGCAGTGTCTGTCCTCATCTACCCGTTGCAGCGCCTGGCGGGAGCGCCGCGCGCGGCGCTCGACGGCGTGGGCGAGTTCTTCGTCACGCAGAACGCGCTGCGCACGGAAAACGCCAAGCTTGCCGCGCAGAGCCTGAGCGACGCCGTAATGCTCAGAAAGTACGCTGCACTCGCGGCCGAAAACGCCCACTTGCGCGATTTGCTGGCGGCGCGCCAGCGTTTTCCCGAGAGCACCGTGTTCGCCGAAGTGCTCTACGCCGGACGCGATCCGTTCACGCGCAAAATCGTCATCGACCGCGGCCAGCAGCACGGCATCAAGGCCGGGCAACCGGTCATCGACCAGATCGGCGTCATCGGCCAGGTCACGCGCATCTATCCGTGGCTGGCGGACGTCACCCTGATCACCGACAAGGAGCAGGCGGTGCCGGTGCAAAGCCTGCGCAACGGGCTGCGCGCCGTGCTCGGCGGCACCGGCAACGATGGCCAGCTCGAACTGAAGTTCATCCCGCTTAACGCGGATTTCCAGAACGGCGACCAGCTCATGACCTCTGGCATCGACGGCGTCTACCCGCCGGGACTGCCGGTGGCCGAGGTATCCAACGTCGAGCGCAACGCGGCGTACCTGTTCGCGCGCATTACATGCAAACCGCTCGCGGGCGCCACCAGCCACAGCCAGGTGCTGGTGCTGAACTGGGAAAACAAGGCGCCCGAGCGGCCCGCCGACGAAGCTAAACCGGCGCGCGCGAAAAAATCGCGGCGGGGCAGCTGATGCAGGCGCGCGATATCGCTCCGCACGAGATTCTGCTGCCGGTGCGGGCGACTTTCATTATTTTTACTTTTATCGCGGCGCTGCTGATCAACCTGCTGCCGTGGTCGGGCTGGTGGCTCGCCATCAAACCGGATTTTGTCGCGCTGGTAGTGCTGTACTGGTGCATACAGCAGCCGCGCAAGGTCGGCTTCACCTCGGCCTGGCTGCTCGGTCTCGTGATGGACGTCGCCGAAGGCAGCCTGTTCGGCCAGCATGCGCTCGCCTACTCGGTGCTCGCGTTTGGCGGCATCGTGCTGCACCGCCGCGTGCTGATGTTCACGATGCGCGACCAGGTGCTGCACGTGCTGGTGCTGCTGGTGCTGAACGACCTGATGGTGCTCGCCGTGCGCATGCTGGCTGGCACCGCGTTTCCCGGCATCAGCTATTTCATCGGCGGCCTGGCCGCGGCGGCGCTGTGGCCGGCGCTGACTTTCCTGTTCAAATTGCCGCAGCGGCCGGCGCCCGACCCCGACCGTGTCTGAACTGACCATCAACCCGGGCGTCGAGCTCAGGAATTCACGGCTCGAGATCTACCACTTCCGCCTGCGGCTGGCGATCGCCTCCGGGTTCGTGCTGTGCATGTTTTTCCTGCTGTTCGTGCGCTTCTTTTACCTGCAGGTGGTGCAGCACGATTATTACAGCACGCTTGCCGAAGCCAACCGCATCTCGATCGTGCCCATCGTGCCCAACCGCGGCATCATCGTCGACCGCAATGGCGTGTTGCTCGCCAACAACTATTCTGCCTACACGCTCGAGATTACGCCGCACAAGGTCGAGGACATCGACGCGCTGATCGATGATCTGGCAACGGTGATCGAAATCACGCCCAAGGACCGGCGCCGCTTCCGCAAACTGATCGAGGAAAGCAAAAGCTTCGAGAGCCTGCCGATACGCACCCGCCTCTCTGACGAGGAGATCGCGCGCTTCGCCGCTAACCGCTATCGCTTTCCCGGCGTCGAAATCAACGCGCGTCTCTTCCGCCAGTATCCGCAGGCCGCGCTGTTCTCGCACGTGGTCGGCCACATCGGACGCATCAACCCGCGCGAGATCGAGCAGCTCGCGGCCGACGGCCTCGACGCCAATTACCGCGGCACCGATTACATCGGCAAGGTCGGGCTCGAGCAAAGCTACGAGACGCACCTGCACGGCACCACCGGCGTGGAAGAAGTCGAAGTCGACGCCGCCGGCCGCGCCGTGCGCACGCTGTCGCGCTCGGCGCCGGTGTCCGGCAACAATCTCGCGCTTAATCTCGACGCCAAGCTGCAGGAAGTGGTCTACCGCGCTTTCGGCGACAACCGCGGAGCGCTCGTCGCTATCGATCCCGCCACCGGCGGCGTGCTCGCTTTCGTCTCCAAGCCCGGTTTCGATCCCAATCTGTTCGTCGACGGCATCGATCCGAAGAACTGGAAAGAACTCAACGAGTCAATCGACCGCCCAATGGTCAACCGCGCGCTCGCCGGCACCTATCCGCCGGGTTCCACCTTCAAACCATTCATGGCGCTCGCGGCGCTGACGTACGGCAAGCGGCGGCCCGAGCAGGTGATCAGCGATCCGGGCGGCTACAACTTCGGCGGACATTTTTTCCGCGACGACAAGGTCGGCGGGCACGGCATGGTCGATATGTACAAGTCGATCGTCGTTTCGTGCGATACCTATTACTACATGCTGGCCAACGACCTCGGCATCGACAACATATCGATGTTCATGAAACAGTTCGGCTTCGGCAGCCGCACCGGTATCGACATCACGGGCGAGTCGGCGGGCATCCTGCCATCGCAGGAATGGAAAATGAAGCGGTTCCGGCAAAAATGGTACGCGGGCGAAACCATCAGCGTGGGCATCGGCCAGGGCTACAACACTTACACCCCACTGCAGCTCGCGCAGGCCATGGCGACCATCGCCAACGACGGCGTGATGTTCCGGCCGCACATCGTCAACTACGTGGAAAACATCGTGACGCGCAACCGCTCGGTGGTCGAGCCGCAACCGCTGCGCACGGTGGACGTCAAACCCGAACATCTGCAGGTCGTCAAGGATGCGCTGATCGGCGTCAACAAGGAGGGCACCGGGGCGCGCGCCTTCGCGGGGGCGCCGTACACCAGCGCCGGCAAGACCGGCACCGCGCAGGTGATTGCCATCAAGCAGGGCGAGAAGTATGTGGAGAGCCGGGTCGCCGAAAAACATCGCGATCACGCGCTGTTCATCGCCTACGCGCCGGCCGACAAACCGAAGATTGCCGTCGCCGTGCTGGTTGAAAACGCCGGTTTCGGCGCGCGCGCCGCAGCACCCATCGCGCGCGCGGTGTTCGACTACTACCTGCTCGGCAAGCAGCCGATTCCGTTGAAACCCGGCAAGGACGACCCCAATGACACCCAGGATTAGGCGCGTCACGCGGGCCCTGACCGCACACATCGATAGCCAGTTGCTGATCGCGCTGTTGCTGCTGATGGCGGTCGGACTGATCACGATATTCAGCGGTTCCAACCAGAGCGCTGCGCGCGTATCGAGCCAGCTTGCCAACATCGTGGTGGCCCTGGGCGTGCTCTATGTATTTGCCCATATCCCGCCGCATTACCTGATGCGCATTGCATTGCCGCTCTATGTGCTGGGCGTGCTGTTGCTGTTATGCGTCGCGCTGTTCGGCGACATCGTCAACGGCGCGCGGCGCTGGCTCTACATCGGCGTCACGCGCATCCAGCCGTCGGAACTCATGAAAATCGCGGTGCCGCTGATGCTGGCCTGGTACTTCGACCGATACGAAGCGACGCTCAAATTGAAGAACTACATCGTCGCGGTGGCGCTGTTGCTCGTGCCGATCGGATTGATCGTGCGCCAGCCCGATCTGGGCACCGCACTGCTGATTACCGCCGCCGGCGGCTACGTGCTGTTTCTCGCCGGATTGTCATGGCGCATCATCGGCGGACTCGCGATCGCAGGGGCCGCGTGCATGCCTTTCGTATGGGGCATGATGCACGACTACCAGCGCCAGCGCATTCTGACCCTGATCGATCCGACGCAGGATCCCCTGGGCGCCGGCTACCACACCATACAGTCGACGATCGCGGTCGGCTCCGGCGGCATCATCGGCAAAGGCTGGCTGCAGGGCACGCAAACCCATCTCGATTTCATCCCCGAGCGCACCACCGATTTCATTTTCGCCGTCTATTCGGAGGAATGGGGCCTGCTCGGCAATATGGTGCTGCTCTTTTTGTTCCTGCTGGTGATCGCGCGCGGTGTCGTCATCACCGCCAACGCCGCGACCTTGTTCACGCGCCTTTTCGGTGGCGCCATCACGCTGACCTTTTTCACCTACGCGTTCGTCAACATGGGCATGGTCAGCGGCATCCTGCCGGTGGTGGGCGTGCCGTTGCCGCTGGTGAGCTACGGCGGCACGTCGTTGGTCACCATCTGCCTGGGCCTCGGCATACTGATGAGCATAGAAACGCATAAGAAACTGGTGCAATCTTGAAGCGAAAGGCGAGAGACGAGAGGCGAGAGGCGGAAAAACCTGCCCGCAGCGCGACGGCGAGCCCCCCCTCTCCTCTCGCCTCACTCCTCTCGCCTCTCCGCACAATTGCGGCATGCGCCGCAATTGCGCTCGCCGGCTGTGCCGGCGTAAGCACGCGCGAGCAACCGCCGGCGCCCGACGGCACGCCTGTTCAGGCGACTTCGCCGACGCAGACCCGGCCTGCCACCCCGAAGGGCGGTGGTTACTATCTGAACGACGGGCCCGGCGAAAATCCGCCTGCCAATATCGACCAGATCCCGGACGCGGTGCCGCGCGTGGAGGCGCTGCGTCCCGCCAACATGCGGCCGTACACCGTGATGGGACAAACTTATACGCCGATGACGCGGCTCGCCCCATACAAGGAACGCGGCATTGCCAGTTGGTACGGGCGGCGTTATCACGACCAGAAAACCTCCTCCGGCGAAATCTACGATATGTACGGCATGACCGCGGCGCATACCGTGTTGCCGATTCCGAGTTATGCGCGCGTGACCAATCTCGCCAACAACAAGTCGATTGTCGTGCGCATCAACGACCGCGGGCCGTTTCATTCCGACCGCCTGATCGACCTTTCATACACCGCGGCCTACAAGCTCGGCGTGCTTGGCGGCGGCAAAGCGATGGTCGAAGTGGAAACCATCATCCCCGGTGCCGCCGCACCGGCCGCGCCTGCTGTCGTCGCGGCGCCGGTTCCAGCGGCACCAGTAGCGGCGCCGCCCCCTGCGACTGCCACACCGTTGCCGCAGACCGCACCGACGATCGCCACGCCATTGCTGGCCGCAGAGCCGGCAGTTACATCGCCGGCCAAACCGGAAGCTGCCCCGGTGGTTGCGGTGACCGCTGAACAAAAAGGCCTGTTCCTGCAGCTCGCTGCATTCGGCTCGCAGGACAATGCGGATAATTACCTTGCCCGCCTGCGCGGGCAAATCGATTGGCTGGCGCCTGCACTGCACGTTTATCGGAAAGACGGTCTCTATCGCGTGCACGCCGGCCCGTATAACAACCAGGCCGATGCGCGCGCCGCGGCCGACCGCATCAGCCAGGCGCTCGGCATCAAGCCAATGGCGCTTACCCGCTAGTCCGCATCACAGCGCGAACTTCAGCTCGACCACCACCGTGCGCTGCGGAAACGGGTGGAACAGAAAATACTTGTGGTCGGTCAGGTTTTCGATACCGAGCGCGGCACTCCATTGCTTATGGACTTGGTAGCGCACGCGCGCGTCCACGACGAAGTAGTGATCGAACCCCTGGTACGCATTCGGATTGATGTCGGTATTGTCTACTGTCGCCCAGACACGCGCGCTAGAACGCGCGGCCAAAGTGCTCGACCAATGCTCGTCATGGCGATAAGTCGCGACCGCCGTCGCTTTATAGCGCGGGATGTTGGGCGTGGATTTTCCCGTAACGTCGGTCAGCACATTGGCAATGTTTCTGAAGTTGAGATCAGACAGGATTTTCGAATCCACAAACGTCATGCTGCCCGACAGGTCGAGCCCGCGAATCAACGCATCTCCTTTCTCCGCAACGAGCTCGACGCCGCGCGAGCGTATGCGATCAATGTTTTGCGTCGATGAAGCGATCAACGTACTGCCGGGGATGGTCGAATTCTGCGCGATCAGCGCGTCAGTGAGGTTTTCCTGGAATAGGGATACGCGTACCCGGCTGTTCTCGACGGCGCGCTCCACAGCCAGTTCGCCGGAATACGCGCGTTCCGGCCGCAGGTTCGGGTTGGGCGTCACGATGGTGGCTCCGCTGTTGACCGCCTGGTACAACTCCGTGACCGTCGGAAACCGGAACGCGGTGCCATAGGAAGCCGTCACGCGCCAATCCCGGTTTGCTTCCCACGCGAGCGACGCCTTGGGCGAAAACTTCGAAGAATCGAGACTGAGCTGGTTGCGCGTCGAACTCGAAGCCGCGTTGGTTGCATAGTTGAAGCCGTCGCGTGCGGCCCAGTATTCCTGGCGTCCGCCCAGCGTCAGCTTCCATTGCGGCGCAAAACGCCATGCGTCCTGAATCCAGATCGCATTGGTGCTGGTCTTGCCCTGCGACTGTGCAGTCGTTGCCAGTGCGCCGCCGAATATCCAGTCGGCGGTGGTGGACGTGTTGCTGGCAAGCGCGTAGCGATCGGTATGCAGACCAAAACTCAGTTGATGCGCGCCCTTGATGCCCTGCGGCCGCCAGATGGCCTTCAAGTCCGCCGTATACCAACCCGTGCCATCCAGAGCCTGCAAGGTTCCCGCGCCGCCATTCACCGCGCCGGGCAGCGCGTTGGGCGACGCTGCATTCCCGGCAAAAGCCGCGAAGCCGGGGAAGCGTGTCGTGTCGGTGCCGAAGCGCGTGCTGCTGAGTACCGCCTCCCAATCCCATTCGCGCTGCATGCTCGACTTCAGCGACACGCTTTGCGCCAGGTGTTCCTGGGCTGCGTTGTAGATCCCGCTCGTGCTGGAAAAAGCGGTTGCGCCTATCGCGCCGCCGCCGGTAAAGCGGAAGCCTCCGATGTTAAGGTCGGCTCCCGAAAATACCGGGTTGCCGGCAGCGTCCCGCAGATAAGTTTCCACCCTCGATTTGGCCGCGTTCTGAAAAAACCCTATCGAGTAAGCGGCGCGCCACTCAGCATTAAAATCGTACGCGACCTTGGCCTTGAGCGTCTCCTGCTGTTTGCGCTCGATGCCGCCCGCACCGATTACCGCGATATTGCGGCCCAGCCTGTCCTTGTCGATGATTCCGCCGGTGGTGGGCGCGCCCGTCGCACTGGGCGTAGTAGCCAGCGCGGTAATGATGGCGAGCGGTTGCGTCTGGCTGTCGAGATGATTGGCGCTCAGCCACCACGACAGGTCTCCCGTGCGATTGCCCAGAATGCCGCTGTACTGTTTGGAATTGTAGGTATTGCTGGTGCCATAAAGACTGTAGCCCTGCGACGCACCCTGCACTTTCGCGCCGGCCTCCAACTTCTGCGGCATGCGGGTGGTGATTTCAACCACCGCGCCCATGGAGTTGCCGGGATACGCGGCAGAGAACGGCCCGTACATGACGTCGATGCGCTCGATTTCCTCCGGCGCAACCAGCGCCCAGCGCGGCGATGCGGAACTATTGTTATTGCCGATCAGCGACGACAACAGAAAGCCATCCGCGTAAATCAGGCTGCGCGCGCTTTGGCCGAGCCCCGAGGTGCGCGTGGCCAGTGGTGCCTGCTGGTCGCCGAAATTGCGCTTGCGCACGATCAGGCTCGGCAAATACTTGAGCGCGTCCTCCGTGTTCATCACGTTGATGGATTCGTCCATCTGCGCCCGCGTGACGCTTTCGGTGGTCGCGGGCAGCTGGTATTTTTCCACCGCGGTCGGTTGCACGGTCACACTGACTTCAGGCAGCACGGTCGGCGCGGACAAAGCCTGCGCCCGCGCGCCGGGCACGGCGCTTGCCAGCGCAATGGCGGCGAACAATGGCTTGATGACCAAAACACGCGCGTCGATAACGCGCCTCTTGCGACAAATATACAAACAGGACTCCCCGTATCCGCGACCGGCATATGCCGGCGTGAACAACCGCGGGCAACTTCGCGCACGAAGTTGCCGCCCGACTATTTCAGGTCAGGGGAGGGAGGGCCGCGTGGAGCGGCAGAGAGAGGGGGGAAAGACGTGCCGCCGGCGGTGCCGGCGAGCACTGCGGCAAAAGTCGAAATAATGCGTTCGAATCCAGCGGCCGGCGCTTGCGTGAGTCCCGGCGTGTGGTCGCTGACACCGAGACAAAACGGGCAATGCGGCAGGGAACTGCTGGCAGGGATTTGCTTCGCCGGCGATTGTTGCGCGGCCTGCGATGCCTTGTTGGTCGTGCAGATCGTCGCCTGGATATCGACCGGCGCAGCGTTCGCCAGCAACGGCCACAGCGCGTTGAACGCGATGCCGAAAATTGCCAACCACGTGACGATGCGGCGATTCATATGGCGGGCATTGTAGGACAAATTTCCGCGACGGTCATTCGTCGTATCTCACACCACGTGGTCGGGCGCCAGCGCACAAGGATTCGCGGAGGTCCCCGTTTCGATCTGTATGGTGACGTGGCCGATGCCGAATTCATGCTCGATGTGATGCACGACATCGGCAAAAAAATCGTCGCCTGGATGGCCGGCAGGCATTACCAGGTGTGCCGTCAACGCGGTTTCCGTAGTGCTCATCGCCCAGATATGCAGATCATGCACTTCACATACACCTGGCAGGCCGCATAGATAGTTTCTGACTTCGGCCGGATTGACGTTTTCAGGCGCCGCGTGCAACGCGAGCTTTACCGAATCGCGCAAAAGTCCCCAAGTGCCCGCGAATATGATCGCCACGATCAACAGACTCACCGCAGGATCAAGCCACGACCATCCCGTAAACATTATTCCGGCGCCGGCGATGGCGACGCCGAGCGACACACCGGCGTCCGCTGCCATGTGCAGGTACGCGCCGCGCACGTTGAGATCGTGTTTGCGGTCCGCCATGAAAAGCCACGCCGTGCCGCCGTTGACGAGTATCCCGGCGAGCGCCACCCAAATCATCAGGGTTTCGTTCGGCACGTCGGGACTTTTGAACCGCAGCACGGCCTCCCACGCGATGCCGCCCGTCACAACGAGCAGCAACATCGCATTGCCGAGTGCCGCCAAAATGGTCGAGCCGCGATACCCGTACGTGAAACGCGCTGACGGCGGCCGCTGCGCCAGCGCCGAAGCACCCCACGCGAGAATGAGGCCGACGACATCGCTCAAGTTGTGCATGGCATCCGCCACCAGCGCGAGCGAGTTGGCCATCAGGCCGCAGATCACTTCCGCCACCACGAACGCGAGATTCAGCGCGATGCCAATCGCGAACGCGCGGCCCAACCGCGCCCCGGGCGACGGGTGATCGTGCGCGTGATGATGATGGGCGTGGGAATGAGCGTGCATGCGTTTACCGGCGTGAGCTGATACCGGTTCACTCTATATTGAAGCGCGGCCCAATGCCACCCCCGCCGGCCGCGGCCAGCCAGGAACTTTTTCGTCCGCCGATTAGCGGTAGCGGCTCGCGCGCGGCGTGAAAGCGAAAACGATCACCGCCAGCGCCGTCATTACCCAGACGATGGCAGGACCCGACGGCCAATCAGTAAGCGCCGACACCAGCAGACCCAGCGCATAGCCCGCCGCGCTTAGCGCATAGCTTGTGACGAGGCGCCCTTTCACCATGCGCCGCGTGGCGAGCGCCGGCACGATCAGCGTCGTGAACACGAGATACAGCCCGACCAACTGCACCGACACCGTGACGGCGCACGCGAACAGCACATAAAAGCCCGTGCGTCCCATACGCTCGCCGAGCGCGAACCACGCCAGCAGAATCACGGCATACGCCGCCGCCACCAGCGGCAGGCGCGCCAGGTCTACCCACAATATCTGCCCGACCAGCAGATCCTTGAGGTGCTCGGCGCCGTGGGGATTGCTCGCGAGCAGGATCAGAGCGCCGCTGGCGGCGAGAATGAATGTCACGCCTATCATCGCTTCCTGCACTTCGGGCCAGCGCTTCTCGGTCCACGTCAGCAGCAAGGCGCCGCACAACGCGGCGCTCAGCGCAGCGGCCTGTACCGCCCAACCCTGCGGCTCGAAACCAGCCCAGTCCGCCCCGATCACGCCTAGGCCCGCGATCTGCGCGATGGCGAGATCGATGAACACGATGCCGCGGCTTAAGACTTGCGCACCCAGCGGCACATGCGTCGCGGTGACGAGCAGGCCCGCGATCAACGCGGGCCACAGGATGCTCAAGTCCAGTGCGACGGAATTCATTTCGCTACCGCCAGCAACCGCGCGAGCGTATCGTCGAAAAGACTGAACAGATCCTTGGCCTTGTCGCTGCCGCCGACCGTAAACGGCAACATGACCGCCGGAATTTTAACGTTACTCGACAGCCATTCCGCAGCGCGCGGATCGTTATAGGCAGAGCGGACGACGGCCTTCGCGGGATCCTTGGCAAGACGCGCGAGCAGTTCGCTCATATGCGCAGTGGTCGGCGGCAGGCCCGGCTTGGGCTCAAGGCTGCCGATTTCGCGTATGCCGAGCCACGCATTGAGATACGTCATGTTCTTGTGGTAACCGACGACCGCCATGCCCTTGAGCGGCGCGCCTTCCTTGTCCCAGCGTGCCGTCGCCTGTTGCCAGCGGTCGAGGAAGGACTTGGTGCGGGCGCGATAAATTCCGGCTTCGGCCGCATCGAGCTGGGCCAAGCGTTCGCCGAGCGCAGCCGCGATTTTTGCGATGTTGCGCGGATCGAGATGGATATGCGGATTGCCGCCGGGGTGCACGTCGCCCTGCGAGCGGTCGACCAGCGTCGGCACTTCCAGCAATACCACCTGCGTCGATGCTTCGAAATATCCGGGTTGCCCGACCTGGATCTTTGCGTTGCCGGCCTGCGTCAGCACCAGCGGCAGCCACCCTATCTCGAGCTGCGCGCCGGTACACACCACGAGATCGGCGCTGCGCGCGCGTGCAATCAGGCTGGGGCGCGCCTCGACGTGATGCGGATCCTGCAACGCGTTGGTCGCAATATAGACGTTCACTTTGTCGCCGCCCAGTTCCTTGCTGAGCGAGCCCCACTCGGGCGTACAGGTAAAAATATTCAGCGCCGCTTGCGCCGGCGATACCGCCAGCGCAAGCAACAACATCAGCCAGACTCCTGCATTTATTTTCATGATGGTGTCCTCTCGTCCGGATCAGAACTTGTGCGCGCCATGCGCGCCCAGGCTGTAGATGTACTGCAGCAGCACCTGATTGTCGGTGACACCCAGCCGCGATTTGTCGGACGCGAACTGCAAGCGCAGCCGGCTGAATTCTGTCGGACTGAAATCGAGCATCAGCGTACTGCGGCTCGGGCTGTGGTTGGCGAGCACCGGAAAATCGGCGGCGGTCGGACCGAGCCCGTTATTGACGATGCCGTTGTTCAGCGTGCCGTAACGCAAAGCATCGTAGCGGTAACCCACGCGCCAGCGCGGGTAAAACTGCCACACGCCCTGCGCGTACCAGCCCGACTGCTCGGCCTGCAGGGAACTCGCAAACGGCACGCCGAATTGCGACGTCGCCTGCGCGGTATCGTCGTAGACGAGAGTGCCGCTCTGCCGCAGACGAAAATATTCACCCTGCAGTTTGACATTGTTGTACGTGGCATTGCCGTTGGGCGACCACTTGAGCACGCCGTCCACGCCCCACAGCGTGGCACTGCCGGTAAAGCTGTTGGCGACAGCGCCCGCCAGCCTATCAGTGTCTTGATAGCTGCGTCCGTTGGGCGAAGCCCTGAGATAGGACAGGCCCGTGCGCCACGCGGTGCTCGCGCCGATGTCGCCGCCCAGATGGGCGAACAGCGCGCTGCCGCCGACGCCGTTCTTGTTGCGGTCGTTGCCGGGAAACTGATTGCCCGCGCTGAGTTCCGCACCCACTTCGACAAACAAATCGGTGGGCGCTATCCATTTGACCTGCACGCCGTCCTGCTTCAACTGGTTGCCGAGGAACGCTTTGTACACCAGCGGCGCGTCCTGAAAATCCCACGCGTGCTGGTGCTGCTCGTTGAGGTAACCAAGGCTGGAAAAAAAACGTCCGCCTTTGACAACGAAACCGCGCGGCAAAGCGAGGGTCTGGAAATAAGCTTCTTCGACAGCGACTCCGCCCTCAGGTGCCAGCGATGCAATCGCAACACCGCGAAAATACGGATCGATGTTGGCGCTGATATTAAGCTCGGTTTCACCGAGCCCAAAGCTGCGCTTGGGCGGACCGACTTCGCCGCCTGATGGTGCATAGCCAGTGATCTGATAGCGGTTCGGGTCTTGCGAGCTGCGCGCGAAAGTGCCCTGCAGTATCAATGACACCGCGGGGTTGAACGCGTTTTCGCCGCTGCGCGCGGATGCGGCTGCCGCGGTGGCGGTTTCCGCCCGCGCGGCATTCTGCTCGGCTTTTACCGCGGTGGTTTCCGCCTGCGTCGCGGTGGTTTCCGCTTTACCCGCTTTGGCTTCGGCTTCGGAAAGCCGCTTCTCCAAAGCCTGAATGCGCTTTTCGTACGCGTCTTTCATCTGCCTGATCTCTTCGCGTATCTTGCCGAGATCGGCGTCCTGCGCCAACACTGGACCGGCAAAGGCCAATGCAACCGCCGCAGCGATCAAATTACGTTTGAACACGTGGGTTCTCCTCAATCACAACAGAACACGGCAACCGCTTCTCAGCAGTTACCCCGCAGGTGTGTCAGAGGATTACGGGCGGGCCGCGCGAAGCGGGGACGACTAGATTGGCGGGAAAAGCCGGGGGGGAATGGTTGACGCTGAGTTCAACCGTGTTGTTCGCGACCTTGAGTGGAGCATGGTCGCAACCGACTGCGCCGAGGACTTCCGCGAACGCAACGTGGAATTCGCACAATGCCGAGTGCGCGGCTTTTTTGCCGTTGTTCTGCTGCTCGACCGGAGCAGACTTGCCGTCGTGCAGATGCCACACCTGGTGAGTAAGCGCGACGTGCTGCGCCACCAGCAGCAAAGCTGCCAGCAGTACCTGCATCAAGCCGCGTTTCAGAACCATGGAGTCGTGCCCATAAGTGGCAAGCGCGAACACGCTAACACAAGGCAAGGCGGGTTGCAAAAACCCGCACAATCGTCGTTGAGTGGCTGCTATATACTCGTTTGCACCATTTGACCGTGTCACCTGCCGGCGCGCGATGAAGCAAACCCTGAAATTTCTGATCAAGCTCTACCAGTGGTGCCTGAGCCCGTTCTTCGGCGGCCAATGCCGTTTTTATCCGAGCTGCTCGGTCTACGCGGCGGAAGCCATCGACACGCACGGCGCGTTACGCGGCTCCTGGCTGGCGATCACACGGTTGCTGCGCTGCCACCCTTTTCATCCGGGTGGCGTGGATCCGGTACCGCCGTTAAAGTAAAGGAAAGACGCCAGGCGAGAGACGAGAGACGGGTTTCCGCCTCTCGTCTGGCGCCTCTCGAATTCTATCCGGCCACCCGGCAGATCAAACCTTTCAAATAATCGCCCTCGGGGAAATTCAGCGCGACGGGATGGTCTGCTCCTGCGCTGAGGTGTTCGACGATCTGCGCTTCGACGCCGGCATCGAGTGCCGCGCCCGCGACGATTTTCTGGAAGAGTTCGCGCGACACGCCGCCCGAGCACGAAAACGTGAACAACAGGCCGCCTGGACGCAGCAGTTTGAACGCGAGCAGATTGATGTCTTTGTAAGCGCGCGACGCTTTCTCGGCGTGCGCGGCGGTCGGCGCGAATTTCGGCGGATCGAGCACGATCAAATCGAAGCTGCGCGCCTGGTCGCGCATTTTTCGCAGCAACTGAAACACGTCGCCTTCGATGCATTCGGCAACCGGCAATTTGTTGAGCGCGACATTGCGCTTGAGCAGTTCCAGCGCCGGGCCCGAGCTGTCGACAGCGGTCACTTGCGCTGCACCGCCGACCAACGCATTGACCGTGAACCCGCCGGTGTAAGCGAAACAATCGAGAACTGCGCGCTTTTCCGCCAGCTCGCGCACCCGCACTCGGTTGGCACGCTGGTCGAGGTAAAAACCGGTTTTGTGCCCGTGCGGCACATCGACCTCGAACGCAGCACCCGTTTCGTATACAACCATTGGGCTGGCGGGTGCGGCCCCGCGCAATACGCCAACGCTGGGGTTGAGCCCTTCCAGCGCCAACACGTCGGCGTCCGAGCGCTCGTAAACCGTCTGCGGCTTCACCAGCTCCATCACTGCATCGGCAATGGCGTCCCGCCAAAGCATGGCGCCGGCGCTCGACAGTTGTACTACGACCGTGCCGGCATAGCGGTCTATCACCACGCCGGGCAAGCCGTCAGATTCCGCATGCACCAGCCGCACGGTGTCGGTCGCCGGCAGCAGGCGCGCGCGCAACGCCACCGCGCGCTCGATACGTTCGCGGAAAAATCCTGCGTCTATCCCGCGTTTCTGCCAATCCCACACGCGCGCAATGATGTTCGATTGCGGGTTGCACGCCGCCATCGCGAGGAACTCACCGTCGCTGCTGTGCACCTCGATGGTTTCGCCGGCTGCCGGTTCGCCCGTCAGCTTGCCGACGGCGCCCGAAAACACCCATGGATGACGGCGCTTGAGCGATTTCTCGCGGCCTGGCTTTAAAACAAGTTTATTCATGCAACCGCCGATGAACGCAGATGAACGCCGATAAAACGAAAGCTAAACCGCCTTGATTGCCTGGAAAATTTTTAGAGCTGTTTATATCATGCCTTTTCTTGTGCTGTTATCCGCGTGTATCGACGTTCATCGGCGGTTACATTGCTTTTAGCTTTTCCCTGGTGATTCAGCTTTTCTTTTTGGCCCGCGGATGCGCCGCATCGTAAACCTTGGCCAGCGACTGAAAATCGAGATGCGTATACACCTGGGTGGTCGAAATGCTCGCGTGGCCGAGCATTTCCTGCACCGCGCGCAGATCGCCGCTCGATTGCAGGACATGCGAGGCAAACGAATGGCGCAATACGTGCGGATGCACGTTGGCGGCGAGGCCGAGTTTCAGCGCCCACTCTTTCATGCGGTACTGGATGGCGCGCGCGGTGAGGCGCGTGCCCTTGCTGCTGACGAACAGCGCATCGGTACCTTCATTGACCAGCAGTTCGCGCCTGGCCAGCCATTTTTTCACGGCGGCAAGCGCGTGGCTGCCGACCGGCACCACGCGCGTCTTGGCACCCTTGCCCGTCACGCGTACCGTTGCGTCGCCGAAATTGATGTCGGCGGGCGCGAGGCTCGTGAGCTCGGCCAGCCGCAACCCCGACGAATAAAAGAGTTCGAAGATCGCCTTGTCGCGCAGCGCGAGATCGTCGTCGCCAGGGATGTTCATCATGCGCCCGGCTTCGTCGGGCGACAAAGCATGCGGCAGCGACTTCTTGGCTTTCGGCGCGCGCAATCCGACGCAGGGATTGTTGGCGTAACCGTGGTCGCGCGCGAGATAGCGATAAAATCCGCGCCACGCCGACAATATGCGCGCGAGGCTGCGACCATCGAGTCCGCGCGCGTGCAATTGGGAAACAAAGCGGCGGATCTGGTGTAACTCCAGCCTGGCCAGCGGCGTGTCCTCGGCGAGCCCGATCAGCGCGGCGATGTCGCGCTGGTAATTCAATTGCGTGTTTTGGCTCAGGCGCCGTTCGTTGGCGAGGTGACCGAGATAATCCTTCAGCAGCTTTGCCGCGCCCGCGTTTTGTACGGAAGAGGGTTTTGTCTTCTCCGCCTCATGCCTCACGTATGACCACTCAAGCGATGTAACGCTGCAGCGCCGCCGCCGCCGTCTCGCTGAGCCGCTTCAGGTAGAGCGTACCCATTTCGGGATAAAAGCGCTGCGCGTCTTCGCTCGCCATCGCGAGCAGGCCGAATGAAGTGCCGTTTTTCAATGCGACATACGCATACGATTTCAGATGCGCGGCTGACTCGCCGAACCATTCCGCGGTGTCGACCATGGCGTGCGCGCTGCAATAAGGATTGGAGAGGCTCTCCGCGAATTCGCGCGCCGCGGCACTCACGGCATCGAATTCGGGCATTTGCGGATGCTCGCCATTCGTCCACAAACGCAACACGGTATGCGGCACCGCGAAATCCTCGCGCAAATTGAAATGCAGCGCGGCGATGACGGCATCGATATCGCCCGCGGCAACCAGCGCCAGGGTCAGCCGGTGAATTTTTTCACCGATCGCGTCATTCTGCTCGCCGAATACGATCAGCTCGCGCAGTTTGTCTTCGAGCTGCTTGCTCTTGTCGCGCAGCGTCAGGATCTGGCGCTCGCTGATCGGAATCGCGCGACCGCCGTGCGGGTGCGGAATCATGATGGTCGCCAGGAAATCCGCATGCTCTTCAAAAAACTCCGGGTGCTGCTTGAGGTAGTTCACGACCGCATCGGGTGTCATATCGCTGCCTTTGTAATCAAATCTACTGCCAAAGCGGTTAACCGCCGATAGACGCCGATAGACGTCGATAAAATGCACAAAGCCGATTGTTAAAATTTACGTGAATCATCTGCGTCCTGATCCCGTTCATCTTCTATCTCGATCTTATCGGTGTTCATCGGCGTTCATCGGCGGTTGCAATTCGAGTTTGAAGTTTATAGCTCTATCTCGCCTGCGAACACGGTGACTGCCGGGCCGGTCATCAGCACCGGCTTGCCTTCACCCTCCCATAATATACTGAGGTCGCCGCCGCGCGTAGTAACGGCCACGCGCGGGTCGAGAAATCCGCGCTGTATGCCGGCAACCGTCGCGGCACAGGCGCCGGTGCCGCAGGCCAGCGTTTCGCCGGCGCCGCGCTCGTAAACACGCAATTTGATATGGCTGCGATCGATTACCTGCATATAACCCGCATTCACCCGTTGTGAAAAGCGCGCGTGGACTTCGATTGCGGGCCCTTCGGTCAGCACGGGCGCGCGTTCCACGTTTGCGACTATCTGCACCGCGTGCGGGTTGCCCATCGACAGCGCGCTGATTTCGAGCGCGTGGCCGCCGACGTCGAGCTGGTAGGTCAGCGCACGGCGCTCCGCCTGGAACGGGATGCGCTCCGGCGCGAACTCCGGCACGCCCATATCCACGGTAATCCGGCCGTCGCTTTCGAGCGTGGGCACGATTACTCCGGACAATGTACCGACGCGAATTTCGGTTTTGTCGGTGAGCCCCTGGTCGCGCACAAAACGCACAAAACATCGCGCGCCGTTGCCGCATTGCTCGACTTCCCCGCCATCGGAGTTGAAGATGCGGTAGTAAAAATCGGTATCTCGCGCACGCGGTTTTTCGACTTGAAGGATTTGGTCGCAGCCGATGCCGAAATGGCGATCGGCGATGCGCCGCAACTGTTCGCGGCTCAACGCAATCGGCAAGCGCGTCGCATCGAGCACGACGAAGTCGTTGCCCAGCCCTTCCATCTTGGTGAATTTCAAACGCATTCTTTGCGGTAATCGCGGTAAATACAGCGGTCCATGATAACCGTCATCCCCGCCGCACGCGCGCGTTGCGCCGCCGGCTCGTTGACTATGCCTTCCTGTATCCACAACGCCTTCAGCTTGAGCGCGATGCACTCGTCGACTATGCCGTCGATGAACTCCGCCGCGCGGAATACGTTGACGAGTTCGATCGGCACCTCGACGTCGCTCAGACTGGCGTAGGCTTTGGCCCCCAGCACTGCGGCCACGCCCGGGCGCACCGGCACGATGTTGAAGCCGAACTTCTGCATGGCAACCGCGATCGCGTAGCTGGGGCGCCCGGGGTCAGGTGACAGGCCCACTACCGCGATGTTTTTCACGCCCTTGAGCAGCGCGCAGCGCACGGCCTGGTCGGGATTTTCAAACATCTTTGCGCATCACGAAATCGTCCATCACAAAACCACCGCCGATGTCCTTGACGACAGACTCGGCGATCTTGAGCCCGCGCTTCTCATACGCCGCAATCGCACTGCGATTGTGCTTGTTGACCGCTATTACCAGCGTGTCGCAGCCATACGCGCGCGCCATCGTTACGGCGCGGTCGAGCATCATGCCGCCGTAGCCGTGTCTTTGATGATCAGGATGCACGTAGAGCTTATCCACTTTCATTTCACCGCGCGCCAAAAAATAAGAGGCAAATCCAGCCATGCCGCCGTTCACGCGCAACTGTTCCCACCACAGGTCGCCGCGCTGCAACTCTTCGCGCACGACTGCCGGGTTGTAACGCTGCGCCAGCATGTATTCTATCTGCGCCGCACTGATGATGGCGGGATAATGCGCGCGCCAGATTTCGCTGGCTAGCGCGCACAGGTTATCGACATCCGCAGCAGTCAAGGCCGTGATCCGTACGCCTGCTTTTTCTGCGCTCTTCACGTCTCTCGTCTTTCTCCCAGCGTCTCTCGATTTACGCATACGGATTCGGCTCACCGTCCGGCCGCGTCTTGAAGCGCTTGTGCAGCCAGTAATACTGCTCGGGCATTTCGCGCACGCGCTCTTCGATGAATGCGTTCATGCGCCGCGCATCGGCAGCGACATCGCCGCTTGGAAAAGCGTGCCACGCCGGGTACAAAGTCACGACGTAGCCAGTGCTTCCCGGCAACTGGCGCGTAACGCAGGGCACGATAGCCGCGCCCGCCAGCGCGGCAATGCGCGACAGGCCGGTGATAGTGGCCGCCTCGACGCCAAAAAACGGCGCGAACACGGAATCCCGCGCGCCGAGGTCCATATCGGGCAGGTAATAAAACGGCTCTCCGCTCTTCAGCGACTTGATCATCGGCCGGATGCCGTCCTGACGCGCGAACAAGGTGGTTTGCCCGAAGCGCGTGCGGCCGTGGATGAAAATTTCGTCGGCCGCAGCACTTTTCTGTCGGCTGTAGACCGAGTTCAGCCTGAATTCGGCCGCCAACCGGATGCCGCCCATGTCGAGACCGATGAAATGCGGCGCCAGCAAAATGACCGGCCGGTCGGTCACGCCGCGCCAGTGCTCGAGCCCCTCGACGCGCACCAGCGCCTGCACGTCGGCTTTGGAGCCCCACCATAGAATGCCGTGCTCGAGCAGGCTGCGGCCGAAAGCGCGGAAATGCGCGCGCGCGAGCCGCTGCCGTTCTTCGTCGCTGCGCTCAGGGAAGCACAACCGCAGGTTGATCAGCACGACGTTGCGCCGCGCGCGCGCCAGCGCATACAGCAAAGTGCCGAGCGCCGCGCCCACCCGCGCCAGCGCTGCCAGCGGCAGCAGGTGCAGCAGCCGGATCAGCGCGAGGCCTAGCCGCACCATCACGCGAAGCCGGCCGGGGGTAGCAATATGCGGGTCATTCTCTTCGATTCGGGGTGTCGATGTTATTTGTTATAATGCGCGCCTCTATCATTTTGACTGGCCGCAAACAATGAGCGATTTTCTGTTTACCTCTGAATCAGTATCCGAAGGCCATCCGGACAAGGTCGCAGACCAGATTTCAGACGCCGTTCTCGACGCTATCTTAGCGCAGGACAAACACGGCCGTGTGGCCGCCGAAACGCTGGTCGCCACCGGCCTCGTAGTGATGGCCGGCCAGATCACCACCAGTGCCAAGGTCAATTACAGCGAAATCGCGCGCGACATCATCAAGCGCATCGGCTACGACGACTCCTCGATCGGCTTCGACTATCGCAGCTGCGCAGTGCTGACCGCATACGACGCGCAATCCGTCGATATCGCACAGGGCGTGGATGAAGGCAAAGGCATCGATCTCGACCAGGGCGCAGGCGACCAGGGCCTGATGTACGGTTTCGCGTGCGATGAAACGCCGCAACTGATGCCAGTGCCGATTTACTATTCGCACCGCCTGATGGAACGCCATGGCGAGCTGCGCAAAGACGGCCGCCTGCCGTGGTTGCGGCCCGATGCCAAATCGCAGGTCACCGTGCGCTATATCGACGGCAAACCGACCCAGATCGAAACCGTCGTGATCTCGACCCAGCACCATCCCGACGTCACCCATGAGCAAATCAAGGAAGCGGTGATCGAGGAAATCGTCAAACCGGTATTTCCGAAACACATGCTGAAGAGCGACACCAAGTACCTGATCAATCCGACCGGGCGCTTCGTGATCGGCGGGCCGCTGGGCGACACCGGCCTGACCGGCCGCAAAATCATCGTCGACACCTACGGTGGCTATTCGCGCCACGGCGGCGGCGCGTTCTCCGGCAAAGACCCGTCCAAAGTCGACCGCTCGGCCGCCTATGCCGCGCGCCACGTCGCGAAGAACATCGTCGCCTCCGGACTCGCCAAAAAATGCGAAGTGCAGGTTGCGTATGCGATCGGTGTGGCGCGTCCGGTCAGTGTATTGGTCGATACCTTCGGCACCGGCACCATAGCCGACGAGAAAATCGGCAAACTGGTCGAGAAGCATTTCGATCTGCGGCCGAAAGGCATCATCCAGGCGCTGGACCTGCTGCGCCCGATTTATCTGAAGACCGCCGCTTACGGCCACTTCGGACGCGACGAGCCCGAGTTCACTTGGGAAGCGACCGACAAGGCCGCTGCACTCAAGGCTGACGCGAAGTAAATCAGCTGCGTAGTTCATAAAAACGCCGACACTTGTCGGCGTTTTTATTTGCCCTTCGCGGCAAGACAAAAGCGGCCCTTTTGCGCTACAATCCGCCCCCTCCCCCGAGGAGCGTTGCGATGGCCGCTTTTCAAGCGGCCGCCAGGCTCGGGGGGTCCAGACCCGCAACGGCGCTCACGAACTTTTTTCTGCACAGGAAAGGAGCGCGTGATGAACGCCGCTACAAAAGAAAAATTTACCGACTATAAAGTCGCCGACATGGCGCTGGCCGCATTCGGCCGCAAAGAAATCGCAATTGCCGAGACCGAAATGCCGGGCCTCATGGCGATCCGCGAGGAATTCAAGGGCAAGCAGCCGCTCAAGGGCGCGCGCATTGCCGGCTCCCTGCACATGACGATACAGACCGCGGTGCTGATCGAAACGCTGGCCTCACTCGGCGCCGATATCCGTTGGGCTTCGTGCAATATTTTTTCGACGCAGGACCACGCGGCTGCGGCCATCGCGGCGAGCGGCATCCCGGTGTTTGCCTACAAGGGCGAGACGCTCGAAGACTATTGGGATTACACGCACCGCATTCTGGAATGGTCGGACGGCGGCACCCCCAACATGATTCTCGATGACGGCGGAGACGCGACCTTGCTGGTGACGCTGGGTGCCCAGCACGAAAGGGACGGCACCATACCGCCCGAAGGCAGCAACGAAGAAGAAATCGTGCTGTTCGCGGCGATGCGCAAGACGCTCAAGGCAAAGCCCGGTTTCTACTCGAAGATCCAGGCCAACATCAAGGGCGTGACCGAAGAGACCACGACTGGCGTGCACCGTCTCTACCAGATGCAAAATGAAGGCCGCCTGCCGTTCCCGGCGATCAACGTCAACGACTCGGTCACGAAATCGAAGTTCGACAACCTGTACGGCTGCCGCGAATCGCTGGTCGATGCGATCAAACGCGCAACCGACGTGATGATCGCCGGCAAGGTCGCGGTCGTCGCCGGTTACGGCGACGTCGGCAAAGGCAGCGCGGAAGCGTTGCGCGCCCTGTCGGCGCAGGTGTGGGTCACCGAGGTCGATCCGATCTGCGCATTGCAGGCGGCGATGGAAGGTTTCCGCGTCGTGACGATGGACTATGCCGCCGACAAGGCCGACATTTTCGTCACCGCCACTGGCAACCTTTCCGTCATCACGCACGACCACATGAAGCGCATGAAACACAACGCCATCGTGTGCAACATCGGCCACTTCGATTCCGAAATCGAAATCGCGAGCCTGAAGCAGTACACATGGGACAACATCAAGCCGCAGGTCGACCACGTGGTATTCCCCGACGGCAAGCGCCTGATCGTGCTCGCCGAAGGCCGCCTGGTGAACCTCGGCTGCGGCACCGGCCATCCGTCGTTCGTGATGTCGAATTCGTTCACCAACCAGACGCTCGCGCAAATCGAGCTCTACGTGAACGGCAGCAAGTACGAAAACAAGGTGTATGTGCTGCCCAAGCATCTCGACGAAAAAGTCGCGCGCCTGCATCTCAAGAAACTTGGCGTCGACCTCACGGTACTGTCGGAAACGCAGTGCCGCTACCTGAGCGTGCCGGTTGACGGACCGTACAAAGCCGACCATTACAGATACTAGGGAGGAAGGCAGAAGGCGGAAGGCGAAAGGATAGATTGCGCGGCGTCAGGCCTTCATCCTTCATCCTTCATCCTTCATCCTTGTTTGTTACTTGGAATCCCAGAAAAAATTTCCGCGCAGCTACAGCTTCGAATTCTTCCCGCCCAATACGCCGGAGGGTCAGGAGAAGCTGCGCGCCACCACCAAGCAGCTCGCGCAGCTTCACCCGAAGTTTTTTTCGGTGACCTACGGCGCAGGCGGCTCGACGCGCGAGCGCACGCTCGGCACCGTGCTCGATATCCGCGCCATGGGGCACGCCGCCGCGCCGCATATCTCGTGCGTGGCCTCGACGCGCGAAGGCATCCGCGAATGGCTGCAGCGTTATAAAGACAACGGCATCAAGCACCTCGTTGCGCTGCGTGGCGACCTGCCATCCGGGCTCGCCGCGGCCGGCGAATTCCGTTATGCGAACGAGCTGGTCGAATTTATCCGCAAGGAATTCGGCACGCACTTCATGATCGAAGTCGCTGCTTATCCGGAGACCCATCCGCAGGCAAAAAGTGCGCAGGACGACCTCGCTGCGTTCAAGCGAAAAGTAGACGCCGGCGCGGACTCGGCCATCACGCAGTATTTTTACAACGCCGATGCTTACTATCGCTTTGTCGACGATTGTGAAGCGATGGGTATAAACATCCCCATCGTCCCCGGCATCATGCCGATCGGCCGTTTCTCGCAACTGGCACGCTTTTCCGACGCATGCGGGGCCGAGATTCCGCGCTGGATGCGCAAAAAACTCGAAGGCTATGGCGACGACACCGCGTCGATCCGCGCTTTCGGGCTCGATGCGGTGACGGCGCTGTGCGATGGCCTGCTGCAGCACGGCGCGCCCGGCCTGCATTTTTATTCGCTGAACCAGGCCGACCTGACGACCACCATCTGGCAGCGGCTCGGGCTTTAAACCAGCGCTCTCATGAGTTTCTACGCGCCGCCGCCTGTCATCAAGGCCGAAGTTTTCACGGCGCTACCCGATCGTCTGAACAAAAGCGGCCAACCGTCGACCTGGGTCGATGCCAATCACCCCGGCTCCAAGCTCGGCTCGTTTCTCGAAGGCCCTGCATTCGACCGCGCGGGCAATCTGTACGTGGTCGACATTCCGTTCGGACGCATCCTGCGTTTCGCGCCAGACGGCGCGTGCGAAGTGGCGGGCGAATACGAAGGCTGGCCGAACGGGCTGGCGATTCATCGTGACGGCCGCATCTTCATCGCCGACTACCGGCTCGGCATCATGGCGCTCGACCCCGCGAGCGGTAATGTGTCGCCGGTCGTCACCCACTGCCAGTCAGAAAGCTTCAAGGGCTGCAACGATCTGACGTTCGCCAGCAACGGCGATCTTTATTTCACCGACCAGGGGCAGACCGGCGTGCACGACCCGAGCGGCCGCGTTTACCGGCTGACGGCCGGCGGCAAACTCGAACGCCTGGTGGACAACGGACCCAGCCCGAACGGGCTCGTGCTCGACCCCGCGGAGAAAGTTTTGTATGTAGCAATGACGCGCGCCAACTGCATGTGGCATATGCCGCTCAAGGACGGCGGCGTTTCCAAGGCGGGCGTGTTCGGCTATCTGCCGGGCATACACGGCCCCGACGGACTCGCGATGGACGAAGCCGGCAATCTCGCGGTATGCCACGCGCGCGTGGGCATCGTGTGGCTATTGAGCCCGCTCGGCGAACCGCTTTATCGCATTGAGGCCAGAGACGGCGTCAGCCGCCTGACCAACGCCGCATACGGCGGCGCCGACCGCAAGACGCTGTACATCTGCGATTCGTACGGTGGCCGCATCCTGACGGCGAAACTGCCGGTCGCCGGCGTGCCGCTTTTTTCGCATTCGTGAAATGCCGGGAAGCCGGATGAAACGTGCAAGCTGGAACGGCACCGTAATTGCCGAAAGCGATCACTGCGAAGTCGTCGAAGGCAATCAGTACTTCCCCGCCGCTGCAGTCAAACGCGAATTCCTGCGCGACAGCAGCACGCATACCGTCTGCCCCTGGAAGGGCACCGCGAGCTATTACGATGTGGTCGTCAACGGCGAAACCAACAAGGACGCCGCGTGGTACTACCCGGAGACGAAATCAGCCGCAGACAACATTAAAGGCTATATCGCGTTCTGGAAAGGCATCAAAGTGCAGGATTGAGGATTCAGCGAACAGCGTTAATTCGCCTCTCTCCTATCGCCTTTCCAGTAATCAGGCTGCTTTGGCCGCGGTCTTTTTCTTCGCCTGCGCAGCCGTCGCATGCATCGCGGCATAGGCGCCGTGCGCGGCAGATTCGGCATCGCCGACGTGCACCGGCAGGCCCATGTCGGACAGCACTGAACCCAATGCCGACAGGCACAGCATGACGTTGTCGGGACGGCACGAGTAACCCATCAGGCCGAAGCGCCAGATCTTGCCGGCGAGCGGGCCGAGGCCGGCGCCGATTTCGATGCCGAACTCGTTGAGCAAAGTTTTCCTGACCGCCGCTTCATCGACGCCCGCGGGGCAGCGCACCGCGTTCATCTGCGGAATCTGGTACTGCTCCTTGACGAGGAAGGTGAGGCCCATCGCTTCGAGGCCGGCTTTCAGCGCGAGGTGGTGGCGCTGGTGGCGCGCCCAGCAATTTTCCAGCCCTTCTTCGCGTATCAGCAGCAGCGCTTCGTGCAGCGCGAACAATGAATTGGTCGGCGCGGTGTGATGGTAGGTGCGCGTGGAGGCACCCCAATAACCGAGCAGCAGGTTCATATCCATGAACCAGCTGTGGATCTTGTCCTTGCGCGCTTTGACGTCGTCGACCATGCGCTCGGAGAACGACACCGGCGACAATCCCGGCGTGCACGACAGGCATTTCTGGCTCGCCGAGTAGACCGCGTCGATGCCCCATTCGTCGACCAGCACGGGCGTGCCGCCGAGGGAAGTGACGGCATCGACGATGGCGAGCGCGTCATGCTTGTGCGCAATTTCAACCAGCGTCTTGGCATCGGACTGGCAGCCGGTGGAAGTCTCGGCGTGCACGAAGGCGAGAATGCGCACGCCGGGATTCTTGCGGAACGCGTCTTCTACCTTATGCGGATCGACGGGCGAACCCCATTCGTCCTCGACGATGATGGCCGTGCCGCCGCAGCGCTCGACGTTTTCTATCATGCGGCCGCCAAACACGCCGTTGCGGCACACGATCACCTTGTCGCCGGGCCGCACCAGGTTGACGAAGCAGAATTCCATGCCGACCGAGCCGGGGCCCGAAATCGGAAACGTCAACGGGTTCTTGGTCTGGTAGGTGTAACGCAGCAGCGTTTTAAGTTCTTCCATCATCTCGACGAATACGGGGTCGAGATAACCAATCGCCGGCTGGCTCATGGTTGTCAGCACGCGCGGGTGGATCTCCGTCGGGCCCGGCCCCATCAGCGTGCGCTGCGGCGGATGGAAAGAACTGATGCGTTTGGTTGGCAAGAAATCGTTCATGATGTCGTTTCCTGTAAGTGGCGATCCGAACAAACTCTCGCCGTCCGGACGCGACTTCATCCGGAGAGGTTTTCTGACGGTGGCTTCGTGCAAGACTTCGGCGGCGGTGATTTGCCCCTTGCTGGCGTTTTCGACTTCCATCGCCCAGCGCGCCGGCACATAACCGGATTTGACCCAGTTGTTGACGACGGCGCGGTCGAGGCGGAATTGGCGTGCCACTTCGGCTTGGGTGCCGAACAGGGCGACGAGACGGTCAGCGCAGTTCATGGTTTTCTCAGGGAGAGAAGTTACCATGACAAAATTATTTTGACAATATCTACCCCAATCCAGGAGCGCCTGTCCGGAGTTAGCGCCTACTCCGGACTTGCGAAAGTGGTGAATTCGCCTTCTGAATCAAAGGCTTTATCACCATCTGGCGAGGCCGTCCCGGTGGCGGCGATTGCCGCGAAATCAAACTGCCCACGATCCAGCAAATGAGACAGCCGCACGTCCTGCAGGGCGCCAAATATCGAATCAACGCGGCCCGGGAACCGTTTTTCCCAGTCGCGCATCAGGTCTTTCATCTGCTTTCTTTGCAGCGTCGGCTGCGAGCCGCACAGGTCGCACGGAATGATCGGAAACCGTTTTACCTCGGCGTAGGCCGCGAGATCTTTTTCCTGCACGTAAGCGAGCGGCCGGATGACGACATGCGCGCCGTCGTCGGACACCAGCTTGGGCGGCATCGCCTTCAGCTTGCCGCCGAAAAACAAATTGAGAAAGAACGTTTCGAGTATGTCGTCTCGATGATGGCCGAGCGCGATCTTGGTGGCGCCGAGTTCCTTCGCCACCCGGTACAGCACGCCGCGGCGCAGACGCGAGCATAGCCCGCACATCGTCTTGCCCTCGGGTATCACGCGCTTCACCACCGAATAGGTGTCCTGTACCTCGATGCGAAACGGCACGCCGAGCGCCGTCAGGTATTCCGGCAGAATGTGCTCCGGGTAGCCGGGATGGCGCTGATCGAGATTGACCGCGACGATCTCGAAATCGATGGGCGCATGCGTGCGCAGGTTGATGAGAACGTCGAGCATCGCGTAACTGTCCTTGCCGCCGGACAGACAGACCATCACGCGGTCGCCGGCGCTGATCATGCCGTAGTCGCCGATCGCTTGCCCGACCAGCCGGCGCAGACGCTTGGCGAGCTTGTTGGCTTCGTAGAGCGCTTTTTGATTGAGGTCGGGAGCGTTCATGCTGAATCCGGCAGTTGAACCGAGAATTGGAAAAACCTTTTCGCCGCAAAGGTTCTTTTTAATACCCCCTTGAGGGGTGCGCGAAGGCGCAAAGATTCCGCTAAGATCTTGCTCATTTAATCCCGTCGCCCATTCCGTAATCAGGTTCGCAACATTCAATTTCAAAGTTGATTTACTTTGCGCTTCCTTCGCGCCTTTGCGTCTTTGCGGCGCGAACTGCTTTTTAACCGTTCATAGCGTGATGCTACTGCCGCCATCGACCGCAATCACCTGTCCCGTCACATAAGGCGCCGCCGAGACGAGGAATTCGACCGCCTTCGCAATATCGTCGGGCTCGCCGGCGCGTTTCAACGCCGTCTGGTTGACGATGCGCTGGCGCGACAACTCGTCGGACCACGCGTCGTCTTCCGGCCACAGAATGGTACCCGGCGCCACGCCGTTCACGCGCACTTCGGGACCGAGTTCGCGCGCGAGCGAGCGCGTGAGCGCCAGCAGGCCGCCTTTGGCGACCGTATAGACCACGTAGTTTTTCATCGGAAATTCGGCGTGGATGTCGACGATGTTGACGATGCAGCCGTGCCGCTTGCGCAGTTCACCCGCCGCCGCCTGCGACAGGAACAGGGGCGCTTTCAGATTGGTGCCTACCAGGTCGTCCCACGCTTTTTCGGTGATCTCGCCGATCGCCGTGGCAAAAAAGCTCGAGGCATTGTTGACCAGGATATCGAGCCTGCCGAATTGCTTGAGCGTGGTTTTTACGAGATCTGGCAGGCTCGCGTTGTTAAGCAGATCGGACTGAATCAGTGCCACCGAATCCTTGCGCTGCGCGTTCAACTCCTTTTGCAGCGCGCGCGCCTCGACCACCGAGGCGCGATGATGCAGCATCAGGTTCGCGCCCTGGCCGTGCAGCCGGCGGCAGATCGCGGCACCCACGCGTTTCGCGCCGCCGGTGACCAACGCTGCCTTGCCCGCCAACGCCCCATTTTTCGATTCCATCATGGCGCGTATTGTAAGCTATCGCCCTTATGAGTTCGTTACCCGCCCATTTGTCGCAGCTACCCCAGCCTGCCCCCGACGCCCTCGCGCACAGCGCGCGATTGCGCGAACTGATTGCCGGCGAAATTGCAGCCGGCGGCGGCTGGATAAGCTTCGCTCGTTTCATGGAACTCGCTTTGCATGCGCCCGGACTCGGTTATTACAGCGCCGGCACTACCAAATTCGGCGCTGCCGGCGACTTTGTCACGGCGCCTGAGTTGGGCGCGCTGTTCGGCCGCACGCTGGCGCGGCAGGTGGCGCAGATCGTGCGCGCAGACACCCCCGACATCATTGAACTCGGCGCAGGCAGCGGCAAACTTGCGCGCGACCTGCTGGCGGAACTCGCCGTGCTCGACAGCCTGCCGCAACGCTATCTGATCCTCGAAACCAGCGCCGACCTGCGGCAACGTCAGCAGCAGCTCCTGCAACACGATTTGCCGCAGCTTGCCGGTCGCGTCCAGTGGCTCGACGAATTACCCGCGAAATTGAATGCTTTGGTCATCGGCAACGAAGTGCTCGACGCGATGCCCGTGCACGTGATTTCGGTTCGCGGCGATGGTATCGACGAGCGCGGCGTAATACTGCGCGGCGACGGCTTCGCGTGGGGCGAGCGGCCAGCAACCGGCGATCTGCTCGAAGCGGCACGAAAGCACGAACTCGCGCCCGGCTACTGCACCGAGATCAACCTCGCCGCGCAATCCTTCATCCGTACGCTGGCATCCCGCCTGGAACGCGGCGTAGTCATCCTGATCGATTACGGTTTTCCGGCGCGCGAATATTTTCACGCGCAACGCAGCACCGGCACGCTGATGTGCCATTACCGCCAGCACGCACACGACGACCCGTTGAATCTCGTGGGCTTGCAGGACATCACTGCGCACGTCGATTTCAGCGCCATTGCAGACGCCGCAACGCAGTCCGGCCTTGATCTCGTCGGTTACGCAAGCCAGGCGCAATTTCTGATCAATTGCGGCATCACCGATGTGCTTGCTGCGACTCCCGCTGAAAATACCGCGGCCTACCTGCCGCTCGCGGCGCAGGCGCAAAAACTGTTGAGCCCGGCGGAAATGGGCGAGCTTTTCAAAGTCATCGCGTTCGGCAGCAACCATCATGTGCCGCTGGCGGGTTTTTCCCGCAGGAACCAGCGGCGGCTGCTGTAGAATACGTTGCTGCAGTCCTCGCCGGCGCGTTACGCCATGCTCTTACGCAAAAATATCCTGCGCATCGTCCTCGTCCTCGCCGCTATAGGCATAGCGGGATTTTTTACATTGAAAAAACTGCGCGGGCCGGTCGTCGAGGTGGTGCGCGTACAGGCCGGCCCCTTCGAGCATTCGATCGTGGTCAGCGGGCGCATGCAGGCGCCCAACCGGATTGAAATCGGCTCGGTGATTACGGGTCGGGTCGAGAAGGTGCTGGTGGAAGAAGGCGCGATCGTGAAAGCCGGGCAACCGCTGATCCTGCTTGAAATGAGCGAACTCAAAGCCGCACTTGACCAGGCGCGCGCCGCCGATGCCAGCGCGCAGGCACGCATTGAAACCGTGCGCGAGTTAAGCCTGCCGCAATCCAACGACGCCGTAGTGCAGGCCGAGGCGCAGGTTCAATTTGCCGAAAACGAGTACAGGCGCAATCGCGATCTACGCGACAAGGGCTTCATCAGCGAAGCCCGTCTGCAGGACCTGGAGCGGCTGCGTGCAGTCGCCAAAAGCCAGCTCGAATCCGCACGCACCCAGGCCAGGGCGCAGGAAACCCGTGGCGTCGCCGGCCGCGAAGCCGTGTTACGCGAACAGGAAGCGCGCGCCGCGCGCGAACTCGCGGAATCAAAACTCGCGCAAACCACCATCCGCGCGTCGTTGCCCGGCACGGTGCTGGCCCGCGCGGTCGAACCGGGCGACATCGTAAGCCCGGGCAAGCGCCTGCTCACCATCAATTCGAGCAGCGAGACGCGGCTCACCGCGCAGATCGACGAGAAGAATCTGCCGTATCTGAAGGTGGGGCAGCCGGCGCTCGCTTCAAGCGAAGCGTTTCCCGATAAAAATTTCAAAGCGGTGCTGTATTACATCAGCCCTGGCGTCGACACCACTCGCGGGTCGGTCGAAGCGCGCTTTCGCGTGCCGGAACCGCCGGATTATCTGCGCGCAGACATGACCGTGTCGATCGACATTGGCGTCGGACGCAAAGACCGCGCATTCACCGTCCCGTCGGAGGCGGTGCGCAAATCGGGCAACTCGCAAACGGTCCAGGTAGTGCGTGACAGCATCGCGCATAGCCTGAAAGTCAACATCGGCATCCGCACCGGCAGCCGCGTTGAAATCACCTCCGGCATTGCCGAAAGCGACACCGTTGTGCTTACGCCCGGCATCGAGGACGGCACGCGCGTTCACGCGCTGGAAGTCCGGCGCTAAGGCACGCATGCGATTCGAGTGGATCGTCGCGCTGCGCTTTTTGCGCGAGGGTGGCATGCAAACGCTGATGATCGTGGCGGGCACCACCATCGGCATCGCGGTGATCGTGTTCATCACCGCTTTTCTCGGCGATCTGCAGCGCGACCTGATCAAACGCACGCTCGGCGTGCAGGCCCATATCGTAATCCGGCCGGCGGAAGAAGTGGCGCGGCCGCTGCGCGATCCGCCGGCGGCCGCGGCCGCACTGCCGCAGGTGCAGGCGCGCGCGCAGCGTTTGCGCTCTGTCGATCAATGGCAGTCCCTGCTGCAGGCGCTTGAAGCCACCCCCGGCGTGCGTGCGATTTCCCCGATCGCCGCCGGGCCCGGCATCGTCACGCGCGGCGACTCCAACAAAACGGTGACGATCATGGGCATCGTCCCCGCGCCGTACATAGCGGTCACCCGCTTCAATGAAAAAATAGTCGCGGGCGACATGCGACTCGATCCGGGCGATGTGCTGATCGGAACCGACCTCGCGAAAGATCTCGGGGTAGGCCCCGGCGACAAACTGCGCCTGTCGACGCCGACCTCGCCAGGGGATGCCTATCAAGTGCGCGGTATTTACGATCTGGGCATCCGCAATCTCAACCGTGCCTATGTATACGTCGGCCTGGCGCCGGCACAGGCATTGCACGCCCTGCCGGGCGGCGTGTCGAGCATCGAACTTGCGGTGGAGGACCTCTTTGGCGCGGAAAATCTGGCCAGGCGTCTGCGCCGCACGATTCCGCATGAAGTGGAGAGCTGGATGCAGGCAAATCCACAATTGCTGGCGGCACTGTCGAATCAGACGGTCATGACCCTGCTGATCCGCTTCTTTCTCGCGCTCGTGGTGGCAATCGGCGTATCAAGCGTGTTGGTTGTCGCCGTCGTGCAGAAAACCAAGGAAATCGGCATCCTGCGCGCGATGGGCGCTTCGCGCGGCCGCATCCTGCGCGTGTTTTTGCTGCAGGGCGCGCTGATTGGCGCCAGCGGCGCCGTGCTGGGTTGCCTGTGCGGCTATACACTGACTGCCGTCATGAGCAACATTCTGCGCTCGTCGGACGGCACGCGACTCTTTACGGCGCGACTGGAACCGGAGCTGTACCTGTATACGCTATTGGCCGCGGCGGCGCTGGGGCTGATCGCGGCGGTGATGCCGGCACGGCGCGCGGCGCGACTCGATCCCGCACAGGCGATCCGGATATGACGGCCAGCCTTATCGAGCTTGCGGATATCCGCAAAACCTATAATGAAAACACCGCCGTCGCCGAGGAGGTTCTGCACGGCATTAACATCACGGTGCGCGAAGGCGAGTTCGCCTGCCTCATCGGCCCTTCGGGTTCGGGCAAGAGCACTCTGCTCAATCTGATCGGACTCCTCGAGCGGCCCTCAGCCGGCTCTTACCTCCTGAAGGGCCGTGCAATTCAGGAAGCGGGCGACGACGAACGCACCCGCGCGCGGCTGGAAACGCTGGGCTTTGTGTTTCAATTCCATCATTTGCTGCCGGCGTTTTCCGCGCTTGAGAACGTGATGCTACCGGGACTCATGCGCGACGGCGCATTCACCCGGCAACAACGCGCCAACGCGCAGCAACTTCTGGCCGCGGTCGGCCTTGCGGATGCGCGGGACAAGCCGCCCAACCAGTTGTCGGGCGGCATGCAGCAGCGCGTGGCGATCGCCCGCGCGCTGGCACTCGCGCCGGCTCTGGTGCTTGCGGACGAGCCAACCGGCAATCTCGACACCCACTCTGCCGACGAGGTGTTTGCGCTTATGCGACATTTCAATCAAACCAAAGGCACTGCGTTCCTGCTCGTGACACACGATCCGCGGCTGGCGGCGCGCTGCGATCGCGTAATCGAGTTGCGCGACGGCTCAATCGTCAGCGATGCGGCCAGCGCAGCGCCCGCATAATCGCATGGCGAAAAGTCCCTGGCCGCAAGTGATCACTGCCGCCGCATGCATGGCGTTAACCACACACGCAGCCGCAGCCGACAGGCGGGGCGCCGCTGCAGTATCGCGTGCTCGCAATGCCACGTGCTGCCTGATCCGCGGCGTCACACTGCCAGCGAGCCTGCCATCGTCGAACGCATGCAGCGCAATATGGCGTGGGCGAACCGGGTGACCGGAGATGCGGCGTTGCGCACATCGCCAGAACTCGACACCGCCGATATTATTCGCTTCCTGCAGCGCCACAGCCGGGGCAAGTGAAGGGTGAGGGGTGACGATTGGAACTCGGCGTGCAGTATTCGTTTCTTCGCCTCTCGCTTCCGCTACGCGGGGATCTTCATCCCGCGCTGCACCGCCGGACGCGCCGAGATCGCGTCGTACCAGCGTTTCACATTGGGGAAGTCGGCGAGGTTGGTTTTATGCCATTCGAAGCGCGCCACCCACGGATAGGTCGCGATGTCGGCGATCGAATATTCCTCGGCAAGGTACTCGTGAGTTGCCAGGCGCGCATCAAGCACGCCGTACAGGCGGTCTTTTTCTTTGGTGTAGCGGTTGATTGCGTACGGCACCGGCTCCTTGGCCGCGCGCAGGAAATGGTGCACCTGTCCGAACATCGGCCCGACGCCGCCCATCTGGAACATCAGCCATTGCAGCGCGTCGTATTTCAGGCGGTCGGATTTCGGCAGCAGCTTGCCGGTCTTGCCCGCCAGATAAATAAGTATCGCGCCCGACTCCATCATCGCGTACGGCTTGCCGTCGGGGCCGTCGGGATCGACCAGCGCCGGAATCTTGCTGTTGGGACTGATGGCGACGAACTCGGGTGTGAACTGGTCGTTCTCGCCGATATTGATCGCGTGGGCACGATACGGCAGCCCGGTTTCTTCGAGCATGATGGAAACCTTGCGCCCGTTGGGCGTGGTCCAGGTATAAAGATCGAGCATGGGCGCTCCCTGGTTTGAAACCCGTTTTGCCAACGCAGTTTTGGCGGCCAGCGCCGCCTTGATCGCGACGAGACGCGCCTGCGCGACCCGTTCCTTGATTTGCGCCGGCTCGGTGCAGCTTTTCGCCACCGCGCCTGCATCGACCGCGCGGGCGGCGGCCAGTGCAGCCCGCAGCCGTCCCGCCGCGGGATTGAGCGCAGGCTCGTCCGCAGCAACAGCACAAACATCCAGCAACTGCATGAAGCGGTCAGGCCGGCGCAACGCATCGGTCGCCTGCAACAACCACAGCAACGCATCGATGGACAACGTCAGCGCCTTGCCCACGTCGGCGTGATAGCGCGCCGCCAGCAACGCCAGCTCGCGGCAATCCTGAGGCGCGCGCAAACGCTCGCACAACAACTCTATTGCGCCTGCTTCCGCATGCATGGCGATCAGCGCAAAACGCGCGGCCAGCGGCAAGCCGTGTGCAGCACCCGCATCCAGCGCGGCGAGCCGCCGCTTGCCGGCGACGCCAACGAGTTGCCCGGCCAGTTCCGGCAGTACCACCGCCGCTGCGCCGCATTCGGTCAGCACGCGGAACATGCGCGACGGCTCGTGCTCCATCAGTCCGCGCGCGAGCTCCTGCCAGACGCGTTCGGCAACCAGCGCAGAGGCTTCGCCGTGCACCACCATCTCGCGCATCAGTTGCAGGGTGGTTGGTGCTATCGCAAAATCAAAACGCGCGGCGAAACGCGCCACGCGCAGTATGCGCACCGGGTCTTCGGCGAAAGCCGGCCCGACGTGCCGCAATACGCGCGCCTTGAGGTCGGCAACGCCGCCGAACGGGTCGACGATATTGCCGGCGTCGTCTTTGGCCAGCGCGTTGACCGTGAGATCGCGGCGCGCGAGGTCTTCTTCCAGAGTAACGTCGGGCGCCGCGTGAAATTCAAAACCGTGATAACCGCGCGCGGTCTTGCGCTCGGTGCGCGCCAGCGCGTATTCCTCTTTGGTTTCAGGATGCAGAAATACCGGAAAATCCTTGCCGACCGGTTTGTAGCCGAGCTTCACCATTTCCGCCGGCGTGGCGCCGACCACCACGAAATCGCGATCGGTCACCGGCAGGCCGAGCAGTTCATCGCGCACGGAGCCGCCGACCGCGTAGATTTTCATGCGGATGAGCCTTGGTATTCAAATTGCGGCAGCACTTCGGTCTCGGTCAGCGCCGCCGCATACCATTCCTGCATGGCGGGCAGCGCGAGCACGCGATTGGCATAGCCCTGTGCCGCATCTGACAGTTTGACGGCGTAAGTCTTGAAACGCGTAACGACCGGCGAGTACATAGCGTCCGCGACGCTGAAAGCGCCCAGCAAAAACGGGCCGCCGTAACGCGTCAGGCAGTCGCTCCACATGGCGTCGATACGCGCGATGTCGGCGCCCGCCCCGGCGGTAATGGCGACACCCGGAATGACGCGCCGTACGTTCATCGTCATGCTGCGGCGCAGGGACGAAAATCCCGAGTGCATTTCCGCGCTGATGGCACGCCCGTGCGCGCGCGCCGCGATATCCGCCGGCCACAGCTTTTTGTCGGGATGACGTTCAGCGATATATTCGCAGATCGCGAGCGAGTCCCAGATCGTCACCGCGCCATCGACCAGTACCGGCACTTTGCCGGACGGCGCGTAATGGAGGATTTTAGCGTCATGATTATCCTGGTAGAGCGGAATTCTTTGTTCGTCGAACGCGAGTCCGGCGTATTTCATCGCCAGCCACGGACGCAGCGACCACGACGAATAGGCCTTGTTGCCGATGACGAGCTGATATTGCGCCATGAGCGACTGCAGGGTCAGGAAGCGCGTCCCGCGTGGTCGCGATAACCGCGATAGCGGGCGCGCGGCGATGCGGCGCCCAACCACGCCGGGGCGGTGGCCTCGATCGCGGCAGGCACTATGCCGAAGGGAAACGGCTGGCTGCTGACGTTGTCGACTTTCATCGACGCCAGGTTGTCACGTGTCATCAGTTTGACCGGCAACAGTTCCAGCGAGAACGCCTGCAAATAAGACAATGCGTCGTTCAGGCCGACGATGGGCCGGCGGTGCCCGCAGAGATCGCCGGCGAGTGCAACCAATTCGCGCAGCGTGTAAACGCGCGGGCCGCAGAGTTCATAGGTTTTTCCGTGCGTCGCAAGAGCATCGAGGCTCGCCACCACCGCGGCAGCGACGTCCTCGACATAAACCGGCTGAAAACGCGCTTCCGCGCGCGCGAGAAACACGACCGGCAGCATTTTTTGCAGCTGTGCGAACAGATTCAGGAAACGATCGTAACGGCCGAAGATGACGGACGGACGGAAAATCGTCCAGTCGAGACTTGATGCGCGGACCAGTTCTTCCGCCGTGCCCTTGGTTTGCTGGTAACGGCTGGGGCCGTTGACATCGGCGCCCAGCGCGCTCATGTGAACATAGCGGCGCACGCCGTTGGCCGCGCATGCGGCAATGACCTTCCGCGTCAATTCCACATGCGCCTGCTCGAAACTGCGCTCGCCGCGCCCGTCGTACAGCACGCCCACCAGGTCGATCACCGCGTCCATGCCGCGCACCAGATCCGCGAGCGCCGCAGTGTCATGCACGTCTGCGTTCACCACGTCGACGGTCGGCAGCAGGATCAGCGATCTGGCGCGTTCGCGATCGCGCGTCGGCACGCGCACGTGGTAACGTTGCGCGCTCAGCAACTGCACGATGTGGCTGCCGACGAAACCACTCCCTCCGATCACACAAACCCGGGTCAATTGCATATTCTTCCGCCGCTCCTTTTTGCCGCATACGTCACGCAGTTCACCCGCCCGGCTCGTCCAGCGGCTTTTCAACCGCGCGCGATCGCGGCGCGATAACGCCGATGCGCTCCTTCAGCGACAACAGTGTCTGCCCGAACTGCTGGCTGTAGTAATTCGCGTTGCTCATGACTTTCTTCACGTAGTCGCGCGTTTCATTGAATGGTATCGATTCGGCATAGATCGCCGCATCCATCGGCTCGTCGGCGCGCCACGCGCGCGCGCGCCCCGGCCCCGCATTATAAGCCGCGGACGCCAGCACCGGATGGTTGTCCAGCGTATCGAGCACGTGCTTGAGGTACCAGGTCCCGAGATTCAGGTTGGTCTCGACATTGACGGTCTGCGCCCCGCCGCGAAAATCCTTGAGGCCGACTTTCTGCGCGACCCAGCGCGCGGTAGCAGGCATCAACTGCATGAGGCCCGCAGCACCGGCGCTCGATTTGACGTCGGCGATGAAGCGGCTTTCCTGGCGGATCAGCCCGTAGACCCATGCCTCGTCCAACTGCTGCTGGCTGACATAACCTTTCATCACGTCGCGATAGGGCGCGAGGTAGCGCATGCTGAAATCGTGCAGTTCGCGCGTACGGTCGGCGGTGTTGATCGCGCGATCGTAAATTTCGCTGCGGTGCGCGAATTCGGCGGCCGCCAGGAGCTGCTTGTCGTCGAAATTGCGTATCGTCCAGCTCCATTCGCGGTTGCCTTCGAAGCGCAGATTGAGGCGGTAGAACGCCAGCGCGCGCTGGAAGCCCGGCACCTTTGCCATCGCCTGTACTTCGTCGCGGGTTGGCTTGTACGAAGCCGCCGGTGTCTTGCCGCGGCCGCCGAGTTCTTCGGCCGCCAGCTGCCCGTAGAAAGAGAAGTCCGTCGCGAGCGCCGTAAATAGCGCCTGCGCTTCCGCCGCGCGGCCCTGCGCTTTCGCCGCGCGCGCTTTCCAATAGCGCCACGCCGGTTCCTGCGCTTCTTTCGGCGACATCGCATCGACCGCGGCTAGCACGTCGGGCCAGCTTTTCGCGCGCAGCGCGATGCGCACTTTCCATGCGAGTTGCTGATCGTTGAGTTCCGCTGCCTTGGCGTACCAGGCCAGCGCGTTCGGATCGTGACGCTGCGCGCCCTGGTAGGCGATCAGCCCCCAGACGTAAGCGCGCTCGGCGTCGGTAAACCGCTCGCCGAGCTTCGCCCACTGCTGCGCAGCCTGCGACGGCGCGGTGCGCGCCAGGCGATGCGCCGCGTACATCACGGTCTCGCGCCCCGCGCGCGTCTTGAGATTGAAATTCTTGTGTTCGAGGAACGCCTGCGGATTGACCGCAATGCCGGACAGGGCGCGCGCCTCGGGTTGTTCTTTCGCGGGCAGATATTCGGCCGCGCGGCGTGCGACGCCGGCATTCCCGGCTTCGAACGCAAGACGGATGCGCGCCCACACATCGTCGGGCCCGAGTTGCGAGCGCTCGGCCAGCGCATCGAACATTGGCGTGCAGCTGTCGGGCCGATCGCGGCCGCTGAACCACAAACGGCGCGCGTAACTTAAAGCTTCTTCTTTCCCGGCGCGCCAGCGGCTTTGCAGTGTGTAGCACAGCAGTTCGACGTCTTCGCCGGGCGCTTGCGTGTACTCAGCGTCGAACTGCTCCCATTGCTGCCGCGTGGCGAGCAGCCGCAGCCAGTCGGCGCGCAGGCTGACGGCGACCGGGGCGTCCTTGGTGCGCTCAAGCAAGGCCTGCACTTCCTCCGGCGTCGCCTGCTCCAGGCGCAGCCGCAACCGCCAGTACGCGATGTAGGGTTCCAGCGGATAGCCGCTTAGCGACTTCGCGGAACGCTCGAACTTGACCACATCGCCCACGCGAAATGCCTCGCGCGCGGCAAGGAAATCATCGTCCTGCGCGGCCCGCGCCAGGCCCGCGCACGCCAATAGCGCGCACAAAAACAGCAAGCCCGACCGGATACTGTGGTTCATCTATGCGATTTTACGGCTTTTACGCCGGATACCCCTGCTTGATTCCTGCCAGCATCGACAGGCTGCTAGGCCAGGAACAGGCGATAAGCCGGATTGCGGGTTTCGTCCGAATACGGGTAGCCAAGTTTGGCCAGGAACGTCTTGAATGCCGCCTTGTCGCCCGGCGGCACTTGCATGCCGACCAGCACGCGGCCGTAGTCGGCGCCGTGGTTGCGGTAGTGGAAAAGACTGATGTTCCAGCCATGACGCATGCTGTTCAAAAACTTCATCAGCGCGCCGGGCCGCTCCGGAAATTCGAAACGGTAAAGAATCTCGTGCCTGGCGCCAGGGGCGTGACCGCCGACCATGTGGCGCACATGCGACTTGGCGACTTCGTTGTCGCTAAAATCGAGTGTCTGCAGGCCATTCCTGCGCAGCGCGCGCACCAAGCGCGCGGTCTCGGCGCTGTTATGCACCTGCACGCCGACGAACACGTGGGCCTCGCACGCGTCGCCGTAACGGTAATTGAATTCAGTGACGCTGCGCGGCCCCAGCAGCGTGCAGAATTTGCGAAAACTGCCGGGGGTCTCAGGTATCGTCACCGCCAGCACCGCCTCGCGTTTTTCGCCCAGCTCGGCTTCCTCGGCGACAAAGCGCAGGCGGTCGAAATTCATGTTGGCGCCGCACGCGACCGCCACCAGTGTTTTGCCGCGCACGCCTTTACGCTCGACCCACGCCTTGGCACCGGCAATCGCCAGCGCGCCGGCGGGTTCCAGCACAGCGCGGGTGTCTTCGAACACGTCTTTGATCGCCGCGCAGATGGCCGCCGTATCGACTCTTATCACCTCGTCGACGAGCTCGCGGCAAATGCGAAATGGCTCCACGCCGACCTGCCGCACCGCAACGCCGTCAGCAAATAACCCGACATGGTCGAGTTTCACGCGGCGGCCGGCCTTCAGCGAACGGTACATGGCGTCGGCATCGAATGGCTCGACGCCGATGATTTTGATATTGGGGCGCAGGCGCTTCACATAGGACGCGATGCCGGCGATCAGGCCGCCGCCGCCGATGGCGACGAAGATGGCGTCGATATCGCGCCGCGTCTGGCGCAGGATTTCCATCGCTATCGTGCCCTGCCCCGCGATCACGTCGGGATCGTCGTAGGGATGCACGAAAGTCAGCCGCTGGCTGCGCGCGAGCTTGACCGAATGCGCGTAGGCCTCGTCGTAGGTGTCCCCGTGCAAAACCACTTTGGCGCCGCGCCCCGCCACCGCCGTCACCTTGATCTGCGGCGTGGTCACCGGCATGACGATGGTAGCGTTGCATTTGAGTTTTTGCGCGGCGAGCGCCACGCCCTGGGCGTGATTGCCTGCCGATGCCGCGATTACGCCGCGCGCCAGCGCCGCCGCCGGCAGGCGCGACATCTTGTTGTAAGCGCCGCGCAGCTTGAACGAGAACACCGGCTGCATGTCTTCGCGCTTGAGCAAGAGGGTGTTGTTGAGCCGTGCCGACAGATTGGGCGCGCGCTCCAGCGGCGTTTCGACGGCCACGTCATAAACGCGCGCGGTCAGGATGCGCTCGAGATAATCGATTTTCATGGGATGGACAGCGGTGCAAAAGGGCGTAAAGAGTAGCAGGAACCTGCTCTTTTTACCAATTGCCAACCCCCCGGGGTATGGGGGGGTAAAAAAATAGGCCCGGTGCCCCTTGCCGGAGCCCGCCGGCGCCCGTTATTCCATTGCCATTTACTAATTACCGGCCACCATTTACCATAGCTGCATGACACAGGATGAACTCAAGCAGGCGGTAGCGCGGGCGGCCATAGAGCACGTGCCGGTCGGCTGCATAGTCGGCGTCGGTACCGGTTCAACGGCGAATTACTTCATCGACGAACTGGGCAAGATCAAGCACAAGATCGACGGTGCGGTGGCGAGTTCCGCCGCCTCCGCCCAGCGCCTGAAAAAGCTCGGCATCGAGGTGCTCGAACTCAACAATGTCTCCGATCTGCCCGTCTACGTCGATGGCGCAGACGAGATCACCCGACACCTGTCGATGATCAAGGGCGGCGGCGGCGCGTTGACGCGCGAGAAAATCGTCGCCGCGGTCGCGCGCAAGTTCGTCTGCATCGCCGACCAGTCGAAACTGGTCGATGTCCTGGGCAAGTTTCCACTGCCGATCGAGGTCATCCCCATGGCGCGCTCGTACGTGGCGCGCGAACTGGTAAAGCTTGGCGGCCAACCGGCGCTGCGCGTTGGCTTTACCACCGACAACGGCAACGTGATTCTCGACGTGCACAACCTGCAGATCATGAAACCGCTTGAACTGGAAAGCACCCTCAACCAGATTACCGGGGTGGTCGCGAGCGGATTGTTCGCGCGGCGCGGCGCGGACGTGCTGCTGCTGGGAGCGGACAAAGGGGTGCAAACCCTGACACGCTAGAAGCATGCGGGTCAAAGCGGGAGTACAAACACTAACGCGCTAGCAGCGCGCGCGTTGAAGCGGGCTTACAACCCCCGACGCGTTAGCGTCGTCGATCCAGGTCAGCGCTAAATCAAATCAGGGGAAATGGCGACGCGCAGATGGGTGCGCGCCTGCTCGACATCGGCGCGGCGCGCGATCCACATCACCGCGCCTTTTTTCACGTTCCATTGTTCCTTCGCGCCAGTCAGCAAAAGCGCCGCCGTTTCGCCCAGGGTCGGCTGATGCCCTACTATCACGACGGTTTCTTCTGCGCCGGGCCAGCCCGCCGCCAGCAGCACGTCTTCCGCTGAAGCGGAGGTGCCGATGGCCGGCACCGTCTTGAACGCGGGACTCAGCGCGCGCGCCGTCTGTTGTGCGCGCTTGGCGGGACTCGCGAGGATTACCGCGGTATCGGGGATGCGGGCGCGCAACCACTTTGCCATGCGCGCCGCCTGCTTGATGCCCTTGGCGGTGAGCTTGCGCTCGCCGTCGGGCGTACCGTCTTCCGCATCAGCATGGCGCCACAAAATCAGTTCCATCTTCGCCTGCTATGGCCGGCTTACTTGCCGGACGGCGGCACGTAGCCTTGCGCCGCATCGGCACCGCTGCCGAAGAAATGCTTGTTCATCTGCTCCACCAGATAATCGCGCGCCTTTTTATCGGCGAGATTGAGACGGTTCTCGTTGACCAGCATCTTCTGCTGCTCGAGCCATTGCTTCCACGCTTCTTTCGAAACGTTCTCGAAAATCTTCCTGCCGATCTCGCCGGGGTACGGCGAAAAATCGAGCCCTTCGGCTTCGCGGCCGAGCTTGATGCATTTGACCATTCTTGACATGAAGACTGCTCCGGTAAATCGCTGCGTTCGTTACAAGCGCTTGATCAGCACCTGCGAGCGGCGCTGATAGTTGTACAGGTCCTGCTTGCGGCGCGGCAACACGGTTACCGGTGCTGGATCGAATCCGCGCTCGATAAACCAGTGCGCGGTCCGCGTCGTCAGCACGAATAGCCGTTTAATTTTGCGCTGTTTGGCGCGCGCCTCGATTGCCTCTACGAGGCGCTCGCCGGCGCCGAGACGCCGGTGGTCCGGATGCACGGCAAGGCAGGCGAGTTCGGCCATACCGTCGTCGTACTGGTAGAGCGCGGCGCAGCCTATGATTTCACGGTCGTGCTCGAGCACGTAGAAACGCTCGATTTCCATTTCGAGCAGATCGCGGCCGCGCTTGACCAGGGTGCCGTCGGCTTCGAGCGGCTCGAGCAGGCGCAGCACGCCGCCGATATCCTCGATGCGCGCCGGGCGCAGTTTTTCGAGCGGGTCCTGCGTCAGCATGGTGCCGACGCCGCGCCGCGTAAAGAGTTCAAGCAGCAGCGCGCCATCGGCGTGGCGCGACAGCAGGTGGGCGCGCTTCACGCCGGCGCGGCAGGCGCTCACGGCCCGCGGCAAATACATAGTCACATCGCCTGCCAGCGCGCCGGGGCGCGCGAGCAGCTTCTCGGCCTGGCTGCACGTCAATTCGTGCTTGAGTTCGGCGCGCTTGCCGGTGACCACCCCTGGCGTATCCATCAGGAAGATCAGCTTCTCCGCGCCCAGCGCGACGGCCGCCGACATCGCAACGTCTTCGAGCGCGAGATTGAAAATCTGGCCGGTCGGCGAATAACCGAGCGGCGACAGCAGCACGAGTTCGTTGTGGTCGAGCCGGTCGTTTATGCCGGTGACGTCGATCTTGCGCACTTCGCCGGTATGCACGAGGTCCACGCCGTCCACGATGCCGATCGGCCGGGCGGTCACGAAATTGCCGCTGGCGACACGGATATCGGAACCCGCCATCGGCGAATTCGGCAGGCCCATCGACAGCAGCGCTTCAATTTCCACCCGCATCCTGCCGCTGGCCTCCTTGGCGCAGGACAACGCAACGTCGTCGGTGATGCGCAGCCCCTTGACGTAACTCGCGCGGTGCTTAAGCTGCTTCAGGCGGGCTTCGATCTGCGGCCTTGCGCCGTGCACGAGCACCAGGCGCACACCCAGACTCGCCAGCAGATTCAGATCGTGGATGAGGGCAAGAAAGCGCGCGTCCGCCACCACCTCGCCGCCGAACGCGATGACGAAAGTGCGGCCGCCGAACGCGTGGATATAGGGCGCCGCGGAGCGGAACCACTTGACGAAATCAGCAGAGACGGGCAGCGCCATGACATGACTCGATACGGTTTTTTATTCAAGCGCATGTTATGCGAGAAAGCGCGGCAAGGAAAGCGCCTTGCAGGCGCCGGGAGTCCGTCAACAGCGGCTCAAGCCCGTATCAGAAATCGCCCCACAAAGTGTTGAGCGCAGCCAGGGCGGCGAGCGCCGCAGTCTCCGTACGCAGCACGCGCGGCCCCAATTTCAACGCAACGAACCCGCGCTGGCGCGCAAGTTCGGCCTCGACTTGGGTAAAACCGCCTTCGGGTCCCGCCAGCAAAGTCACCGCCGCCGGCCGTTGCATTTCCGCGAGGCGCTGCGCGGCGTGCGGGGACAGCAGGATGCGCAACTCGTCGTCGCGCGGCGCCGGCAAGCCGCCCAGCCAATCGATCACCGGCTGCGGGGGCACCACGTCCGGCACCGCGTTGCGGCCGCATTGCTCGCACGCGGCGATCATCACCTCGCGCCAGTGTTCGACGCGCTTGACCGCGCGCGCGGCGTCCAGCCGCACGATGCTGCGCTCGCTGTAGAGCGGTTGCACGCCGCGAATGCCGAGTTCGACCGCCTTCTGCAGCGTGATGTCCATGCGCTCGCCGCTTGAAATCGCCTGCGCGAGGACGCATGGGAGGGGCGTCTCGCGGTCGACTGGCGCGCCACTGGCGAGCTTGACCGTAACCCCGTGTTTGTCGATGCGCGCGATGGTCGCGGCAAACTCGACTCCGCCGTTGAACACCACGAGTTGATCGCCGACCGCCGCGCGCAGCACGCGCGCCAGATGGTGCGCGGCGGTCTCGCGCAGGGCAAGCAACGCACCGGGCGCCAGCACATCGGGCGCATAAATGCGCGTGGATTGGGTAACAGCGCGCCGCATGTGAAGATTATGCCATACGGGTGCGCGCGTTCCCGCGTTTTACCGGCGCAACAAACAGGACTAGAATCGCGCTTCTTCCGCTCAGTTGGCGCATTGAATTGAAAATAATCATCCTCGGTGCAGGCCAGGTCGGCGCTTCGGTGGCGGAGTCGCTGTGCTCGGAAGCCAATGACATCACCATCGTTGACACCGATGCCGCCCGGCTCAAGCTGCTGCAGGATCGCCTCGATTTACGCACCGTCGTCGGCAACGCCGCGCATCCCGCAACTTTGGCCCAGGCAGGCGCTGCGGATGCCGATCTGATTTTTGCGGTGACACGCAGCGATGAAACCAATCTGGTGGCGTGCAAGCTGGCGGCGAAACTGTTCAACGCGCCGATGCGCGTCGCGCGCATACGCGCGGCCGACTATCTTGCGCATCCGGAGATTTTTAGCCCCGACTGCCTGGCGGTCGACCACGCGATCTGCCCCGAACAGATCATCACCGATTACATCGTCAAGCTGATCGAGTTTCCGGAAGCGCTGCAAGTGCTCGAATTCGCCGACGGCAAAGTCAGCCTGGTCGCGGTACGCGCGTTTCACGGCGGGCCCATGGTCGGCCACGAGCTGCAGGAAATCCGCAGCCACATGCCGAACGTCGAGACGCGCGTGGCGGCGATCTTTCGCCAGGACACGCCGATCGTGCCCGAAGGCCGCACCGTCATCGAGGCCGGCGACGAAGTGTTCTTTATCGCGGCGACCGAAAACATCCGCGACGCGATGCGCGAACTGCGCCGCATGGACAAGCCGATCCGGCGCGTGATGATAGGCGGCGGCGGCAATATCGGCCGGCGCCTGGCGTTGGCACTCGAAGCGAACTACCAGGTCAAGGTCATCGAGCACAGCAAGCCCAATGCGGAACGCCTCGCCGCCGAATTGCGCCGCGCGCTGGTGCTCGCCGGCGATGCCACCGACGAGGAATTGCTCGAAACCGAGAACGTCGGCGAAATGGACCTGTATTGCGCGGTGACCAACGACGACGAGAACAACATCATGTCGGCGCTGCTCGCCAAGCGCATGGGCGCGCGCAAAGTGGTGGCTCTCATCAACCGCAGCGCGTACGTGAACCTGCTGCAGGCCGGCCAGATCGACATCGCGATCTCGCCGGCGCAGGCGGTGATCGGCACGCTGCTCGCGCGCGTGCGCCGCGGCGACTGCGTGGCGGTGCACAGCCTGCGGCGGGGTGCCGCGGAAGCGCTTGAACTCATCGCGCACGGCGACTACAAATCGTCGCGTGTGGTCGGCCGTCGCGTCGAGGAAATCAGCTTGCCCAAGGGCTCCACCATCGCCGCCATCGTGCGCCGGCACCAGCGCACGGGGAGCGAGGGCGAGCCGGCGGGAGCGGGCGAGGCGCAGGTAATCATCGCCCATCACGACACCGTGATCGAACCCGACGACCACGTCATCGTATTCGTGGTCAACAAGCTCATGGTGTCGAAAGTGGAAAAACTGTTTCAGGTCGACGTCGGTTTTCTCTGACCGCAATCCGGGCCGCCGCGCGACATCCCCAGCATGATACCCGCCGCCGTACTGCGCATCGCGCCGGTCGTCAACGTGTTCAGCACCATCGTCATGATGTTCAGCCTGACCATGACCGCGCCGCTGATCGTTGCGTATATCTATGGCGACACGGCGCTGCTCACCTACGTCCAGTCCATCCTTATTGCGTTAGCGGCCGGCGTGCTGATGCGGGTGGCGACCATGCACCGCCGGCGCGAACTGCAGCCGCGCGACGGCTTCCTGCTCGTATTCCTGGTGTGGTCGATACTGCCGGCGTTCGCGACCCTGCCTTTGATGTTTCACATCCACGGACTCAGTTTTACCGACGCGTATTTCGAAACCGTGTCGGGCATCACCACTACCGGCTCCACCGTGCTGGAAAACCTCGATGCGTTGCCGCCGTCGATCAATTTCTGGCGTTGCGAGCTGGTGTGGCTCGGCGGCATGGGCTTGATCGTGCTCGCGGTCGCTATCCTGCCGCTGCTGGGCGTCGGCGGCATGCAGCTCTACAAGGCGGAAACGCCGGGCCCGATGAAAGACTCCAAGCTGACGCCGCGCATCACCGAAACGGCGAAAGTGCTGTGGTTGGTATACGCCGGCATTACTCTCGCATGCATAGGCGCGTACCGGCTGGCCGGCATGAGCTGGCTGGACGCGATCACCCACGCATTTTCTACCATGGGGCTGGGCGGCTTTTCCACCCACGACGCGAGTTACGGCTTTTTTGATTCGCCGCTGATCGAGGGCATCACCATCGTGTTCATGCTGATTGCCGGCATCAATTTCGCCACCCATTTCCAGGTCTGCCGCGAGCGCAGTGCGCGGCCGTATCGCGCCGACCCCGAAACCGGCTGGTTTCTGCTGATCACGCTGGGAAGCTGCGTGATGATCGCGTGCTTTCTGTGGGCCAAAGGTGTTTATCCGGATTTCTGGACGGCCCTGCGCTACGCGAGTTTCAACACGGTCTCGATCGCGACGACCACCGGTTATGCCAATACCGATTACAACCTGTGGCCGGCTTTTGCGCCGCTGTGGATGCTGTTTCTGTGTTGCTTCGCGTCATGTTCGGGCTCGACCGGCGGCGGCATCAAGATGATCCGCGCGCTGCTGCTGGTGCGGCAGGGCATGCGCGAGCTGGTGAAACTCGTCCATCCCGCCGCGCAAGTGCCGGTCAAGCTGGGCGGCGCGGTGGTGCCGAATCAAATCGTGTTCGCGGTGCTGGCGTTCATGTCCATGTACGGCGCCTGCGTGATCGTGATGACCTTTCTGCTGGTGGCGACCGGGCTCGATGCGCTCAGCGCTTTTTCGGCGGTGATCGCCAGCATCAACAACACCGGCCCCGGACTAAACCAGGTCGGCCCGGCGACGACTTATGCGGTGCTGACGGATTTCCAGACCTGGGTGTGCACAATTGCGATGCTGCTCGGCCGGCTCGAACTCTTTGCGCTTCTGATCATTTTTACGCCAGCTTTTTGGCGTCGTTGACCCCCACGCCGGCTTTTTGGCGTCGTTAAACGACGCCGCGCTGTTCAACCGCCCTTTGCCCGCGCGTAAAGTTCGAGCGTGACGCCGCGCGCTACCGCGTGGTCGACGACGGGTGCCGGATAGTCGCGGCCGATCACGACGCCTGCCTGCGCCTGCTGCGCAGCGCTCATCAGCCACGGCGCGTGGATGAATTTGTTGTCGCAATCTTTCAGCTCCGGGACGTACTTGCGGATGAATTTTCCCTCGGCGTCGAATTTCTGCGATTGCGTGACCGGGTTGAAAATGCGGAAATACGGCTGCGCATCGCAGCCGGTGGATGCCGCCCATTGCCAGCCGCCGTTGTTGGCCGCGAGATCGAAATCATTGAGTTCATCGGCAAAATATTTTTCGCCCCAGCGCCAGTCGACGTGCAGATCCTTCACCAAAAACGACGCGACGACCATGCGCAGCCGGTTGTGCATGTAGCCGGTCTGGTTCAACTGGCGCATGGCCGCGTCGACCAGCGGATAACCGGTGCGCGCCTCGCACCAGGCGCGAAACAGGTTTTCGTCGTTCGGGAATTTGAGCGCATCGTACACGGGATGAAACGCGCGCGCCGCCACGCGCGGATGATGGTGCAGGATCATGAAATAGAAATCGCGCCATATGAGTTCCGACAGCCACACCGCCGCGCCGCGATCCGCCGCCTGCCATGCCTCGCGCGCCAGGGCGCGTATCGATATCGTGCCGAAACGCAGATGCACCGACAGGTACGACGGGCCTTTCAATGCCGGAAAATCGCGCCGCTCGTGATAGTCGGCCATGCGTTTTTTGAAATTCGCGAACAGCTTGCGCGCGCCTGACATCCCGGGCGGGATGCCGAGTTCGGACAGATTGGTCGGTCTGAACCCGATGTCCTGCAGCGCCGGCATCTCATGGCCGGCGGGCGGCGCCAGCCGGTCGAAATATTTTTCAACCGGATAAGCCTGCATGAAAAAGCCGTCGAGGCGCTTCAGCCAGGCGTTCTTGTAAGGCGTAAATACGCTGAACGGCCGGCCATCCTGGGTCAACACCTCGTCTTTTTCGAAGATGACCTGGTCTTTGCAGGTGACGAATGCCCTGCCCTCGCGCGCCAGCGCGGCGCCCACCGCGGTGTCGCGCTCGACCGCGGCCGGCTCGTAATCGTGATTGGTGAACACGGCATCGGCCTTAAGGCGTACCGCCAGCGCCGGGATCTCCTCGCGCGCGCAGCCATGCAGGACCTGCAGCCCGCCGCCGTGGCGCGCCAGTTCCTCCTGCAGTTCACGCACGCAGAGCCAGATGAACTCGACGCGCCGGTCGTCGCGCCGCGGCAACCCGCCGAGAATTTCGCGGTCGAACACGAATACGCAGTGGACGCGCCGGCTCTGCTTCAGCGCGGCGTGGAAGGCGGCATGATCGAAACAGCGCAAATCGCGCCGGAACCACACCACGGAGATATCGTAGGTCACTTGTGTGTTCTGGGGACGCCCGGCGGGCGTCGGTTAGGTGAAACAGCCCGACGAAACGATTGTGAACGGACGCCCGCGCGTTTACAATAGCGCCGGTCTGAGTCTCCGGCTCGAGGCAGGCGGAACCAGAAATTAAAAATGCAATCGGTGAATCTCACGCACCACTTCCTGATCGCCATGCCCAACATGGCGGATCCGCATTTTTCCAGGACCCTCACCTATATCTGCGAGCACAATGAGCAGGGCGCGCTCGGCCTGGTGATCAATCGCCCGCTCGACATGACGCTCGCCAAATTGCTCGACCAGGTCAGTATTCCCGCCGCTTCCGCGCAATGCAACTCGATCGCGGTGCATTACGGCGGCCCGGTGCAAACCGATCGCGGCTTCGTGCTGCATGGCCCGGTGGGCAACTGGCAGTCCACGCTGTCGATCAGCCCCGACATCGGACTGACCACGTCGAAGGACATCCTCGAGGCAGTCGCGCGCGGCGAAGGTCCGCGCCAGATGCTGGTGACTCTCGGCTATGCCGGGTGGGCGCCGGGCCAGATCGAATACGAACTCGCCCAGAACGCCTGGCTGACGGTGGCGGCGCGCGACGACGTCATGTTCGAATTACCGGCTGCGCAACGGCTGGCGGCGGCGATGAAAATGCTGGGCGTGGATTACGCCACCTTGTCTGAGAGCGCCGGACATGCGTGAATTGCCGCCGCCCACGCAGCAGGCCGAACCGCCTCACGCCTCACGCCTCACGCTTCACGGCGCAAGCACGACCGTGCTCGCTTTCGATTTCGGCGAGCAGCGCATCGGCGCCGCGGTCGGCGATACCGGCGTGGGTATCGCGCATCCGCTGACGACCATCGTCGCCGAAGACAAGAAAAGCCGTTATGCCGCGATCGAAACACTTTTGCAGGAATGGCGGCCGGCACTGCTGGTAGTCGGCTTGCCCTCCCATCTCGATGGCACCGAGCATGAAATATCGCGTCTCGCGCGCAAATTCGCACGTGAACTTGGCGGGCGTTTCAATTTGCCGGTTGAACTCGTCGATGAGCGCCTGACGTCGGCCGCCGCCGAGATGAGTCTCGCCGAAGCCGGCGTCGCCGGTCACAAAAGAAAACCCGTCGTCGATCAGGTCGCGGCCCTGCACATCCTGCAGGCTTGGCTCGACGAACAGGCGCGCCGCATAAAAATGGCGCAGGCACAGCAATGACCGCCAAGCCGCTGCCAGACGCCGAACAACTGCTCGCCGCGCTGATCGAGCAAATGCGCCCACAGGTGTCCGCCGAGACCGGCCTGATCGGCATCGTCACCGGCGGCGTGTGGCTGGCCGAGCGTTTGCATGAGGCGCTCAAACTCAAGGTGCCGTGCGGCACGCTCGACGTTTCGTTTTACCGCGATGACTTCCAGCACAAGGGACTCAAGCGCAAGGTGGTGGCGTCGGACATCCCGTTCGAAGTCGAAGGCCGCGACCTCATACTGGTCGACGACGTGCTGTATACGGGCCGCACCATACGCGCGGCGATGAACGAGCTTTTCGATTACGGCCGGCCGGCGAGCATCCGGCTTGCCTCGCTGGTCGACCGCGGCGGGCGCGAGCTGCCGATCGCCGCGCAATTCGTCGGCGCGGTGATCGATGTGAAGCAAAACGTGGAATTGCAGCGCGACGCGCAAGGGCATTTGAGCCTGGCGCTGAGCAAAGACTGATACAAGGACCGCGCCACCCGATGTTTCTCAACGCTAACCCGCAGCTCAACAAAAACGGCGAACTGCATCACCTGCTGTCGATCGAGGGCCTGCCTGGCGACATTCTGCGCCAGATACTCGACACCGCGCAGTCGTTCGTCGGCGTCACCCAGCGCGAAGTCAAAAAAGTGCCGCTGTTGCGCGGCAAGGCCATTTTCAACCTGTTTTTCGAACCATCGACGCGCACGCGCACCACTTTCGAAATCGCCGCCAAGCGCCTGTCGGCGGACGTGATCAACCTCGCCATCAACGTGTCGTCGCAATCCAAGGGCGAGTCGGTGCTCGACACCGTCGCCAACCTGGCGGCGATGCAGGCCGACATGTTCATCGTGCGCCATGCGCAAAGCGGCGCACCGCATCTGATCGCGCGCCACGTCAGCGAGGACATCCACGTCGTCAATGCCGGCGATGGCCGTCATTCGCATCCGACGCAGGGCCTCCTGGACATGTTCACCATCCGCCACTACAAGCAGGATTTCACCAAGCTGCGCGTGGCGATCGTCGGCGATATCCTGCATTCGCGCGTCGCGCGCTCGCAGATCCACGCGCTGACGACATTGGGCGTGCCGGAACTGCGCGTGATCGGGCCCAAGACGCTGCTGCCCACCAACGTTGACAACCTGGGCGTGCACGTCTATCACGACATGGCGAGCGGCCTGAAAGACGTCGACGTCATCATGATGCTGCGGCTGCAGAACGAGCGCATGCAGGGCTCCTTCCTGCCGTCGCCGCAGGAATTCTTCAAGTTCTACGGCCTCACCAAGGAAAAACTTGCGCTCGCCAAACCGGACGCCATCGTGCTGCATCCCGGACCGATGAACCGCGGCGTTGAAATCGATTCCGACGTTGCGGACGGCAGCCAGTCCGTGATCCTGCCGCAGGTGACCTTCGGCATTGCGATCCGCATGGCCGTCATGAGCATACTGGCGGGAAACTGAAATGGTTATGAGTTATGGGCGATGGGTGATGAGTCAAACACAGGTGAGTGTTAACCGGTTCTTGGGTGCCTCCCATTACCCATTACCCATTGCCCATTACCAGACCTTATGAAAATACACATCAAAAACGGCCGCCTGATCGATCCCGCGAGCGGCACCGACGCGAAACAGGACGTGTTCATCGCCGCCGGCAAGATAGTGGCTATCGGCGCGGCACCCGCCGGCTTCACCGCCAACCGCACCGTGGACGCAAGCAGCCTTGTCGTCTGTCCGGGCTTGGTCGATCTCGCGGTGCGCCTGCGCGAGCCGGGATTCGAATACATGGCGACCCTCGAATCGGAAATGCAGGCGGCCGCAGCCGGCGGTGTGACTAGCCTGGCGTGCCCGCCCGATACCGATCCGCCGCTCGACGAGCCGGGTCTGGTCGAGATGCTCAAGTTCCGCGCCCGCAACCTGAACCAGGCGCATGTCTACCCGATAGGCGCGCTGACTCTCGGCTTGAAGGGCACGCATCTGACCGAGATGGCTGAACTGACCGATGCCGGCTGCGTTGCGTTCTCGCACGCGGATGCGCCGCTCACCGACACGCAACTGCTGCTGCGCGCCTTGCAATACGCGGCGACTTTCGATTTCGCGGTGTGGCTGCGGCCGCAGGATGCGGCGCTCGCGCGCGGCGGCGTTGCGCACGACGGCCAGGTCGCCACCCGCCTGGGGCTCGCCGCGATCCCGGTCTGCGCGGAAACGCTCGCCGTATCGGCCATCCTGCTCTTGGCCCGCGAAACCGGCGCGCGCATCCACTTGTGCAGAATGTCGAGCGCCGAGGGTGTCGACATGGTGCGCCAGGCCAAGCAGCAGGGGATCAAGGTGACCTGCGACATCGCCATTCATCATGCCCACCTGTCGGAAATGGACATCGGCTACTTCGATCCCAATTGCCACCTGACACCGCCCCTGCGCAGCCAGCGCGACCGCGATGCGTTGCGCGCAGCGCTCGCCGATGGCACGGTAGACGCGCTGTGTTCTGACCACACACCGGTCGACGTCGACGCCAAGCAGCTGCCGTTCGGTGAGGCCGAAACCGGCGCCACCGGCGTCGAACTCCTGCTGCCGCTCACGCTGAAGTGGATGGAAGAGGCCAAGCTGCCGCTGGCCAAAGGACTCGCACGTATTACTACCGAGCCGGCGCGCGTACTTGGCATCGACGCCGGCACACTTGCGCCCGGCAAGAGCGCCGACCTGTGCGTATTTGATGCAGAGCGCTACTGGAAAGTCGAGCCCGCAGCGCTGAAAAGCCAGGGCAAGAACACACCTTACACGGGCGTCGAAATCAAGGGCAAAGTGCGTTATACGCTGGTCGAAGGCCAGATCGTTTACGAATCGAATTAGCAGCGCTGCTCGCAGTTGAATTTTGGGCTTTCGCGCCCATCTTATTGGCTCTATCCTCCATCCTGTCCCCGCTTTTTACCCTCAGAACGCGCCTATGAACCCTTTGCTCGACTTTTCCGGCCTGCCGCGCTTCGACGCCTTCAAGCCCTCGTATGTGACACCCGCGGTCGACGAAATGCTGACGGCCAGCCGCGCCGTGGTCGAGCAACTCGCCGCTGCGAGCGCGCAGCCGAACTGGCAGAATTATGCGGCACCCCTGCAGGACGCAACCGAGAAACTCAACCGCGCATGGGGACAGGTCGGGCACCTGAACGCGGTGATGAACAGTCCCGAACTGCGCGAAGTCTATAACGCGAACCTGCCAAAGGTGACCCAGTTTTACACCGAACTCGGCCAGAACCAGCGGCTGTTCGAAAAATTCAAGCAGCTTGGCGCATCTCCTGAAATGGCGCAGCTCACCGGCGCGCAGCGCGCGATCGTCGAGCACGAACTGCGCGACTTCCGGCTTGGCGGCGCCGACCTCGCCGCGGACAAGAAAGCGCGTTTCACCGCAGTCCGCGAAAAACTCTCGGCGCTGTCTTCGCGTTTTTCCGACAACATTCTCGATGCCACTAATGCATTCGCGCATTACGTGGAAGCGGCGGACCCGTTGGCGGGCATTCCCGCCGACGCGCTGCAGGCCGCGCATGAAGCAGCCGCGGCGGATGGCAAGACGGGCTGGAAATTCACCTTGCATGCGCCTTCTTACATGCCGGTTCTCCAGTACGCCGACAACCGCGCGCTGCGCGAAACCCTCTACCGCGCCTACGCGACGCGTGCCGCCGAGTTCGGCAAGCCCGAATGGGACAATACGCAATTGATCACCGAGATCGTGGCACTGCGACGCGAACTTGCACAATTGCTGGGCTTCCCGAGTTTTGCCGAGTATTCGCTCGAAGCCAAGATGGCCGAATCGCCGCAGCAGGTATTGAAGTTTCTCGCCGATCTGGCGGCCAGCGCCAGGCCGTTTGCCGAGAGCGACCTCGCGGAACTGAAACAATTCGCGCGCGACGAACTGAAGCTCGCGGACCTGCAGGCGTGGGACATCGGCTACGTGTCGGAGAAATTGCGCATCGCGCGCTACGATTTTTCGGACCAGGAAGTAAAGCAATACTTTCCCGAAACAACGGTGCTGCCCGGCATGTTCCGCGTGGTCGAGACGCTCTATGGAGTTTCCATACAGCCCGACACAGCACCGACGTGGCATCCCGACGTGCGCTTTTTCAGCATCCGCGACCGCGCGCAGAACCTGGTTGGACAGTTTTACCTCGACCTCTATGCGCGGCCGTCGAAGCGCGGCGGCGCATGGATGGACGATGCGATCACGCGGCGGCGCGCCGGCAGCGGCATCCAGACCCCGGTTGCCTATCTCAATTGCAACTTTGCCGCACCGGTCGGCGAAGTCGACGGCAAGAAAAAGCCGGCGCTGTTCACACACGACGAAGTGATCACTCTGTTCCACGAATTCGGCCACGGCCTGCACCATCTGCTGACGCGCGTCGAAGAACTCGGCGTCTCCGGCATCAACGGCGTGGAATGGGACGCGGTCGAGCTGCCGAGTCAGTTCATGGAGAATTTCTGCTGGGAGTGGGATGCGTTGAAGCCGCTGACGCACCACGTGGATAGCGGCGCCTCGCTACCACGCGCGCTGTTCGACAAAATGCTGGCGGCGAAGAATTTCCAGAGCGGCATGCAGACGCTGCGCCAGGTCGAATTCGCGCTGTTCGACTTTCATTTGCACTACGACTTTGCGCCTGACGGCAGCGCGCAGGCGCTGCTCGACGACATCCGCCGGCAGGTGGCCGTGCTCGTGCCGCCCGCGTTCAATCGTTTCCCGCAGAGCTTTTCGCATATTTTTGCCGGTGGTTATGCAGCCGGCTATTACAGCTACAAATGGGCGGAAGTGTTATCAGCAGACGTCTACAGCCTGTTTGAAGAGCGCGGCGTGCTGAATCCCGAGATCGGCCTGCGCTTTCGCGACGAGATACTCGCGGTCGGCGGCAGCCGCCCCGCGCTCGAATCGTTTGTCGCGTTCCGCGGCCGCGCACCCAGTATCGACGCATTGTTAAGACATAGCGGCATGAGCGACCGAGCAGGGGCCCCGGCGCTTTAGCGTCCGGGGATGCGAGCAACGCGAACTGCCGCGGCTGCCGAACCGGCCAATGTTAAATTGCGACTTGCTCAACTGAGGCAGTGGAATGACCGCTGCGGCGGGTGCCTGACCTACTCCCTACCCGCACGGCGGACGTTATGCTATAAAAGCGGCGAACGCCATGAACCGGAGAAATTAAGTCATGAAAATCTGGACATTGCTGACCTTGATGGGATTTGCGGCACTCGCGCACGGCGCGGAAATGTACCGCTGGGTTGACGAAAAAGGCACCGTCAATTACACGCCTTACCCGCCGCCCGCCAACGTCAAGAAAGTCGAGCAGAAAAAACTCGGCGGCAATGCGAGCGCGGCGGAGGCGCAGACCGGCGACACGCCATACAGCGTGCAGCTCGCGACCAAGAACTTCCCGCTCACCTTCTACTCCACCGCAGAGTGCGGCGAACCGTGCAAGCTGGCCAAGGCGCACCTCGTAAAGCGCGGCGTGCCGTATACCGAAAGAAATCCTTCCAAGCCGGCATCGCCCCAGGAGTTCGAGGAGTTCAAGAAAATGACCGGCGGCACCCTGGAAGTGCCCATGCTGCAGGTTGGCCAACTCAAACTGCTCAAAGGCTATCTGGCGTCTGAATGGGACGGGGCGCTCGACCAGGCCGGCTACCCGAGCACGGCGCTTCCCGGCGCCAAGCCCGGCACCAAACCCGCCGCGGCTGCGCCCGCCCCCGCCAAATAATGCGGGTTGCCACCTGGAACGTTAATTCGCTCAAAGTTCGGCTGCCGCAGGTCCTCGCGTGGCTGGAAACGCAGCAACCCGACGTGCTGTGCCTGCAGGAAACCAAGCTCGAAGACGCGAAGTTTCCGGCGGAAGACATCCGCGCCGCCGGTTACCACGTGCTGTTCAGCGGCCAGAAAACCTACAACGGGGTGGCGATCCTGAGCAAAGAGCCCGCGACCGGCGCGCAGGCTGCGCTGCCCGGTTTCGACGATCCGCAAAAACGCGTGCTGGCGGCAACCGTCGCCGGCGTGCGCGTCGTTTGCCTGTACGTGCCCAACGGCCAGAGCGTTGACTCGGACAAATATCGTTACAAGCTCGAATGGTTGCAGCACACCCAGCGCTGGCTGGCGGGTGAACTCGCCGCCAACGACCGGCTCGTCGTGGTCGGCGATTTCAACATCGCGCCCGATGACCGCGATGTACACGACCCCAAGGCATGGGAAGGCCAGGTACTGTGCAGCGCGCCGGAACGCGCGGCGTTTCAGCAACTGCTCGCCGGCGGACTCGAAGACAGCTTTCGCCTGCTTGAGCAGCAGCCGCAATCGTACACCTGGTGGGATTACCGCATGAATGCATTCAGGCGCAAGATGGGATTGCGCATCGATCACGTGCTGCTGAGCCGCCGCCTGGCGGCCGGCTGCCGCGCCTGCGTGATCGACATCGAGCCGCGCAAAAACGAGCGGCCTTCCGATCACGCGCCGGTCACCGCCGATTTCGCAAGCGATTGACCAGACAGTTGCCGGCGTAATTGCCGGCAGGAGTACCTAGCGATTTATCGGCAGCAACCCCGACTCACTCTTCGCCGTTCTTGCCGGCGTCGAGTCCGAGTTCCTGGATCTTGCGCGTCAGCGTATTGCGGCCCAACCCCAGCAAAAGCGACGCTTCGATGCGCCGGCCGCCGGTGTGGGCGAGCGCCCGTGTAATCAATGCTTTTTCAAACTGCGGCCCGAGCACATCCATCAAAGAGGATTCGCCGCGATTGAGCGCATTTGCCACTTCGCGTTCCAGCGCCGTAATCCAGTTTTCGCCGACTGCGGCGCCTGCCTCCAGCCGCAATTCGGACGGCAGGTCGTTGACGTCGACGCTCACACCCGGCGCCATCACCGTCAGCCAGTGGCACAGGTTCTCGATCTGGCGCACGTTGCCCGGAAAATCCTGCGCGCTCAGGAATTTGAGTGCGGCATCCGTCAGGCGCTTGGCTTCGACACCGAGTTCGCGCGCGCTTTTCGCGAGAAAATGCTTGGCCAGCAGCGGTATGTCTTCGCGCCGTTCGCGCAGGGGCGGCAGCCGCAAGCGGATGACGTTCAGCCGGTGAAACAGGTCTTCGCGAAACAAACCCTGTTTGACGCGCACTTCCAGGTCCTGATGGGTGGCCGCGATCACGCGCACGTTCGCCTTGATCGGCTGATGCCCGCCGACGCGATAGAACTGGCCGTCCGACAGCACGCGCAGTAAACGCGTCTGCAGATCGGCCGGCATGTCGCCGATTTCATCCAGAAACAAAGTGCCGCCGTCGGCCTGCTCGAAGCGCCCGCGCCGCATGGTCTGCGCGCCGGTAAACGCTCCGCGCTCATGACCGAACAATTCGGACTCGAGCAAATCCTTGGGAATGGCGGCGGTGTTGATTGCGATGAACGGTTTGGCGGCGCGCGGGCTATGGCGATGCAGTGCGCTTGCCACCAGTTCCTTGCCGGTGCCTGATTCGCCGGTTATGAGGACGGTGGCGTGCGACTGCGCGAGCCGGCCGATCGCGCGGAACACCTCCTGCATAGCCGGCGCCTGGCCGAGTATCTCCGGCTCGGCACCGGCGACTTCGACCACGTCGTCCTGGCGCGTACTTTCTTCCATGGCGCGCCGGATAAGCTCGACCGCATGATCGACGTCGAAAGGTTTGGGCAGGTATTCGTACGCGCCGCCCTGAAACGCGGCGACGGCGCTTTCGAGATCCGAATACGCGGTCATGATGATGACCGGCATATGCGGATAGCGCTGCTTGGCCTGCTGCAACAACTCGAGGCCCGATTCGCCGGGCATGCGGATGTCGCTGACGACCAGTTGCGGGGTTTCGCTGCCCAGAGCGCAGAGCGCTTCGTCGGCAGACGAGAACGTCTTGAACGCAATGTTCTCGCGCGTCAGCGCCTTCTCGAAGACCCAGCGTATCGAGCGATCGTCGTCAATTATCCACACCGGTTTCATGGTTTGCCATTCTCGCTGTTATTGGTCGGCAGCAGCAGCGTGAACGTAGTGTTACCCGGCTGACTGTCGAACGTGATGGTGCCGCCATGCTGCGTCACAAAATTCTGCGCCAGCGTGAGCCCCAGACCGGTGCCGCCCTCGCGGCCCGACACCAACGGATAAAAAATCTTTTCGCGCATGTTTTCAGGGATGCCGGGGCCGGTATCGTTGATTTGTACCTCGAGGGCATGGCGGTGACGTTTTCTCGCCAGCGTGACCTGCCGCGCGATGCGCGTTCTCAATTTCAACTGGCCGTTGCCTTTCATGGCCTGTGCCGCATTGCGCGCGATATTGAGCACGATCTGGATCATCTGTTCCTTGTCACCCTGCAACAGCGGCACGCTGGTGTCGTAGTCGCGGCGAATCGTGATGCCGTGCGGATATTCGGCCAGGATCAGGCTGCGCACGCGCTCGAGCACTTCGTGAATGTTCAGCGGCGCCGGCTGCGGCAGGCGGTGCGGCGTCAGCAGGCGGTCCATCAGCGACTGCAGGCGGTCGGCCTCCTTCATGATGACCTGCGTGTATTCGTGCAGGCCCGGGCGCTCGAGCTCGTGGTCGAGCAGTTGCGCAGCGCCCCTTATGCCGCCCAGCGGGTTCTTGATTTCATGCGCGAGATTGCGGATCAACTCGCGGTTGGCCTGGCTCTGGTCGTGCAGGCGTTCCTCGCGTGCGATCTTGATCTGCTGATCAATATGCCGGAACTCGAGCAGCAGTCCCTGCCAGCCGTCGACCCAGCCTTCGATTTCCACCGGCGACAGCGTGCAACTCAAATGCAGCTTGGCGTGTCCGGCCACGCCGATTTTCAGATCGTGTTCGGTATAGCTGCAGTGGTTCAGGCGCGCATAGTCGATAGCCGCGCCCAGCACGCGGTCGTGTTCGAATACCTCTGTAATCATATTGCCCATAAGACTCTTGCTGCTCAGCTCGAATAAGTTTTCCGCGGCGGGATTGGCGAAGCGCACGACGAGCTCGCGATCGACGATGACAATCGCCGTTGCGAGAAGATCGAGTCCTGCTAATGCGGCAACCGCCATGTTTAGATGTCAAGAATGATAAGAGCAAGAACCGGACCAGTTATCGGTCCCGTGGCTGCGGCAACAGGAAACCTGAAGCGGCGCAATTGCATGCGGCCAGGCGTGAAAAAACGCCCGGCTATTTGATGTTGGCGATTTCTTTACGCAGACTCTCGACGTTGTTTTCGTGCAGCTTGACCTTGTCTTCGAACGGCTTTAACCGTTCTTCAAGCCGCGCAAAGTTCTTTTCGGTGCCGAGGCGCGTGTTTTTTTGCTCGGCGAGCTGTTTCTTTGCGGTATCCAGTTGCCCCTGTTCCTGCGCAAGTTCCTGCTCGAGGATCTTGCGGCGGCCGGCGTCGCGGCTGCGCTGCGTATCGTTGTCGACGCTCGGAAAGTTGGCGGGTTTTTGCTGCTGTTGCGCGCGGGCCGGCGGCTGCGACGTGTTCATCGGTTCCAGGTTCAAGCCCTTGCAGCCTTTCGCGTCCCCCTTCACATTGGTGTAGCGGGTATTGCCGTCGGTATCCGTGCACTTCCACATCTCGGCATGGACGGCCGGCACTGCAAACATGCACAACAGTAAAAACCATATTCTCATAGCAATCCTCGGGTAGCCCCGTACAGCAACGGGCGATATCGGGTGCGGTTGACTCCACAAAACTCAATGGTTGCGCTAAGTCTATGTCAGATAAGTAAAACTAACAATGCGACGCGTCTGTAGGCGGAACCTGAAAATGCAACAGGGCGGGATAACCGCCCTGTTGTGTCGATGCTGCTGCAGCCGTTTACAGGCTGTAATACATGTCGAACTCGACCGGGTGCGTGGTCATGCGGAAGCGCGTGACTTCTTCCATCTTCAGCGTGATGTAAGCATCCAGCATGTCGTCCGAAAATACCCCGCCCGCCGTGAGGAACCCGCGGTCTTTGTCGAGATGTTCGAGCGCCATTTCGAGCGACGAACACACGTTGGGCACTTTTTTCGCCTGCGACGGCGGCAGATCGTAGAGATTCTTGTCAATCGGATCGCCGGGATGGATCTTGTTCTGCACGCCGTCAAGCCCCGCCATCATCATCGCGGTAAACGCGAGGTACGGATTGGCAGTCGGGTCCGGAAAACGAATTTCGACGCGGCGTCCTTTCGGATTGGACACATACGGAATGCGGCACGCAGCGGAGCGATTTTTCGCCGAGTAAGCGAGGTTGATCGGCGCTTCGAATCCGGGCACCAGCCGCTTGTATGAATTGGTGCCTGGGTTGGTGATGGCGTTGAGCGCCTTGGCATGCTTGATGATGCCGCCGATATAAAACAATGCGAATTCGGACAGGCCGGCATAGCCGTTGCCGGCAAACAGGTTTTGCCCGCCTTTCCAGATCGACTGGTGCACGTGCATGCCCGAACCGTTGTCGCCGACCACCGGCTTCGGCATGAAGGTGGCGGTCTTGCCGTAAGACGAAGCCACCATCTGCACCGTGTATTTGAGGATCTGGTTCCAGTCGGCGCGCTTCACCAATTTTTCGAACTTGGTGCCGATTTCGCACTGGCCGGGCGCCGCCACTTCGTGGTGATGCACTTCAACTTCGACGCCTTGCGCTTCGAGCGCGATGCACATTGCATTGCGGATATCCATCAGCATATCGACCGGCGGCACCGGGAAATAACCGCCTTTGACCGGCGGACGGTGACCCATGTTGCCGCCTTCGAGTTCTTCACCCGAAGTCCACGGCGCTTCTTCCGACTTGATCTTGACTCCGCAACCCGACATGTCGACGTTCCAGGTGACCGAATCAAAAATGAAAAATTCGGGTTCCGGACCGAAGTATGCGGTGTCGCCGAGGCCGGTGGACTTGAGATAAACCTCGCCGCGCTTGGCGATCGAGCGTGGATCGCGGTCGTAGCCTTTGCCGTCCGACGGTTCGACCACGTCGCACGAAATATTGAGTACCGGCTCGTCGGTAAATGGATCCATGCGCGCCGAATCAGGGTCCGGCAGCAGCAGCATGTCGGACTCTTCGATGCCTTTCCAGCCGGCGATCGACGAGCCGTCGAACGCATGGCCTTCCGTGAATTTCTCTTCGTTGAACGCCTTGACGGGAACCGAAACGTGCTGCTCTTTGCCGCGCGTGTCCGTAAACCTGAAATCGACAAACTTGACTTCGTTGTCTTTGACCATCTTCATTACATCGGCTACCACCATTGTGTTCTCCCTAACTTAAGCGTGTTTATCGAAAACGGAGGATTCCGGGAAGCCCAATTCAGCACGAAATATGCCAAGCCTCAAACCGGGGAAAACATTGTGCCACAACCCAATTTTAGTGGCGTGCGAACTGCATTTGCACCAATACCGTGCAAATACGATTTTTTTGCACTTTATCAGTGCGGATTGCTCCGCGCCAGCCTCGGAGTAAAATTTTGCTTTTAAACTGGGCGGTTTTGGGGTCCCAACATGGCCGGAATCGATGAAATTATGAAGACCGCACGCGCCAGGGCGCGTGAAAAAGGGTTGCCCTACGAAGGCGCACTGTTGCCGGCCGAAGCGCAGGCGGTGCTCCAACAACAACCCGGCGCAAAACTCATCGACGTGCGCAGCCGCGCCGAACTCGATTTCGTCGGGCGCGTTCCCGGCAGCGTCGAGATCGAGTGGAAAAGCTATCCAGGGATGCTGCCAAATCCGCAGTTCCTGGCACAACTCGCGCAAGCGGTGCCGCAGGATGCGACCGTGATGTTCCTGTGCCGCAGCGGCGGGCGCTCGCACGAAACGGCGGCGGCCGCAACGCAGGCAGGCTATCGCGACGCTTACAACATACTCGAGGGGTTCGAAGGCGACCGCGACGCGGCGGGGCATCGCAATTCCGCCGGCGGCTGGCGCGCCCGCGGCTTGCCGTGGGTGCAAAGCTGATTCAGTTCGGCGATGCGCAATGGGTTATGAGTGATGGGTGATTAAACCCTAGAGGCTCTTTCCCCATAGCCCATAACCCATTACCGATAATTATGCTTCCCAACTCACCACGCCATAATAAGCGGTAACCAGCACCACGACGCCAAACACAATGCGGTACCACGCAAAAGGCGTGAAATCGTGGTTCGCGATATAGCGCAACAACCAGCGCACGCACAGAAAAGCGGCGCCGAACGAAACCGCCATGCCGGCCGCGAATACGCCGATATCGCCGACGTCGAATAGTGCGCGGTGCTTGAACAGATCGTAGGCCCCGGCAGCGATCAACGTCGGCACCGCGAGAAAAAAAGAAAACTCGGTGGCAGCGCGCCGCGACAGTCCAAACAAGAGCCCGCCGATGATGGTTGCTCCGGAACGCGAGGTGCCGGGGATCAATGCGAACGCCTGCGCGCATCCGACTTTCAAAGCGTCCTTCCATGTCATGTCGTCGACCGACTGCACCGAGATGGCGTGAGTGCGCCGCTCCGCCCACAGGATAATGATGCCGCCGACGATGAACGCGATCGCAACCGGCACCGGTTTAAACAGCGCCGCCTTGATGTATTTGCCGAACGCCAGGCCGAGCACCGCGGCCGGCAGAAACGCAACGGCAAGATTGACAGCGAACTGCTGCGCCTTGCGATCGCGCGTGATGCCCATAAGAAGTGCGGCGAATTTGACGCGATATTCCCACACGATCGCCAGCATCGCGCCGGTCTGAATCACAATCAGGAAAATCTGGCCCTTTTCGTCGTTGAAGCCGAGCAACTGGCCGGCGATGATCAAGTGGCCGGTGCTCGATACCGGCAGAAACTCGGTGAGCCCTTCGACCACGCCGAGTATCACCACCTTGATCCATATCAGGTAATCCATCGCGGACATTGTAACTGCAAACTCCGGCGTGTTTTTGCGCGACAGACGCTCTGGCACACTGGTAGCATAAGCCTGCGCGCCGTAAGGTCGGCGTGCGACTAGCCGACTACTTGAATCCATGTCCCAGCCCAACTCCATGCGCGCCCTTGCGGGCATCGGCCTGCGCGCCGCGCACTACCGCCAGTTCCTCGACGAGCGGCCGCGCATAGGCTGGCTCGAAGTACACAGCGAAAATTATTTCGGCGCGGGCGGCTTCGATCTGCACGTGCTCGAGCATGTGCGGCGCGACTACCCGCTGAGCCTGCATGGAGTGGGACTGTCGCTCGGCTCGGCAGATGGTCTGCGCGAGCAACACCTCGCTAAATTGCAAAATCTCGTCGCACGTGTCGAACCACTGCTGGTGTCGGAGCATTTATGCTGGGGCGCGCACGGCGGGCGGCACTTCAATGATCTCCTGCCTTTGCCCTATACCGAAGAAGCTCTCGCGCTGATGGTGGCGCGCGTCGATCAGGTGCAAACGGCTTTGGGTCGCAGCATCCTCGTCGAAAACGTTTCCAGTTATCTGCAGTATCGCGATTCGGCGATACCCGAACTTGAATTTGTCGCGGCGGTTGCGCGGCGCAGCGGCTGCGGCATCCTGTTCGACGTCAACAATCTTTACGTGAATGCCGTCAACCACGGCTTCGATGCGGTCGCCGCGATCGCCGCGCTGCCGGCGCACGGCGTGCAGGAAATTCATCTCGCGGGACATACGCGCACCGGCGATTGCCTGATCGACGATCACGGCTCGCGCGTAACCGATGCGGTCTGGCTGCTCTACGATGCGGCGCGTGCGCGGCTCGGACCAGTGCGCACATTGATCGAGTGGGACACCAATATTCCCGGCCTCGACGTGCTGCTTGATGAGGCACTCAAAGTCGAAACGAGACTGGCGCCGGCACATGCCTGACCTCGCCACCTTGCAGCAGCTCGTCAGCACGGCGCTCGCCGACAGCGCACGCAGCGACGATGTCTTGCCGCTGATCGCAGGCGATGCCACACGCGCGCGCGCCCGTCTGGCGATTTATCGCGGCAACGTCGGCGCGAATGCGGCGCTGGCGCTGGTTGCTACGTACCCTATCGTGCGTAAACTGGTCGGCGCTGAATTTTTCGACGGTCTTGCGCACGCGTACTGCCGCGACCACCCGTCGGCCAGTGGCGATCTCAACGAACTGGGCGAGCATCTGGCGAATTTCGTAAAAACTTTTCCGCCGGCGCAAACGCTGCCCTACCTGCCCGACGTCGCGCGCATGGAATGGCTGGCGCATCGCGCGCACTATGCTGCCAACCATGCGCCGCTCGACTTGGGCAGGCTCGCATCGATACGTGAAGACGATTACCCGCGGCTTCAGCTGACTCTGCATCCTGCGGTGGCCACGCTGAAGTCGGCTTATCCGCTGTTCCGCATCTGGGAAGTGCATCAGGACGACTATGGCGGCGAGATTGCGGTCGATTTCGACGGCGACGCGGAAGCCATCGTTATCTACCGCCCGCAGTTTCGCGCTACCGTAGCCCGGCTAACGCGCGGGGAAGCGGCTTTTCTAGATGCGATCGGAGGGAGCAATCTGCTCGGCGCCGCGCTGGAACAGGCGTCGGCCGCAGACAACGCATTCGATTTCGCAGCCAGTCTGCAACGCTGGGCTGCCGCGAATATTGTCGGCGCCCTTAACGTCGGCGCCTGAGCGTACAAAATAAAACGGCCGCTTCTGCGGCCGTTTTGCAAATGCGGAATATCGTCATACCTTGGAATAAACTTCCGCACCCTTCTTGACGAACTCGATCGCTTTCTCTTCCATCCCCTTGGCCAAAGCGGCCTGTTCGTCCAAGCCCTGCTTGGCTGCGTACTCGCGTACGTCCTGGGTGATTTTCATCGAGCAGAAATGCGGCCCGCACATCGAACAGAAATGCGCGAGCTTGGCGCCCTCCTGCGGCAGCGTCTCGTCGTGAAATTCCTTGGCCTTGTCGGGATCGAGACCGAGGTTGAACTGGTCGTCCCAGCGAAACTCGAAGCGCGCTTTTGACAATGCGTTGTCGCGGATCTGCGCGCCCGGATGGCCCTTGGCGAGATCGGCCGCGTGCGCCGCAATCTTGTACGCCATGATGCCGTCCTTGACGTCGCTTTTGTCGGGCAAGCCGAGGTGTTCTTTCGGCGTGACGTAGCACAGCATCGCGGTGCCGTACCAACCTATCATCGCAGCGCCGATCGCGCTGGTGATGTGGTCGTAGCCGGGCGCGATGTCGGTGGTGAGCGGTCCCAAAGTGTAGAACGGCGCTTCCTTGCAGTATTTCAATTGCAGATCCATGTTCTCTTTGATGAGGTGCATGGGCACGTGACCCGGGCCTTCGATCATGGTCTGCACGTCGTGCTTCCATGCCACGTCCGTCAACTCGCCGAGCGTTTTCAGTTCCGCCAGCTGCGCTTCGTCGTTGGCATCGAAACCCGAGCCGGGACGCAGGCCGTCGCCGAGCGAGAACGACACGTCGTAGGCTTTCATGATCTCGCAGATGTCTTCGAAATGCGTGTAGAGGAACGATTCTTTGTGGTGCGCGAGACACCATTTCGCCATGATGGAGCCGCCGCGCGACACGATGCCGGTCATGCGTTTGGCCGTCATCGGAATGTACGCGAGACGCACGCCGGCGTGGATGGTGAAGTAATCCACACCCTGCTCGGCCTGCTCGATCAGCGTGTCGCGGAACATATCCCACGTCAGTTCTTCCGCCTTGCCGTCGACTTTCTCCAGCGCTTGATATATCGGTACAGTACCGATCGGCACCGGCGAATTGCGGATGATCCATTCGCGCGTTTCGTGAATGTTCTTGCCGGTCGAGAGGTCCATCACGGTGTCGCCGCCCCAGCGCGTCGACCACGTCATTTTTTCAACTTCTTCGGCGATCGAGCTCGACAGCGCCGAGTTGCCGATGTTGGCGTTGATCTTGACCAGGAAATTGCGGCCGATGATCATCGGTTCGGTTTCCGGGTGATTGATGTTGGCGGGAATGATGGCGCGGCCGCGCGCTATTTCGTCGCGCACGAATTCGGGCGTCATCACGGCGGGCAGCGCCGCGCCGAAACTCTGGCCCGGATGCTGGCGCGTGATGAGTTCCGGCAGGCCGTCGCGGCGCTGGTTCTCGCGTATCGCGATGTATTCCATTTCCGGCGTAATGATGCCTTTGCGCGCGTAGTGCATTTGCGAAACGTTGGCGCCGGCCTTGGCGCGCCGTGGATGGCGCTTGAGATTGAAGCGCAGCTCCGCAAGTTTCGGATCGGCAGCGCGGCCGCGTCCATACGCCGAAGTAAGGTCATGCAACAGTTCGGTGTCGTTGCGCTCCTCTATCCATTTTTCGCGCAGCGGCGCGAGGCCGGAACGAATGTCGATTTTCGCCGCAGGGTCGGTGTACGGCCCCGACGTGTCGTAGACGTAAATCGGCGGATTTTTTTCGGCGCCCATTTCAGCCGGCGTATCCGACTGGCTGATTTCACGCATCGGCACCTTGATATCGGGGCGCGAGCCCTCGACGTAGACCTTGCGCGAATTGGGCAGCGACTTGACGGCCGCTTCATCGACACGCGCTGTCGCGCTCAGGAATTTGGGATTGGCGTTCATGTTTGCTCCTCACTGTGTGAACACAGGCAAGCGCGGCGCGGGAAAGCATGGGAATTGGCGCCACGCTTCCCTGCGGCGGCATTATCCGCATCAGGTTCGAAGGGTCTTTCTCACCCGGCAAACGACTCAATACCAGCCTGCCAGGACCCCTAACGTGTGGCGGTCAAGCTACTTGAATTATGCGATAATTGCAAGTTCCCGCACCCAAATTTCATTGCCGGTTTCAACTACCCTCATGAATGCCCAGATCGACATCGAACGCGCGCGCTTCAACATGGTGGAACAGCAGATCCGTACCTGGGAGGTGCTCGATCAGCAAGTGCTCGATTTGCTGTTCGCGGTGCGCCGCGAAGACTTCGTGGCCCCGCAATACCGCAGCCTCGCCTTCGTCGACATGGAAATTCCACTTGCCGACAACGCGCCGACGGGCGAAAGAATGCTGGCGCCCAAACTCGAAGCGCGCATGCTGCAGGAACTCGCGGTCAAACCCACCGACCGCATACTCGAAGTCGGCACCGGCAGCGGCTACATGACGGCACTCTTGGCCAAACGCGGCGCGCATGTCACCAGCGTCGAGATCAATCCGGCTTACAGTGCTGTCGCTGCGACCAGGCTCAGCGCGCACGGCATCGCCAACGTTACGCTGGAAGTCGGCGATGCGGCGCGCGGCTGGAGCAAACACGCGCCCTACGACGTCATCGTGCTGACGGGCTCGGTGCCGGTGCTGGCCGACGAATTCCAGAAGAGCCTCAAGCCGGGCGGGCGCCTCCTCGCAACCGTCGGCGAAGCGCCCGCGATGCAGGCACGCCTGACGACATGCGCGAGCGGCGGCGCGTACGATTCGGTCTCGTTGTTCGAGACCTGCATCGCGGCGCTGCGCAATGCGCCGCAACCGGAAAGATTTGTATTTTGATCGAGCAACTGCCGGCAACTGCATTGCGCGCATGGCTGGACGACAAATCCCGCGCGGCGCCGCTGGTGCTCGACGTGCGCGAGCCGTGGGAGCACAACGTTTGCCACATCGCAGGGGCACAATTGCTGCCGATGCAGGAAATCCCCGCGCGCATAGGCGAACTGCCGCAGGACCGCGACATCGTGGTGATGTGCCATCACGGCATGCGCAGCCTGCAGGTCGCGAATTACCTGAAGAGCGCCGGCCTCAGCCGCGTTTACAACTTGAGCGGCGGCATCGCGGCCTGGGCGGACCAGGTCGAGCCGGCAATGTCGCGCTACTGAAGTTTATGCCAGCGGGCAAACAGTTTTTTCTGTTGCTGGGAATCGCGTTGTGCGCCGCGACGCAACCTGCGGCAGCAGCTGACTTGCTGTCGATCTATCGTGAAGCGCAGGGCGCGGACACGGTATACGCCGCGGCGCGCGCGGCCTACCAGGCAAGCCAGGAAAAAATGCCGCAGGGCCGCGCGGGCCTGCTGCCGGCAGTGACCTTCGCAGGCAACACCCAGTACAACGACCGTGATCTGCAGTTCCGCGGCGCCGTGCCCGGCGCGGCCGCCAGCCGCTACAATTCCAACGGCTTCAACGTCACGGCGACGCAGCCGCTGTTCCGCATGCAGAACTGGATCACCTACGAGCAGAGCAAGAACCTCGTTACACAGGCCGAAGCCGTGCTGCTGCAGGCAAATCAGGATTTGATCCTGCGCGTCGCCCAAGCGTACTTCGACGTCCTGCTGGCCGAAAATAACGTGACACTCGCCGCCGCGCAGAAGACCGCGTTTGCCGAGCAACTGGCGCAGGCGAAGCGCAATTTCGAGGTCGGCACCGCAACCATCACCGACGCCAATGATGCGCAGGCGCGGCACGACCTGGCGGCCGCGCAGGAAATTGCCGCGCAGAATGACCTCGAGATCAAAAAGCAGGCGCTGCGGCTGATCATCAGCCGGGTGCCGCCGGGCCTGGCAAAAATCAACACGCGCTTCGTTCCCGCGCTGCCCAATCCCAACAACATGGACTCGTGGGTGGACCAATCCACGCTGTCCAGCCTGCAAGTAAAAATTTCGCAGGCCAACGTCGACATTGCAGCGCAGGACGTCACCAAGAACCGCGGCGGGCATCTGCCGACTCTGGACGCGGTGGCGAGCTATGTCGATTCCAGCCAGGGCGCCGGCGTGCAGGGCGGCGTGGGCTTTGACAGCAACACAAAGTTTATCGGGCTGCAGCTCGCGGTGCCGCTCTACCAGGGCGGTCTCGTCAATTCCAGGGTACGCGAAGCGCTCGCCAACCAGGAGAAGGCGCGGCAAGACCTCGAAAACGCCAAGCGTACGGTCGCGCTTAATTCCCGCACGGCATTTCTGGGCGTGACCAATGGTGTAGCGCAGATCAAGGCGCTGGAAGCCGCACTCATTTCTTCACAAAGCTCGGTCGATTCGAGCAAGCTGGGACAGGAAGTGGGTGTCAGAACCCAGGTCGATGTGCTCAATGCCACCCAGCAGTTGATCAGCACGCGGCGCGACTATGCGCAGGCGATCTACGCCTATGCAATCAACGTGCTGAAGCTCAAGGCCGCCGCCGGCTCCCTGAGCGACGACGATCTCGCTTACGTCAACCAGTGGCTGGAAAAGTAGACGCCGCCAGCAATCCCAAGGCGGCGCTGCGCAAACAAATCCTCGCTGCACGCGATGCGCTGACGCCAGCCGCGCGGTGCGAATTGAGCGCCCGCATCACGCCGCAATTGCTCGCCCTCGACGCCTACCGCAACGCGCGCTGCGTGCTTGCCTATATGAGTTTCGGCAGCGAGTTCGAAACCGCCGTTCTGGCGGAAAACACGCTGGCGAACGGCAAACAACTGTGCCTGCCGCGCGTCGATCCCGACACGCGCCAGCTCGAATTGCACCGCGTGGAAAATATCGGCAGCGACCTGCAAAGCGGCGTATGGGGCATACGAGAGCCGCGCGCAAACTGTCCGCCAGCGGATATTGACCGCATCGACTTCGTGTTGCTGCCGGGAGTTGCATTTACGCCGCGCTGCGAAAGACTCGGTTACGGCGGTGGTTTTTACGACCGCCTGATCGCGCGCTTCGCCAGCCGCCCGCCGCTGGTCGCCGGAGCATATGCGCTGCAGTTATGCGAGCACGTTCCGCTTGACCCCAACGATCAGCCCGTCGATGTCGTCGTCACGGAAACTCAAATTATCGAGCGGGTAATTGAGAGTCGATCTTAAACGCGGTGCGTGACCGCCGATGGGATGGCAATGGGTGATGGGCGATGAGGAATGAGCAAGGGGCGATGAGTCAAGAGTGAACTTACCCATTTCCCATTACCCATTACCCATTACCCATCGCCCCTTGCTCATTCCTCATCACCAAATTCAATCATTTCGATAACCCGCGCGGTAGCGCCGCGATGATCGCGCGTGAATGCAAGGCCGGCCTCTCCCATTTGCAGTGCGCGGGCGGGGTCCTGCAACAGCCTGCGCGCCGTCGCAATTGCCGCCGCCGCATCAGCAACCCGGATGGCGGCACCGGCGTCGATCGCGAGTTGCGCGGCTTCGGCAAAATTGTACGCGTGCGGTCCGACGATGACGGGGCGGCCCGCCGCGCAGGCTTCGATCAGGTTCTGCGCGCCGAACGGCAGCAGGCTGCCGCCGATGATAGCGACATCGCTCGCCGCGTAGTACGCGAACATTTCACCCATGCTGTCGCCCAGCACGATGCGCGACTGCGGCACGATCGGCTCATTGGCGCTGCGCCGCTGGTAAGGAATACCCGCCCGTTCGATCTGTGCCGCTACTTCATCAAAACGCTGTGGATGGCGCGGCACGATCAGCGTCAGCAGGCCTGGAATATCGATCTCGCGCAGCGCCTGCAGCAGCAACGTCTCTTCGCCTTCGCGCGTGCTCGCGCACAACAGCACCGGACGCCCGCGGCCCCATTGCGCGCGCCATGCTTCGCCCTGGGCAACCAGCGCGGCGTCAGGCGTGATATCGAATTTGAGATTGCCGGTCACCGCGGCCGATGCGGCGCCCAGCGCTTGCAGCCGCTCAGCGTCGGCGCGACTTTGCGCAGCTATGCCGGACAACTCGTTCAGGCAGGCGGCGGCCAGAGCACGGAATCGCATATAAAGACGCAGCGATTTTTCCGACAGGCGCGCGTTGACCAGATAAATGGGCAGGCGGCGCGCGCGGCAAGCGTGTATGAGGTTGGGCCAGATTTCGGTTTCCAGCAGTATTCCGCATGCCGGTTTGAAATGTTCGAGAAAGCGTTCGACCGCGAACGGAAAATCATACGGCAGGTAGCAACTCTGCACACTTTCGCCGAACAGGGTGGCGCCTGTTTCGCGCCCGGTGGGCGTCATGTGGGTCAGCAATATGCGGTGCCGCGGATACTGGCTTTGCAAGGCCTGAATCAGCGGTTCTGCCGCGCGCGTTTCACCCACCGATACCGCGTGCACCCAGATCAGAGGCTGTTCCACGCGCAAGTCGTAGCGCCCGAAGCGCTCGGCGACGTGCTCGAGATAGGCCGGTTGCCGCCGCGCGCGCCACCACAGATGCAGCAAGGCGCGCGGCAGCACTGCGTATAGCAACGACGTATAGATAGAGCGCGACACGCTCATGCGAGGAGTCCCTCGACTGCCGCTATGACTTGCAGTGCGCTTGGCACGCGGCCGATGCCGCCGATGTTGGCTGCGCGCGCGCATCCATAGATACCGGTGGCGGCAGGATCGGTGGCGCAATAAATGCCGATGGTCGGCACGCCCAGCGCCGCCGCCAGATGGGTCAGGCCGGTATCGACGCCGACCACCGCCTTGCCGCCGGCCAGCAATCCCGCGAGTTCATCCAGATTCAGCGCCGGCGGCACCACTGCGGCACGCAAACAATTGGCGATGCGCACGCTGCGCTCCCGCTCGCGCGAATTGCCCCACGGCAGCACGCATTGCATGCCGGCCGCATTGAGGGTGCTGCCGAGTGTCATCCAGCTTTTTTCGTCCCATAATTTGTAGTCGCCGCTCGACGCGTGCAGCAGCACCGCATACGGGCCGGGCGCCGCCAGCCATTCGAAATTGCGCGCCACGGCGCGAATGCCGTAATCGCACAGCGGCGGCACCGCGTAACCCAGCGCGCGAGCGGCCAGCAACCGCGTTCTTTCGACCGCATGCAAATTCCACGGTATGCGGTAAGTGTGCTGATAAAACAGCGCGAGCGGTTCGCGCGAGCTGTGAAAATCCAGACCATGACGGGTGCCGCGCGCCGCCAGCGCGATCAGTGCGCTTTTTAAGAGCCCCTGTGCATCGATCACCGCATCATAGGTCGCGGCCTGCAGGCGCCGCGTGCAGGCCCTGACCTCGTCGCGTATCGCGCCGCGCCACCAAGCGCCGCGCCAGCGCCGGATCGCCACCGGAATCGCGTCGTCAACACCGGGGTGCAGGCGCGCAATCGCCACCAGCGGCTCTTCCACTACCCAGTCGATGCGCGCGGCCGCTCCCGCCGCCTTCAGATCGGTGACGGCGGGCAGCGCATGTATGACGTCGCCCAGGGACGAAGTCTTGATCAGCAGGATTTTTTTTGTCATTGAAACGCAAGCACCGACCCGCAAACCCGTAAGCCTACACGCAGCGCGGCTTTACGCATAGAATACGCACGAAGCCCATCCATGAATTCCGGCACCGTAACACGTAAAAATTATTTGCGATGAAAGTTTCACTTACCGCATTGCCCGAGGTGCTCATACTCGAGCCGCGCATGTTCGGCGACGAGCGCGGTTATTTCTTCGAAAGCCACAACCAGCGCGAATTTGAAGCGGCGACCGGCGCGCGCGCGGGCTTCGTGCAGGACAACCAGTCGCGCTCGAAGAAAAACGTGCTGCGCGGCCTGCACTTTCAGAACCCGCAATCGCAGGGCAAGCTGGTCCGCGCGCTGGCGGGCGAGATTTTCGACGTCGTCGTCGATATCAGACGCAGTTCGCCCAACTTCGGCAAATGGGACAGCATCCGGCTGTCGGCGGATAACCGGATGGCATTGTGGGTACCGCCCGGTTTTGCGCACGGCTTTCTGGTCGTCTCGGCGCACGCGGACATCCTCTATAAGACCACCGACTACTACGCGCCCGAGCACGAGCACTGCCTCCAGTGGAACGATCCGCGGCTGGCCATACCGTGGCCGCTGGCCGGCCCGCCGGACCTCTCGCTGAAGGACCAGAAAGGCAAGCCGCTCGAGGACGCAAAGGTTTTTGCTTGACCCGCATATTGCTTACCGGCAAAACCGGCCAGGTCGGCGGCGAACTGATAGCAGCGCTCGCGCCTCTCGGCGAAGTGATGGCCTGCGACCGCGATGCTCTCGACCTTGCCGATCCGGCAGCGATGGTGGCCACGGTACGCAAGCTGCGGCCGGACATCATAGTGAACGCCGCAGCCTATACGGCGGTGGACCGCGCCGAAGCAGAACCCGCGCTGGCTATGGCGATCAACGGCACGGCGCCGGGCATCCTCGCGGCAGAAGCGCTGCGCCTTAACGCGCTGCTGGTACATTACTCGACCGATTACGTGTTCGACGGCGTCAAGCACGGACCTTATGATGAAAATGACCCGCCGAACCCGCTCAATGTGTACGGCCGCAGCAAGCTTGCCGGCGAGTGCGCGGTGCAGGCGTCGGGCGCGCAATATCTGATTCTGCGCACCAGTTGGGTCTACGCAGCGCGCGGCAAGAACTTTCTGGTCACCATCTCGTGGCTCGCGGCCGAACGCGACGAACTCAAGGTCGTTGATGACCAGATCGGCGCGCCCACCTGGTGCCGCGATATTGCAACGGCAACCGCCGCGATACTGGCGCGCCGGCAGGACAAGGCAGACGCTTTCAACGGGGTCTACAACCTGACCGCGCAAGGCAGCACCTCGTGGCACGGCTTCGCGACAGAGATACTCGCGCATGCAGAGACGAAGCCCAAAGCGCGCCTCGCGCCCATCCCGACATCCGCCTACCCCTCTGCGGCGGCACGGCCGCTGAATTCGGTGCTGAGCCACGACAAGCTAAAACAGACTTTCGGGGTCGAACTGCCGGACTGGCGTTCGAGCCTTGCAGCTTGTCTGGCTGAAAAGCCGTGATGGGCGATGGGTGATGGGGAATGGGGAATGGGTGAGGGGTAGCAGAGAATTTACCCATTGCTCATCACCCATTGCTCATTACCGGATCAATTTGACCCATCACTCATTACCCATCGCCCCTCAACTCCTGCCGTATTCGTCGTCAAAGCGCACGATGTCGTCTTCCTCGACGTAGTCCCCGGTCTGCACTTCGATAATCACCAGCGGTTCGCGCCCCGGATTGACCAGCCGGTGACGGTTGCCGGCCGGGATGAACGTTGATTCGTTGGGTCGTACCGTAAAATCCCGCTCGCCGTTCACCACCTGCGCCGCACCAGCGATCACCACCCAGTGTTCGCTGCGGCGCCGGTGCATTTGCAGACTCAACGCAGCGCCCGGATTGACCACGATGCGCTTGATCTTGAACCCAGCCCCTTGCTCAAGCACCGTATAAGTTCCCCACGGCCGCGTGACGGTGCGATGTATCTTATGCGCAGGATGACCGTCGAGCTTCAATCGTTCGGTAACCTTGCGAACCTTCTGCGCTTCGTTACGGTCTGCAATCAACAAAGCGTCCGGCGTATCGACGATCAGCAAGTCATGCACGCCGACCGCCGCCACCACGCGGTCGGCACTTTGCACGTAACAATTGCTGCTGTCGACCATGATCGCTACGCCGACGGTCCGGTTACCTTCCGCGTCGGCAGGCGTCAGTTCGCTTACCGCATTCCACGACCCGACGTCGCTCCAGTTAAACCCCGCGCGCACCACTGCGATGCCGGAAGCTTTCTCCATCACCGCATAATCGATGGAAATCGGCGGCAGCGCGGCGAAGCTTTTCTCGTCGATGCGCACTGCTTCGCCCGCACGCTCCTGGGTTGCCGTCCAGCAGCGTTCAGCAGCCGCGAACAACTCCGGCGCATGCTCACGCAAGTTATCGAGCATGGTGCGCGCGGTGAAACAGAACATGCCGGAATTCCACAAATACCGGCCCGACGCCGCAAATTCCGCGGCCAGCTGCGGCTGCGGTTTCTCGACAAACCGCTTGACCTCGAACGCGTGCTGGCCGGCCGCCGTGCCGCACTCGATGTAGCCGTAAGCGGTTTCGGGAGCGGTGGGCTGGATGCCGAACACGACGATGCGTCCGCCGGCGGCGAGCTTTTGCGCGTCCGCGACCGCGGCCTGAAACGCCGGCAGCGGATCGACCACGTGATCGGCCGGCAGTATCAGCATGACGGCATCCGGCCCCCATCGTGTCGTCGCATACAACGCGGCCAGCGCAATCGCGGGGGCGGTGTTGCGCGCGCACGGTTCGAGCAGGAACACCGGGGCCGGCGCGCCTGCTACCGAGCGGTATTCGTCGCGCGTCGCGAACACGTATTCGTGATTGGTCACCGTGATGACGGTGTCGACCCCCGCCAGCGCGGAGGCTCGCTGCAGCGCTTTCTGCAGCAGGCTTTGTCCGTCGGCCAGCCGGATGAAAGGCTTGGGGTACGCCTCGCGCGATACCGGCCACAGCCGCGCGCCGACGCCGCCGGAAAGAATTACGGGAATCAACATAGGTTCATCGGGTTTCTTCAGTTGCGCGCTGGCGAATTCGCCCCGTTGCAGCGTTTATTGGCGCGTGCCTTTCCAAGTATAATCAATCGGCCATCATCACAGCAGCGCGGACGGATGAAAAAAACAGCATTGATCACCGGCATTACCGGTCAGGACGGTGCTTATCTGGCCGAGTTTCTGATCAAAAAAGGCTACGCGGTGCACGGCATCAAGCGCCGTTCGTCGCTGTTCAACACCGACCGCATCGATCATCTCTACAAAGACCCGCACGAATCCCGCCGGAAACTGACCCTTCACCATGGCGACATGACCGATTCGTCGGCATTGATCCGGGTGATTCAGCAGGTGCGCCCGCACGAAATCTACAACCTCGCCGCGCAAAGCCATGTCGCCGTGTCATTCGAAGCGCCTGAATATACTGCCAACTCGGACGCGCTGGGCGCATTGCGCATCCTTGAAGCGATACGCATTCTGGGGCTCACCCGCAAAACCCGCTACTACCAGGCGTCGACTTCGGAGCTGTTCGGCAAAACACAAGAGACCCCGCAACGCGAAACCACGCCTTTTTATCCGCGCTCGCCGTACGCGGTCGCCAAGCTCTATGCGCACTGGATCACCATCAATTACCGCGAAGCCTACGGTATGTTCGCGTGCAACGGCATCCTGTTCAACCACGAATCGCCGGTGCGCGGCGAAACTTTCGTCACGCGCAAGATCACGCGCGCGCTGGCCCGCATCATGCTGGGGCTGCAGGACTGCGTGTACCTCGGCAATCTCGAAGCGAAGCGCGACTGGGGACACGCGCGCGACTACGTCGAGGCGCAATGGCTGATGCTGCAGCAGGACAAGCCCGAAGACTTCGTCATTGCGAGCGGCGTGCAATACAGCGTGCGTGATTTCGTCAATGCTGCCGCGGCCGAACTCGGCGTCAAACTCAGCTGGCACGGCAAGGGGGTGAAAGAAACCGCGGTCGTCGTGCGGGGCCCGGCCGCCAAAGGTGAGTTTCCCGCGCGCGGCCAGACCATAGTACGCGTGGACCCGCGCTATTTTCGTCCAACCGAAGTCGATTCGCTGCTGGGCGACGCGCGCAAAGCGCGCCGCAAACTGGGCTGGCGCCCGCGCATTCCGTTCAAGGCCCTGGTGGCCGAAATGGTGCGCGAAGACCTGAAAGCCGCCGAACGCGACGAGCTCGTGAAGCACCACGGTTACCCGGCAAACGATTATCACGAGTAGCGCGCAGCCGTGAACAAGGGCGACAAAATCTATGTCGCCGGCCATCGCGGTCTGGCCGGCTCCGCGTTGACGCGCAAGCTCGATGCGGCCGGCTATTCGAATCTCGTCACCCGCACGCACGCCGAGCTCGAGCTGACCGACCTCGCGGCGGTCAAAGAATTTTTTGCGCGCAAACGTCCCGACTACGTTTTTCTCGCGGCAGCCAAAGTCGGCGGCATACACGCGAACAATACTTTCCCCGCCGATTTTGTATTTCAGAACCTGGCAATCCAGAACAACGTCATTCACCAGGCGTGGGCCGCGGGTGTAAAGCGGCTGCTGTTTCTCGGCTCGTCGTGCATTTATCCGCGCGACTGTCCGCAGCCGATGCGCGAAGAATACCTGCTGACCGGGCCACTCGAGCC
>Ga0114978_10000065_pt1 | contig 82180 bp, 76 predicted proteins | sample S_140212_EF_Meta_FD_87027 | JGI IMG/M metagenome (GOLD analysis project Ga0114978, IMG submission 87027) | Freshwater microbial communities from Lake Simoncouche, Canada to study carbon cycling - S_140212_EF_MetaG | ecosystem: Environmental > Aquatic > Freshwater > Lake | place: Lake...
AAAGCCAACGAGTCCAAGTTATCGGTGGCGATGCAGCAATTGTCAACAGCAAAGCGCATTAACTCCGCCAAGGACGACGCGGCGGGTTTGGCTATTTCTACTCGCATGACACAGTGGGTACGCGGCTTGGATATGGCCATTCGAAATTCAGGTGACGCTATTTCTTTGATTCAAACAGCAGAGGGTGCGACGAACGAAATTACCAACATGATGCAACGCATGCGTGAATTGTCCGTTCAAGCGGTGAACGACACCAACACCAATTTGGATCGCGAATACATTGATTTGGAGTTTCAACAACTCAAACAACAAATTGTGGCGATTGCCAATCAAACAGAGTGGAATGGCTTTCCTTTACTCAAAGGCACTGTGGGTGAACCCATTGCGCCTGTGCCTTTGTTAAAAGTTACGTCACAAAATTTATCAGCCAAAGTATTAATCAACCCAACACCTGCAATCACAATTGGTGGTGCGGATGCGGGAGAGGTACAAAGCCTTTCGTTTGCTGGAAAAAGTTCGATTGCTGGAGGCACCATTACTGTTGATGGAATAACAGTTGGTACAAACCTGGGCGATGACGACACCACTATTGCAAATAATGTAAAAACTGCTCTTGAAGCGTCTTCAAGTTATGCACCTGCCTCAGGTAGAGTGATGACAAGCGTCGCAGGCGTTTTAAAAATTACATATCCTCCTAAAGATGGGTTTCAAGCAGCTGTCGCTATTAATACAAATACAACTGGAATAGGCGCAATTACAGCAACAATTACTCGACCCGCGATTACTCAAGTCACGCCACAATTTAATTTTGGCGGTCAATATCTAAAATCTGGCACGCTAGCTGTGAATACCGACGCAACAGCCAGTTTATTGTCCACAACATTTCAAACCCTCCGTGGTGAAACGATTACGATGAGTGGTGTTTTGAGTGCAGCCAATGGCACGATTACTTTCAGTCATACTGCGGGAACAAACTCTAGTGTCATTTCAGAAGATTTAGTTTTAACTCTTAAAAATATTAATGGTACTGCTGTTAATATTTCATCGCGCGCTACTCAATTGCGATTGGATATTGAAGGCGGTATACCCACCCTAAGAAATGGTGATCTACGCATCAACGACATCGAAATTGGTCCTTCTGTTGCATCCGATGATCTTTTATCGCCTGCAGAAAATGCGGCCGGGAGTGCCATCGCCAAAGCCGCAGCTATCAACAAAAAAACTGGCGACTCAGTCGGTGTACTTTCAGAAATTCAAACGATCAGTTTTTCTGGAACACCCACCATTCCAAGCACTATTGTTATAGGCGGTATTTCGGTTTTGATGACTGCAATTGAAAATTCTGTTGCAACTGCCACTACAAAAATAGCCAGCGCTTTGGCTGCAAGTGCGCAATACGGCACGCAATCTGGCAGATATATTTCTTACACACCAGGAGCGTCTTCGTTTCAAATTAATTATTCAACCTCTGAGGGTGATGTCGCACCTATACAAATAGTAACCACTGGAAGCAATTTAATGTCAAGTGTTCAAGAGGCACAAAAATACACACCGTTGTCGTTGGGAACAGGTGTTCAAGCCAAGGTCAATGTCAACGTATTTTCTGGTCAGGCAATGCAAAGCAATGCGTCTATTCTTGGAACAGTTAAGATTAATGGATATGCAACGGCCGATGTCAAAACAACCATTAACAATCCACAACAAACGCGCGATGATGTTATGGCTTCTATCAATCGAATGTCGTATAAAACGGGTGTTAAAGCAATCAATACCGGCTCGGATTTAAAAGGGGTAACTTTGATTGCAGAGGATGGTCGAAATATAGAAGTGTCCATCGAGTCGAGCAGTGGTGACCAACTTTTTGCCAAACAAGTGGGACTTCGCACTGGCGTTCAAAGCTCTACTATTTCGTTGGAGTCTAAAATTCCTGCGCCTGTTGTACTATCGTCATCAATTACGGGAGATATCAATCGAGCAGGATTAACAAGCGGAAATTTCACTGCCAATCAAGCTGTATACAGCACGGTTCAACGTGCAAGCGTTGAATACAACTCGCCACAAGTCTGCAGTATTAATTTGGGTGGGTCTTGGGCGACTGCATCACAATCAGCGAGTGTCAATATCAACGGCACTCCGTTCAACTACACGACCACAAACTCGAGCGCTACTCCACAATCTATTCGATCAAATCTTATTACCCAAATTAATGCGAATCAAACATTAGGTGTAACCGCCTCTTTGGGCTGTACAACTGGTGAGATTTTGTTGACATCTAACAACGAGGGCATTCCCTTTACCGTATCGACAAGTAAAAGCTCAATCACTGGCACAATCAGCAATACAACTCTGATCGAGAATACGACTAACCTAACAAAAGCATTAAGAGATCAAGATTTAATAATCAATGGAACAACCATACGCGCAAGTTTAACCAGCGATGACACTTTATCCAACACAGTTGCATTGAGCAGCAACCCCGCAGCAAGCGCCATTTCAATTGCTGCAGCCATTAACGCAAGCCTACAAACAACGGGTGTAAAAGCGGTTGCAAACCCCGCAATTTCTGTTGGCACAAAGACGGATATCAGCAGTCCTGTAAATGGCAAACAACATCTTTTTGTTAATGGCATTGATTTAGAAATCAATTTAGTTTCCGGTGAAGATATTGAAACAAGACGTGAAAAAGTCTTTAATGCAATCAATGGCTCTGTTACTCAACACGGCGTGAAGGCAATAAAAAATCTCAAAGACTCTGGTATTACATTGGAGTCGGATGGAAGAAACCTATCGGTTTGGTTTGATTCAAATATTCAAGGCTTATCTGCAGCTGGTTTTGGCTTGGATAAAGGTGATGCGGTTGCGCAAGTTACAAAAGTTAAATTTACTGGTTCTAGTGGAACGGCATCTATTCAGATCAATGGTCAATTGCTAACTACTGCTACCCAAACTTCAGGTGCAGATTTTTGCGCTGACATGATTGGTAAAATAAACTCATCTGCAAGTCTTAAAAATATTCAAGCTGTTGTTGATCCAAATAATGCAGACGCACTTATTATTACCTCAACAATTCCTGGTTTTGCTTTCACAATTACAGGCGCAGATTCTTCTGATCCCACAACTCAATTAAATATAGGCGAAATCACACCAAACCATTACGGCAGTAACGATGTTATTGGTATTTTTAATGCAGATCTAAACTCCAATCAAGCAAAAACTGTTTATGGTACCGTCAAACTCATTGGCATTGCAGATGACATTTCAAAGCTACCTGATGCATCAGATATTGTTTCAAAATCCAGCTTGTATACAGGCAAATCTTTTAGTGTCACAACAGGCTCCAACGGTTTTAACAGCGATAGTCATTTTTTAGATTTGGGATTTCAAGAAGGCCAATTTGGTGGTCGCGCCAGTCATGATATGGATGGACCTCAGGTGGGTCGTGTAGCATTTCAAGTCGGTGCCAGTGCCAAGCAATTGGTGACGATAGATATCGCTGATTTTGGAAAAAATGGAGACATGACGGGACTCATCACTGCAGATGTCGACAAGGATCTCAGTCAACGCAATGCACGTATCAATACACGTGAAGGCGCTTCAACCGCTCTCAATTTGCTTGATATTTGCATGGAAAAAATTGATGCTGCGCGTGCAGTTATGGGAGCGATGATCAATCGACTCGATCACATCATCAACAACGATTCCAACATTTCTAACAATATATCTGCGTCACGAAGCCGTATTGAGGACACCGACTACGCCAGTGCGACTTCGGAAATGGCAAAGGCGCAGATTATTCAGCAAGCAGGAACCGCCATCCTGGCGCAGGCCAATACCAACCAACAATATGTTTTGAAATTGTTGGGGGGCTAAGTCGCTAGAGATTACCCCTAAAAGTGTCAATCTGACTTGACATTTAGCCTTGTTTCAGAGACGATATCTCGAGTTTGAAACTTGGAATTTTCATGGCAAAAACCTTCCCTTTTGCGGCTATTGTTGGACAAGACGGCATGTGCTTGGCCCTTCAAGTGGTCGCTGTTGACCCGACGGTTGGTGGTGTTTTGGTGCTCGGTGACCGAGGCACTGGCAAATCAACGGCGGTCCGCGCATTGGCCGACTTGTTACCCCCTATTGATGTCGTGCAAGACTGCCCTTATGGTTGCTCCCCAAAAAGCGACACAGGTGCCTGCGATATCTGCGCACAGCTCAAAACATCATCCAAAATCAAAGTGGCTAAGCGGCCCGTTCCTGTGATTGATTTGCCATTGGGTGCAACCGAAGACCGCGTAGTAGGTGCATTAGATTTAGAACAAGCGCTGTCGCAAGGTGTTAAGAAATTTTCTCCAGGTCTATTGGCGCAAGCCAATCGTGGTTTTTTATACATCGATGAAGTGAATTTGCTTGAAGACCATTTGGTTGATTTATTGATTGACGTTGCTGCGTCTGGTGAAAATTTAGTGGAACGCGAAGGCTTGAGCGTTCGACATCCTGCCAAATTTGTGTTGATTGGCAGCGGCAACCCCGAAGAAGGCGAGTTGCGCCCTCAGTTGTTAGATCGTTTTGGCTTGAGTGTCGAGGTGCGTACACCACAAGATCTTGCATTGCGCGTACAAGTGGTTAAACGACGTGATGCATTTGATCGAGATCCCGATGGTTTTAAGGAGCAATGGAGCGAAGACAACTCCAAATTAAGACAACGCATCTTAAAAGCACAAAAACATTTGCCCTCATTAGACATTTCAGATGATCTTTTGCTTGTATGCGCCAAAATTTGTCATGCATTGGGCACAGACGGTTTACGCGCCGAACTCACCTTGATGCGTGCAACGCGTGCATACGCTGCACTGGTGGGCGCCAAAAAGGTCAACGTATCGCATCTACGTGCCATTGCACCCATGGCCTTGCGTCATCGACTCAGAAGAAATCCGCTTGACGATACAGGTTCGGGCGAACGCGTCGAGCGATGCTTGAACGAGGTGATTGTTTAATGCGCGACGCGTGGGATATTGCGCAATTGGCTCTTTTATTGTTGCAAGTCGACCCTGTTGGAATAGGCGGCGTTTGGCTTCAATCAGGATTTGGTCCTGTGAGGCAAACATGGTTAGAGCAACTTCAACAATTAAAACTAAACCTTCATCGCATGCCGCATCACATCGATCATGAGCGTTTGTTAGGTGGAATTGATTTGTCGATCACGCTTGCGCAAGGTCGCATCGTCGAGCAGATTGGACTTCTTGCCAAAGCCGATCAAGGACTGGTTGTGATTGCCATGTCTGAAAAACTTTCTGCACAAACTTTGGCGATGCTTTTACAAGCGCAAGACCAAGGAGAGATTCACGCATTAGAAATTGGCGCCACTCACCCAAGTCGTTTTGGCATCGTCGCTTTGGATGAGTCTCTCGATGATGAACCCGGTGTTGCCAGCAAATTAAAAGAACGACTGGCACTTTGGATCAATATCGATTCGGTGAGTCACTTTCAATGTCAAGAAAAAATTGACCCACTCAGCTCAAGCGATTTAATTCGAGCACGCGAATTATTAACGCAAATAACGCCCACACAAGAGCAATTAGAAGCGCTGTGCGAAGTGACGTTGGCCTTGGGGATTGATAGTTTGCGCGCACCCCTTCTCGCATTAAGAGTTGCATGTATTCATGCCGCTATACATGAACGAACAAAATTAATTGAAGAGGATCTTTCGTTGGCTACTCAATTGGTTCTTTCACCGCGTGCAACGCGCCTGCCTGCGAGTTCAGAGGAACAAACCAACCCCGAGGTAGAACAACCCAGCACCGAAGAAGTTCCACCTTCACCTGCACCGCCCGTCGAGAACAATGAAGATAAAGAGAACAACAAAAAAGAAGAAGAGCCCTCTCCTCATACAGACCCAGAGTCTTTAGAAGACACAATACTGGCAGCAGCCATGGCTAGTTTGCCACCTCAATTATTGGATCAATTGCTTTTAGGCTCGAGCCAAAAAAAGTCAGCCGCCAACAGTGGCAATAACGGCCAGTCTTACATGTCTCGTCAAAGAGGTCGCCCTTTATCGCCCCGCTTAGGTCGACCCAGTGCAGGTGCGCGCCTGCATTTGTTGGCTACACTCAGAGCCGCCGCACCCAAACAAAAACTTCGTCAAAAACATGCCGGTCAAAAAATTGCAATTCGCACAGAAGATTTTTTTGTGCAACGATTTGCTCAACGAGCTTCGTCGTGCATTATTATTGCCATGGATGCATCAGGCTCCGCAGCATTGGCACGATTGGCCGAAGCCAAAGGCGCTGTCGAAATACTATTGCAGCAATCGTATTGCAGACGCGACAGCGTGTGTGTGATTGCGTTTCGTGGCTCGCAAGCGCAAACATTATTACCCCCCACACGCTCGCTGGTGAGAGCAAAAAAAGCATTGGCGGGTTTACCAGGTGGTGGTGGTACACCGATTGCGTTAGCACTGAAACACGCCAGTGAGCAAGCGCAAGCCTTGCAACGTCAAGGTATTTCACCTTTGTTGGTGATGCTGAGTGACGGCAAAGCCAATGTCACGATCGAAGGCTTGGGTGGACGCACGCAAGCGCAAGCCGATGCATTGCAATGGGCCAAGCATTGGGCCACACAAGGATTTGCATCGCTGTGGATTGATACAGCGCCACAACCCACAGGGCAGGCGCAAGAATTAGCAAACACGATGCAAGGTCGTTATTTACCGATGCCGTATGTGGCTTCGCAACGATTGGCAGATGCTGTACAAACAGCGATTGCGTCATAAGCGATGTTTGATTCTTTTTATCCGCCCATGGATTGGGATTCATTCAAGCATCAATGGCCTAACTCGCAGCACAGTCAATTGATTCAAACGCAAGATGTTCGCTGGCACATTCAAATGTTTGGTCAAGGGCCTACCATTCTTTTGCTTCATGGATTGGGCGCGTCGACGCATACATGGCGGGGCATAGCGCCCTATCTATCGCAGCACTACCGATTATTGGCAGTTGATACACCCGGTCACGCGTTTAGCAGTACACCGCACAAAGAAGCTGCAACCTTTGATCGCATGGTTCAATCGTTGAATCAAATGCTCAAATCGATACATATTTGGCCCGATATCGTGATTGCACATTCTGCGGGCGCTGCAATTGCAGCCCAATTAATTTTGAGTCAATACAAAATGCCAATGCCGCGATTGATTGCATTGAGCCCCGCTTGGTTGCCTCTTACAGGATTGACACAATTTTTATTTCCCGTGTCAGCCAAACTCATTTCATTCAACCCTTTGTCTGCGTGGTTGTTTGCCAAGCATCTGAGCAAAGAAATGGTGATTGAACAAATTCTAAAGAGCACGGGCTCAAAAATAAGTGCTGATGATTTATTTTTTTATCGCACCTTGATGCAGTCGCCTGCGCATTTAAGAGGCGTACTTCAAATGATGTCAGCGTGGAATTTGGGGCAATTGCCCGATCAATTGCATTTGTTAACGGGTCCTGTTTTGATTGCCTCGGGCGAATGCGACAAAACCATTCCCATCGCACAAGCAAGGATTGCACGCCATCAAATTATAAACTCGCAATTAGAAATATTTAATCAATTAGGACATCTCGCTCACGAGGAACAACCACAGATGTGCGCAGAAAAAATTATCCATTGGTTGAATGCATCAACCACTCCATCACAAAAGGGGCATTGAGTTCAATGTTCGCTTTATTTAAAAATCCCGCAACCGTGACCCACGCCAAATAGGGCAACAACATCAAACTCGATGTTTTAGAAATACGCCACACGCCCATAATCAGAAATAAAACTGAGGCCCAAAGGGCGTACAGTTCAATCAATGCCCAATCGGGTCTGTGCTGCTGAAAGAAAAGCCAACTCCATAATAAATTGAGGGCGCCATTGAATGCAAATAAAACAACGATACGAATTTTTTGTTTTCGGTTTTGAGACAACTGCCAAGCACCCCAACCACTGAGTGCACACAAACTAAATATAGTGGTCCAAATAGTACCAAATGCGGCATCAGCAGGTTTCCATGCGGGTTGTTGCAGCGATTGATACCAAGGCCCTAAATCTGTTAGGGCACCACCAATCGCTGCGACTGAAAAACTACAGGCAATTGCAATCGCTAAACCAACCCACCGATTGCTGATCATTATGTTCGGGCCGTACTAAATAGATGCGCCAAGTCTTTGAAGAAAATACGCACGTGCGCCATGGGTTTTTTGCGGACCAATACTTTGTTCATATAAGACTCAAACGTGAGTTGTTGCACGTCTTTATCTTCGCAGATGGTGACAAATTTTTCTCTGCGCTTGTCGTTTTGGTACCAAAAATATTGCATGATGCCTAAAACCCAAAATACTTTTCCATGCTGTTTCATAAAAGTTTTACGTGCTTTTTTCAAACATGCCGCATTGCCAGTTTGTATTGCTTCATGCACGCTATCGGCGACCATGCGTGCGCATGCCATCGCATAATAAATACCTTCACCCGACGCAGGGGCCACTACACCTGCCGCGTCACCCGCCAAAACAATATCTTTTTCGTTATCCCATTTGGGCAGTGGCTTCATGGGAATGGGTGCGCCTTCGCGTCGCAATGTTTCTGCGCTTTGCAAACCCGCAGTTTCTCTGAGACGACCCACTGCACCTCGCAATGAAAATCCTTTGTCGGCACTGCCGGTACCAATACTCATGGTATTGCCGTGTGGGAAAACCCAACCATAAAAATCTGGCGATAAAGTTCCACGATAGTAAACATCGCAACGACTGGGGTCGTAGTTGGCTTGCACTTCCGGTGCACGCACAATTTCGTGATAAGCAAAAACATACTTGGTGCGCTCAGCCCCTTTGATGGTTTGTCGTGCAACCTCTGATTTGGCACCATCGGCACCGATGATGAAACGTGCGCGAATACTGGAACTTATTGGCGATTGATCATTTGAACTTGTATGAATTTGAATGTGCACGCGTGCAACATCATCGCTATCGCGTGTGATTTTTTCAAATATACCTTTGACTCGCTCCGCACCATGCGAACGCGCTCTTTCTCTTAACCACTCGTCAAACTCATCGCGATTGACCATGCCAACAAATCCATTTTCAATGGGAATATCAACTCGGTTGTCTTTGGGTGAAATCATTCGTGCGCATCTTGCTTTTGCAACCAATAGATGATCTGGAATTTCAAAATCCTTGATAAGTCGGGGCGGAATAGCTCCACCGCAGGGCTTGGTTCGTCCCTGACGATCCAACAGCATCACCTTATATCCGCGAGTCGCTAAATCATCAGCGGCTGTGGCTCCTGCTGGGCCACCACCAATGACGATTGCATCATATGTTTCAGTATTCATGGCTTAACTCCTTTGCTATACGCCCAGTGGATTGACGACGCACACTCACGTCTTGTTTGTCGTAACGGCCCACCCATACCGCACAACCTGCTGACATCACAAACATCACTGCTTCAAAACCAAATACGCACGCGTAGGCAAGGCCTTGTGAGTTGACAAAATAATGTGCCAAGTCACTTGCGCCTGTACCCAATAATCCACCCAATCCAAATGCAATGGCTTGAGAGGCGCCCCATAAACCCATTCGAGTGCCTGCACGCTTTTCACCATCTTGTGTGGCCAATCGCATCATGGTTGCAATCGCAGCGATTGAAAAACTGCCATTGGCAACGCCAAGTAAAAATACATTGGCCTTGAGTGGCCAAGGTGGTCCAACGATTCCAGACACACACAAACCCAACATCGCAATACCAGAAACTAAACAACCGCCCACCATCCAACTTTGAATAGAACCTAAACGGCCAGCCACACGCTCCATCCCCGCAAATGCAACAGCCAACATGCCACACAAAACGGCTGTGTGGTGCAAACCTGATAACTGTGTTGTTTCACCAGGCGCCAATCCAAATAAAACACCTGCAAAGGGTTCTAAAATTAAATCTTGTGAGCTGTAGGCTAGCATCGATAAAAATACAAACACAGTAAACGCTTTGGCTTGCGGTTCACTCCAAACACTGGCGAGTACTTGCTTAAAATTTTGTTTTTGACTTGTAACTGTTGCGGTGTTAGAAATAAATTCAACTTCATATTCATCTAATTGTTCATAAATCAGTGTTTCGTTTGACGAATAACCTTCTAGGCCCCACAAACACAAACCAGTGATCAGCACTACTGCAGCACTTAAGTAAGCACTGATTTCAATGAGTCGTTTAGGCGAATAAGGATCCAGTATTTGACCCACAGTGATTGCAGTGACCGCAAAGCCTACGATCATCATCATCCAAACAGCAGTAGCGGCGGGCGCGCGTCTAACTTCAGGAACACGTTTAGACATCAACACCAGCAATGAAGTTCCGCAAGCGCTGACACCCAAACCAATACATAAAAAAGCTACGATAGACAATGCAATGCCATAAATTAAATCGATACCCATCAACACAGTTGAAACACTGGCAAGCAAGCCACCAATCGCCAACACCATCATTCCCCCCATCATCCACGGTGTACATCGCCGCCCTTGATCGGCGCCGTATCCCATGAGCGGCCTCACCATTTGCACCACGTAATGAAAGCCGACCAAGAATCCAGGTAACAAAGCGGGAAGTGCTAACTCAACTACCATAATGCGATTAAGCGTCGAGGTGGTAACCACCACAATGGCTCCCATACACGCTTGGATAAAACCTAAACGCGCAATACTCAACCATCCAAACATCTCAAGTGTTTTCATTCGGATACCTCCTGCAATCCGCGCAATGCCCATGCACTCACCATCATGCCCGCAACAAATAACGGAACACCAAAGGCACTCACACTCAATGCTTTTTCAATCGGTTGTTTGATAAAACGATACATCAACGGTGTTTGTGCATAGCTCAGCAACAACACGGCGATTGCCGATAATTCAGCGCCCCACTTGATTAAAAGAATGACAACAGTCCATTGCGCAATCAACATCAATGCACAAGCAACTCTTGCCGCATTGACGACACCCAATTGAACAGGCAGCGATCGAACGCCCATTTGTTTGTCGCCTTCAACAGCTTTGAAATCATTTAAAGTCATGATGCCGTGTGCACCCAAACTAAACAGCAAAGCCAGTGCGATGGTCTGTTGTGAAGGCATCGAACCACCCAACATCACGGCTGCGCCTGTGGCCCAAGCCAACCCTTCATAACTCAATGCACACGCTGTATTGCCCAACCAACCGTTGGCTTTTAATCGAATTGGTGGTGCGCTGTAGGCCCATGCCAATAACAAACCCAATGTGGTTGCAGCAAAGCCCCATGTACCCAATCTCCAAGCCCATAACAAAGATAGGAATGTCCAAATCACTGCAATGTAGAGTCCCCAACGGCCTGGCATTCGACCTGATGGGATGGGTCGATTGGGTTCATTGATGGCATCCACATGTCGATCAAACCAATCGTTAACGGCCTGACTGGTGGCGCAAACCCATGGACCTGTGAGCAATATGCCCCAAATAATGAGATCCCAGTTGTCTGAGAAGGATTTTCTAGATGAAACAACGCCGCACGCAAAAGCCCACATGGGCGGAAACCATGTGATCGGCTTTAAAAGCTCAGCGACTGTAGAGAGTTCTGGGCGATCCATAGCGACATTTTGACAATACAACCCAAAATGTCAACTAGGGTTTACACTTTTAATCGGCTTCTGTATCGTCGATGATGCCAAAGCGACGCAGTTTGACATACAAACTTTGTCGCGATAAACCGAGCATTTCTGCCGCAGATGCACGGTTGTTGTGCGTCAACTCTAAGGCCGACTGAATACACATTCGCTCAATCATTTCTGTGGTTTCATTAACGATGTCTCTCATCGGCATACGCCCAACCAAATGCGACAACTCTGCAACCGAGCCCGCCATGCCGCCTGAGGAAGGCGTTTCTTGTTGACGGCGTCGCGTCATATCTCGAACAAAGAATGCATACATTTGACTTTTATCGCCAATCGCAACAGCAGAAATTTCAACAGCGACTGTTAAACCCGACATATTGTTGATTTCGGTAGCGAATGATTTGACGCTGGCTTGTTGACGCAAATTGGTATTAAGCACACCCCAATCGACACCGCCACGCACTAACCATTGATCCATGCTCTGACCTTGGAGTTGTGACTGTGCAGTGGCTCCTAGCATTGACATGAATTCGGTATTAACAGAGCGAATTTGTCCGATTTTATCGGTAAGTACAAAACCATCGGGTGCGCGTTGCATCGCCTCTGCGTACAGCGCGGCATCGGTGTCTAAGGGTTTGATTCCCGCTTGTTCGGCTTGCAAAATGCGCACCAAAAATTGTGCGCCACCCTCTTGTCGAAAGACAGTGACCGTGAGAGTAACCAGTTGCTCTGCGCCGTTTAACTTGACTCTGCAAACTTCGATACGTCCTGTTGCATGCGCCATGCGCAATAAAGATTGCACCTCGTCATGATTTTTCGAATCGAAACAATCGAGAAGATCTCGACCAATTAAACGCTTGGATTGATCTTTTAACAATCTCATTGCAGCAACGTTGGCCTCTGTGACTTTTTGTGAAGTCGCATCTGCAACCAAAACAGGATCGCCTGATGTATCAAACAAAATTCGATATCGCGCTTCAATGTGGCGCAAACGAAGATAGTCACGCTCCATGGATTGCTGTGTTTCAACCAACCGTCGTTGCAAGATTGAAATTGCACCCAGATCTCTGCCTAGCAGCAATGTTTTGCCTTCGGATTCAAACGACAGGGAAACATACTGAATCGGTACCACATCACCTTGTGTTGAAGGATGATTGAGATGTCGCCAACGCAAATCTGTTGCATCAGATGGTTTAGAAAACATGTCTTTAACCTTGACTTGACTCTCAGAGGTCACGAGGTCGAGCCATGCTTTACCAACCCAATTTTGACAAGACATTGATGCGAGTTCGTTTTTTCGAACTGATACGTCAACCACAATGCCTTTTTTATCTAATAAGATTGCAATATCGGAAGCGACCCCGATGAGTTGGGCGAGTTTTTCAGAGGTAAAACTCGGAATTTTCATATGTATTTTTGCTATTTAAAGTTCTTAAAGTTATTCAATTTTGCGTCCATAAGTATACAGTGATAGTTGTACGAAATTGAAAAGATTATTACTTAGTTGACATTTACCAAAGTCAATTCATGTTGACTGCTTGTTTGTTTTGGACAAACTAAATCGAAAGCTATTTTTTGTGCAGTTCGCGCGTCATGCGTCATCACGTCTATTTCCAAATTTTTTACTGCATGAGGCTGAGTGCTGAATAATGGGCCGCCAGCCATTATTTTTAAATGAGGATTTGCAGAATTTTTACGAATGTATGGAATGAGCCGACGCATTTGTTCAGCCTGATTTTCACAACTGAGTGAGATTGCCAACAAGTCATGCCAATCGGATGAAACCATTTGAAGCAAATCTTTGCCTGAATCGCATTCGTCCGAGCGTACTTGCCAACCGTGTCGTTTGAAAAATTCCGACAACATAAAAAGCCCCAGCGTGTGTTGAGTTTGAAAATTTCCAACCATCAAACAACTTAAACCATTTTTTCGTGATGCCGATTCCAATAAAAACAAAGGACTGAGTTCGTTGACGAGTTGGCGCAAGCGCACAAAAGCGAGCGTTGCACTGGCGAAATCAATATCGTCATCACACCACCATTGCCCCACCAGTCGTGCAACAGGCGTGATGCCCTGCAGATAAACATCTTCTATATCCACGCCAGACGCCAACCATTGATGGACCACAACAGACGCTTGGGTTTGACCACGCAGACACGCATGTAATAGTGCTTGCACATGTAACTCTTGTAATTGGCCTGTATGTACGGGTGGATTCGCAAGTTTTTCAGATAGGGAACTCACCAAAAAACGCCCCACGTCATTGGTTAAAGATATAACTTCTAAACTGATTTCTTGACTCTCACTAACCACCATGAACCCCCAACTCGACGTTTCCAGTATTGGCCGATGGGGTAGTTTTATCGGTATTTCAAATTACTTATCTAGGGAAAACCCTTAATTTGTAAACTAAAAAATACGTCAACTTATGTTGACACATTATTAAATCCGCTCTAAAGTGGAGACATGAAAAAAGAAGTTAGAGCCCTTCATGTCTGAAATGAACCCAACTGCCAACATGCTGTACACGCCCGAGCAAAAGATTCGTCGCGATGAATCCGTGTGGACCTTGGTTCAAGGTATTTTGGCACCTTTGCAATTTTTGGTTTTCTTGGTCAGCTTAGGCCTGGTGATTAGCTGCCTCATGACTGGAGAAGGCGAAAACATGGCTCTTTGGTCGGTTGTGATTAAAACCATCACCCTCTACACCATCATGATCACGGGCTGCATCTGGGAAAAGGTGGTTTTTGACAAATATCTATTTGCAGAGGCGTTTTTCTGGGAAGACGTTTTCAGTATGTTGGTTCTAGCCTTGCATACGGCCTACCTTTGGGCTTGGTGGACGCACAGTTTGAGTGCCATCGAACAACTTTGGCTCGCATTGGCCGCCTATATGGCTTATTGCATCAATGCGGCGCAATTTGTCTGGAAGCTCAGAGCCGCTCGTCTTCAATCAGAAATGATGTCATTAAATGCGTCTTTGCAAACTGGAGGCTCCGCATGAGTACCGTCATTCCTATTAGACAAGAGAGCACTTCGGGTTGCCAAGAACCACAAGTTACCCATGAGCGTGGACAACGTGAAGTATTTTGTGGACTCACTGGCATTATTTGGTTGCATCGCAAAATTCAAGATGCATTTTTTCTGGTGGTTGGATCGAGAACTTGCGCGCACTTAATTCAATCAGCCGCCGGTGTGATGATTTTTGCAGAGCCTCGCTTTGGTACCGCCATCATTGATGAACGCGATTTAGCGGGATTGGCCGACGCCAATGAAGAACTCGACAAAATAGTGGGCGAATTGTTGCAACGTCGCCCCGATATCAAGCTTTTATTTTTGGTGGGATCTTGTCCCTCCGAAGTCATCAAACTTGATTTGTCGCGTGCGGCATATCGATTGAATACACAGTTTTCACCCCAAGTGAAAGTATTGAACTATTCAGGCAGCGGCATTGAAACTACTTTTACGCAAGGTGAAGATGCGTGTCTGACTTCGATGGTGCCGGCTCTTCAAGTCAACAAAGACACAGAGAAAAAACTGTTGGTGGTGGGCACACTTGCAGATGTCGTAGAGGATCAATTTCGCGTACTTTTTACAAAAATGGGATTGGGCGAGGTTGAGTTTTTTCCGCCACGCAGAAGCACTCAAATGCCAAGCATCGGTCCGGGTACAAAATTTTTATTAGCCCAACCATTCTTGGCCGATACGGCACGCACATTGGAATCATTGGGTGCACAGCACTTACCAGCGCCCTTTCCTTTGGGTGCCATGGGTACGACGCAGTGGTTGGCAAAAGCGGCTCAGGCATTTGGCGTATCTAATGAAAAGTTTGAAGACGCAATCGAAGCACCGCAAAAACGAGCGATCCAAGCGGTTGCTAAACATCGCAACGAATTGAGCGGTAAAAAAATATTTTTCTTCCCTGACTCACAGTTAGAGATTCCACTGGCTCGTTTTCTACATTCTGAATTAGATATGCACTTGAGCGAAGTCGGTACACCTTATTTGCATCGCAAGCACATGCAAGCTGAATTACAACAACTTCCCGCAACTACACGCATTGTTGAAGGTCAAGACGTGGATCAACAACTCGATCGATGCCGAGCTGCAGCACCTGATTTGGTGGTCTGCGGATTAGGCCTCGCCAATCCTTTAGAAGCTGAAGGATTCACGACCAAGTGGGCCATTGAATTGGTCTTCACTCCCATTCAAGGCTATGAGCAAGCTGGCGATTTGGCTGGGTTATTCAGTCGCCCACTCATTCGGCGACTCAAACTCGTCGCTTAAGGCTCATCATGCAACTCACGCTTTGGACATACGAAGGACCGCCTCACATCGGGGCCATGCGCATTGCTACTGCCATGAAAGATGTTCACTATGTTTTGCATGCACCGCAAGGCGACACCTACGCAGATCTTTTGTTTACGATGATCGAGCGCAGATCGCGTCGTCCACCCGTGACTTACACCACGTTTCAAGCGCGTGATTTGGGCAGCGACACTGCACAGTTGTTTAAAGATGCAGTTGCCAAAACCAATGAACGCTTTGCACCTCAAGCCATGCTGGTAGGTGCTTCGTGCACAGCCGAATTGATTCAAGACGATCCAGGTGGACTCGCACAAGCCTTGGATTTGTCGATCCCAGTTATTGCCTTGGAATTACCCGCTTACCAACGCAAAGAAAATTGGGGCGCGTCCGAAACTTTTTATCAGTTGATTCGTCGCATTGCTGTTGCGCCACCCGCTGATTTTGTGCGTCAAGAACAAAAACCCAGTTGCAATATTTTGGGCCCAACTGCATTGGGATATCGCCATCGCGACGACATCAAAGAAATCAAAGGATTGCTAGAAAGCATAGGAATTGAAGTGCGCGTTGTGGCTCCAATGGATGCAACGGTTGCAGATTTAAAACAAATCCCAATGGCTACTTTTAATGTGATTCTTTATCCCGAAATTGCCAATCTAACAGCGCAATGGTTAGAGCGACAATTCAATCAGCCCTATACAAAAATAATTCCAATTGGTGTGGGTGCAACACGCGATTTTGTCAAAGAAGTGGCGCAATTGGCAGGGGTCGTAATTCCTCCCGAATTAGAAGACGAATCTCGCTCGGTTTGGTATTCACATTCAGTCGACTCCACTTATCTCACGGGTAAACGTGTTTATATTTTTGGTGACGCAACACACGTGGTTGCTGCCGCACGATTTGCATCGCAAGAGATGGGTTTTGAAGTCGTAGGAATGGGCACTTACAGCCGCGAATTTGCTAGAGAAGTGCGCGATGCGGCCAAACTGTATGGCGTTGAAGCGTTAATCACCGATGATTATTTGGCTGTTGAAAAACAAGTTGAGCTGTTGCATCCCGAATTAATTTTAGGCACGCAGATGGAGCGTCATATTGCAAAACGCCACAGCATTCCTTGTGCAGTGATTTCCGCACCCGTGCATGTGCAAGATTTTCCAGCCCGTTATGCACCTCAAATGGGGTTTGAAGGTGCCAATGTTTTGTTTGACACGTGGGTTCATCCCTTGATGATGGGATTAGAAGAGCATTTGTTGGGCATGTTTAGAGAAGACTTTGAATTTAATGATCAAGCAGTCCCTTCGCACTTGGGTTCAGCTCACTCAAAAAATGAAGTGAAGAAAGAAGATCCTGTACAAATCGTTGTTGCTCAAAAATCCACGGAAAACGCTCAAGCGCAATGGACTCAAGAAGCCTCTCAAGAATTGCAAAAAATACCCTTCTTTGTTCGCGGAAAAGCAAGACGTAATACAGAGCGATATGCAACCGAACAAGGCGTATTAACCATCACTGTGGAGACACTTTACGATGCCAAAGCTCACTTCAGTCGATAAAAGTATTTCTGCTTTGGCATCATTCAAGATCGTGCTTGTCACGCTTGACAATCATTTGGCATCTGCATGCAAGCAAGTTGCAAAAACTTTGGCTGAAAATTCACCCATTCAATTCAAATCACACGCAGCGAGCGATTGGCGCAACAACGATGATCTACTCGCCACCTGCAAACACGATATTGAACAAGCCGATATTGTGATCGTCACCATGTTATTCATGGAAGATCAATTTTTACCCGTCTTAGAAACGCTGCAAAATAAAAGACAATCGTGCGACGCCATGGTTTGTGTGATGTCAGCGCCTCAGGTGATGCAATTGACTCGCATGGGCAAATACGAAGCCAATGCGCAAAAAGGTGGACTCATTGGTATTCTTAAAAAACTTCGTCCTGCCGCCAAAGATTCATCTGGCAAAGACACACCCGCCTCAGCAGGCGCCAAACAAATGGCGATGCTCAGAAGACTGCCCAAGTTATTGAGATTTATTCCAGGGTCAGCGCAAGATATTCGAATTTTCTTTTTGGTGATGCAATATTGGTTAGCAGGCTCTGAGCGAAACATCTACAGCATGGTTGTGATGTTGATACAGCGCTATAGCAAAAATGCTCCCAAACAAATAGCGCAATTAAGTGCACCAGACGAGCCCGTTGAGTATCCTGAGGTGGGCGTCTATCACCCCCAGATGAAAGGTCGTTTATCGAGCAAGCTCAGCGACCTGCCATCCAACAAATCTAAGCAACCCGTCGTTGGTTTGCTATTGTTACGTTCTTATTTAATAGCAGGCAACACTCTTCACTATGACGCTGTGATTTACGCCTTAGAGGCCAAAGGTCTTCGAGTCATTCCTGCTTTTTCAAGTGGCTTAGATGCACGATGCGCAATCAATCAATTTTTTAAACAAGGTGAAAAGCCTCTCATCGAAGCCATGGTTTCCTTAACCGGCTTTTCTTTGGTCGGTGGACCTGCGTACAACGATGCAAAAGCTGCACAAGAGGCCTTGAAACAATTGGATGTGCCCTACATTGCAGCGCATCCTGTGGAGTTTCAATCACTCGATCAGTGGGGTGGCTCTGATCGCGGTTTGTTGCCTGTTGAGAGCACCATCATGGTTGCGATTCCTGAACTTGATGGCTCAACAGTGCCGATGGTTTATGGAGGTCGCCCTGGCCCAGAGGGAACCAGTTGTACAGGTTGTGAGCGCAATTGCACATTTACCAAAGAACACAAAGTGCAAGATATGTTTACTTGCGCAGAACGCACCAACATGCTGGCTTCACGCGTGAACAAGTTGGTTCGCTTGCGTCAAAAAGAAAGACAAGATAGAAAACTCGCGATTGTCATTTTTAACTTTCCTCCAAGCGCAGGCAGCGTGGGTACCGCCGCTTATCTATCGGTTTTTGAATCGTTATACAACACGCTTGAAAATTTATCCACACAAGGCTACAAAGTGGATATGCCCAACAGTATCGATGCATTGCGGGACCAAATTTTAATTGGCAATGCGGCGACCTATGGCACGCAGGCTAATGTTCACACCAAAATTCCTGCCAAGCAGCACATTCAAAATGAAAAATGGCTCCATGCGATTGAAGCTGAGTGGGGTCCTGCACCTGGAAAGCAGTTGAGCGATGGACAAAATATATTTATTTTGGGCGCTCAATTTGGAGAGATATTAATCGCGCTTCAACCAGGCTTTGGTTATGAAGGTGACCCGATGCGACTTTTATTTGAAAAAGGTTTTGCTCCGACCCACGCTTTCAGCGCTTTTTATCGCTACCTGCGTGAAGAATACAAAGCCGACGCCGTGTTGCATTTTGGAACGCACGGCGCATTGGAATTTATGCCGGGTAAGCAAACAGGTTTATCAGGCAGATGTTGGCCTGAGCGCTTGATTGATGATCTGCCCAATGTTTATTTGTATGCAGCGAACAATCCGTCAGAAGGTGCGATTGCCAAGCGTCGCGCAGCTGCTACTTTGGTAAGTTATCTCACACCCACAATTTCGGAAGCGGGTTTGTATAAAGGTTTAATCGAACTCAAACAATCGATTGAACGCTGGATGGGCAATGATGTGAGCGAAGCCAGCGAAAGACTTGCGCTGTTGCAAATTATTCGCGAGCAGGCCTTGGCGCTTGATTTGGACGCGCCTGAATTAGATGAAAACAATATCCAAAAAACGATTGAACAAAATTCAAAATGGGTTGAACAACTCAAAGCTCAATTGCTAGAGATGGAATATTCATTGATTCCAGAAGGATTGCACGTTGTAGGACGCATCCCCAATCGCCAAGACAAACTCTCAACGCTCAAATCAATGGCCAGTGCGATGGATCTTCCATCTGACAATTTAATGGAGCCGTTGGTAGACGGCGCATCGATTGAAAGTCTGCAAAAAATAAATTCTGAGTTAACTGAAACGCAAGTCACTTCGCTGCAACATTTGGTTCGATCCAATCAAATGTTAAATAATGAGTACGAGCTCAACGGTTTGATTCGTGCTTTAGATGCACGCTACATCGAACCCGCACCTGGTGGCGACATTCTCAGAAATCCCGATGTTTTGCCCACAGGTCGCAATTTACACGGACTCGATCCTTTTAAACTTCCAACAGCTTTTGCTGTGAAGGACGCCAAGCGTCAAGCCGATAAATTGCTTGCACGCTTCGCGGCGGACGGACAAGGTCTTCCTGAGAGTGTGGCGATTGTGTTGTGGGGATCTGATAATTTGAAATCAGAAGGCGGCCCTATGTCGCAAGCACTGGCATTGATGGGCGCACTTCCACGATTTGATACCTACGGCCGCCTCGCAGGCGCGACATTGGTTCCATTGTCTGAATTGGGTCGTCCACGCATTGATGTGGTGATTACTTTGTCAGGCATCTTTCGTGATTTGATGCCAATGCAAATCAAACTTTTGGCCGAAGCATCTTTTTTAGCTGCGAGTGCAGATGAGCCAGAGGATCAAAATTTTATTCGCAAGCACAGTCTTGAGTTTATGAAAACACAAAACTGCGATATTGAAACGGCGTCGCTCAGAGTGTTTGGAAATTCAGAAGGTGCGTATGGTTCCAACGTCAATTTATTGATTGACAGCAGTGCTTGGGAACAAGAAAACGAATTGGGTAGCGCCTTCACCAGTCGCAAAGGATTTGCTTACGGACGTGGAGGCCAGCCCGTGCGCAATAACGCATTGCTTCAAAGCGCATTGGCCAATGTCAGTCTCACCTATCAAAATCTGGACTCCGTCGAACTCGGCGTGACGAGTATCGATACTTATTTCGACACACTAGGCGGCATCAGTCGTGCAGTCTTGCAAGCCAAACATAAACGCGATGGCAACCAAGCCAGTGCACCGCCTGTTTATATTGGTGACCAAACACAAGGCGATGGTGTGGTACGTTCTTTAACTGAACAAGTGGCTCTTGAAACACGCACACGCATGCTCAATCCCAAATGGCACGAAAGCATGTTGCAACACGGCTATGAAGGTGTGCGACAAATTGAAGTGCATCTCACCAACACCATGGGTTGGTCTGCAACAACAGGACAAGTTCAGCCGTGGGTCTACCAACAATTGGCACAAACATTCATTCTCGATCCCGAAATGCGTGAGCGTTTAGCCAACCTCAATCCAACGGCATCAGCCAAAGTAGCGGGTCGATTGTTAGAGGCATCGCGTCGTCAATATTGGAAACCCGATCAAGAAACGATGAAAGCGCTGCAACAAGCTGGCGATGAGTTGGAAGATCGGCTCGAAGGCATTCAAGAAGGAGTACTCGTATGATGGAAACCGCAACGGTCCCCGTATCCTCAATCAAACGTGGGGGGCGACCCGATGGTGAAGGAAGTGTCCAAGTTCAAATGGACCCCAATCTCAAAATCGGTACCGCCAAAGTATTTGCTGTGTATGGCAAAGGTGGTATTGGAAAGAGCACCACCTCTTCCAATCTATCGGTTGCATTTAGCAAAATGGGTAAACGCGTTTTGCAAATTGGATGCGACCCCAAACACGATTCAACATTCACGCTCACCAAAAAATTAATGCCCACCGTCATTGACGCGTTAGAGGCAGTTGATTTTCATGCTGAAGAATTGCGACTCGATGACTTTGTCTTCAAGGGTTACAACGGTGTGATGTGCGTGGAGGCTGGCGGCCCACCCGCAGGAACGGGTTGTGGCGGTTATGTGGTGGGACAGACCGTCAAACTGCTTAAAGAACATCACCTGCTTGAAGATACCGATGTGGTGATTTTTGATGTATTGGGTGACGTGGTGTGCGGTGGATTTGCTGCACCTTTGCAACACGCCGATCGAGCTTTGATTGTGACCGCGAATGATTTTGATTCCATCTTCGCGATGAATCGAATTGTTCAAGCGATTGGCGCGAAATCAAAAAATTACAACGTTCGCTTGGGCGGTGTGATTGCCAACCGAAGTGATGCAACCGACCAAATCGACAAGTTCAATGCAGTCACAGGTTTAAAAACTATGGCGCATTTTCCAATGCTCGATGAGATTAGAAGAAGTCGTCTCCTTAAATCAACGCTGTTTGAACTCGAAGCAACGCCTGCTATCAAAGCGGTGACGGACGAGTACATGCGTTTGGCCGCGTCCTTGTGGGTGGGAGGCGATCCGCTTCCCGCAATTCCAATGAAGGACCGCGATATTTTTGATTTATTGGGATTTGATTGATGCAACACGCAAGCTATCTTCAACGCCGCGAACAAATCGAACATTACTTTGACCGCACAGCGGCCAAAGCATGGGAGGTATTAACGTCCAATGCACCCGTGGGTCGCATTCGTCGCACCGTTCGCGAAGGTCGCGATCAAATGCGCTCGACTCTGCTGTCTTGGCTACCCAAAGACATGACGGGTATGCGCTTGTTGGATGCGGGATGTGGGACTGGCGCATTGGCGATGATTGCGATGCAACGCGGGGCGGATGTGGTTGCCATTGACTTGTCGCCAACATTGGTTGATTTGGCACGTGAACGTTCTGCCAATGAATCCTTGAATGCAAAAGGTCGTATTCAATTTTTGTCGGGCGACATGCTAGACCCCTCACAAGGTGAATTCGATTATGTGGTTGCAATGGATTCATTAATTCATTACGACACTCAAGATATTGTCAAAGCCGTTCAAGGTTTGAGTCAACGCACACGCAAAGCCATTATTTTTACATTTGCACCTCGCACACCGATCTTGTATGCGTTGCACAGCGTGGGACGTTTGTTTCCAAGAGCCGATCGATCCCCTGCCCTCGAGCCCGTGCTGCAAGCTGACTTGCTAAAGGGATTAACGGCCTTGCCAGAAATGAATGCATGGAGTGCTGAAAGAACTGAGCGTATCAGTCGCGGTTTTTATAAATCTCAAGCTTGGGAATGGCGCCAAAAATAATGTTTGCACGCACGCTCATCAATCAATTAAAAACGCAAAGTCTCAAGTATGTGCCCTTTGCGGATGCGGCGTCGCATGATTTACCCATTGGCAAACTCTTGCGTCTTTCTCTTTTTCAAGCCGTCATTGGCATGATCACTTCGCTTTTGGTGGGAACATTAAATCGCGTGATGATTGTTGAACTCTCGATGCCTGCATTTTGGGTCGCTTTGGCCTTTGCAATTCCGTTGGTATTTGCACCGTTGCGCGCTTTAATTGGATACCGCAGCGATACACATCCTTCTGCATTGGGTTTAAAGCGCATTCCTTATTTATGGATCGGTACTCTTTTGTTATTTGGTGGCCTATCAATCATGCCTTTTGCATTGTTATTGCTTTCAGATCCACCACCCAACACCGAATGGCTAGGACGTTTTGGCGTGACACTGGCATTTATATTAGTGGGTTTTGGTATGCAAGTGACGCAAACAGCAGGTCTTGCATTAGCGAGCGATTTGTCAACCCACGAAAAAAGACCTCGCGTTGTTGCATTGCTTTACAGCATGCTGCTGATCGGCATGATAGGTAGCAGTATTTTGTACGGTGTGTTTTTGAGCGACTTCACTCCCACGCATTTGATTCAAGTCATTCAAGGCTCGGCCGTTGTTGTTGTTGTTTTCAATCTGATGTCGCTTTGGAAACAAGAAGCGAGATCGCACAGACGTGGGCCGCGTGAAGACAAGGGATTTCAAAAAAATTGGTATAGCCTCATGCAACAAGCCAGTATGCGTCGTTTTTTATGGACGGTTGCACTCGGCACAGCAGCCTTCAGTATGCAAGATATTATTTTGGAACCGTTTGGCGCAGAAGTTTTAGGTCTTAATGTGAGCACGACCAGTTCACTCACTGCACTGAGCGCTGGCGGTTCTTTATTGGCGTTTTTTCTTTCTTCTGTTTGGCTTGGAAAATCAGTCGATGCCTATCGCCTTGCAAGTGCAGGCGTGTTGCTGGGACTCCCAGCGTTTGCGTGTGTGATTTTCTCTGCACCTTTGGATTCAGCGCTTTTATTTCGCATCGGTACTTTTTTAATTGGATTTTCTGGCGGCTTGTTCTCGGTGGGTATGTTAGTCACTGCGATGTCGTTCAATAACGAAAAATATGCCGGTATGGTGATGGGCGCATGGGGAGCTGTACAAGCCACCGCCAGCGGTTTGGCAATGGCTGCAGGTGGCTTTTTGCGTGACTTGATTGCAGGTCTCGCCACCAGTGGTGCCTTAGGCAGTAGCTTGGATTCACCTGCAACAGCCTACAGTTTTGTGTATCACATCGAAATCTACATGTTGTTTGTGGTGTTGATTGCTTTAGGACCTTTGGTTCGAAACAATCGACAAAGCGAAAAAAATGAGGCCAACCATTTTGGCTTGGCTGAATTCCCGAGTTAAGAACGACTCATTTTGTTATGGAGAGATGACCATGGAAAAAGGTGCAATTACTCAGTACGTTGATGTAGCCCAAATTGTTTTATACATTTTTTGGATATTCTTTGCTGGGCTTATCTATTATCTTTTGCGCGAAAACCATCGCGAAGGCTATCCCATGGACAGCGGTCGGGAAAATGGTCCCAAAATGGAAGGGTGGCCAGCCGTCCCCTCTCCTAAAACATACAAATTGCCCAATGGGCATGAAGTATTGAGTCCCGACCTGAATCGACAAGACGGTCAATACCAAGGCAAGCCCTCACATCCTTGGAACGGTGCACCACTCGAACCCGTGGGAGACCCCCTTCTTGCAGGTTTAGGCCCAGGGGCTTGGGCTAATCGAGCCGATGTTCCTGAGATGACACACGAAGGTGAGGTCAAAATTGTTCCTTTGCGTGTTGCTAAAGATCACAGCGTCGCAACACAAGATACCGATTCACGCGGCCACACGGTTTATGGTGATGATGACCAAGCCGCAGGTGTTGTCAAAGATTTTTGGGTTGATCGATCAGAAATGATCTTTAGATACATTGAGATGACAGTTGCTGGATCAGATAAAAGCATTTTGATCCCGATTAACTTTGCCCGCATTCATGAGGATGCAATTGAAGTGCATGCACTCATGGCACATCAATTTGCCAAAGTGCCGTCAACAAAATCACCCGATCAAGTCACCATGTTAGAAGAAGAGAAAATCATGGCTTATTTTGGCGCGGGTCTTTTGTATGCTGAACCCAATCGCCAGGAGCCACTGTTATGAAGGCGCATCACGAACATGAGTTTGAAGCGTCTTTAGGCTTGCCCGAGAATTTGCCGCGCAATGAATTCATTATTTGGCAGGGACACCCCGATTGGAAACAATTGGCCGTTGACGCATTTCACTTGCGCAAAATTTTAATTTATTTTGCTTTGATGATTGCGTTTCAGTTGGTTCATTTGTTAGATAACAGCACACCCACACTGGACTTGCTCAAGCAAATCGGAACCAGTGTCTTTTTGGCTTCAGTGGCGTTGGGATTGTTGGCATGTAGTGCGCACCTTTCAAGCAAGGCCACTATGTACACACTCACCAATCGCCGCATCGTGATGCGAATTGGTATTGTGTTGTCATTAACATTTAACCTGCCGCTCAAAAAAATAGTTTCTTCTGATTTGTTACTTTTTAAAAATCAAACTGGCAATATTGCTTTAGGCATTTCTACTTCTAGCCCAGTTGGCTGGCTCAATCTGTGGCCCCACGTGCGCGCTTGGCGCATCAACGATCCGCAACCCACACTTCGTTGCGTCCCCCAAGCCGAACAAGTGGCGCAGCGTGTGTTGCAAGCTTGGCGCAAAGAATGTCCCAACGAGCAGTTGATGGCTTTGGGTAATGATCAAAGTCATGGCAATCCACAATCTTTGGTGCAAGCATGAATAAAAATTTTGCCGCGCATCATTCATCAATCAACGCACAACCTGCCGTACCTGTTATCGCGCGTTGGATTTTGATGGGATTGGCACTGCTCATGCTCAGTGTTTTTACCCTGCGCCAATCTGGCGTTGATGTGCGAGAGATCGATGCGCCGGTGATTTGGAAAAAATCATTGCGCTTTGAAGATGGCAGTCAGGGTGAGATTTTTGTATTTGATACAACCACAGAACAAAAAATTGCAACGTTTGAAGGTGAACAAGGATTTTTAAGAGGCACCTTGCGTGCACTAGTGCGCGAGCGTAAAAAAAGATCTATTGGTTCTGAAACCGCTTTTGAACTTTCAGGACACAGCGATGGACAAATGATTTTGAGTGATCCCGCAACAGGCGAAGCTATACATTTGGTGTCGTTTGGACCAGACAACTCACAGATTTACCGAAAATTGAAATAAAAACTCAGGAGAACACGGATGTCAACTGTTATATCGTCCATTGAATCGGCCACCGACGCCAACGAGAAGGCCGTACAAAGTTCAATGCTCAATCCCCGCTTTTACACAACTGATTTTGACGCCATGGATCGCATCAATGTTTCATCGGTGCGACAAGAATGGGATCAGATGATGAAAGAGTACGAAGGCGATAATAACCACGATCACTTCCAGCGTGACGCTCAGTTTGCCGATGAGGTGGCGCTCCATATGCCACAACTCTCACCCGAAATGCGTCAAGAGTTTTTAGACTTCCTGATCAGTTCACTCACCTCCGAATTTTCGGGTTGTATTTTGTACAACGAAATTCGAAAACACGTCAACAATCCCGATATCAAACAATTGATGACCTATATGGCACGCGATGAATCGCGTCATGCAGGTTTTATCAATCAGTCCTTGCGTGATTTTGGCTTAGGTATCGATTTGGGCGATCTCAAACGAACCAAGGCTTACACGTTCTTTAAGCCCAAGTATATTTTTTATGCAACCTATCTTTCTGAAAAAATTGGTTATGCACGCTACATTACCATCTTTAGACATCTAGAAAAAAACCCAGACAAACGTTTTCATCCGATCTTTCGTTGGTTTGAGAGATGGTGTAACGACGAGTTTAGACATGGTGAATCGTTTGCATTGATCATGCGCGCCAATCCACATTTGTTGCGTGGTGGTAATCTGTTGTGGATTAAATTTTTCTTGCTTGCGGTTTATGCCACGATGTATGTGCGTGACCATACACGCCCGATGTTGCACGAGGCCATGGGTCTCAACACCGATGAGTACGACTACACCGTATTTAGAATCACAACAGAAATTTCCAAACAAGTATTTCCGTTGTCGCTTGATACCGATAATCCTCAATTCAGAGCGGGTTTGGCACGCTTATTTGAAATATCAAAAGCCAATGATGCAGCCAAACTCAAAGGTGGTATTGCAGGACGCTTAACCCAAGCGGTCTGCGCTGTTCAAGCATTTTGGACTTTCGCTCGCCTCTACATGATGGACACACTGGAGCACGAATTGCCAGCAAGCACACGCGTGGTTCCATCATGGTGAGTGATGTTGCATTTGCTGCTATTTATGCGGTGATGTGCTGGTGGATAGGCACAGGTGTGATTTTGTGGCTAGATCGCCTACCCCCTACGAGTTTTCGTTGGAGCATGTTGGCTTGGACATTTCTTTTGGGTCTGAGTTTTTGGGGTGTCTCGGTCAGTATGAAAAGTTTTAGCGAATTCAATGCTTACCTTGGCTTTGGAAGCGTGATCGTGATGTGGGGATGGCACGAATTGGCTTTTTTAACAGGAACCATCACAGGCCCTCGCAAAATTGCAATGGACGAGGGAGCCACGGGATGGAGACGATTCAGTCAATCCGTGCAAGTGGTTATTCACCACGAAATCGCTTTGGTGCTTAATTTTATTTTTTTATGCGTCATGCAACTTGACAACTCCAACCATGTAGCCTTGTGTACCTTTGCATTGCTGTGGTGTATGCGCGTGAGTGCCAAACTCAATTTATTTTTTGGAGTTGCAGAAAACGGTGAAGCTTATTTGCCACAACACTTGAAATATTTATCATCTTATTTTCGAAAAAGAAAAATTACTTTGTGGTTTTTGATATCGGTGAGTTTGTCGATTTGCACATGGATTTGGTTGGTTTGGCAAACTCAAAGTGGCGCCGTTGAGATTACAACAGGCTGGGTGTTGTTGGCGAGTTTGCTTGCGCTGGCAATTGTCGAACATGCATTGATGATTTTTCCCTTGCCCATGCAACGAATCTGGGGTTGGGCCATGTCTAAAACTTCTGTAAGTTCTGCCTAAAAGAGTCGCTTATGAACGCCATCAACCATAACGACTTGAATGCGATCAATACTATGTTTGCGCAAGGCAAGAAAAAACCCGTTGCCGTTGTTGTTGGCAGTGGCTTTGGTGGATTGGCTGCTGCCATTCGATTGAGTGTTCGTGGTTATGACGTCAAAATTGTTGAAAAACTCGGCAATGCAGGGGGTCGCGCTTCTGTTTTTAAACAAGATGGTTTTACGTTTGATGCAGGCCCCACCATCATCACCGCACCTTTTTTACTAGAAGAGCTTTGGAACTTGTGTGGAAAAAAATTCAGCGATGACATTGATTTGCGCGCAATGGATCCCTTCTACCGAATTCGTTTCAGTGATGGCACTTGGTTTGACTATAGCGGTGACGAAGTGGCTATGCGCAAAGAGATTGCACGTTTTTCAGTTGATGATCTTGCGGGTTACGAGCGGTTTTTAGCAGACGCTGAACTTTGCAAAACACTGGGCTTTGAAGGATTGGGCTCGGTTGCATTTGATACCTTTGGCGATCTATTGAAAGCGATTCCTTCTTTTGCTCGCATGGGGGCTTGGCGCAGTATTTACAGTTTGGTGGCCAAGCATATCAAGAACGACAAGTTGCGCATTGTTTTGAGTTTTCATCCCTTGCTCATTGGTGGCAATCCATTTTCAGTTACCAGTGCCTATGCATTGATTAATTCTTTGGAAAGGACATGGGGCGTTCATTCTGCAATGGGTGGAACAGGCGCCATTGTGCAAGGGCTTGTAAAACTTTTAAGTAATCGCGGTATTTTTATTCAATACAACGCACCCGTTGTACAAATTAGAGTTGAAAATGATCGAGCTGTTGGTGTCGAATTAGAGAGTGGTGAATTCATACCCGCTGATATTGTTGTCAGCAATGCCGACACGGCATGGACCTATAAATACTTGGTAGCACCCCAACATCGCCGCCACTGGAGCGATCGCAAGATTGACAACGGACGCTACTCCATGGGATTGTTTGTTTGGTATTTTGGAACCAATCAACAATACCCTGATGTGCCTCACCACATGATGGTTTTAGGTCCTCGCTACAAAGAGTTGCTCAACGATATTTTTAAACGTCACCATTTGTCAAAAGATTTCAGTTTGTATTTGCACAGGCCCACCGCGACCGATCCTTCGTTGGCGCCTGCAGGATGCGATACCTTTTATGCACTTTCGCCTGTGCCGCATTTAGACAGTGGCACAGATTGGGCGGTTGAAGCCGAGAAATATCGATCGACGATTGAAGCAGCGCTCGAAGCTAACGTTTTACCTGGTCTATCCAAACACATCGTCACGTCCAAAATGATGACGCCGCAAGATTTCAAAGATCGTTTGTGGTCATTCAAAGGCGCGGGCTTTGGTCTTGAACCCTTACTTTTGCAAAGCGCTTGGTTCAGACCGCACAACCGCAGTGAGGATGTGAAAGGTTTGTTTGTTGTTGGAGCTGGCACCCATCCAGGTGCAGGTGTTCCTGGTGTGTTGATGTCAGCCAAAGCACTTGAAACGGTGGTTCCTCATGTTAATGCGTTCGTCTGAAATTCAACCCGAATACGATTTGCAAGCCTGTGTCGAAATGATGCGGGGTGGCTCTAAAAGTTTTTTTGCTGCATCCAAACTATTGCCTTTACGCATGCGTGCAGCAGCGATTGCCTTGTACGCATTTTGTCGCGTTGCAGATGATTTAGTCGATAACGGTGAATCCTCAGAGCTTGCACTACAAGAACTCAAATACAGAATCGATTTGATTTATAAGGGACGCCCCCAATCAATGGTTGAAGACCAAGCGCTCGCCCTCTTGGTTCATCAATATGAATTGCCACGCACCATGTTGGATGCATTAATTGATGGATTTGAATGGGATGCGAATGGCAAACGCTATGAAACCATTGAAGATCTCCATGGATATGGTGCACGTGTTGCAGGTACGGTGGGCGCATTGATGTGTTGGATGATGGGACCCAAAAACGAAACCACGCTGGCACGCGCGTGTGAGTTGGGTGTTGCGATGCAATTGACCAATATCGCTCGCGATGTGGGCGAAGATGCACGCAACGGTCGTTTATATTTGCCACTGGCGTGGATGCGTGAAGAAGGAATCGATCCTGATGCGTGGTTGAAACAACCCCATTTTTCTGAGGCCATTCAAAAAGTCATTGCGCGTCTTTTAAACGAAGCAGACCAACTCTATAAAAAAGCCACCGATGGCATTGCACAACTTCCACGCGATTGTCGATCGGCCATTTTGGCCGCGCGCTTGATCTATGCAGAGATTGGTCATCAACTGCGTCGCGATGGCTATGACTCCATCAACCATCGAACCGTGGTGAGCAAAGCACGCAAACTCGCCTTGGTTGGTCAATCACAAATTCAAGCGACATGGATCAAGTCTTCAGCTACACCCTCTGAGCCTTTAGAAGCAATTAAATATTTAGTCGGCGATTGTCAAAAATCAGAGCGCCCATTGCCTTATTTGCCCGATGGATTTCCCAACCGCACAGTGGGACAGCGCATCGATTGGATGTTTGAGATGTTTGAAAGAATCGAGTCTCAGCGCAAAGGCATTGGTTTTCATTAAAAATTAAAAACCATACCCTCGACTTTTACGAAATACGCGGCATTCGAAAAGGCAGCATCGCTTGCACGATCGGCGACACCAATCTCGGAATCGATAAACTTTCGTGAAAAGCAACGGCCGTCTCACCCATAAGTTGCGTTTGAAGCAATGCGCGTTGATAAAAAGGCGTGTCTTCCAGTTGTTGCAATACCTTTGATGGACCATCGGCTCGCATCGATCGATTGAGCCGCCAAAAAGTAGGTGACATTGCAAAATCAGACGGCACCTCAAAGGTTTTAACATCCCCCGCCTGGCTAAATATCAATGCCAGTACCTTGTTGACTCCTTGCTTGGAATACACGTCATATAAAACAGCGGTATCGCCATTTGACAAACGACAACGCGACCAATTCCATTTCTGAAATGCGCCATCAATAGGTTCCAAGCCTTCATTGGAGTCTAAATAACCGTGTCCCGACCAAGACTGCGCGGGTTGATTCAATTGAACTTCAACGCGCGCACTGGGTGCAATCGGACCCCACATGTGTTGACAGTTTGAATCCAGGGGCGCTGCAAAGGTAATGAGTTGCTCAGCGTGCACACGAACAGTTCCTCGAATGCGATGTGGCCACGGTGCGCAACGCTCATCGATATGAAAGGACAATACTTTTCCATCCCATTGAATTTCACTAGGTCCAACTTTAAAAAAATCGCTGCCACGCGACACATGACGCGCTCCGCGTTCAGTCATCGCCCATCTTGAGGATGTGGGGTGATAGAGCGCCACATTGAGTGCGCAATAATTTTCGGGGTCGACGTCGTTTGGCTTACTTTTTTTATTTCTTGCCCATGCATAGTAGGGAGAAAAAACACTTCCTACAAAAGCAATGAGTGTGATTCCAAATTGACCACAATCACTCAACGCATCGACATACCACCATAAGTAGCCACCGGGTGGAACTTTTTGATTGAAGACAGGTGCGCCTTGACTGCTGCGGCCGCCAGCTGACCCGACATAGCGGCCATAGGAACCCCCGGACCCGGGTGAACACTCCCACCCGCCAGCATCAATCCTTTGATGTGACTGTTGGCTTTTTGACGCGTCAGTGGCACTATCCATCCGTGCGTTGCTTGACCATACAGCGCCCCTCCCGTTGCTGGGAATAGCCGATGGAAATCCACGGGCGTAGTTCGCACTGTGTTGCGGCTTGTTCGATCGATCTCCAATCCACACTGACTGAGCAAAGCAAAGCTTTTCTTCTCGCATGATTCAATCGCCTCTTGAGTGAGTTGATGGGTGTCGCCAATGGCTGGTGCATTGACTAAACATAATAATTTTTCCGTACCTTCGACTGGCACAGATGTTCCACGGTCTTGCGCGCATACATAAACAGTTGGCGTTTGTGGCAAACGCTGATGTTTAAAAATATCGTCAAACTCTTGCTGATAATGGTTTTGAAAAAAAATATTGTGCCTCGATAAATCAAAGCCAGATGTTTTGGCATTGATAGACCATGTTAATGCAGACAAAGACCGCTCAGGTGTTTTATATTGATTTGATTGATTGTCATGTGGGCTTAAAAGACCTTCGCTCAATGCGGCGTGGTCCCCATTAAAAATAACAGCATCGGCAGTCAACACTTCACCGCCCGACAACTGCACACCCAGCACACGACCATCCTTTGTTAATATTTTTTCTACACGTGTGTTGTAACGAAAATTCACACCACGTGCCAAAGCCAAACGCTCAAAGGCACGCGCCAAGGCATGCATGCCGCCTAACACCGACCACACGCCGTCCATCTCCACTTGCGCAATCATCATCAATGTAGCGGGCGCTTGCCAAGGCGACGATCCACAGTAAGTGGAGTAACGTGCAAAGAGTTGGAGTAATCTTGGATTTTTAAAATAGCGACCCAAGCTGTTCCATAAATTGGACATTGCACCAATCGATGCCAACTGAGTTAAACCATTCAAACCCAGCCCAGTCACCATCTTTAACATGGTGGGTGATGCCGATTGAATAAAAGGTTGCTGCAACACATCGTATAAATTTCGAATTTTTTCGCAAAACCGTTTAAAGTTTTGTGCTTCTTCTAATCCTGCAAATTGAGCCACAGCATCTAACGATCGCTCGTACTCTGAATACAAATCAAGACGTGCACCATCACCCCATGCATGTCTTGCAATCACTTCTAAGGCATCAATTTTTACTTCGCTCTCTAATTGCGTTCCAATTGAATCAAAAATTTGATCAAAAATCCAACGCATCGTAAAAACCGTCGGTCCACTGTCAATCGGCGCGCCATCGACCACAACCGTGCGTATTTTTCCGCCTGGTGAATCAGCGGCCTCAATCAATGTCACCGCATAACCTTGGTGCGCAAGTTGCGTCGCACTCACCAATCCCGCGATACCCGAACCAATCACGATCACGCGTGCATCAGACATGACTTAACTTCTCGTGTCCATATTCAACGCCCGCCCAAACGCCAGACGATACAAGAACACGCATACGCGCAAACATCGATTCAGAAAAAAATTCATTCTTATAGGCGGCTTGAATGGCTTGTTGATGCGCGCCCCGCTTGGCGTAGTTCAACATCGATTCCGTATCTTTCCAAATACTAAACGTGCATTGCCGCACCAAAGGCGCTTCACCCAAACCCATTGCCAACAAACAGCCTGCTGTTTGATGGAGATCGGCTTGTGCTGCAGGTGCATAACGCCAAAACGCTATCGTGCTGGTGGGTTTGATACTAGCTCTTGTTAGTGTGACCAACCAATTGTTTTGCTGTTGATTTAATGCTAATGATTTAAAATTTTCAACCATGTCCTGCGGTGTCGCCGCCCATGTTTGACCGCTCCACTGACCGCGACTCGAATCCACCGTCAGTAAACCAGCCCAATATTCTTTGGAATTTTCTTTGTATTGAAACAGCGATTCACTTTCTAAAAATGCTTGCGCAGTTTCAAGTGTTTCAAACATACACACCAATCCTTGATGACTGGCGCTGGGTCGCAAACCAAAACCACCCTCATGGCCGCTGCCCATTACTTTCATGAAAAGCAAGCCCGGTGTTTGGCGAAAACCAGCGGCCCCTTGGGCGAGTTTGATCCAACCCCAGCTGCGATATTTTTTTAAGAGGTCAACCAGTATGACAACAACAACCCCTGAAATGGTGGATACAGGGGTTTGCATATTTCATTTTTTATTTGCAGATGCCACTTGGGTTTGCACACCGGGACCTGCGAGTTGCGGGTGATCTTTCAACATCGATTGACCGTTGAGTGGTTTGTATGCGCCTTGATGACAGGTTGCGCAATTAGCCTTTGCAGCATCACCTAATTCACCGAGTCGGTGCTGTGGGAATACAGGCGCCAATGGTTCTAAATATGCGGTATTTAAATCACGCGCCATTCGAATACCGTGCCAAGCAGTTGCACGTTGTGGTGGACTGCCTTTCCAACTTGAAAAAGATTGCGTGTTATGACAATACGTACAATTGACACCAAGTGAAGATGACATATGCGTCATCAAGCCATACGTCCACTCAGCTTGTTTGATTGAATGGCGATTTCCACTGGGTAATGCGGTGCTTCCATTGACTCGAATATCCAACTCACCCAATAAAAATGGCGTGAAGGGGTCGCTTGGCAAGGATGAGAGTCCAACACTGGTCGCTGCCAAATTTTGCCCTGCGCGGTCTCCAATGAAATCCGCGCCTTTGTCTTGCTCGGGCTCTTTAAACCAAACATAATTGGGAACAGGATTTCCGCGATGGCAGGTGTAACAAGTAACACCTGTCTCAGCCACATGCGTTTTCCAATCGGCATTGATGTGACGCGTCATCTCAATCATGCGACGAGCCACCACTTTGGTGTATTTGGTGTCTTCTGCCAAATTAGCTAGATTGTGACAATAAGCACAACCTTCATTGGGCGCAACCCATGTCGTCATCGACAACATCAATCGTGTGAATTCATTCACACTCAAATTGCCCAATACTTTGACATTTTTATAAACCTGTCCTGCTTTAGGTCCATCGGTAGGCACTGCGGGCAAAGATGCAGGCACCTCGTTTTCTTCAGTCTTGATTGCAAGCAATCGGGGGTTATAAACTTGAACCATACCCGTGCCACGAAAACCGTGTTGTACGGTATCAGTTGGTGGACGCTCGCATCCAGTTAATAAAAATAAGGCGCCTAAAAATGCAGGAAGGAGTAAATTTGAAATTTTCATGGCTTTGCTCCTGTCAATGTTGCAGGATCGATGACCTCAGGGAATACAGTTGGATAAGGCGGTGCAACACCGTGCTTGACTGCCCACAAATACCAGTTATCAACCACAGTACCTGTTAATAAAATTCCGATGCCGCCCACCAATGGACACAACACAGCAAACCACCAAGCCCAGCGATGAATCGACTCCATCGTTGCATTAAAGCCCATGGTCCATCTCCAAAATAAGGCCGCGCGCTCTGACGCAGTTCCGCGATCGATAATTTGTTCAATCTCTCTTTCGCCACCGTAACGACCCACCGCCAAAATCGTAGCACCGTGCATCGCAAACAACAAAGTGGCTCCATACAAGAACGCAATCGACAAGGCATGGAACGGGTTATAAAAAAGATTGCCGTAACGCAATGAAAACGCAGCCGTCCAATCCAAGTGAGGGAAAATTCCAAAAGGAACAGCCTCACCCCATGAACCCATTAATATCGGGCGAAACAAACCCAATACCAAATACAACCAAATAGCAGCAGCAAAAGCCCATGGTATGTGCGTTCCAAGTCCGAGTTCACGCGCACGTCGATACATGCGAGCCCACCACAAAAATAATGATGCAGTTAAAAAGAAACCAGTAAATAACCACCATCCCCCTTGATTCATGGGTGGAAGACTAAGGCCATATCCAGGCGCAGGCGGCTCCAATGCCAACCAAAAAAGTTGTCTCACAAATTGAATGGGATCCCAATTGACCGACGCCAGCATATTCATACCAATGGTGACAAAGGCAATGACAAAGCACATGATCGATGCAATGCCCAACCCGCCCAAATAAATCGGTCCGAGTTGTGCATTACCGATGCGCCCCAGCCAATACTGAATCAAAGGCTCGCCAGTGCGAGGACTGTTGCCGTGTCCGAGTTCAATCCCATGATGAACAGGGCCAACTGCTTGAACCGTTGTGAAGATATTTTGATATTGCATTGTTATTCTCCCGCTTTATTTCCAAATAGGCATGTTGAGCCACCAACCCCACCATTCGGGCCAACCGCGCGTCCAAAATGGACCACTGATCACAATGCACAGGGCACTGAATAAAACAGCAGCAAGAGCTAAAAACAAACCGAGTCGATGAATGCCCAATGTTCCAATAGAGTAGCCAATTGAATCTCTAAAAAATGTATCTTCGTGTTCAGGTGTTTTCACCACTTCACCCGCAGGCGGATTAGTCGCTGATAAAACAAGTCCACCATGCAAGGACAATGCAAACACCGTAGCAAAGAAAAAACTCACCGCAATCATGTGCGCTGGGTTGTAATGAAAATGTAAATATTGGTATCCCACATTCGATACCCAATCCAAGTGACTAAAAATACCGTATGGGAAACCATGTCCCCATGCACCTAATAAAACAGGACGAATCACCACTAATGTGAAATAAGCAAAGATCGCCACACCAAACGCAAATGGAACGTGGTATCCCATGCCAAGTTTTCTACAAATTTCAATCTCGCGCATCATCCATGAGACAAAAGCGCCTAAGGCACAAACAGTAATCAATTGCCACAACCCGCCTTCAAGCAACGGTGCCATACGCAAACCGTAGGATAAATCAGGCGGCGCAATACTGATTTGCCAAACATTCCAGGTTGGGCCTTGTGAGGCTCCCCACAAAATCAATGCTGTACCTAGAAATGAAAAAAAGATTGTCGTTACACCAAAAAATCCAACAAAGAATGGGCCAACCCAAAAATCGAATAAATCACCACCCACCAATGTCCCACCTCGGACTCGGTATTTCTTTTCAAAACTGAGCATGGCCATGATCGTGTCCCCTACTTACTTGGATTCATAAATAACTAAAAACAGATGGAAGCTCTTGCATGGCATGAACCTCCATCTGATACCAAAGAAAAGTTTTTAAGACTTGACTTGAGGTACAGGTGATGGCATCGGTGCGTTTTGCGCCGATGTTGCACCTGATTTTTTCGCGCCGTCGAGCCAATTGAACTTGTTGGTGCTGAGCAAGATCAGATGAATCATTGCAGCCAGCCCGAACAAGAAAATGCCTTGAACGACCATCGCCCTCAAAGGGTCGTACAGTTTCCAAATGCGCCACATATTTTTTCTCCTAAGTGATGTGTGACATGAAGGTGTAAACAGCTGCATTCACGCCAGCAATTAAACCTTTGGCACTTTCGGCACCTGGCAAATAGTTTCTCCAATTAATACCTAGCATTGATGCAATGAAGGCAAATAAGAAAAAAACCATAAAACCGAGTGCAAAAATAATTCCAAAAGTTTGGGATTCATCAACTATTTGAGTGTGATGATCGTATTCACTGGCATTAGACATGGTTGTTACTCCATCAAATGAAAGAAAACGGAATTAAAACCAGGGACGCCAGGCCCAGACCAAGACGTGTGCTATCACGGCTACTGCCGTGAAAGCCACAGTTCCTTGAATCCAGAACGCATGGAATTCCTGAGCCTCTTCGTCCGTCAAACCGGATATAGATGTCCGCTGTGACATAAGACTGCTCCTTTACAAATTGGCCTTACGGCCATTGCTGCGCCCAACCCGCGCAACTTGAGTAGCCGCAGCACTTCGCCACGACATTCTTGATTTGCAAAAAAACATTTTTTTGCAAAGATAGGGTTTGCTTTCATGCGGTTACGGCTCCAATCGCCAACTCTTTGGCCGCGACTTGAACATGATCGACTTGAACCAACTGTTGCCCTGATTCGCGCATTAATTTTTCAGACAAATCACGCAAACGTTTGGCCGCTGATATTTGAACCAACACAGGCTGGTTCTGAACCAAATCCCGCAACAAACTCTGTGCATCGTCATGCCACGAGGCATTGGGCGTTACAACACCTCGCGCGTGTGTGGCCTCAACCTTATCCATATCCGTACCCAAGGGAAGAATATGAAACAAGGCGTCAAACAATGCATTGCAGACTTCTTGAATGAGATATGTTGCACCGCTGTAACCCATGAATGGCGTACCTGTGTGGCGACGAATCACAGCTCCAGGAAATGATGCAGGAATAAAAGTAGCTCTCATCGGCGAGCCACCACTCATTTCAGCAAGATACATGCGTTCGTTATAACTACCAAACATAATCAATGGCGTTTGCTGATGACACATCGTCCGCACCGCTTGATTGTCTGTTTTGGTGCCCGCTGTTCGCGACACACTAAACTTACATGGCAAACCCATTTCTGTTTCTAAAAAATGTTTTAAACCACGCGCATAGGTTTCGCCTGCCACCACGGCAAAACTTGCAGTTGAAAAAAAGTCTTGCGTCACCGAGCGCCACAAATCCCATAAAGGTTTAAGTGTGGTGTGTCTTTCTCTTTCAATGAATGGCTCGGGATCCAAGTTCAACAACTCGCCGAGTTTTCTCAAAAAAATCGTAGTGCTATGCAAACCAATCGGAGCTTGCAAATAAGGTCTCTCCAGTGCTTCGCACAACATACGACCAAATTCACGATACATACAAATATTCACATCTGCTTCTACCAAACGCGACACGTCGGCCAAATGACTGCCAAGTGGAAACGTCATATTCACTTCAGCGCCAATGCCCTGCACCAATCGTTTGATTTCTGCAAGATCACTGGGTGAATTGAAGGTGCCATAACAAGGACCAATGATGTTCACGCGTGGTCGCTCGACCGCAGGTCTCTCGCTAAACGGTTTGCGTGCAGGCACTTTCTTCAAGCCATATTCAGACCACAACCAATACATGGCACGATTGGCGCATTGCCATTGGTCTTCATCAATCGTGCGTGGTAAAAATCGTTGAATGCCTGTTCCTTCAGGCGTCACGCCACCACCGATCATTTCAGCAATCGATCCAGTAACCACCACTGAAGGCAAATCAGGATCCAAGGTTGCATGCGCACGCTTCATAGCACCCTCTGTACCTTCACGCCCCAATTGCTCTTCCGCCAAGCCCGTCACCACGATGGGTAATTCATGAGGCGGCAATGCATCGGTGTAATGCAACACCGATGTCACGGGTAAATTTTCACAACCCACAGGTCCATCAATAACCACTTGCAAACCTTTAATCGCTGTAAATACATATACAGCGCCCCAATAACCGCCTGCACGATCGTGATCAAGTACTAGCATCAGCCCATCTCCTCTGCTTTGCGTTTCTTTTTTGCACGCTCGAGTTGCCGCTTGGTTTCTGCTTTGAATTCAGGTCGATCAACCGGTACGCCTTGCCATACACCGCTGGCGTAGCCCATTCCTGTTTCACCAAAAAAATCTTTCATTTGATTAAAGCGACTTTGATTTCCAATGGCGGCTTGCACCACTTGAATCAAAGATCCCGCACCTGCAATTCCCATCAAGGGTCGAGCAGAAATTAAATTGGTGAAGTACAAACTCGGAATACTCGCTTCTTTTGCTTTTTGAACCACGGGCGTTGTGCCAATCGCCAACTGTGGTTTATATTCATGAACCGCTTGCAAATCTTGCTCAAGAGACGCACGAAATTGCACCTGTACACCTTTCGATTGCAACCACTCAGCGTCGTGTTTATTCCAAGGCGTTGCGGGACATGCAGAACCCACATAGCGAAGGTCCGCACCACATTCAACCAACAAGCGACCCACCAATAACTCGGAACCTTCGTAACCACTTAATGTGATGCGACCTTTGATGGGCTTTGCACTCAAAATGCCACGCATCGCACCCAAGGTTTGATTGCGAGCTGCATCAATTTTTTCTTGTGCAACACCACTTGCTTGACCAATCGCTTGCAACCAATCATTCGTGCCTTCAACACCCACTGGCGCGGAGCCCACAATGGATCGACCTGCGGCCTGAAATTCACGCACTGTAGCTGTATAAAACGGATGAATTGCAGCGACTGTTATGCAGTCTAATGCAGCATACAACTCACGCCATTCGCGTGTGGGCACAACGGGTCCAGCAGCAAGCCCCATCGGAGCCAACATTTGCGCAATACCCATGGGATCTGCAGGAAACATTTCACCTAACAACGCAACAGTGGGCAATTGATTTCTTCCACCGCGTGGCGCCTGCACGGGACCCGCAAGAATTTCTTGTCTGGCATAACGAAGCATGGCGCCAGACAAAACATCTTTTGCTTCTGCGTGAGTTGGCACACCAAAGCCTGGTACATCAATACCGATGATGCGCACTCCATTGATTTCTTTGGGCAACAATTGCAATGGCACACCACTGGCAGTGGGCACACACAAATTGATAATCACAATCGCGTCTAATTTTGAAGGATCGGCTTGCTCGTGTACAGCTTCGCGAATATCTTCAAATAGCTTACCAGTCACTAAGGTTTCAGAATTAAAAGGCACATAACCAACAGTTCGACGTGCGCCATAAAAATGCGATGTAAAAGTTAAACCATAAACACAACATGCAGAACCTGAAAGAATCGTTGATGTGCGACGCATGCGCAAACCCACACGCAAGGATCCAAATGCAGGACACATACTTTGTGGTTGATCATGTGGACCCGCAGATTCGTTACGCGGATAGTCTTGTGAGTATTGCTGCAAAATTTCTGACTTCCCCGCCTGCTTGGCGGCGGCCATCATCGCTTCACCACCTGCATGACAACCCATGCCATCGCCCTCTAAAGCGGTTGTGTGCACAACCTCTTTAGCAATGGGTGTAATTGGAATGGTTTTAGCCATTTTTTATGCCTCGTCGTAAATCACTTCAAGACTTGGCTTGACCAAATCATGACGACCCATCATGTCAAAGGTCGTTGCAGGCTCAAGCACCACATTGCGTCCCACCGTATCGGCACTGAACAATCCAAGCAACTCATCTTGTGTTTGTGGCTTGGGTCTCACAGGTGGCGCTATACCCACATTAGTTGCCAACTGTTCAAACAACGGTCCCCATTGGGTTCCAGGAATTCCAATAATTTCATAGCTTGCACTTTTGCGCCGAATATCTTCATCCGCAGGAATGGCAGCTAAAACAGGAATACCTGCATTGGTTGCAAACGCATTCGCTTCACCCGTGCCGTCATCTTTATTAATCACCATTCCAGCAACACCGACATTGCCGCCGAGTTTACGGAAATATTCAACCGCAGAACAGACATTGTTGGCCACATACAGTGATTGCAAATCGTTACTGGCCACCACAATCACTTTTTGACACATGTCGCGAGCAATCGGCAATCCAAAACCACCGCACACCACATCGCCTAAAAAATCGAGCAACACGAAATCAAAACCCCAATCGTGAAAGCCCAATTTCTCTAGCGTTTCAAACCCATGAATAATGCCTCGACCGCCGCATCCGCGTCCCACTTCGGGGCCACCGAGCTCCATCGCATAAACGCCATCACGCTTGAAGCACACATCGCTGATACTGACGGCTTGCCCCGCCAACTTCATGCGCGAAGAAGTTTCAATAATTGTTGGACATGCTTTGCCGCCAAACAACAAACTTGTGGTGTCACTCTTGGGATCACAACCAATCAACAAAACTTTTTTACCTTGTTGAGCCATCATGTAACTGAGGTTTGCAAGCGTAAAACTTTTTCCAATTCCACCTTTGCCGTAAATCGCAATGATTTGCGTTTCTTTGGTTGGCTTACCTGTGTGAACAGGATCGCTTTCCACAGCAGCCTCTTTGCGAAGGCGCTCTACAAATTGAATCGGTTGACTTTTTCCATCATTAAGTTGCGTCATGCGTTTGCACTCCAATCCAAAACCATCTTCAAACAAAGTGCATCACCGAAAGCCACTTCATAAGCCGATTTGGCTTGCGAAGGTTTTTCTTGATGCGTGATCAAATCATTCAATGAAAGCATTCCCGTATTGACCAATTCGGTGACCGCTAGCAAATCGGGCCTCTTCCACTCGGCAGCGGTGCGTATTTGCGCTTCACGCATAAAAGCGGGCGCATAGTCAAAAGATAATTTTTCTTTATAAAAACCAGCAAGCACAATTTCGCCACCTGGTTTCAATCGCAAAATTAATTGATTCAAAAGACTCGCATCGCCACTGACGTCATAGATTGCTTGGTAATCACGGCGATTGTCTTCATTGGGATGAACCACTTGATAGCCTTGTGCACCCTTGCGTCGTGCGGCTTGCGTTTCCCAAACAGTCGGTGCAGGTTCGCCTGCCACCACTGTCATGCGCGCAAGTAAACGACCCATGATGCCGTGACCAATGATTAAATCAGGTGCAATGATTTTTTCTCTTTTGCCGCCCATTGAAACCGCGTGATAGGCCGTCGCGGCTAAAGCCAACAACACCGCTTGTGCGCCCAAAGATTCGTCCACTGGCATCACACGCGAATGGTTGGTGACCAAATGTGAAGCTGAAGCACCAAACAAACTGCGGATACCTTCAAAACAATTGGCTCCAGGTACAAAAACACGCTGGCCGATGTCTATTTTTGATTTGGATCCCGCTTGCACTACACGTCCTACGGTTTCATAGCCAGGAACTAGCGGATAGCCCATACCAGGGAAAGGGGGCATACTGCCATCCCACAGCAAGCGCTCGGTGCCTGTGCTGATCCCGCTGTACTCCACCTCGATCTGAATATCCTCATCACCCACCTTTGGCAAATTCAATTCCTCAACGGCGAGTTGCTGGGGACTTTTAAAAACAATGGCTTGTGCGTTCATGATGTGTATTTTTTATCTTACAAACAATTGTGTCAATTTATATTTACATATTCGTTTCGAAAATTAGGGAAAACACTTAGATTTGCGTCCCACCAAAATCCGTGCGTGCACGGGCATGGCGTTGGGGACTGCCTCTAAATGAGTGAAGCCCGCCTCGCTCATCAATTGCATCAACTCCATGGGGGTACGCAGACGACCTGAACCCATGGCTAAGAGATAAAAATGAAAATAGGCGTCACCCTCGGGCTTTTCACCGGGTTCATTAGCCATCGGCTCTGCAAGAAGCAAGGTACCTCCAGCGGGCAGACTTTCAAAAATAGATTTGAGCAAGGACAACACCACCGCATCACAATGATCGTGCGCAATACGAACCAGCGTCACCACATCTGCACCTTGGGGCAATGCGTCGCGTGTGAAGTCACCAGGACACACACGAATACGGCTTGCGAGTCCCTGACTGTTAGCAATTTGTGTACTCACACGGCACACATCAGGCAAATCAAATAAGTTCAACTGCAAATGCAAATACCGTTTGGCCAACGCACCCATGAAGCGACCTTGACCACCGCCCACATCAAGCACCACGCGGTGATCTTTAAATGAATAGGAAGAAAGAATTTCTTCAATCACAAATGTTTGTGAAGCCGCCATTAATTCTGAATAGCGTGCAAAGGCCTGCGCTTGGTGATCCATAGCAGATGGCGAGTTTTTATTTTGCGCATAAGGCCAGTACCCGCTCATCTCACCATTCCATTGATCGTGCAAGATGGCAACAGGGTCTAACAAATCTTGATACAGTAAATGGTTATGCTCAATCATCGCTTGTATTCCTGGATGGCTCACAATGGGCGCGCCCAAGGATCCCAATCCAAACCGATACTCGCCGCGATGTTCTAGTAAACGCAAAGTAACGGCAGACTGAATCAATCGTTGCAAACCAGCTGCAGGAACACGCGTCAACACGGACAACTCTTGCAATGTTTTGGGCGATTGCATCACCATCTCGAATATTTTTAATCGCACGCAGGCTAACAACACTTGCGTATGAACAAATCCCGCCATCAAATCAAAAACTTGTCGCGTTCTGTATTGAGTCAACCACCGAGTCAAAGGATTTGACAATGCCCAGCGATAGATTTTGGGATGCGTCAACAATTGATCGAACCATGCCGACCACTTATCGCGCAATGCGGATGTTTCGCCGTGTGTTAAATCGGCGCGGGAGAGATCAAGGTGTCGCATTGACAAACCGATAAGAGTTACAAACACTGCTGGGCACCAATCGCTCAGATTCCATTCGAACGATCTTGCGCAACGTGTCGCCACTTTCAACGAGTGGAACAGAATCGACTGCGCGATCAATTAATTTTTCAAAATACTCGATCGCGCCCCCCAATCCAAGTTCATGCGCCATGCTGGGGCGACCATGTTGTGCATCTTGTCCTGTGGGTTTACCCAACTCTTGCGCTTGACCAATCACATCTCGAATATCGTCGGCCACTTGATACGCCTCACCCAAGCATTCACCCAATGCACGCCATAGTTGAGGGTCTGCACCTGCAGATAAAGCACCGGCACATGTCGCGGCTACAAACAAGGCGCCTGTTTTCGCTCGTTGATACTGAGTCAAATCGGCACGCGTTTCACACTCCCACGCTTGGCCTGCAATGATTCCGTCAGGAACACCCACTCCGTCCGACAGTATTTGCATCAATGCGATCAAACGACTCGGATGTGACTGACCTGATTTCAATAAAACTTGATAGGACATCACAATCAAGCCGTCTCCCGTTAACAAAGCCAAAGCCTCACCAAACTCTTTATGCACACTGGGGCGACCTCTGCGCATGTCGGCGTTATCAAATGCAGGCATGTCGTCGTGCACGAGTGACGCGCAATGCATCATCTCGATGGCCACACCAGCGGCTTGCGTTAATTGCGGCGCATCCATACCGCAGGCCTGCGCAACTGCAGTACACAGTTGCGGCCTGATCCGAGCACCGCCCGAAAAAACCGCATGTCTCATCGCTGCGATCAAACGCGGTGGCGCAGTTGGACCCAACACTTTTTCAAAATGTGTAGCCAATGCTTGTTCGGCCATTTGATGAAGATTCATGGGAAACTCCTTTTGTTTAGACAATGAACCAAAGAGTTAATCAACGTCTGTTGCGTTTATCTCTGAAATAGTTCAATAGAAAAAATATGACCACGATAAACCAAAGCATCAAAAGAATATGATGTGTTTTCATAAAGATCTCCTTTTAAATAAATACCATCCATCGATTGAAAATTTTTTGTCTTCATTTGATTTCAACAAAGGCAACAACACAAAAGCCGTGACACCCAACAGAACCACTTCGAAGCTATAAACGATCACATAACCCGAACCTTTGCCCCATAACCAATCGATCAAATCACGCGCAGTGCCGCCTACTGCCATGGCGAGACCAGCAGCAGTTGCTTGAATGGCGCCCCAGGCGCCCAAGGCCAAACCACTTTGATCTTTCGGGGCAAAATTCATGCACGATGTCAACGTTCCGTGACTGAATAATCCCCCACTAAAACCAATGAATAAAACACCCAATGAAAACATCCATTCGACATTGAGATAGCCCGACACAATCACCAAAAACAATGCAGGAACTCCAACCAATAGACCAGAAAATGCCATGCGATAAGGATCTGCGCCTTGCGACAATATTTTTGAAGCCCATGCAAAACCAGCCAATCCACCTACCGAAAGCGTGGCACTCAACAAGGTCGTTGCGCTCACACTCATATTCAAAATTTCACCACCGTAGGGTTCGAGCAAAATATCTTGCATGCTAAAAGCAAATGTGCCCATACCAATTGCCATCAAGGTAGGTAATGCTCTGGCGTCGCGCGTTAAGGTACTCCATGCCTCATTGAATGAGGGGTCCACTGCTGGCTTTCCTCGACGCAAGCGACTCCTGGGTTCTTGCTTCCAAAGTGCAATCACATTCAATACCAAGGTAACCACGGCACTGCCTTGAATCACTTGAATCAAAGCACCAGGAGAAAAATCAGATAGAAGTGCGCCAAAAATTAACGAGCTCACAATCATTCCAACCAATAACATGACGTACATTAAACCCACCACCTTGGGGCGCGATTCTTCTGCTGCTAAATCATTGGCCAGTGCCAAACCGACGGTTTGAATGGTATGAAGGCCTGCGCCCACAAGTAAAAAAGCAATGCCTGCTGCGCCCCATCCCACCCAAGCAGGTGCCGATGCGGATTGACCTGCGCCAGCAAGAACTAATAACGCAAAAGGCATGATGGCCAATCCACCAAATTGCACCATCGAGCCCAACCACATATAAGGGACTCGACGCCAGCCTAATTCAGAGCGATGGTTATCGGACTTAAATCCGATCAGTGCACGAAACGGTGCAAATAAAAGTGGAATTGCCAACATGATCGACACAATCGATGCAGGGACTTTTAATTCCACAATCATCACGCGATTCAAAGTGCCAACCAATAGCACCAAGGCCATGCCGACACTGACTTGAAATAAAGACAAACGCAATAAACGAGACAACGGCAAATCTTCAGATGCCGCATCTGCAAATGGCAAAAACTTTGGAGCTAATCCGCCCCAAAAGTGCACCAGTTTTTGATAGTTACTTTCCATAAAAGAAATGCAGACCGGGTGAGGCATTCACCCGGTCTGCGAAGGGAAAATTATTTTTTTCCCGCCGGCACTTCTGCCGACGCAGTTACTGCGGGAGCTGGTGCTTTACCGTTTAAAAATGCCTTCACCCAAGTCGTGTTGGACACGATTGCGAGATGCACACTAAACGAAGCAACTGCAACTGCAGAGATAAATAAAGGGATGCCAACCGAAGGTTTGACAACACACCACATTTTTCCGTAAATCATGATTTACCTCCTTCTGTTACTTCAACCAAGGGGAATAGATATAGGCCAACAGATGGGCAAAGGCGGCAATCATGCCGAAAATTTGCGTCCCCTGTATAAGCTGTCTATGTATTTCCTCCGATTCGGCCTCAGTTAATCCCGTAGGCCATACTTTCTGGTGGTCAGACATGGAATGACTCCTTGTATTACTCCAAAACGTGCTCAAACCGCACGAGGTATTTACGCCCCCCATGGGCGTAAATTCTTTTCATCTAAATGTTTATTTAAATTGACACTTTGATGTGTAAACGCAAGTTAACACAGTTTCCCACATATTGTCAATACCGTCTATCCACCCCATTCAATAAAAAAGGTAGCAACGCAACTTGGGGGTTATCCAAACCAAGAAAGCCGATTAAAGGTCAAGCTTGGAGACAGGTTTTGCACGACGAGTTTCACTCGCACCCTAAAAACCCAAATTGATACATTATTTTTCAGGGTATTCCCTTGAAATAGCTTGTATGCTTGCAAAAAAATAAAAGAAAGGTTTAAATTGAAATCTCAAAAGTCATCTTGCTCTTGCTTAGTCTCACAGAGCATCAAATTATGAATCCTGCTGCTGTATTGCAAAAACTCAATCGATTGGCCCCGATGGCCCCGATTGAAAAAATGACGTGGATGGCAATGTCACTTTTTTCAAAAAACTCTGCCGCATCCAACGACCAATTTAGCCAATATAAAAAAGGCAGCGCATCAGATTGTCAGTTTTCCATACAGTCGATTATTGAAAGCGAAATTATTCCGCGACTGCTTAAATCCGAAAAAGTAACGCCTTCACACTTAAGCCTAGTTGCTTCAACACGCGCGCTGCCCACTGAAGAAGAAATAGAAAAATTTGTTCATCTGTGCATCTCTCTAAGTCCGCAAGAATCACAAAACTTTGTTGATCGCCTTATCGAAGAGGGCCTCTCAACAGAAGATATATTTTTAGAATTAATCACACCTGCAGCGCGCTACTTAGGCACGCAATGGGAATTAGATCATATGGATTTCACTCAAGTGACTCACGGACTTGTAAGACTACACTCCATCGCCCATCAAATCGGTTTTGAATACAAAGATGGACCTTTGATTCAAGGCGACGTCAAACGCGCCATGATTGCCTCTGCGCCTGGTTCCGAACACATATTGGGCCCCACCATCGTTGCCGAGTTTTTTAAAAAAGAAGGCTGGCAAGTCGTCGTTGAGATTTCTCCCTCCATCAAAGAGTTGGTGCATGCGGTCAGCAACGAGTGGTTTGATACCGTGGGACTTTCCGTCAGTATTGAACAACAACTTGAAGATTTATCTGAGTTGATTCAACAGATCAAAAAACAGTCGCGCAACCCTCGTGTGGCTGTACTGCTGGGCGGTCCCATTTTTATGATTCAAGACTTAAAAGCGAGCGACTTTGGAGCGGGCGGCATCTGCACCGATGCCAAACAAGCCGTTGAATTGGCGCGCTCTTTACAACCTAACGATTAAGAAATAATTTTTCGATTGCGTCGTGCATTTGATCCAAATCCTGTGATTTTGCAGCGTGTAATTCTGTCATAGTACCGTGCATCATCTTTTTCACTAGGCTACGTGAAAATACATCCAATACACAATCGATACTTTCTCCCTTAGCAAACATCTTTTTTGCTTTTAAAATTTCAGCTTCTCGCCATGCATCGGTCTTGGTATGTAACTGTCGGATCAATGGAACGCTGTTGCGTTGCTCCATCCAGCGATGAAAGTTTTGTACGCCTGTTTCAATAATGGTTTCAGCTTGACACACAGCGGCCTGGCGATTCGCTTGTCCCGTCTGAACTACGCTTGATAAATCGTCGACGGTATAGAGATAAATATCATTCAAATTTTTAACTTCCAATTCAATATCGCGAGGAACGGCCAAATCCAACATAAACATGGGCTTCTTTTTCCGCCGTTTGATGGCTCGGTCAACTGCACCCAAACCAATCAATGGTAAGGTACTCGCCGTACAACTCACCACAATATCAAATTCATGCAATCGATCAGGTAACTCCGACAATTGCATCACCTCCCCGTCCATTTCTTGCGCCAATCTGCTGCCGTTACTCATGGTTCTATTGGCAATGGTGATCGAGAAAGGTTTTTTTGATCGAAAATGATTAGCACACAATTCAATCATCTCACCAGCACCCACAAACAACACACGCGTTTGGCTGAAGTCTTCAAACAACTGACTGGCTAAACGCACAGCAGCAGCAGCCATGCTGATGGAATGCGCACCGATCTCAGTTGTGGAACGCACTTCCTTGGCAACCGAAAAAGACCTTTGAAACAATTGATTAAGCGTTGTACCCAACGCACCCGAAGTCGATGCGATACGAACAGCATCCTTCATTTGACCTAATATCTGAGGTTCGCCCAACACCATGGAATCCAAACCACTGGCGACCCTAAAAGCGTGACGCGTCACGTCTTGATCTTGTAATTGATAAGTGTGCCTTTTTAAGGCGTCCGACGAGACTTGCCCCTGATCGGCAAGCCAACTCAAAGTCTGCGAAATCTGCCCTTCCTGGCCTGAACAATAAACCTCGGTACGATTACAAGTCGACAAAATCGTCGCTTCATTTTCGCCAGACAAAGTGGAGCGCAGGGTCGACAATGCGCCGCCCATCTGATCGACAGCGAAAGCAAAACGTCCCCTTAGATCCAAAGGAGCCGTGGTGTGATTTAAACCCAGTGCCCAAACAGCCATGATTAACAACAGTTGTCCATTTATTGGTACATTATCACATGTCAATTTAAGTTGACAATAGTAAAAACAACTAAAACTCCAATGTCGGCCCACAAATTTTTAAAACTGCTCAAGCCAATCCATGAATTCACCTAGCCCTCACCGCCGACTTTGCACAGATTGTGGTCTGTCACGCACCGCCCAGCCCCAGCGATGCGGTCAAGCCTGCCAATTTATCCAACCCGACTACCCCGGTTTAGAGAAAAAGGTGCACGGCCGAGTTCGGCTTGAATCCAACAAAAACGACCCAGACGAGTTATTTTTTGGTCCCTATCAACAACTACTGACGGCCAGCCTTCGCCAACCCCTTGAAGGCGCGCAATGGACGGGCATCACCACGCGCATTGCACAACGCCTGCTCGAACTCAACCAAGTAGATGCCGTGATTGCCATGGCACCGCATCCAGAAGACAGATGGCGGCCCATGCCCGTTGTGATTACTCAGGCTCAAGACATGGCGCGCTGCAAAGGCATGCGAATGGGCTACGCCCCCCTGATTTCTTTGGTTGAACCGGCATTAGCGCAGGGCCACAAACGATTAGCTGTGATTGGTATTCCTTGCCAAATTTACGCGTTGCGAGCGATACAGCCGCAACTCGAACAAGAACACGGATTGAAAGAATTATTTGTGATTGGAACGCCTTGTTCGGACAACACCACCACAGAAAATTTTCACCACTTTTTGAGCTTGTTGTCAGACCGCCCCCAAGACATTGGCTACCTAGAATTTAGAGCCGACTACAAAGTAGAAATTCGCACAGATCAAGGGGAACATCGCTTAATTCCGTTTCTCAATCTTCCCCTGTCCAATCTGAAACCCGATTTTTTTCCACTCACGTGTCGCACTTGCGTGGACTACACCAATGTTTTGTCAGACATCACGGTGGGCTACATGGGCGGACACGGTGAGCAATGGTTGTTGGTGCGCAACGAGCGTGGACAAGCTCTCCTCAACGGAGTGAGCGACGATGTGCTTACTCACACTCCTATTAGCAAAGGAAAACGCGAGGGTGCGGTCCGCGGCTTTATGGCCAACACAGAAAGAGCAGCGGGGGGGTTGCCTTTGCGAAGAATGCCCCAATGGTTGCGCCCGATCGTCAATTGGCTAATGCCTCGCGTGGGCCCCCGAGGACTTGAATTTGCCAGAGCTCGCGTGGAGATGAAAGCGATAGAAACGATTCTTCATCTGAGACGCGAAGCACCTGCGCGTATTAAAAATATGGTGCCTGAGCACGTCTGGAAAATAGTGGGGCGTTACGGGCTCAACCGCAACCCCCAAGAATAATCGCTTAAAAAGAGGGGCGATTAAGCCCTTTTGTTATAGGCCGAGCACCAACCTTTGGTTGCTACTTTTTTGCCTGCAAACAAGGGGCATCCACCCGCCGCATCCGATGCTTTGCCCTGAAACAGCGCGCAATTGCCGCAATTTTGACCTGCTGCAAATTTGGGTTGCTTGGCTTTGTCTACCTTGCTTGCGTCGGCTTTGTAACCCAAGGCAGTGGCCTGGGGATCATTTTCAGCGACTAATGCCTGTGCACTAGCTTGATTTGCCAAAGTGAGTGCGCCGATGCCAACGACCGAATGCAAAATAAAAGTTCTGCGTTGATTGGGTGTGTTTTTGTTGTCTTGCAATTGAAACTCCATTATTGATGACTGAACGCACTATTATTAATCAAATACGAGCCCGCAATTCATAGCCTGCCAATACCCTAATACAAAACTCAAGCATCAATGACGCAGATTACAGACCGTTTTGAATGGCAATCCAAGCGAAAACCGTTTGTCCTTTTTTGATAGGAAGGACGCGCCAATACATAATAAAAGGCGATCCATCTTTTCGGTAATTAATGGTTTTACCTTCAAAACTTCCACCTTCTTTCAGTGAACCGGTCAAACGATCAATCACTTTTTTTTCAGTTGCCTTACCTTGCAAAATGCGTGGTGTTTTCCCAATCACTTCATCGATTTCATAACCCGTGAGCTTGGTAAATGCATCATTGGCATAAATAATTTTGCCCTCAAGAGTCGCATCTGTAATTAAGATGGAATCAAAACTATTTTCAATGAGAATTTTTAAAATCTCATGATTTGCATCGAGTTGTTGAAGCGTACTTGGGAGAGCAGAACTCATATCTGACCTTTCGACTATTTTAAAAACTTTGATCAGAGTCTAAATCGTCATCCCTTGATTGACAAGTACTGTTTATTTCACATTATTTTTTTAAAGCAAGCTAGGGTCACCTACAGGCCCCCATATGGATGCGGGCTTGGCGCTATCAAGTCGCTTCATGAGACGCCCCTCTTCAACCTGCGCCAAAAATTCGGACAACAATTGATTGAACAAAGCGGGCTCCTCAATGTTGATGGCGTGACCGCTGCCTGGCAATACCGCTAAATGCGATTGAGTAATGGCACGCTTGAGCATAACGGAAGTTTCTAGACAGGGCTCATCTTCGTCACCCGTCATCACCAAGGTTGGCACCTGGATTTTTGCGATTGAATCTGTGAGTGAATAAAGACTGGGGCGTTCGCCTTGATAACCACGCATGGTGTTGGCCGAACCCACGGCGTCGTGCTCGCTAAATTGTTGAACGAACTGTGCAAAACCCCGCGGGTCTTTGGCTTGAAATTGCACACGCGCAGGACCATGTCCGTAAGTAGCCGCCGCAAATGACATGCCTTTGGCGTCGATATCGGCGCCAAGAATTTTGGATTGCGCTTTGAACGCATCGTGTTCGGTTGGAAAAGCACCTGATCCACATCCCGCGACAGTGAGTGACAAGGCTCTGGTTTTGACACCAACAGATGCATGGTGCATTCCAAAATGCAACGTGGCAAATGCGCCCATCGATAAACCAACCACATGCGCTTTTTCAATGCCCAAACCATCCAGCATACAAACTATATCTTTACGAACCCGCTCTTGCGAATACTTGCTCACATCGGCAGGCACATCAGACGGCCAATAACCTCGCGCAGAATAAGCAATACACCGATAACGTCTTGCAAAAAAACGCATTTGAGGCTCCCAACTTCTGTAGTCGCCTGCAAACTCATGAACAAACAAAATGGAAGTGCCCTGACCCGCTTCTTCGTAATACAAATGAACACCGTCGTCTGTGGCTATTTTGGGCATGACTGTCTCCTTGGGTATTTTATTATTTAAAAACGAACGTACTGCACATCAGAGTCTACATCGACATCGAAAGATTGACAGACTGCGCCCATGGCTTGCAATGTTTGCTGGCTCTCCAATACATGCGTTTTAATTTTCCACGAATTGTGTATATCTGCATCTCTTTTTGTTTTGCAGTTTTTAAGTGATTGCATTAATTTTTTTTGATCAGGCGTGTGAATCACATAAGCTTGATTGGCAATCGATGCGACGTCAATTTTTAGATCATCACAAACATGAGCCTTCGACTCAATCTCTTCAATCGCGGATTGTCGGTATTGAAGAATATCGGATTGCATCACAGGAGTTAATAAATCATCGGATGCAATCCATGCTTCATCGGGACACGCTTTTTGCAAAGGGTTCATCTCAATAAATGGATTGATTTCGGCTGGATAAATTCGACAAGTAAGCGGTCGGTCGCTGTAAACACCACACTGATTGTTTTTTTGAAGATTGGGACACGCACCCTCAAAAAATCCAACGAAATAAATGAGAACCCGAATGGGTAAGGAACCACTTATTGCAGCAACTGAAATATTTTTTTTATACCTTGCGACTTCGTCTAAAGGGTTTGGCTCATTCAACCACGGAATCGCCTCGCAAATGATTTGAATTTGATTACTCCGCTCGATCCAGTCGATGCTTTCTTGAACACTCAAAGCAATTTTGAGGTTATGACAGCATTTGCCACAGGCTGTGCAATTGAATGGTTGGGTCATGCTAGTATTATGAAACATAACGGGAAACACAATTTTAGCTCGACCACCCCAATTGAAATTACCGAAATAAATGACCTAATTGAAGTAACGAGGCCAATCATGAAAAAAATTTTTATTCTGCTTTTGCTTATTGCAACACACATACAAGCGCAAATCATTCCTATACAACCGATTGAAAAATGCTTCTTGTGCAACTCAAGTCCATCCCTCACAATGTATTGGCAAGGAAAAGACTCCAAAGCTCTTATTATTTTTATACCGGGCGGCGAAGGGCGCATTGGTTTTAAAGAGGATCAAATCGATCATCACTATTATTTCTTTCAAATGCTAAAAAGACTCACCAACCCAAGCCTCACAAGTGGTAAATATGACGTGGTATTGTTAGACAGCCCAACCGAGCTCTCACCCAATCAATATTACCCTTCTGCACGCGCCGCTTCAGACCATTTGATTCGCATTGAAAGCACGATTCGTTACTACAAAGAAAAAACTGGTCTTCCCATTTGGTTAATGGGACACAGCAATGGCGGCATCAGCTTGACTGAATTTTTTAAATACTCAAAGAAAAATAACAAAACAGATTTAATTTCAGGAATGATTGCAAGCGGCATTCGCAATGAATCTTATTTTGAAGCGCCTATCAATTTTCCCATGCTGTTTATTCATCATGAAAAGGATGGCTGCTCGCATACACAAAGTCATGCATCGTTGGCTAATTTTCAAAAAGTGAAGTTGATCACTCAATTTCCAGTTGAATACATTGATGTGGCCAGTGGCGCACCCGAAAAACGCGACCCCTGCCGAAGTGGTCACCATATGTTCTTTGGGGCCAATGAGGAGGCTTCCAAGGCGATTGATGGGTTTTTATTGAAGATCTATCCGTGATAAAAAACGAAAAGGGTTGCAAACCGAGGCTTGTAACCCTTTCATTTTGCGTAACATGGCGGAGTGGACGGGACTCGAACCCGCGACCCCCGGCGTGACAGGCCGGTATTCTAACCAACTGAACTACCACTCCGCGTGGTGCTGCTTTTGCTGCATTTCTTTCGAAAGACAACCAAGTGCAAGCAACTTGGCGACCCTACGGGGATTCGAACCCCGGTACTCACCGTGAAAGGGTGATGTCCTAGGCCTCTAGACGATAGGGTCATATCCTGGACGTTTCGACACTTGTGGTGGAGGTAAGCGGGATCGAACCGCTGACCTCTTGCATGCCATGCAAGCGCTCTCCCAGCTGAGCTATACCCCCCAAAGAGGGTGTCGAACAGAAGATTATAACCAACTTTTTAGGCGATTTGAAGCCGCGCGATCACCATTGCGCGATCTGACAAGGCCAACACGGCATCGAGCGATGGTGTTTGGGGCGTTCCGAGCACCAAAACTCGAACGGGCATGGCCAATTGCGGCATTTTGAGCGAGTGCATTTCAAGCACTTCCTTGATCACAACAGCTATCGCCGCCGCAGTCCATTCGCAATCATTTAATTTATGTTGAAGCGTTGCAATGGCGGGTTTTACCGCATCCGTTATGTGTTTATTGAACTCTTGCACATCAGGTTTCACGTCGGTATAAAAACATTGCACCCAATCGGCCAATGCAATGGTGGTGTCGCATCGATCTTTAAATAAACCACAAATGCCTCGCAAACGTTGATCCGTGTTGATGCCATGTTGTTTCAATATCGCATCTACTAAGGACGCCAATTGCGCATCGGGCATTGCTTTGATGTGTTGTGCATTGACCCAACGCAACTTGGCTTCATCAAATTGTGCAGCGCTTTTCCCTAAATGATCCAAGTTGAACCAATTCAAAAATTGTTCACGAGAAAAAATTTCATCGTCGCCATGGCTCCAACCGAGTCGCGCCAAATAATTCACCATTGCGTCAGGCAAATAACCTTCTATTTCATATTGCGTAACAGGTTTTGCGCCGTTGCGTTTGCTCATTTTTTCGCCCTGCTCATTGAGCACGGTTGGCAAATGCGCATATACAGGGGGCTCTTTGCCCAATGCTTTAAAAATATTAATTTGTCTAGGCGTGTTATTAACATGATCATCGCCACGAATCACATGCGTAATGGCCATATCGATGTCATCCACTACGACACAAAAATTATAGGTGGGCGTGCCGTCGGGTCTTGCAATCACCAAGTCATCAAGTTCCGCATTGGCAATTTCGATCAAACCTTTGACCTTGTCGTCCCATGCAACCACACCACCGATGGGATTTTTAAAACGCCAAACGGGTTTCACACCTTCAGGAATTGGTGGCAGCGTTTTCCCTGGCTCGGGGCGCCACACGCCGTTGTAACGCGGCTTTTCTTTGGCGGCCATTTGTTGTTCGCGCAAAACGTCAAGTTCTTGCACGCTCACATAACAAGGGTACACATGCCCTGCTTCACGCATTTGCGCCAGCACTTCGCGGTAACGATCCATGCGTTGCATTTGATAAAACGGACCTTCATCGGGATTGAGTCCCAACCAAGACATGCCTTGCAAAATCACATCCACGGCCTCTTGTGAAGATCGATCTAAATCGGTATCTTCGATGCGCAAAATAAAAATGCCACCTTGCGATTTTGCAAAAGCCCATGGGTAAAGAGCCGAGCGAATATTGCCCAAGTGAATAAATCCCGTTGGGGATGGCGCAAAGCGCGTACGAACAGGGGTTGTCATAAAGTTTCGAGGCCGCGCAATAAATCTGTTTTTAAATCTTCGATGTGCTCTAAACCAACCGCCACACGAACCAAACTTTGTTTAATGCCCGCAGCCAATCGCTGTTCCTCGGTGAGTCGACCGTGCGAAGTACTTGCAGGATGCGTGATGATGGTTTTAACATCGCCCAAATTGGCAGTGACTGACATGAGTTGCGTGCTATCAATCAGATGAAACGCATGGGCACGTGAGTCTTGTCCTGTCACATCAAATGACACCACAGCACCACCCACACCTGATTGTTGTTGCATGGCCAATGCGTGTTGGGGGTGACTGGCTAGGCCTGGGTAATACACACGCTTGACCTGTGGATGAGTCTCTAACCATGTAGCCAACTGCAATGCATTGGCAGACTGCGCTTGCATGCGAATGCTGAGCGTCTCTAAACCTTTTAAAACAACCCATGCATTGAATGGCGACAAGCTCATACCTGCACTGCGCATCACAGGAATAAATTTATTTTTGATCATGTCGTGCGATGCGCACAACGCGCCAGCCACCACGCGACCTTGTCCATCTAAATACTTGGTACCTGAATGCACAATGATGTCGGCGCCCATTTGTGCAGGCCTTTGCAATGCAGGCGTACAAAAACAATTGTCGACAGCTAGATATGCTTTGGCGTCGTGCGCAATTGCAGCCAATTCAGCGATGTCGCACACCTCAGTCAGTGGATTGGTGGGTGTTTCTGCAAAGAACAAACGCGTGTTAGGTTGAATGGCTTTTTTCCAAGCAGATAAATCGGTTTGCGAAACAAAAGTGCTTTGCACGCCAAATTTTCCAAACTCGGAAGCAATGAGTTTGATGGTGGAGCCAAACACCGATTGCGAACACACCACGTGATCGCCGCTTTTAAGCAGGCCCATGCACAAAAGCAAAACAGCAGCCATGCCACTTGATGTACCGATGCAGTCTTCTGTGCCTTCGAGTGCGGCCAATCTTTTTTCCATGGATGCAACGGTGGGATTGGTAAAGCGAGAGTAGATGTAACCGTCTTCTTCGCCCGCAAAACGTCTGGCCGCCGTTTCACAATCGGGCTGCGTAAAGCTTGATGTGATAAATATGGCTTCGGAATTTTCACCATACTGTGATTTATCCACTGCTGCGCGAACAGCCAGGGTATCAATGTGTAAATGGGGTGGCAAAGGTTTTTGAGTCATCTCTTTACTTTCATTCGCTCGCATTGGGCAATGCCAAGCGCGAGTTGTCTGTGTCTGCTTCTTCAACATTCACGCGCTGCTCGTTCATACGAAAAATATCTTGTTGAGTCACATCGCCAGTGATGTAAACACCGTCAAAACAAGAGGCATCAAATCCATTGAGTTGAGGTGAAGCACTGCAGGTTGCGCGCTTCACAGCGTCTTTCATTTGATCCACATCTTGATAGATGAGCGCATCGCATCCAATGATTTGCCTCACCTCTTCAACCGAGCGATTGAATGCGACCAATTCTTCGGGCGTTGGCATATCAATGCCATACACATTAGGAAAACGCACGGGCGGTGCCGCACTGGCTAGATATACTTTTTTGGCGCCTGCATCGCGTGCCATTTGAACAATTTCATGGCTTGTTGTGCCACGAACAATCGAATCATCAACCAACAACACATTGCGATCTTTGAATTCACTCGCAATCACATTGAGTTTTTGTCTAACGGATTTTTTTCTGACCGCTTGACCTGGCATGATGAAGGTGCGACCTACGTATCGATTTTTAACAAAGCCTTCGCGATAGGGTTTACCTAACAAATGCGCGAGTTGCGTTGCACTGGGTCTGCTAGATTCTGGAATCGGAATCACCACATCAATGTCTTGCGGAGGAACCGTAGACACAACGCGCTTGGCTAATGTTTCACCCAAGTTGAGACGCGCTTGATAAACAGAAATACCGTCCATGGTGGAATCGGGTCTGGCCAAATAAACAAATTCAAAAATGCAAGGATTAAGCGATGGGTTCTGTGCGCATTGCATGGCATGTAGTTGACCCGATTCATCGATGTAGATGGCCTCACCTGGCACCACATCGCGTACAAATCGATGACCCGTTCCTTCTAATGCAACCGACTCACTGGCCAACATCCAAGTGCCATCAGCACCTTGACCAAGGCACAAAGGCCGAATTCCAAAGGGATCGCGAAAGGCCAACAAACCATGTCCCGCGATCAATGAAATCACCGCATAAGAACCTTTGATACGTTTGTGAACGCCTTGAACGGCTGCAAACACATCTTTGGAGGACAGTGGAAGTCCACGCGTGGTGCGCTCTAGTTCATGCGCCAAAATATTGAGCAACACTTCTGAATCGCTATCGGTGTTGATATGACGGTGATCGGTGTTGAATAATTCTTTTTTAAGTAAATGCGCGTTGGTAAGATTGCCGTTGTGAACCAATACCAAACCAAACGGCGCATTGACATAAAAAGGTTGCGCTTCATCTTCGCTAAAGGCATTGCCCGCTGTGGGATAACGCACTTGACCCAAACCAATGTTGCCTGGCAATGCACGCATATTGCGCGTTCTAAACACATCACGCACCATACCTTTGGCTTTGTGCATAAAAAACTTTTGATCAAGTTGCGTGACGATACCTGCCGCATCTTGTCCACGATGTTGCAAGAGCAACAACGCGTCATAGATGAGTTGATTAATTTGCGATTGACTGACTATGCCGACGATTCCACACATAAGACCACAAACTTTCCTAAATCGGAGGGAACCCAGGGCTTAATCCATGCCATGACCTGAGCTGCGAGTTGAATGCCTTTGGACTCTTGCAACATTTTCATGTTTTGCAAGGGTGTGAGTTTGATGACGACCATCGCCACTGCAATGATGAGTGCGCCACGCAACAATCCAAAAACAGCGCCAAACAAACGATCGACCAAACCCAAACCAACTACTGAAACCATTTTTTTAATCACCATTGCTAAAAAAGAAGCAACGATTAACACGCCCACAAAAATCAACAAAAACCCGACGCACTCTCTCAATTGTTCGCTCGCGCCTTGCATGGGCAACCACATACCCAGTGGGTGTGCATACATGGGCGAAACAATAAACGCTGCAAACCAACCCAAGAGTGAGATTACTTCTTTGATGAGTCCGCGCATCAATCCCATCAAAACAGTGACGCCCACCACAACCAATAAAAACCAATCGAGTGGATTCATTGTCAGAGTGTCAAAATAACGGCTTGCAATTGCAGGCCTTTTATTTTGTCAATGGTTTTTTGCGCCTCATCTTTGTTGTCAAAAGGCCCGATGCGAACACGCGTTCGTTTTCCTTCTTTTGTTTCTGCAACATGCGTATAAGTTTTAAAACCTGCTTTTTCTAATTTGCCTCGCACGTCTCTCACTTTGCTCTCATCTGCATACGCACCCACTTGAACAATAAATCGTGGTGCAGAATCTTTGCTATCGGCTGCAGGTTTTTCTTCTTTGCGCGGGGGCAATATTTCCTCGATCGGTTCGGGCTTGAGTGTTGCCTTTTCTGTGCTTGCAAGAGGCGTATCTGCAACACTTGGAGATAAAGGTGCAATAGGCGTAGAAGGTGGAACGGCTTGAACGGGTGTATCGGCTTTGACTTTATCTTTGTCGGGTATATTGATTTTGATATCCAACGCAACCTGTCGGGGTTGCGTATCAAACAACAAAGGAAAACCAATGATGGCAATAAGCACTAAGATAGACGCACCAATGAGTCGTTGTCGTGCGCGCAAACGCAAGGCAGCGATAGTGGGAGTCTCCGTTAATTCGGATGCGTTGTCTTCGGACTGTGAATTTTTGCGGGGTTTAAAAAAAGCCATGCGATGAATCAATCAAACGGGACTCAAGTTCGCAGATGGGGCGCATTCAGTCGAGGTACACCTTGACCGAGCACGCCCCCTACGGTGAAGAAGGAGCCAAACACAACGATTCTATCAGCGGGGTCGCTAGCTGCCACAGCGGCGTCTAGCGCGATTTGGGGATTGGCGTAGGTGCTTGCCTTTTGATCGGGGGCTCGACGCGGCAGATTTTGCCAATGCGCGAGCAATTGATCCGCGCTCAAGGCTCTGGGCGTTGGCAAATCACAAAAATACCAATGCTGCACCAAGGGCGACAAGCGTTGCAACATCACGCCTACGTCTTTGTCGGCCATCGCACCCATCACCACATGAGTGGTTGGAAAGAAACCCATCGCATCCAAATTCTCAGTGAGCGTTGCAACCGCGTGCGGGTTATGTGCCACGTCCAATACCAAAGTGGGTTGACCGGGAATGATTTGAAAACGTCCAGGCAATTGCACCAAGGCCAATCCATTGCGAATCGCTTGCGCAGACACAGGCAACACATCTCGCATCGCTGTTAATGCGGCCAATACACCTGATGCATTGATGAGTTGATTGGCACCTCTTAATGCGGGGTACGCCATGCCTCCATAACGTCTACCCCGCCCTGTCCAGGCCCATTGTTGTTGATCGCCCGACACATTAAAGTCGCGCCCCACCAACCAGACATCGGCTTGAATGTATTGTGCGTAATTCACGATGCTTTCTGGCGGCACGGGGTCGCTCACAATCGCGGGCTTATTTGCACGCATGATGTGCGCTTTTTCTTTGCCAATCAATTCGCGATTAGGGCCCAAATATTCCACATGATCGATATCAATACTGGTGATGATGGCGCAATCGGTATCGATGATATTGACCGCGTCCAAACGCCCACCGAGACCAACTTCTAAAATCACCACATCTAACTCACTGAGCGATAACACACTCAACATCACCAATGTTGTAAATTCAAAATAAGAAAGCGTTGTATCTTGTCTGGCGTCTTCAACTTTTTGAAAATGCGGCAACAAAATTTTTTGATGGACAATCTCTCCACGAATGCGACAACGTTCTTCAAAATGAACCAGGTGTGGTGATGTGTAAACGCCTGTTCGATAACCCGACTCTTGCAAAATGGCTTCGAGCATCGCGCATGTCGAGCCTTTTCCATTGGTACCAGCCACTGTAAAAACAGGGCATTGAAATTGGAGGCCCATGCGCTGGGCAACAGTGCTCACACGCTCGAGCCCCATATCAATGGTGACAGGATGGTTACGCTCGCAGTGTTCGAGCCATTTAGACAAATTCATTAATTAAATATTCCTGTTAGACGAAAGGCCTTAATCAGTGCAAAATAGCGGCTGAAGCAAAAAGTTGAAAGCGGACTCTATTGTCAACCAGGTAGCCACTCACAACGTTGAGCACTCATTGTTTATTTATTTTATAAGGGTCATCCAATGAAACATACTCGTTTATCTTTTTGGGGCACATCTGCTCTTTTACTGGTTTGTCACAATGCTTTTGCAGAAGATTTGGCGCGTGTCATCTCCTCTACAGCCATCATTCAACAAGTCGCGGTTAACAAACAAGTGTGCAACACCACGCAAGTCGAAGCTCGCACTCAAAAATCAGGCGCAGGCGCCCTCATGGGCGCTATTGCAGGTGGCGCAGTGGGTAACAACATCGGCAAAGGTGACGGTCGTACAGCGGCCACCATGCTGGGTATTTTTGGCGGCGCCATTTTGGGTGACAAAGTAGAAGGCGCATCTCCTCCCGAAGTTCACAACGTTCAAAGTTGCTCTAATCAAATGGTGTATGAGCCCCGCACAGCGGGCTATCAAGTGGTTTATGAGTACGCGGGTAAACAATATTCTGCACAAATGCCACAAGACCCTGGACCTAATTTAAGAGTCAATGTAACGCCTGTGATGCCATCCAATTATTCTGGCTATCCAACACCACCCGCCAATAGCTCGGTGTACGGTACGCCACCTGGTATTTATCGTTAATTTTTTAGATTAATTTTTTGTATTCACGCGCTTCAAAGCAAGTTCATATTCTTGCTTGAGTCGCGCAATCAATTTTGCGGCAGGCATCACCGATTTAACGGCGCTAATGCCTTGACCACAACCCCAAATATCTTTCCATGCTTTTTTGGCGTCGCCACCAAAATTCATTGCACTCGGATCACTCTCGGGTAAATGCTCAGGATCTAATCCTGCATTGCGAATCGATTGGGCCAAATAATTACCATGCACACCTGTAAATAAATTACTGTAAACAATATCGTCTGATGTGGAGTCAACAATGCATTGCTTGTATTCGGGTTGTGCACGCGCTTCATCGGTAGCAATAAAAGCAGAACCGATATATGCAAAATCAGCTCCCATCGCACGAGCCGCCAAAATAGCACCGCCCGTTGAAATCGATCCGCTTAATGCAATCGGGCCGTCAAACCATTCGCGCAATTCTTGAATCAATGCAAACGGGCTTTTAACGCCTGCGTGCCCACCCGCTCCTGCGGCCACCGCAATCAAACCATCGGCACCTTTTTCAATCGCTTTGTGTGCAAACTTGTTGTTGATGATGTCGTGCAATACAACACCTCCATAACTGTGCGCGGCTTGATTGACTTCTTCTCGTGCACCCAATGATGTGATGATCACAGGAACTTTGTACTTCACGCACATCGCCATGTCGTGCTCGAGTCGATCATTGCTTTTGTGAACAATTTGATTGACGGCAAATGGCGCTGCAGTTTGCTCGGGATGCGCTTTGTTGTGCGCTGCCAAAGTTTCTGTGATCTCTGCCAACCATTCATCCAACTGAGACGCAGGACGCGAATTGAGCGAGGGCATAGAACCTATCACACCTGCTTTGCATTGCGCAATCACCAATTTGGGATTGCTAATAATAAAAAGGGGCGACCCAATAACGGGAAAAGATAGGTTTTGTAAAACAGCTGGAAGTTTAGACATGATGAATTAAAAAGATTCGAGAGCCATGGATGTAACACTATCAGCGCCGTCAACAATGGCGTCTCGCATACCTGGGACTTTACTCAAGATGTGATCTGCATAAAAACGAGCTGTACAAATTTTGGCTTGCATAAAAGGTACGTCCTCGCCTTTTGCAACAGCTTCTTCTGCCACCAACAATGCGCGCGCCAATTGCCATCCCGACATCAAGTTGCCAGCCAACATCAAATAAGGAACGCTGCCTGCAAATGCCGCATTGGGGTTAGAACTTGTATTAGCAACAATAAAATCAACCACTTCTTCAAACGCTTGGCATGCTGCACCTAATTTTTTTGCAACAGCAAGCGCATGCGCGCTGTTTTGTTTTTTTAATTCAGATTCTGTATTGGCAATTTGCGCGGCGATGGCTTTGGCTGTGTTGCCACCATCACGCGAGGTTTTACGCCCCACCAAATCATTGGCCTGAATCGCAGTTGTACCTTCATAGATGGTTAATATTTTTGCATCACGGTAATACTGCGCGGCACCTGTTTCTTCAATGAAGCCCATACCACCGTGCACTTGCACGCCCAATGATGTGACCTCCAAACTCATCTCGGTGCTAAAACCTTTCACCAAGGGCACTAAAAATTCATAGAAGGCCAAATTTTGTTGACGCGTGCTTGCGTCGGGGTGGTGATGCGAGGCGTCATAGGCCGATGCAGCCACACTGGCCATGGCACGACAACCTTCGGTGTAAGCACGCATAGTCATCAGCATGCGTCGCACATCGGGGTGATGAATGATGGGCGCCGCATCTTTGATCGATCCATCAACGGGTCTTGATTGCACACGATCACGCGCATATTGCGTGGCTTTTTGATAGGCCCGTTCGGCCACAGCAATACCTTGCACACCGACTGCATAACGCGCGGCATTCATCATGATAAACATGTATTCGAGGCCACGATTTTCTTGTCCCACCAAATAACCCACAGCACCGTCATGATCGCCATATTGCAAGACAGCTGTGGGGCTGGCTTTGATACCCATCTTGTGTTCGATGCTGACGCAATGCACATCGTTGCGCGCACCTACCGATCCATCGGACTTAACTAAAAATTTGGGGACTACAAATAAGCTAATGCCTTTGACACCATCGGGTGCCCCTGTGACACGTGCCAACACCAAATGCACGATGTTTTCTGCCATATCGTGCTCACCATAGGTGATAAAAATTTTGGTGCCAAATACTTTGTAAGTACCATCGGCTTGAGGTTCTGCATGCGAACGCACCATCGACAAATCAGAGCCCGCTTGTGGCTCAGTGAGGTTCATCGTGCCTGTCCATTTGCCACTCACCAAATTTTCTAGATAAATGGATTTGAGATCATCACTACCTGCAGTGATCAAGGCTTCGATCGCACCATCGGTGAGCAATGGACACAATGCAAAACTCAGATTGGCAGAGTTAAGAATTTCTACACACGCCGCACCAATTGTTTTGGGTAAACCTTGTCCACCAAAGTCAACGGGGTGTTGCAAGCCTTGCCATCCACCTTCTGAATATTGTTGATACGCCGCTTTAAAACCTTGCGATGTGGTGACATGTCCATCTTTAAAAAAAGATGGTTTGGTGTCGCCCGCCCAATTGAGAGGTGCCACCACGTCTTGATTAAACCTTGCACACTCTTCTAAAACAGCTTGAGCTGTATCTACACCCGCATCTGCAAACGCAGGCAATTGTGCTATCTGCTCTAAATTGGCCAGATGCACCATGTTAAATATCATATCTTTAACGGGCGCGATGTAACTCATAACAGCCTTACTTGATCAAAGTTTGGATACCAATTCTGGAACGGCTTGAAACAAGTCTGCTTCCAAACCAAAATCAGCAACGCTAAAAATAGGCGCTTCAGGATCTTTGTTAATAGCAACAATGACCTTGCTGTCTTTCATACCCGCCAAGTGTTGAATTGCACCGCTAATGCCGCACGCCACATACAACTGTGGTGCAACGATTTTTCCGGTTTGACCCACTTGCCAATCGTTGGGTGCATAACCTGCATCCACCGCTGCACGACTCGCACCCATCGCTGCGCCGAGTTTGTCGGCCAAGGGCGTGATCACTTCTGAAAACTTTTCTGCACTGCCTAATGCGCGACCACCAGAGACGATGATTTTTGCAGCCGTGAGTTCGGGTCTGTCATTTTTTGCAATCTCACTACCCATGTATTTACTTTTACCGCTGTCAGCAGTGGCAGTAATTGATTCAATCGACGCAGAACCACCGGTTATTGCCGCCGCATCAAAACCTGTGGTACGAACAGTGATGACTTTGATCGCGTCACTTGATTGCACAGTTGCGATCGCATTACCTGCATAGATGGGACGCTCGAAAGTGTCTGGCGATTCAACTTTTGTGATGTCAGAAATTTGTGCCACATCCAATTTGGCTGCAACGCGTGGTGACACGTTTTTACCGCCTGCAGTGGATGGAAACAAAATGTGCGTGTAGTTGTTTGCAATCGCCACCACTTGAGATGCGATGTTTTCTGCTAATGCATGCTCCAACGCAATTGAATCTGCATGCAATACCTTAGAGACACCTACAATGGATGCAGCGGCTTTGGCTGCACCCTCTGCTTGATGGCCTGCAACCAATACATGAAGGCCTCCACCACACGCCAAAGCGGCTGTAATGGTGTTAAGTGTGGAGGGCTTGATCGAATCGTTGTCGTGTTCAGCAATAACCAATGTTGTCATTTCAAATCACCTTTGCAACATTTTTGAGTTGATGGACCAATGCATCGACATCGGCAACCTTGATACCTGCACTGCGCTTGGGTGGCTCTGTGACTTTGAGTGTTTTGATGCGAGGCGCGACATTCACACCCAAGTCTTCGGGCTTGTAGTTGTCGAGTTGTTTTTTCTTGGCCTTCATGATGTTGGGCAAAGTCACGTAGCGAGGTTCATTCAATCGCAAGTCGGTGGTGATGATGGCGGGCAATGTCAGCGCCAATGTTTCTAATCCACCATCGACTTCGCGTGTAACGTTAACGCTCGTTGCTGTGAGCTCAACCTTGGATGCAAATGTGGCTTGCGGCCAATCGGCCAATGCGGCAAGCATTTGACCCGTTTGATTGCAATCATCGTCGATGGCTTGCTTGCCCAAAATGACCAAGCTGGGTTGTTCTTTGTCAATCAATGCTTTGAGTAATTTGGCAACAGCCAAGGGTTGAAGTTCTTCTGTGGTTTCAACCAAGATGCCACGGTCTGCGCCAATCGCCATCGCTGTGCGCAAAGTTTCTTGGCATTGCGCAACACCGCAAGATACGGCGATCACTTCGGTGACCAAACCTTTTTCTTTTAAACGAACCGCTTCTTCAACAGCGATTTCATCAAATGGATTCATGCTCATTTTGACGTTGGCAATATCAACACCCGTTTGATCGGATTTGACGCGCACTTTGACGTTGTAGTCCACAACGCGTTTGACAGGCACAAGGACCTTCATGGAATTAACTCCTGATGGAAATGGATTGACGTTAACGTAAACGTCATATTGTAGAACGAACACAGTCGATATTCGAATGGTCGTTCTTTTTTGCAATCACAATCTTAATAGAGAGCACCAGAGAAAAAGTAATTCAAAGGGCTACATCCTGCGCCCTGAGACCCTAGCTGCCCATTTGGATGTCGCGGTGGTGAACGGCCAAGGGGATCTTGGCCGGGCGCAAAGCGTCCAAAACTGCCAAATTAACCTTAGAGCGCAAAGTGGTGTTACCGCGCTCGGGCTCATCGGTCCAAAAAGACAATTGGAACTCGAGCCCTTCGAGCGCCACCTGCGTTAGATGCGCAGCAGGCAATGGCGTTTTTAAAACATCATCAACAGATAAAGCGGCATTGATTAACAAAGCTTGTACGCGATGCGCATCTTGTTGATGCGACACCATGTATTTGGCATTAATCACCACATTGGATGAATGCAATGTGAAATTTTCAATTCGATTAGTAAGTAAAAATTCATTGGGCACAATCGACTCTTTGCCACCTGCGTCTCGAATTACTGTGAATCGAGTTTTGATATCAGTGACACAACCTTCGAAGTGATCAACCTTGACGTGGTCACCAATACGTACCGATCGTTCTAACAAAATCACAAAGCCACTCACATAGTTGGCGGCGAGTTTTTGCAAACCCAAACCTAAGCCCACACCCAGCGCTCCACCGAGCACCGACAAAGCAGTTTGATCAACACCCACCAGCGACAACGAAATAAAAAAACCCATCGCCAATAAAGCCGTGCGTAGCACATTGGCCGCCACTTGGCGAATGGATAAATCATCAAACACACGAGCGAGCAATCGGGTCTCAATGGCAGAAGCCAACCACAAACTCAAGCCCATCACCAAGCCAGACGCAATCAAGGCTTCGATGATGGTTCTCATGTCAATGCGCAATTTGCCAAAGTGAATTTGAATGCGCTCGAGTTCGATCAACAAGGGTTGCGCCAAATAAATAATCCACAAAAAAACCAACAACCACACTAACCAGGACAATGTTTTTTCAGCATGGTGAATTTTTTGATGGCGTGGTTTGATCCAAACGAAAATTTTCGCACCGATGCGTAAAAAAACAATGGTAAATAAAATCCATCTCGCCACTGGCGAGGGCCCAAACAATTGGCTTAATAATTCTTCCAATTCACTCATGCTTTTAGCTTACCATGGCTTGCGTGTGACATCCAACTTTCAATTGATTACACTTAAGCATCTATGCAGTATTTGATCCGCTTATTTTTTTTAATCGCCTTGGGCTTGTTACACGCCACGACGGCGGGCGCAGTAGCAAGTGACAAACACCGCGCCAAGGCCAAGGCGCATCGCGTCATCATGGGCAAGGCATTTGGTCAACGAGAAGACGCGATGGCTTTAGCCAAACAACTGGCGGATAAACATCAATTGCCGCTGGTTTGGACTCAATACCAAATCGCACACGCTCGTTTTGCGCCAGCGATTCCTCAGTTGGTACTGCCCCCTGCCGTTGCGCAAGCCAAAAACTGGGCAGCGTACCGCGAACGGTTTATTGAACCCAAACGCATTGCCGCAGGTGTTGCGTTTTGGAATTCCCATCAATCCACACTTGACAAAGCACAAGCCACTTATGGTGTGCCTGCGAGTTTGATTGTTGCCATCTTGGGTGTTGAAACTTTATATGGCCAACACATGGGCGCGTATCGCGTAATTGATGCACTCACCACATTGAGTTTGCATTTTCCTGAAGCGCATCCACGCGCGCAAGAGCGGCGTGAATTTTTTCAAAAAGAGTTGGGTTATTTTTTAATACAGATGCGCAAAGAGCTCACCAAAAAACCAATTTTAGGTAGCTATGCAGGCGCTATGGGCTTGCCACAATTCATGCCATCGAGTTGGGCGCAATTTGCAGTGGACTTTGACGGCGACGGTCATATTGACTTGATTAAAAACACCACTGATGCGATTGGTTCAGTCGCTCATTATTTTCGATCTTTTGGCTGGAAAACAGGCATGCCTACTCATTACGCCGTTGACTTGCAATCCAAAGAAAAAGATTTGGATGATTTGTTGGTGCCCGATATTTTGCCGAGTTTTTCTGTGGCCGATTTAAAAACCAAAGGCGCGTTGATTGAAGAAAGAGGACAACAACATGTGGGGTCTCTGGCATTAGTGGAATTACACAATGGTGGCGCAACGCCCAGTTATGTGATTGGTACCGACAATTTTTATGTGATCACGCGCTACAACTGGAGCAGTTATTACGCGATGGCGGTGATTGAGTTGAGCGAAACGCTTGCACGAGAAATCAAAAAAACGCCATAATCTTTGGCACCATTCAACGATTTGCCAATCCCTTAGGAAATAGAGAAATCGCATGTCAAACGAAGCCTCCATCACGAGCAAAGGTCAAACGACTATTCCAAAAAACATTCGAGACAGTTTTTCTATAAACGCAGGAGACCGCATGACTTTTACATTAATGCCCGATCACACAGTTGTCATGCGACTTAAAACCAAGAGTGTGTTGAACTTTGCGGGCTCTCGTCATAAAATGGGGAGAAAATCTCTTTCAGTGAAACAATTGTCACGCTAATGCTAGGTATTGTCACTAACGTCCTCGTTCGCTTTTTAATACGAGATGGAAAAGAACAATTTAACAAAGCTCGCAAACTAATAAAGCGTGAACTCGCAAACGGCAAAAGTGTTTTTATCAACCAATTGGTTTTACTGGAAACAGAGTGGGTATTACGCAGTCTATATGGCTTAACAAAAATACAACTGCTGCAGACGATTTCAGGCTTACTAGACGCAATTGACGTTCAACTCGAAGATGAGTCTGATGTAGAAGAAGCACTTTTTATTTGGCGCGATGCCAAGGCCGATTTTGCGGACTGTTTAATTGGTGCCAGAAACAGACGACTCGGATGAAGGTCAACTGCAACCTTCGATATCAAAGCATCAAACTTTAAACAAATCTTTGTATTGATCGCGCAATAAATTCTTTTGCACTTTGCCCATGGTGTTGCGGGGCAACTCATCAACCACAAAACATTTTTTGGGAATTTTAAAATTGGCCAATTTAGATTTAAGGTCCGCAATGACTGCGTCGGCAGAAACCTGTGCCTTAGGCTTTGCAATTATCACCGCCACACCCACTTCACCAAAATCAGGATGCGCAACGCCAATCAATGCGCTTTCTGCAACACCTGACATCTCATTGATACAGCCTTCAATTTCCGCAGGGTAAACGTTGTAACCACCGCTGATGATGAGGTCTTTGCTGCGACCCACAATGCGCACATAACCGCGCGCATCGGTAGCACCCACATCGCCTGTTTTAAAATAACCGTCGGTGGTAAATTCTTCGGCCGTTTTTTCGGACATACGCCAATAGCCTTTAAAAATATTAGGGCCCTTGACTTGAATGCCGCCCACCTCATCCACGCCCAAACGATTGCCTGAGTCGTCTTGCACACGCAGACTCACCCCTGGCAAAGGAAAACCTACAGTTGATCCACGACGCTCTTCTTGATTGTTGTATCTTGCATCGGCACGATAAGGATTGGATGTGAGCATCACCGTCTCACTCATACCGTAGCGCTCCAAGATGGTATGACCAGTTTTGTCTTGCCACTCTTTGAATGTTTCAATTAACAAAGGTGCAGATCCTGCAACAAACAAACGCATGTGGCTGAGTTGTTCGCGCGTTAACGTTTTTTCAGTCAGCATGCGCACATACAAAGTAGGTACACCCATAAATACAGTGGCGCGTTTCATGTCTGCAATAGCGCGTTGCGGATCAAATTTGCTGTGCCACAACATTTTGGAGCCATTGAGCAATGCGCCATGCAAAGCCACAAACAAACCATGCACATGAAAAATAGGCAACACATGAATCAACACGTCACCAGGTACCCAACCCCAATAATCTTTGAGCGTTTTTGCATTGCTCAATAAATTATCATGCGTGAGCATCGCGCCTTTGCTTCTGCCCGTGGTACCGCTGGTGTACAAAATCGCAGCCAAATCGTCAGCAGCGCACATTGCGGGTTTGTGCTGATCGCTGTGATGCGCTGCGCGCTCTAGTAGCGTGCCTGTTCGATCATCGTTGAGCGTGAACACGTGTTGCGTGCCCAATTGAAAAGCAATCTTACTTACCCAACTGAAATTTTTTCCTGAACACACCACAACAGCAGGTTGCGCGTTATCAATGAAGTATTGGATTTCTGCGCTTTGATAGGCGGTATTGAGGGGTAAAAAAACATGGCCTGCTCGCAACACGGCCAAATACAACATCATGGCTTCAACCGATTTATCCACTTGAACAGCAATGCGCGAACGCGCTGGTAACTGAAGATGCTCAATCAAATTAGCCAACATGGCCGTAGCGCGTTCTAAATCTTGCCAAATGTATTTGAGGTCGTTGTCGGTTACGACGGCGACTGATTTCAAGTCATGGGGGAATGCGGCTCTCAAAGCCACGAAAAGATTGTGGTTCATGGTTTGTAGGGTATCAACACAAGAGCGCCTGATGCGCTCTATATTTGGAATATCAGTCTAGTTTAGCGCCAGAAACTTTGACCACTTCTGTCCATTTTTTTATTTCAGATGAAACAAAAGTGCCAAATTGCGGGCCCGTCACGCTTGGAAATTCAGCGCCGTTGCTGGACCAAATTGCTTTAATCTCGTCAGCGGCTTGAATTTTTTTCACCTCTTCAATCATGCGCGCTTGCACATCTGCCGGAGTTCCCTTGGGAGTCCACAAACCATACCAAGTCGTCACGTTGTAATCGGGGAAACCCAATTCTGCCGAACAAGGTACATCGGGGAAAGCTGGACTGCGTTTGTTACCTGAGACCATCAATGCCTTGATACGACCGCCTTTGATGTGTCCGGCAGATGAACCTAATCCATCAAACATCATATCCACATTGCCTGCAATCAAATCTTGCAATGCAGGACCTGCACCACGATAAGGAATGTGCGTGATAAAAGTTTTGCTTTGAATTTTAAATAATTCACCCGCTAAATGATGCGAAGTACCACCACCTGCGGATCCATAATTGAATTTACCAGGACTCTTTTTAACGGTCTCTAAAAACGCTTTGAAGTCACCAGAAAAACTTTTTGGATTGACCACCAAAACTTGAGGCACACTGGCCACCAATGCAATCGGTACAAAATCTTTTTCGAGTTCGTAATCGAGTTTGGGATACATCGATGGTGCAATCGAGTGATGCACAGCACCCATAAAAACAGTGTATCCATCAGGGGCGGCTTTGGCAGCAACACCCGCACCCAAATTACCGCCCGCACCACCGCGGTTATCAATAATTAGTTGCTTGCCCGTGAGCTTAGAAAACGAAGCCGACATGGGACGCGCGAAGGTATCAGTCCCGCCACCCGCTGGAAATGGAACTACAACCGTTACAGGCTTGTTAGGCCATGAGCCTTGAGACCATGCAGAACCAACAGCCATTGCGCCAGCAGCAAACTGCAACATATTTCGACGACTAAAAAAACCGCTCATACTCGTCTCCTTTTAAATTGAGGTCAGATAACAATTAAATTAACAATTAATCTAACATTGCTTGATTATCTGCCTATCAACTGCGTCTTGAATATTAATGGTAAACCCTTGTTGGATTGAGCGATTTCCAGGTCATTGCCACGCCTATCAAAATCATGGGCACGCACAACCACTGCCCCATGCTCAAACCCGCACCGAGCAATCCAAGATGTGCATCAGGTTCGCGAAAATATTCGGAGAGAAAACGCAAGCATCCATATCCCAATAAAAACACACCCGAAACAAATCCAGTGGGCTTGGGTTTGCGAGCAATGAACCACAACACAACAAACAACAACAAGCCTTCTAATAAAAATTGGTAAATCTGTGACGGATGCCTTGAGATCATCGATCCGCTTTGCGGAAAAACCATTGCCCACGGCAACGAAGGATCGGCCTCGCGCCCCCACAATTCACCATTAATAAAATTACCCACCCGCCCAGCCGCCAATCCTGTGGGTACACACGGCGCAATAAAGTCGGTGACTTGCAGCCAAGGCAAGCCTTGACGATAAGCATAAAAAAACATTGCCAAAATAACGCCTAACATACCGCCATGAAAACTCATGCCGCCTTGCCAAACATAAAAAATCTCAATCGGATTGCCTGCGTAATAACCGAATTTATAAAACAAACAATAGCCCACGCGGCCTCCCAACACCACGCCTAAAACCCCGTAAAACAAGAGATCTTCTGCCTGTTGAACGCCCCACTTTCCCTGAATTTGCAAATCGGCCCACGGTAGGTGACGCAAACGCAAACGAGCCAGCAACATAAAGAGTAAAAAAGCCACCATGTAAGTAATGCCATACCAATGGATGGACAATGGACCCACGGACAGGGCAACAGGATTAAATTGAGGATGAGTCAGCATGACTCGCATTGTGCCTGCATCCTGGTGCCATAGCGTTAAACTCTTGTTTTTTTCCAACATCCCAGACGAAACACATCATGGCGACAAAAATCATTCCTATCAATCGACGCTCAGCCAATATCACCGAAGGCAAATCACGCGCTCCCAACCGATCCATGTACTACGCCATGGGTTACACAGAAAGTGATTTCGGCAAACCCATGGTGGGCGTTGCCAATGGTCACAGCACCATCACTCCTTGCAACAGCGGTTTACAAAAATTAGCCGATGCTGCGATTGAAGGTATCGAAGAAGCAGGCGGCAACGCACAAGTATTTGGAACACCCACTATTTCAGACGGCATGGCCATGGGTACTGAAGGCATGAAATACAGTTTGATCAGTCGAGAAGTGATTTCCGATTGCATCGAAACATGCGTGCAAGGTCAATGGATGGATGGCGTGTTGGTGGTGGGCGGTTGCGATAAAAATATGCCCGGCGGCATGATGGGCATCTTGCGCGCCAACGTTCCGGCTATTTATGTTTATGGCGGAACAATTTTGCCGGGTCATTACAAAGGACAAGACCTCAATATCGTGAGCGTGTTTGAAGCCGTTGGACAAAATTCTGCGGGCAAAATGAGTGATGCCGATTTGCGCGAAATTGAAATGCGCGCTATTCCTGGAACAGGTTCTTGCGGCGGCATGTACACTGCCAACACCATGTCGTCTGCATTTGAAGCATTAGGGATGTCATTGCCCTTTTCTTCCACCATGGCCAACCCACACGATGAGAAACAAAACTCGGCCAAAGAGTCGGCTAAAGTTTTAATTGAAGCGATTAAAAAAGATATCAAGCCGCGCGACATCGTCACCAAAAAATCTTTAGAGAATGCGGTGGCTGTCATCATGGCCACAGGTGGATCCACCAATGCTGTGTTGCATTTTTTAGCGATTGCACATTCAGCACAAGTGGATTGGACCATTGATGACTTTGAGCGCATGCGCAAAAAAGTTCCCGTCATTTGTGATTTAAAACCCAGCGGAAAATATTTAGCCGTTGATTTACACAAAGCAGGTGGCATTCCACAAGTCATGAAAGTGTTGCTCAACGCTGGCTTGTTACATGGCGACTGCCTCACCATCAGCGGTCAAACCATTGCAGAAACACTCAAAGATATTCCAGACGTGCCACGCGCGGATCAAGATGTTATTCGCACCATTGATAAAGCGCTTTACAAGGAAGGCCATTTGGCCATTCTCAAAGGCAATTTATCACCCGAAGGAGCGGTTGCAAAAATCACAGGTCTTAAGATGCCTGTAATGACTGGACCCGCACGCGTGTTTGACGATGAGCAATCTGCATTGCAAGCCATTTTGGACGGCAAAATCAAAGCGGGTGACGTGATGGTATTGCGTTATTTGGGACCCAAAGGCGGACCGGGCATGCCAGAGATGTTGGCACCCACTGGCGCTCTCATTGGTGCAGGACTGGGCGAAAGCGTAGGTCTCATCACTGATGGTCGATTCTCTGGCGGCACATGGGGCATGGTCGTCGGTCACGTAGCGCCTGAGGCTGCAGCGGGTGGCACGATTGCTTTTATTCATGAAGGCGACTCCATTACTATTGATTCACATCAACTGTTATTGCAACTTAACGTGCCAGAATCAGAAATTGCAAATCGCAAAAAAGGCTGGACTCCTCCTGCACCTCGTTACACACGTGGCGTTCAGGCCAAATTTGCATTCAATGCATCCAGCGCGAGCAAAGGTGCAGTTTTAGATAACTACTAAAAGGAATTGAAAATGAAATTGTTTTTGACAGCTGCATTAAGTTTTTGCGCCATTACGCCATCATTTGCTGATCAAGCATTGGCCACCAGCAAAAATTGCATGGCTTGTCACAATGTTGATAAAAAAATTGTTGGCCCCTCTTACAAAGATATTGCAAAAAAATACGCAGCCGACAAAGCAGCCCCTGACAATCTCGCCAAAAAAATCATACAGGGTGGGTCTGGTGCATGGGGACCTGTACCCATGCCAGCCAATCCTCAAGTCAGCGAAGCTGAATCTAAAAAATTGGCTGCTTGGGTTTTGAGTCTTAAATAATCAATTGTTTTCAGACAACTGATCGAGAATTGCAGGGTTTTCTAAAGTAGAAGTGTCTTGTGTGATCGCCTCACCTTTGGCAACCGATCGCAACAGTCGACGCATGATTTTTCCCGAACGTGTTTTGGGTAAATTATCACCAAATCGAATGTCCTTGGGTTTTGCAATCGGCCCAATTTCTTTAGCAACATGATCGCGCAAAATTTTTGCAATTTGTTTGGCTTCTTCACCCACAGGGCGTGAGCGCTTTAAAACTACAAACGCACAAATAGCCTCACCCGTTGTGTCGTCGGGTCTGCCTACAACCGCCGCTTCAGCTACCAGCTCGGTGCAACTCACCAGTGCAGATTCAATTTCCATTGTGCCCATGCGGTGACCCGACACATTGAGTACATCGTCAATGCGGCCCGTGATCGTGAAGTAACCTGTTCTTTTATCACGAATGGCGCCATCACCCGCCAAATAATATTTGCCTTTGAAATCTTCGGGGTAATAACTCTTTTTGAAACGCTCGGGATCTCCCCAAATATTCCGAATCATTGAAGGCCATGGACGCTTGACCACCAAAATACCACCTTGACCCCAAGGTACATCTTTGCCTGTTTCATCAACGATTGCAGTAGCAATTCCGGGGAAAGGCAATGTGCAAGAACCAGGCACCATTGGCGTTACACCAGGCAAAGGCGTGATCATGTGACCGCCTGTTTCCGTTTGCCAAAATGTATCCACAATTGGACAACGACCACCGCCTACATGCTTGTGATACCACTCCCATGCAGCAGGGTTGATCGGCTCACCCACCGAACCGAGCAATCGCAAACTCGACAAGTTGTAACTCTTTGGGTGCACAGCATCGTTGGCTTCAGCCGCCTTAATCAAAGAGCGAATCGCAGTAGGTGCAGTATAAAAAATACTCACCTTGTGATCTTGAATCATTTTCCAAAAACGTCCTGCATCTGGAAATGTAGGCACACCTTCAAAAACAATTTCTGTTCCGCCCAAAGCCAAAGGCCCATAAGTGATGTAAGTGTGACCGGTGACCCAACCGATATCGGCGGTACACCAAAACACATCGTTGTCTTTTAAATCAAATGTCCATTGGGTTGTGAGTGCCGCGTGCAACAAATAACCACCTGTACTGTGTTGAACACCTTTGGGCTTGCCTGTTGATCCCGATGTGTACAACAAAAACAATGGGTGTTCTGCTTCAACCCACTCAGGCTCGCAGGTCGTCGCTTGATGATCGACCACATCTTGCGTCCACACATCAAATTCAGCTTTCATATTGACAGTGGCGCCCGAACGCTTCACAACCATCACATGCTTGATGCTGTCGCATCCGCCTAAACTCAAAGCCTCATCCACAATGGATTTAAGAGGCAATAGCTTTCCACCGCGCACCTGATGATCAGCCGTGATGACCAACTTAGATCCGGTGCCTTCAATGCGATCGCGCAAAGATTGCGCACTAAATCCTCCAAACACCACAGAATGCGTTGCACCAATGCGCGCGCACGCTTGCATCGCAGCCACACCATCGATGGACATGGAAATATAAATAATGACGCGATCACCTTTGACAATACCCAAAGACTTCATCGCATTGGCGTATTGACACGTGCGCGCCAACAATTGCGAGTAAGTGGTCTTGGTCACTTCACCGCCATCGCCTTCAAAAATCAACGCAGTTTTATTACCCAAACCTTTTTCGATGTGTCGATCTAAACAGTTGTATGAAGCGTTGAGCGTGCCATCTTCAAACCATTTAAAAAATGGCGCATTGCTCTCGTTCAAAATTTTGGTGAAGGGTTTTTTCCAAGAAATCAAACGACGCGCTTGATCGGCCCAAAAACCTTCGTAATCGTCTTCGGCTTTTTTGCAAAGCGCCAGATAGGCAGGCATGCCCGAAATCGTGGCCTGCTGGACAAATTGCGCAGATGGTTGATAAATGGGCGTATCGGTCGTGCTCATGGGGGGTCTCCTCGGAAAATATTTTTTGTCAGGGCTGAACTGTCGCTCGCGGCTCTTACAAGGTACTGACTTTGCCTAAGCTTACACAAAGGCTGTGGCGCGGACCTCAGGGTTTGCCTAGAATCGGGGGTTTGGTGCTAATGATTGCAAGAATGTCTAACCCTCCTCCATCCCCGCCTCCAGGCCTCCGTCCCAACTTTGTGGCGCAACTCATTTTTGCCAGCCGCTGGTTGCAGCTGCCTCTTTATTTAGGCCTGATCTTGGCGCAAGGCTTGTACGTCTATCATTTTTGGGTGGAATTAATCCACTTGCTAGAAGCCGCATTTGGCAGTCAAAACGCTTTGCAAGAACTCATCAGTAGCATTGGCTACAAATCCGACATTGCGATCAATGGCCTCAATGAAACCATCATCATGCTGGTGGTTTTGGCACTCATCGATGTGGTGATGATTTCTAATTTACTCATCATGGTCATCATCGGCGGCTATGAAACATTTGTCTCACGTATGTATTTGGAAAATCACCCCGATCAACCCGAGTGGCTCAATCATGTCAATGCATCTGTTTTAAAAGTTAAATTAGCCACTGCCATTATTGGCATTTCGTCCATTCATCTGCTTAAAACATTCATCAACGCGGCCAACTATGATGTAAAGGTGTTGATGTGGCAGTCCATCATTCACATCACATTTTTGCTCAGCGCCATGGCCATTGCTTACACCGATCGCCTGATGACAAATAACAATCAGCACTAACAAATTTTCATCACCTCAACCGTGCATTACACTTCAACACCATGACCATCATCAAAGAAAACGATTTAATCGAATCCATCGCCGCCGCATTACAATACATAAGCTATTACCATCCCGCAGACTACATCACGCATTTGGCACGCGCCTACGAACGAGAGCAATCATCCGCAGCCAAGGATGCCATTGCGCAAATTCTCACCAACAGCAAAATGAGTGCGATGGGTCACAGACCGATGTGTCAAGACACTGGTATCGTCAATGTGTTTTTAAAAGTGGGTATGGGATTGCGTCTAGATGGCTTTAGCGGCAGTTTAGAAGATGCCATTAACGAAGGCGTGCGTCGCGGCTACAACCATCCCGACAATACTTTGCGCGCATCAATTGTGGCCGATCCACAATTTGCAAGAAAAAATACAAAAGACAACACTCCTGCTGTGATTTTTACAGAATTGGTTCCTGGCAATCAATTAGAAGTAACAGTTGCAGCCAAAGGCGGTGGCTCAGAAAACAAATCCAAAATGATCATGCTCAACCCCAGCGACAGCATTGTGGATTGGGTTTTAAAAACAGTGCCTACCATGGGCGCGGGATGGTGTCCACCTGGCATGCTCGGAATTGGTATTGGTGGCACAGCAGAAAAAGCCATGCTGATGGCCAAGGAAAGTTTGATGGACGATTTGGATATGTATCAACTACAAATCAAATCATCCAAAGACGAAAAACTCACACAGACCGAAGAATTACGTTTAGAAATTTATGACAAAGTCAACGCATTAGGAATTGGCGCACAAGGTTTAGGTGGACTCACCACGGTGCTCGATATCAAAATTAAAATGTACCCGACCCATGCAGCCAGCAAACCCGTGGCAATGATTCCCAATTGCGCGGCAACGCGTCACGCACATTTTGTGATGGATGGCTCGGGTCCTGTTTATTTAGATCCACCCAGCCTCGACACATGGCCCAATGTCAATTGGACACCCGATACACAAAAGAGCAAACGCGTTGATCTCAATAAACTCACGAAACAAGAAGTGGCGAGTTGGAAACCTGGCGACACTTTGCTGTTAAACGGAAAAATGTTGACAGGACGTGATGCTGCGCACAAACGCATTCAAGACATGCTGGCCAAGGGCGAGAAGTTACCCGTTGACTTCACCAATCGCATCATTTATTACGTCGGCCCCGTTGATCCTGTTCGCGATGAAGCCGTTGGACCTGCAGGCCCCACCACCTCCACACGCATGGATAAATTCACCGAAATGATGTTGGCTGAAACTGGATTGATTGCGATGGTGGGTAAAGCAGAACGTGGTCTCACTGCGATTGCTGCGATTCAAAAACACAAGTCTGCCTATTTAATGGCTGTCGGTGGTGCCGCTTATTTGGTATCTAAAGCCATCAAGCATTCAAAAGTTGTGGGCTTTGCCGACTTAGGCATGGAGGCCATCTATGAATTTGATGTGGTTGATATGCCGGTAACAGTAGCCGTTGACGCGGGCGGAACGAGTGCACACATCACAGGTCCTGCCGAATGGGGAAAAAGAATCGCAACGGGTGAATTTATAGGGATTAAGGTGGGTGCAGCTTAAATCAATGCAAGTGGCGCGGTCTGCGCCCGCCACCGTGAGAACCTCCACCCGATCCGCCATTAGAGCCACCACCGGAACCGCGTGGTGGCTTGCCCAATTCAAGTGAATTAACCAAATCATCAAAGCGTTGCGCAAAGAGTTTGTCTATTTCATCAACAACGCCGTTGAGCTCTGATCCGTCAAAGTGACGCTCCATCAAATGCACCACATCTTCAATAAGCAAATCACGTTGCACTTGCATAATGGCTGCAGGTGTAGGCCCAACAAACACCATTAGAAAATCATCACGGGACTCGTCCTCTTCGGTCTCTTCGCTTTGCTCAAACTCGGTATCGTAAAAAGTAATTTCTAAAGCAGCACCTCCTGCGGCCACTTCGTTTAAACCCATACACACATCATCGAGCACATGTCGGAAATTTTCGTCACCAGGTACCGTCCAACACAATTGCAAAACGCCTTCTTGGTGTTTGATTTGAATGCCTGGTTCTTCTTCATAAAAACTAGAAGCACCTTCAGACATTGAACGCGCACCTGCATAAGCCCACAAAGGCTTAAGAGCTTCAGAAATTTGAGCTTCATCGACGTCATCGCGCAAAGGAACCTCGCCGTGGACGTGAATCTCAAAAGGTGGTGTGTATCGGGTCATGGTTCATGATGATAACAAGGTAAAAAGAATGAGCAAGTATGAAGGGGTAAATAATATAAATAATGGCGCCCGGGACCGGAATCAAACCGGTACGCCCGTTATTCACGAAAGCGGCGGATTTTAAATACGCCGCACCCACTGCAGACGCCCATAAACAGTGTGCTGTAGCGTGGCAAGATTTACTGTGCAACGTTTTGTGCAACGAATTGGGTACAACTGTGTGCTAATTTGATTGCGTATGCACTGCTGTTTTGCAAGCACTAAACTGCGTTGATTCACTCACAATCTTAGTCTTAATTTAAGACTAAGCAAATGCATATAAAAAAATAAATTTTTACCGTTCCTACTAGTGTCTATACTAGGCACAATAGTTGTGTGCAAACGTATGAATCAGCGTGAGCGTGGCGAGAAGATTGTGGTTTCTAATAAAGTCAAACTCAAGGTTGTTAAATGAAAACGCAAAAGGTATGCAATGAAACTTGAAGATATTAATCTAAAAAAACATCCCGCTTACAACGAGAAATGGGTTCAAGACCAAATTGCAGAAGACCCTTCAATTTTAGGATTGGGCGATTTAATATTGCGTGACAAAGAGCGCACTCAAACAAGTGGTGGACGATTAGATTTATTATTACAAGACCCAGAAACATTAAAGCGTTATGAGGTGGAGCTTCAACTTGGCTCCGTAGATGAAAGTCATATCATTCGTACAGTTGAATATTGGGATATTGAAAGAAAGAGATATCCTCAATATGAACATGCCGCAGTAATCGTTGCAGAAGAAATAACATCTAGATTTTTAAATGTAATTCAATTGTTTAATGGCTCAATACCACTAATTGCTTTGAAAATGTCTGCTTACAAATATGATGACAAAGTATTTTTAAAATTTGTAAAAGTAGTTGATGAACGAAGTTATGGATTTGTTGACGAAGATGAGCCAATTGCTGAGCAAGTAGATAGAGAATATTGGGAAAAAAAGAGGCCCAAAAAGATATTGGAAATAACAGATGAGTTTATAAATTTAATTAAGCAAGCAGATGTAAATTCAGTACCTAAGTATAACAAGTACTATATTGGATTTACTGCAAATGGAACGCCGTCTACATCAATTAATGCAAAGCCAAGAGTTAATTCTGTTATTGTTCAAATTAAGTTATTAAAAGATGAGGAGATAGATAATATTATTGAAGTAAGTGGTATGGATTTATTAACATACGAAACAAAATATAGTCAATATAGGATTAGATTAAATTCGAAGATTACTGAAAAGCAAAAAGAAGTCTTACTAAATCTAATAAAACAATCGCGACAATTAACTGAAAAATGACAATTGTCTAATTGCAAAAACTATCATTTGTCAATCAAGCCATGCCCAAGTACTCAGTTGCCACACGTCGTGCAAGGATTCAAAAGCTAATTGATGAGTTGACGCAAGGTTCAAGTGTGCAAGCTAGGGATATTGATTTAGTGCTGACTGATGCACAGCGTGACACAATGGCTCATGCGTGGAGCGAGCAAAAAGAAATACGCACACCCAACAAACCCAAAGCAATCACTGACTATGAACACCAATTGAAATTGACTGTGTTGTGGCAAGGCAGATGCGACGCTTATGCCAAGCGTGGCACTAGCACTAGCAAGGTTTATGTGGACAGAGTTGCCAAGCATGCAGAGTTGACTGCCAAGGCCATGGCTGAATTAACCAAAGCACATGTGTTGCTTGCTGAGATATTGGCTGACACTAGCATGGCTTCGTGGTTTGATAGAACAGTGAGTGTGAAGCAAATAAACCAAATGAGCTTGAACCAAATGCCACGTTGCGTCACAAGCAGAAGCACAGCAAACCAAGCTGTTGGCAAGCTACCAAGTGCAACACCCAAACTTTCAAAGACTGAGATTAAATTGGCTGCACTGCGAGAAGCGTTGGTTTTGGCTACAGTTGAATACGAGCGTGAGTATCAAAGCACTGAACCTAACGAAGCCCAAAGTGCCAAACTCAAAGCACTTTTGGCACAAATGAAACTCAAGTAACTAGCTTGGTTGGCTTGGTGGTTATGGACATGTAGAAAAAACGTGCATTTGCATGCTATAGGCTGTGCTGAAAGCATAGGATGTAAATGCACTATTTCTAAACATGTTAATTGCCAAGCTGTTTGAGTTGACTTGGTTGAGTGCAAAACTGCCCAAATCAGCAACATACATGTCGAAAAATAGTGCAGATACATCCTATGTGCTTTGCGCAAGTGTTGAACATGACATGCAAATGCACGTTTTTTCTACATGTCCATAACCACCAAGTCTGTGCTGCTGTGTTTGCAAGTGCCCAAATAGTCAAAACATGCAAAACTTAATAAAAATGATAGAAATTGGTAGATTTGCTATTGAAACCTAATGTGAACTAGATATGCTTTTGATGCAATCACATGTGCAATGTGTAATGAACCAAAAGGCAAGCTATGGCTTTAGGTAGACCTTTTTTAGCAGTACCACTGCTATCACAATATGTAGTAAAACTTGCAGAGCTAAGTGCAATAGATT